>Ga0209787_1000014_pt1 | contig 104787 bp, 92 predicted proteins | sample WorMetLIZISLAND2_2_FD_187414 | JGI IMG/M metagenome (GOLD analysis project Ga0209787, IMG submission 187414) | Marine gutless worms symbiont microbial communities from Max Planck institute for Marine Microbiology, Germany - Olavius loisae LIZARD... ... | reverse complement strand
ATGACGACGAGATCGCCCGCATCGAACAGATCGCCCAGGCCCTCGGCCTCGCCGACGATGCCGAGAAGAACACCAAAACCACCACCGACGCGACCATCGACGACGCCGTCGACTTCAATTGACGGCGGACGTCAATGACGCCCTCCTTCAGTCTCCGCTGACGACGATGACGCCATTGGCGGGGTGGCGCTGCCATGGACCGGCCTTTCCGCCGGGCCAGAGCACGCGAACTTCGGCCGCGTTGTGATCGCCGATGCCGAAGTGGTTCCAGCCGAGCTGGCCGCCGGCGTGACCGCCGCCGATCGTGACTTCACGGCGCTGAACCCGTTCGCCGGTCCTGACCTCGATCCAGGCGCCGACGCCATGGACGTTGCCGCCGGCCGAGCGCAGGCGGACGGAAAGCCAGTTGCCGAGCGGTTGCGGCGCATCGGCACGGCCGCCTCCGACATTGCGCCAGAGCTCGGTTCGGTCCCAACGATTGACGGCGACCATGTCGAGCAGGCCGTCACCGTTGAGATCGACCAGGGCGCCGCCTCGCCCGCGCCGGTCGCTGGCGACACCGGCCTCCCCAGCGGCATCTGAAAAGCGGCCGTCCGGCCCTTGAAGCAGGAGAGCGTTGGGGTCCTCAAGCGCGAACCGCGGCAGGTCGGCGACGTTTCCCTTGACCACCCAAAGGTCAACGCGGCCGTCATTGTTGACGTCCTGGAACTCCGCATGCCAGGCGGTGGAAGGCCGCGACGCCGTCCGACCGGGTGGCCTCGGCGTGGCAACGCCGAGGCGCTCAGCGATATCGCGGTACTGAGGTTTGCTGCCAGTGCCGAGCAGGCCGAGAAGCGGATTGGCGCCCATGTTGGTCAGGAAGTACTCGGGGAAACCGTTGCCGGTGACGTCGTGGCCGGCGATTCCCATGCCGTTGATCTGCATCGCCTCGAGGCCATGTTCCGGTCCGTAGGCCCGCGGTTCTTGGCCCGGTTGGAAGCGCCACAACTGTTCCGAGCCCCTATCGAAATAGTCCTTGTCGTTGCTGACCCGGAGGTCGGCCGCACCACGGCGGTTCCAATCGCTGAACAGAATGGACAAGGCGCAATAGCCGGGCGAAAGGGCTTTGCGGCTTTCGTAGCCGCCGCCTTTTAGCGGCCGATAGAGGAAATGGTCATGGCAGGCGAAATTGTTGGCCCGGTAACGCGTACGATCGATGTAGTTGCCGAAAACGAGAGACGGCCAAGCGTTGCCGGCCTCCCATATGGCACTGAACGAGGTCGTCCATTCGTCTCCACCGTCGAATCCCCAACCGGTTGCGGCGTCTTCGAAGCGGCAGCCGCCGAGACCGCGGTAAAGGCCGTTGGCGCCGTGGCGTAAAACCGCCATATCGACAATCCCGTCGCCGTCGATATCGATCGGGTAGGCGCCGATGACGCCGTCGCTGGGCAGGCCGGAATCGGGCGATTCTTCGAACTGTAGTGCCGCCCCGGAAGAGCTCCGATTGCGGTACAGGGCCGCCGTCGCCGCGCCGCCGCTCAGACAGAGGTCGGCGCGCTCGTCGCCGTCACAGTCGAAGGCGACGCCGCCGCCGCCGACCATGTAGGTCTTGTCGCCCTCGAAACGATGGTCGATGCCGGCCGCGGCGCTTTCCTCGACAAAACGCGGTATGCTGCTCGCCGATGCCGCGCCAGGAAAGGACAGAACCGATAGAGCCAGCGCTGCGGCCGCCACCGGGCGGCGCCAGAACCGGCCCGCAACCGTCTCGGCGTCAGCGAACACCGAGGTTTCCGGCATCCTCGATCACCGATTTCATGTACCTCCGTAGCTCGGCGTCAGCGACCCGCGACGCCTGCTCGGCGGCACCCGTCGGGTCGCCCAGGTCGAGCAGCAGGTTTACGGCATCGCCGCGCGTTTTCTGGCGTTCGGCACCGGAAGCGAGTTTCGGCAAGATGTCGAGACCGGCGCGGACCGCCGAAAGCGCCTCGATCCGGCGGTCACCGGAGAGGAAGGCGCGGGCGACCAGCATATAGCCGTGGACCTTGGCCGTTTTGTCGGAGATCCCGGCGACGATTGAAAACGCCGCCTTGACGTCTCCAGCGCGGGCGCGGCCGGCGGCAACCAGACCCGTCGCGTTCTCCCGTTCGCCGAGATCGGCGATCTGCCCGAGGCGCAATGTCGCCTCCTTCAGGCCGACCTTCTCCGCTTCATACGCCGCCATGACACCGAGCAGGCGGTCGCGCGACGCCGGGTCGAGTTTGCTGCTCAACGCAGCCACGTTTCTGAAGTCGCCCTTGCGCGCCAGCACGATGGCGACGTCACGCATCGCGTCCTGGCGCCGGGTGGTATCGGATATCAAGCCGAGCAGGGTGCCGGCGCTGGCGGCGTCCCTCTGTCCCGCCTGAAGGGTCGCCAAGCGGGCGTAGGAAAAATCCCTGGCGGCGACTTCGCCGATGGCGGCGATTTCCTTGCGGGCCCCATCGAGATCACCCGAAAGGGCGCGGGCCAGGGCCCGGTCGCTGGCCGTGGCGTCGGCGTCGCTCAGGGTCGCCGCCGCCCGTGTCGGGGCCGTTGGGCTGACGATCCCAAAGCCCATCGCCGCGGCGAGCAGCACCGCCGACAGCCATTTCAACGTCGATTGCCCTGCGATCATGGTCGCGCCCCCAGTTTTCCGTTTAGTCCGTGACAGGATGGCCCGAGCGCCGATTGCCAGAACCAGCTGCTGCTTTTCGATTTTTCGATGAGCGGCCATTCCTTGACGAGATCGGCAACGGCATTGCGTTCGAGAATTCGGGACCAATCATCGCTTTTCTTGAGCGCCGCCAAATGTTGGTTGAAAGCCTCGATGCCGGCCTTGCTGAACCGTTCGTCCGCCAACGCGGCACCGAGATCGACCGAGCCGACGGCGCGGTCGAGAATCTCCAGTTCGGTCATCACGCCTTCGGCACGGAGGTCGAAAATGTCGGATACGGCGCCGACGATCGCCGCGTCGATCTTGCCGAGCAGCAAGCGGCGGACGTTTTCACCGTCGGTGCGGTTGCGTTCGATCCTGATGCTGCTGTCTTGGTCGATGAGCGGATAGTGAAATCCGGCGCGGCCGCCGAGACGTTTGCCGCGCAGGTCGGCGGTTTCGTTGGCTTCGAATTTGGTTCCCTTGCGGACCACCAGGACACTGTACTCGGTGACAATCGGATCGGAATACCGGGCCTTTTTCTCGCGGCTGGGAAATTTCAGGAGGCTGGTGCCGACATCGAGCTTTCCTCCATGCACCGCGTTTCGCATGACCTTCTTGGGCATGTTTCGGTACTGCGTGAAATAGCCCATCTTCTTGAAAACGTAATCCACCGTTTCGGCGATAACACCGACAGGCTGGCCGTCGGCGAAGGTCGAGAAGATATCGTTGGGAACACCGACTACGGCCTTTTTGACGGGCGCAGCGGTAACCGTCGGCAGCATTTTCTCGGTCGGCACGGGATTGACCAGAAGCTGCGGGATGTCCTTGCCGCCGGGGATCGCCGGAAGTACCTTTTCCGCCGCCTCGGCGGCTAAGGCTCCCAAGACGAGCGGGACGGAAAGGATGATGGCGAATCCGGTTCGTTTCATCACGTGTCACTCCCCGGTTTGGCCGGTGCCGGCGCAAGGGCAGGGGCTTTCCCGGACCGTGCGCCGCCGCGACATTTTCCGGGTGTGCCGTCGGCCATGACGGCGCCGCAGAAGTCGGCGTCGAGTGTGTTGACGTTTTGCATGATGGCCTTGGAGAAGTCGACACCCTGGAGGCGGCTGTATTGCAGGTTCGCGGCATTCAGATTGGTGCCGACGACGGAAGCGTTGGCGAGGTTGACATCACGAAGATTGGTCCGCACGAGCTGGCTGTGGTCGAGGATGGCGCCGAACAGGTTGGCGCCGGCCAGATTGGCGCCGGTCAGGTCGGCGCCGGTGAAATCAACGCCGACCAGGTTGGCGCCCCGGAAATCGGAGTCGCGCAGATCGGCCTTGCGCATGACGGCGCCGCGCAGATCGGCATTGCGAAAGACGACGCGGCGTCCGTCGGCCTCCGTGAAATTGGCCCGTGGCAGGGTCGCCGTGTTGAAGTTAGCGTCGTCGATGACGCTGTTCGACAGGTTCGCTTCCGTCAGGTTGGCGAGCCTCAGGTCGGCGGACCGGAAGGTGCTGCGGAATAGGGCGGCGCGGGTCAGGTCCGCCTTGGCCAGCGTGGTTTCATCGAGATCCGCCCATTCCATGCGGGCGAGGACGAGGACGCTCGATTCAAACTTGGCGCCCTTGAGGATCGACCAGGCGAAATTGGAAGCGAACAGGTAGGAGCCAGACACATCGAGGTTCGGAAGGTCGAGACGCGAAAACTCCTCATAACGCAGATCGCAAAGCTTGCAACCCTCGCCGGCGATGACGGCGCGGCGGTTTTCCTCCCCGGCATTGGCACCCGGCGACGCGATCAGGAGCGCGCTCGCACACAAACCAGCGAATAGATTTTTCAACGGCATTTTCTATCGGTCCCTGTCGAATTACCGAAGTTGATTGACCGGGCATGATCCCGGGTTGCGGTCATTTGGGCGCCGCACGGTTTATCTTAAAGGCTTGCCGTCAACAATGCGAGGCGGTTGTGCGTCCGTTCAAGGCGAACAAGCGGCGGGCCGTTCCGCCGCCGTTGCGCCTTTCGCCGCCGCAACGGCCGGTGGTATGATCGGCCGACGACAATCCCATCGCCCGGGCCGCCCATGATCACCGTCGAGAATCTGGTCTACGAATACCCGACGAAACGGGCGCTGCACGGCATCGATTTGGAGATCGAACGCGGGCGTATCACGGCGTTGGTCGGACCCAACGGTGCCGGCAAAACGACGCTGATCCGCTGTCTCGTCGCCCTTCATACACCGTTCGACGGCCGCGTTCTGTTCGAGGGAGCAGACGTCCACGAGCATCCGCGCGAGACCCATCGACGGGTCGGCTATCTTCCGGACTTCTACGGTCTTTATGATGAACTCACGGTTCGCCAGTGCCTCTGGTATGTGGCCGCCTCACAGGGGTTGGACAGTGCAACCGCGCCTAAGCGGATCGACACGGCGGCCGTGCGCCTCGAGATCGACGACCGGCTCGATGACCGGGCAGCGACCCTGTCACGCGGTCTGCGCCAGCGTCTTGCCGTGGCCCAGGCCCTGGTCCATGACCCGGAAGTCCTGGTCCTCGACGAGCCGGCGTCGGGGCTCGATCCGGAATCGCGCCACCACCTGTCGCAACTGCTGTGCCGCCTCAGGGACGAGGGTATGACCCTTATCGTGTCGTCCCATATCCTGGCCGAACTGGAGGATTATTCCGACGACATGGTGATCATCCAGGACGGCAAAATCCTCGAAACACGCCCCGTTTCCCGACTCGACGGTGGACCGCGACGGTTCCGTATCGTCGTTGCCGAGGACGCATCGAAACTCTTCGAGAAACTGAAAACGATGCCGGATGTCGAGGACGTTGTGGCCGAGGAGAGAGGCTGCCGTTTCCGCTACCGCGGCGACCGGGAGGCCCAACGGGCGCTACTGAGCCGCCTGGTCCGTTCCAATCTCCCGATCATCGAATTCGCCGAGGAGGCGGAGCGCATGCAAGAAGCCTACATCGCCGCGCTTCGGGATGATCGAGGGGAACAGAAACCGTCATGAACCCGGAGTTCCGCCGCAACCTGATCCTGCAACTGTCGCCGCACCGCCTGATGGCGATGCCGACGGTATTCGGCGCTTTCGTGCTCGTCGCTTTCGCCCTGCAAGACCAGGCATTCGACTGGGGAACCGGGCTGGTCGCGGAGCTCGCCTATTATCTGTTCACTTTCCTGTGGGGCACCAAACTGGCCGCCGAATCGATCGTCGGCGAGGTCGTCGACGGCACCTGGGACCAGCAGCGGATGTCGGCCATACGGCCCTGGCGCATGGCCTGGGGCAAGTTGTTCGGCGCCACCATCTATGTGTGGTACGGCAACGCCGTCGCCCTCGCCGTCTACGCCGCTTCGCACGCCGAACGCGTGCCGGCCGTCACCCTGGTGGCGGCTCTCGCTGTGATGGTCGCCGCCGGAATTTTAGCCCATGCGGTCAGCCTGATGGTCAGTCTGATCGCCGTTCAGCGCAGGCGCAGTTTCGGACGCGTCCAGGTCTTTTCTTATCAGTTCCTTGGGCTTATCTGCGGCATTCCGGCCGTCTGGACCCGGCTCGGCGGCGGCAGTGCGCTCGACGTCACCGATTGGTACGGAACGCTCTTTCCCCTGGTCGAATTCACAGCGCTTGCCTTGATCGCGCTCGCGTTGTGGTCGATGGTCGGCGTCTGGCAGTTGCTCAGGGTCGAGCTTCAGATGCCCAATCCGCCCTGGGTCTGGCTCGGCTTCGTCGTATTCTCGATGATCTTCTTCGGTGGTTTCGTCTATATCCCGCCCAGCCTAGAACGTTTGGTGCTGGCCGTACCGGGCACACCCTTCGCCGCGGCCCTGGTCTCCGGTGCCTGCATCTATATCGCCGTGCTCAGCGAACCGAAGGACTCGGTGCGTTTCCGGCGTCTGGCGCATTATGCCCAGAGCCGGAACGGGCGGCGCCTGATGCACATCTTTCCCCGCGCCATCCTAACGCTGCCGTTGTTTCTCATCGCCGGCATTCTGACCATGGCCCTCGCCGATCCCTCCGAGACGGCCCTGGTCCATGACCTCGGCAACCTGCGCGGCGCCATCGCGGCAGCGATGCTGTTCGTCTTCCGCGATCTCGGATTCATGTATTTCATGAGTTTCGGGCGGCCCGACGGCCAGGGCGACAGCAAGGCCTTCGTCTACATTCTGCTCAGCTATACCCTGGCCCCGGCCCTGATCTTGTCCATGGGCGCCGGCGACGCGCTCGCCCTGTTCCTTCCCGACTGGCGGCAGAACCCGGTGTTTTCGATCCTTTGCGCCGGTTTGGAAGCGGCCGCGGTGTGGGCGCTTCTGTTCAAACGTTGGCAGCGGTTCACGCGGCAACCTGCGCTTTGATACAGAATCCGAGGGCCGAATGACAATCGAGGTTAGTGTTCTGGGTCAACATTTGCAGCAAGCTGTTTTTGAACTGGCGACACAGGTGTTCATCGAAAGCAGCACCCTGCACAGGGCACTGGGCATAAGACTAGGAGAATACAGAGATTACCTTCGTCATCCTTTTGAGGAGATGGTCAGCGAAGGCTTGTCTGTGGCTGCTATCGATCATGACACTGACAACATCGTCGGGTGTCTGATCGCAACAGATCTATATAGACACATGAACACGGCTGGTCGTTCGTCCGGGAAATATTCACCCCTGGCAGCGCTGACCAAAGCGCTTTGTGACCAATATCAGCGCCGGCGTTGGGTCAATAAGGGTGAAGTTGTTCTTGTTGATATGGGTGCGGTGTCGCCCGTTGCCGCGGGCAAAGGCGTCTATCAAAAAATGCGCGGTTTTGCTCAAAGACACGCAAGGGAAAGTGAATTCCGTCGGATTGTCGGTGAACTATCATCATCAACGACTCAGCATGTCGTCTTGAACAAGCTGGGGCACGAAAAAATGGCAGAAGTGGTTTTTGCCGAGTTCGAGTTCGACGGCAGGCTCCCCTTCAGGTCTATCGATACGCCGCGCAGTATCGTGCTCGCGGAAGGTATTTTGTGACGAATACCGCAAGCCGAACATCCGATATGGAGGCAGGCGCCGGCATCAATCACATCGCTGACGCCCGTTTCGCGAACAGAGTTGGTGACTGGAGTTCCGGGCCGGTCGCATCCAGCAATTGGCATTCGCTGTTCTCGGCGATGAGCGGTGCAGGAATTCCGTATTCTCGGCTTTCCCGTCAACTGACAAGTCCGACCGAACGTTGAACCCGGCCCTTGCGAAGGATGTCCCGGATTAGTTGGTCTGCCTCGGCACCACTTCGATGGACACCGAGGCGACTTCATTACCGTTGTCGTTGCTGTCGAACATGCGGATATCGTAACGGCCCGGCTGCAGGACGCCGCTCAGGGTCATCGATCCCTTGTCGCGGCGGTTCAGGTTCTTGCGGCTCAAACGGGCGCGCTGGTTGATGGTCTCGTTGCCGTGTGCGGTATCGGCCGGCACGATACCGATCCAGGCGTGGTTCTTGAAACCCTTCGACGCCTGGAAGGTCAGGCTGATGGTCTCGCCGACGAAGAACTGGGGTTTGGCCGGCGCGATCGCCGGTACCGGGTCGACGAAGAACTCCGCCACAAGCACTTCCCGACCGCCGTCGCGGGCATCATGGAGGCGAATCTCATAGGCGCCGATTTCATCCGGGGTATTGAGGTTCAGCGACCCTGAGGTCTTGCCGTCGAGGGTATAATGACTGCGTGTCGAGCGCGAATTGCCGGTGCGCACGAGCAACCCCTCATCCGGCCTGACGCGACGGCGGAAGTTGCGGCCCTCATCGCCGTTGGGCACCGAAGCCTCGACGATGGCCAGCCAAGCGGTATCGTCATAGAAACTCGGCGCCTTGAACGTCAGGTCGAGTTTGTCGCCCGGTTGCACCGACTGTTTGGCCAGGTTCAATTCGACCTCCTCGACGGTGAACTCGGTGACCCGGATTTCCTTGCCGCCGCCCTTGCCCTGGAACCCGGTGAAGGTGCCGTCCTTGCCGTTTCCGCCGTCATCGTTGAGACGGACCTGATAGGTGCCGGGCTCCTTCGGGGTGACGAAGGTGAAGGTTCCGCTGCGGAAGCGTTTCATGGGGTCGAACTCGCGTTGGGCCCGGGAGCGGTCGTCCTGTGTGCGCTGCAGGCGCTGCCGCTGGATCAGGCCTTCCTGGTTCCAGCCGAGTGTCTCGTGCGGTGCGTCGGACTTGACCAAGTTGGCCCAGATGAAATCGCCATACCAGCTGGGCGCCTGCCATGTAACCTCAATCGGTTCATCGGGGACATATCCGGTACGATCGGTGGCGACGCTGACCGGCTCCACGGTGATGAGCGCGAGGCGAACGTCCTTGCCGCCGATCTTGCCGTCCTTGTCGGGGGTCTTGCCGCCGTAACCCTTGAAGGTCCCGTCCTCGCCGTTGCCGCCGTCGTCGTTGAGGCGAAGCTCGTAGGTGCCCGCTTCGGGGGCGGTAAAGGTCATCGATCCCTTGCGGAACCGTTTCAGCGGATCGGTCTCTTTTTCGGCCCGGCCCTTGTCAGTCGCCGTCGCGGTCATCGCTGCGAACTGGATGATCCGCGAGTTCTTCTGGCCCTTGACGTCGTTACGCAGTCTCGCCTCGGCTTCTTCCGTGCGGCCCTGGGTCAACCTCTGGTGTTCTCTCAGGGTCGGCACCGGTCTCTTGGCGCGCGGCTCGGTTTTGACCAGGGAGACGAAACTCTGGTCCGAGTACCAATGCGGAACGACGTAGGCGATGTCGATCGTTTCGCCCGGAACGAACTTATCCTTCGGCGTCGTCACCGAGACCGGTTCGACGGTGAACGACGCGAAGCGCACTTCCTTGCCGCCGCCCTTGCCGGCGAAGCCAGCGAACGTGCCGTCCTCGCCGTTGCCGCCGTCGTCGTTCAAACGCAAATGGTAGACGCCGGGATCAGGTGCCGTGAACACGAACTCGTCCTTGCGGTAGCGCTTCAGCGGATCCGATTCGTTCCGCCTCAATTCCGCGTCTTTGTCGGTGATCCGCATCTTATGCATTTCGATAACGCTGGGTTCCGTATGGCCTGCGGTCGCCGGTTTGGCGTCTTGCTTGACCAGCGTGATCCACGAATCGGCGGAATACCAGCTGGGCGCATTCCAGGCGACCTTGATGCGTTCGCGCGGGATGTATTTGTCCTTGCTCGGCTTGACCAGGACCGGTTCGATCTTGATCTCGACGAAGCGCACGTCCTGTCCGCCGGCCTTGCCGCCGAACCCTTTGAACTTGCCGTCCTCGCCGTTGCCGCCGTCGTCATTGAAGCGCAGATGGTAAGTCCCTGGCTCGGGCGCGGTGAAGGTGATTTCCTTGATGCGGAACTTTTTCAGCGGATCGGTTTCCGTCTGCGCCCGGGTCTTTTCGGTGTCCGTCGCGCTCAGTTTGGCGACCTGGATCAATGCCGCGTCGCCCTGTCCCTTGACGACGCCGTCCGTCGCCTTGACGAGGCCGACGATGGCGTCATCGGAATAGAAACTCGGCACCTCGAGTTTCATGCTGATGGTTTCACGCGGGATGAATTCGAGCTTCTTCGGCGTGATCGTCGCCGGCTCGACCCGGAAGGTGGCGAGGCGCACGGTCTTGCCGCCGGCCTGACCGCCGAAGCCCGTGAACTTTCCGTCCTCGCCGTTGCCGCCGTCGTCGTCGAGCAACAGGTCATAGGTTCCGGGTTCCGGCGCCGTGAACACCACTTCGCCTGAACGGAACTTCTTCAAAGGATGATCGTTCTTGGCCTTAGCGATGTCGCCCGTCGTGCGCTTGAGACCGTGACGCTGCATGATCTTGGCGTCGGCATGGCCGCCGCTGAGCCTGTCGCCTGTCTTGACCAGCGAGATGAAGCTCGTGTCCGAGTACCAGCTCGGCGCTTCGAAGGCGACCTTGATCGGTTCGCGCGGGATGAAGTCGTTCTTGCGCGGTGTCACCGACACGGGCTCGACGCGGACCGTCGCCAGACGCACATCCTTACCCCCGGTCTTGCCGCCGAAGCCCTTGAACAAGCCGTCAACGCCGTTGCCGCCGTCGTCGCTGAAGCGGAGTTCGTAGAGACCGGCCTCCGGCGCCGTGAAGGTCACCTGCTTCTTCCGGTATTTTTTCAGCGGGTCGCTCTCGTCCCGGGCCCGGGTCTGCTCCGCCGCCGTCGCCGGCAGGGCGTGCATCTCGACGATCGCCTTGTCCTGGTGGCCGCCAACATTGCCGGCGTCGGCCTTGACCAGGCTGAGGAAGGCGTAGCTGGAATAGAAACTGGGCACGTCGGCCGATACCACGATCAGCTCGCCCGGGATGTAGTCGTTCTTCTTCGGAAGGACGGTGGCCGGCTCGACGGTGAAGGTAGCCAGCCTGACGTCCTTGCCGCCCGCTTTCCCGGTAAAGCCCTTGAAGGTGCCGTCGTCGCCGTTGCCGCCGTCGTCATTGAGGCGGAGTTCATAGGTGCCGGGCCTGGGCGCGGTGAACTCGAGCTCACCCTTGCGCGCACGCTGGACCGGGTCCGGGTTGGTGGCGCGCCCGCGGTCGCCCTTCATTTCGTGGTATTCGATGATCGACGTATCGGCGTGGCCGCCGGCAACCGCCGGCGCCCCCTTGCGGACCAGGGAGATGAAGCTGCTATCGGAGTAGAAACTCGGCGCCGTGAATCGAACCGTGATCTTCTCGCGCGGAATGAAGGCGAACTTACGCGGCACCAGGCCGACCGGTTCGACTCGGATCTGGGCGATGCGCACTTCCTTGCCGCCGCCGCGCCCCTGGAAGCCGGTGAACTTGCCGTCCTCGCCATTGCCGCCGTCGTCGTTGAGGCGCAGGTCATAGAGTCCCGGATCCGGCGCCGTGAAGGTCAGGCGGCCGCGCCGCGCCCGCTTGTCGGGATCGCTCTCGGCGGTCCGCCGGACCCGGTCATCGCCGGTGATGGGCAGTGCGTGGTGTTCCTTGTTGGCCGGTTCGTTGACGCCGCGGGTTTGCTTCGCTGCATTGCTCGGGACCAGCGCGACCCACGACGAAGCCGGGTACCAGCTCGGCACCACATAGTCGACGGACACGGCTTCGCCCGGGATGAAGTCCTGTTTGACGGAGCTGACCGCGGCCGGCTCGACCACGAACTTGAGAACCCGGACCTCGCGCCCGCCCTTGCCTTCGTTGCCTTTCGGGTTGCCGTCCTCACCATTGCCGCCGCCGTCGTTGAAACGGACTTCGTAGTGCCCGGGCTGGGCCGGGGCGGGGAAGGTCAGGGTGCCGGTCGTCTTCAAGCGGGTCAGGTCATAGGACAGGATGCGCGTGTCCTTCTGGCCTATTTCGTCGCGCGGCGCCTCGGCCGGATAGATGCCGATCCACGCCGTTCCCGGATAGAAGCTCGGCGATTTAAAGGCGATCTCGATGTCCTCACCGGGAATGAACTCGGTCTTCTTAATGGCGATCGACACCTCTTCGACGGACACCGTCAGGCTGTAGACCTCGTCGCCGCCGTTGTCGTTGGTGTGCATGCGCACGTCGTACTTGCCCGGCGCCTCGGGCGCGGTGAGCACGAAATCGCCGCGTGACTGGCTGTTCATATTGGCGCGCGCCACGTCGCGGGCGTCGTTGGCGGTCTCCTTGCCGTGCGCCACGTCCGACGGCACCAAGCCGATCCATGCGTCGTTGGGATAACTCCACGGCGCCTCGTAGCCGACCTTAATCGGTTCACCGGTGACGAAACCGATCTTCTTCAGGAGAACCTTCGGCTGCAGTTCGACCCGGAACGGTGCCGACGCCGTTTCTTTGCCGTTGTTGTCATTATCGTTGAGGCGCAGGTCGTAGGCGCCCAGTTCCTTCGGTACGGTGAACTGGACGACGTCTTCGACCCGTGTTTCGGTATAGACGAAGCCCCTGTTGGCGGCGTCATTGGCCGCTTCTTTGCCATGCGGAATATTGGCCGGCACGATTCCGAACCAGGCGTCGCGGGGATAACGCTTCGGCGCGACGAAGCGTGCGTCGATGATGCCGCCTGGCGGGATTGACACCTTCAGCGCCTGGGCGACGGGCACCCGCTCGACGACGAAATCGACGGTGCGCACCTCGCGGCCACGGTCCTCACCGGCATTGAGGCGGATCGAATATTCACCGTATTCCCTGGGGGCCTTGAATTTGATGGTGCCGCCGGTGCGTTTTTTGAGTTCCTCGTAAGCAGTTCGTGCGTTGGTGTTGACTTTGACGTCGCCGTGGCTGACGTTGGCCGGCATCATGCCGATCCAGGCGTTTTTCTCGTAGGTCTTGGAAGCGGCGAAGCGGGCGACGATCTCTTCGCCCGGATGATAGTACGTTTTCGGAAGTTCGAGCCTGGCGAGCGCGTCGATGCGGCGGATGCGCTCGGCGATCTCCTCGGGCGTCAAAGCCGATTTGCGTTCGAGGGCCGCGATATCGGCCTCGGCCTGTTGTTGACGCAGTTGCTGGATGGCGGCAAGGGCCTTTAGTTCGTTATCCTTGACGGCGAGCACGGCAGCCTCGGTGAACTCCAGGTTCGACGGCTGCACCATGCGCGGCGCCAGGGCCGGTATGCGGGACGCCTCCTGCAGGAGCTTGTCTTCCTTCTTGACGATCTTCAGCGCCGCCATGGCGAGACCGGTGAGGTTGGTGCGGGTCGGGTCCTTGAGGTTGACCCTGAGCCCGTTGAGCTCGAGGTTTCGCCAATTGAACAGGTCGAAGTTGAGGTCGACGTTGAGGTCGCCCGATTTCATGGTGCCCCAGTAAATGGCCTTGTTGACGACCAGGATCTTGGCGCCGGCGACCACGTTGATGAGCTTGTTGACGGCGTCGGCGACGGTTTTGTTGACGGCCTGGGCGAAACTGACGGCGCCCTTGGCGATCTCGAGCGCCCCCAGTGCCGTGACTTTGACGCCCTTCCAGAAGACGACGACCGGGTGCAGGTCGATGGGGATAATCTCGATAGTCCGGCGCAGACCCTCCAGGAACTTCTCGGCCGTCCACAGGGCCGCCTTGGCGACACCGTAGGTAGCCCACCAGAAGGCCTCGGCGGCCTTGTGGGCGCCGACCTTGAACCAGTTGGTGCCCCAGCCACAGCAGTTGTCGTCGATCCACTCTTCCTCGGCCCTTGCGCGGCGCCGGGCGTAGTCGACATCGTCATTGGCGCGCCGGACGGCGGCTTCGGCGTCGCGGAGCGGGCGCAACACCCGTTCGCGCTCGTTGATCGCGTGCTGGCGGGCACGGCCGATATGTGCATCGACCTCGTTGGCCCAGTTTTTCGCTTCGTCGAGCTTCTTCTGGGCGACATCGAGGCCGCTGCCAACCTTCTTGAAGTGGCTGTCCAGCGCCCCGCCGACGCTCTTCTTGAGCCAGGAGTAGAAGTCGGCTTTGAATTCGCCGTTGTAGCGGATGTCGTCGATCATCCCCAGTTTCGGGGCCAGGACCTCACCGTAGAGATGGCTGTTCCAGAGCTGGGCGACGGCGATGTCCTCTTCCAGGACCATGCCGGTGTTATAGAGCCTGAGCGCCGTATCCCGTGTCGCGCCCAGAAGTTCCGAACGGCCGCGGATGACGAACTCGCGGGCATGACCGCGCGCCGTGTTGCGTTCGACGCGCAGCGAGGCCTCCTGCAGCGTCAAAGGCCCGACGGCCGGGATGACCTTGGAGACGTCGACCGGATGGCGTTCAAGGTAATTGAGGAAGCTGTTGCCCAGCGCCAGGGTTACCGGCACGGTGGGGAAGGCCTCGAGCGGGCTCGATACGTTCCAGATCGGCTTCACGGTGGCGACGGCCGGCTCCATCTTTTCACCGAAGATCCGATGATCGAGCTCGAGGGTCAGTGGCCGGCCCTTGATGAATTCGACAAGCGCACCCTTGAACTTGGCACCGGTGATGCGCAAGGGCGTCATCGAATTGGTCGTGTTGATGATGTCGCGGACCAGCGGCGGCACCGGCATGTTCGAGTTGACGGTGTCGAGCAGGAGATCGTGCAAGCCCTGTTCGACGCTCGCCTCGACGACGAAATCCTTGGCCCGGAACAGATCCTCGCCCTCGGTCCGGGCATTGACGGCAAGCTTGAGAAGCGGGCCCAGGTCCTTGTTGTAGAAGAAGCCGATCTTGTCCTTCGACAGGTTGATGTCGAGGGTCTCGGTCAGGCCGAGGAGGTCGACGTCGCCGCGGATCTTGAAGTGAGGCAGGGACTTGATGTTGGCCTGAACGTCGATCTTGGCGTTCTTGAGTTTAAGCGGCCCCAGATTGCGGGGCTCGATGTCGGCTTTGATGATGATGCCGTCGGTCAAGGTCAGCCGGTAGTCGACGGCGCCCAAGCGGTGGGTCTCGCCCAGCATGTCGATGGACATCTCGCCGCCGGCCCGAAGGCCGATGGTGTCGAGCGTATCCTCGCGGCCGGGTATGACCGCGCCGGGCGTGGCGAAGAACAGATTGACGTTCTTGAAGACGACATTGGGAATGGGCAGCTTGTCGAGCTGCATGATGTCGATGAGGCTGGTCTTGCGCAGCTGCGCCTGCAGGTCACGGGCCGCCTTCTTGGCGCTGGGATCGATCAGCGCCTCCATGGCAACGTCGGCCATGGGGCCGGTCAGGACGCCGCGTAGCATCGCTTCCTCGATTTCGAGGCGGGTCAGCAGGCTGAGCTCGGAGGCCTTGTAGACGAGGCCCAGTTTTTTCGGCAGCGGGATACTCGTCGAGAAGTTGATGTTGGTGACGAAATCGACGTCGAAGCGCAGGTCCTTCTTGCCGCCGCGCACCTTCCAGTTGGCGCTGGCGCCGACCCCGAACTCGACGCTGCCGTCGGTATCGGCGCCGATCAGGAAGGCCGGGTTGATCATAGTGAAGTTGTCGTTGATCCCCATCGGCTTTCGCCACTCGCCGTTCATGTATCCGGCGAACTTGATGGCCGGCACGAAGGTGACGAGGTCGAGGTTCATGTAGGCTTCGCCGGCGAACTTCAGCGTGTCGACCTTCCGGGGATCGTTGAGGTGCGGGATGCTGACCTCCGAGTTGCCTTGGACGCCGGCGCGGAAGATGGTCGTCGCCAGGTTGAGGTCGAGGAAGAAGGACGTGCCGACCCGGTCGAAGCTGATGACCCGCTCCCACGGCTGGCCCTTCGGGAACTTGAAGCCAGGCAGCTGGGCGTAGAGGCCGATCTTCGGCTTGCCGACGAGGAGCCCGTCGATGACGCCGGCCATGATCAGCGGCCCGTCGATGACGTCGAAGATGGCGAACTTCTCGTTCAAAGGGTCACGTAGCGCCTTCGGGACCACCTCTTTGGTGACGGCGCCGAGGAGATTGAGACCGTCGCGGATCGGCACTTCGTCGCCCGGGTTGTCGATGATGCCGGCCAGCATCTGGCGCGCCGCGTCGGGCAGATTGGTCAGCTCGAACTTGCCGAGATCGCCCTTGCCGCCGGGCTGGGCGCTGATCGCGAACAGGGCCTGCGGGAACTTGATGTTAAAGACGTCGGGCACCGGCGCGATCTTCTTTAGTTCGATGGCGCTGCCGCGGACCATCAGCACCGTCGTCTTCTCGAGGGTCATGAGACCGGCTTGGCCGTGGATGCCCATGCGCGGCCACTTGACCGTCATGCCGGTGAAGGCGCCGGCCAAGGACAGCGACATGTTCTCGACCTGGAGCTCGTTGATGAACGGCACGTGACCGATGCCCGGCAGCTTGGCCAGTTCGACGGCGTTGGGAGCCTGGAAGACGAGGTCGTGGAACTTGCCGTCCTCGAACACCAATTGGCCGACGGTCTTGATCTCCGCATCGCCGACCTGGACCTCGGCGGAGACGCCGCCGACCAGGGTCAGGGCGCCGACCTTGGTCTCCTTGGTCTTCTCGTCTTTCTCGTTCTTCGCCTGGTTGAGAGTGAAGTCGACGCCGAGCTTGTTAAGGCTGAAGAACGGGATGCCGAAGGCCTGTTTCCAGTCGATGCCCGTCACGCCTTCGACCTTCAGTTCGAAGGAGCGGTCCTCGATGCCCTTGTGGATGTTGATGTTGGTCTGAAGCTTGAAGACCTTGAGCGGCGGCGCCCCCTTGAACGGTGAGGGGATGGTGAAACGCGATGGGCTGCTGAGGATGGCGGCAACCTCGACATCGCCGGTGTCGGTGCCGGCGTTCATGCGGTCGAAAACAGGTTGGCCCTTGAAGGTAAACGTACCCTCGTCGACCTCGAAGACCTGGTCCAGCTTGTCGATTTTGATGCCCGGAAAGGTGGTGACGATTTCCATCGTCTTGATGATTTCCTGGTGGACCTTCTTGTCCTCTTTCAGCTGGGCGCCGACCTTTTCCGGCATCACCCAAAAGACATTGGGACTGATACGGCCCTTGAGGCCGATATGGCGTTCCTTGACGCCGACCAGGTCGAAGAGCGCCTTCATATGCTTCGAGCTGGCGACGTCGACCTTGGTGAACAGATTGAGGCCGTCGGTCAGGTTGACCCATTCGGTCTTGCCGTTGACCTCCTCTTTCGAGTTGGGGGCCTGTTCGATGCGCTCCCGGATCGACGGCGGCAGGTCGTTGACATGGGTGTATTCGTTGCGGTTATTACTTTTGTCGAACTTCATGGTGGCGAGCGGCACCATGACCATCGCCGTATCAGTGACCTTCGCCGCGTGTAGCGGTATCCGCTTGATGCCCGGGATGATGCTGTCCCAGCTGAAAGCACCGGGCAGCAGGGCGAAGGCGTAGTTCTCCATGCTCGGCGCCTTGAACACCTCGACCGGTGTCTCGGCACTGAGCAGCGTCGTCACGGCCGTGGCGCCGTGATCCCTGAGGATGATGTTCTTGAACTCGAATTCCTTGAAGGCCTGCAGGTTCTTGATGTCGCCGCCGGAAAGGACGGGTGCCTTCAGGGTTTCCTTGAGCGTGAGAGCGAACTTGAGATTGCCTTTCGCGTCAGGCGGCGGTGCCCGGGCGCTGAAGGTCACCGCTTCCGTATTGAGCTTGCCGGCGCCGTCGAAACCGAAGAAGAACTGCTTGGCAGAGGTGACCGATGCGTTGAGGGCGAGGGTGGCGCCCTTGAACCCGTCATAGGTAATGAGCGGCATGTCGGCGGAAACCTTGGCCGCGGTGATCTCCGCATAATTCCCGTCAGCCCCCGGGTTGTCATTGAAACGCAGCGTCGCCGCTACCGTATCCTTGACCTTGCCGAAGGTCAGGGTCACGTCCGTCTCGCCGACATACTGGATCGCCTTCTTGTCCTCGCGGGTGAAGCGGATCGCCATGTCGCCCTTGGAGCGGATGAACTTGTCGAGCTTCGGCGGCTTAATGCCCGGGATCGTCGTCCTCAGCTCGAACCCGCCGTGCGATTTCTTGTTTTTCAGCGCCAGCGCCGACAGGAACACCGGGTGCAGCGTGCCGCGCAGCGGCCGGTCGGACACCGACGTCACGCCGAGAACCTTGCGCAGAACGTCGTGAACGCCTTTGGTGCCGAAATCGACCTTGGAATAGAAATTGACCCCCTGTTTGATGGGCAGTTGTTCGTCGCTTTTCAGTTTCAATCCGGCGAAGACCGCCTCGACGTTTTCCGAAATATCGGCCGGCTTGATCACCGCATCACCGCCGGCGACGACGATGGCCGCGTGATCGACCTTGAGGTCCTGCATGCCCGACACGTGGGCATCGTGCAGGTAATCGTCGAACTTGAAGCCCTTCGGCGCGAAGGCGGCGAACAGGTTCATCTTGCCGCCGCCTTGCAACGTGAAAACGGCGACCGGCAGGTCCTTGCCGCGCAGGTTGATCGAACCTTCGAGGCTGTTGCCGGACATCTTGACGTTCTCGACGAATACCTTGTCGAGGCCTTCGATGCCCTTGAGGCTGTCGAGCGCCACCAGCTGATGGAACGGGATCTTGCCGTCAAGCCGCATGAAATAGGTGGTCGCACCATTGGTTTGCCCGGTGATCACGGCGGCGTAGGGGAACGGGTTGCCGACGAATGTCGAACTACCGGTGATCGCCACTTCCGTGGCCCGCGCGTTGCCTTTGTTGACTACGGTCACACGCAGGCCGAAATCCTTGATCTCGAAGGCGGTGAAATCGGTCAGGGCGGGAAGGGCGTCGCCGGATTTACCTGTCAACGTGAGGATGTTCGCATCGACCGCAGCGGCCGTGTCGAGAACGATATCGGAAGCGAAGGTCAAACTGCTCTTCTGAATGGAGACGATCGCCGTCGCCGTCGCCGTCATGCGGACTCGGTTCTCGTTGTCGGCATCACGATCGAATGTGAATTGAACAGCGTCGGTCTTGAAGGCGCCCTTCATACCGGCCGGCGCGACCGGCGCCATGCCGGGAAGCGCCATCTTCAAGGCGAACGGCGTCAGGTTCTCGATCTGGGCCTCGCCGCTCGCCAGATGGCGCAGGACGTCGCCGCCGACGGTACCGCTCAACGGCACCGCGCCGAGCCCGACACCAAGGTCGGCGAGCGCCGCAAACTGGACAGCCTCCGCGACCGGCGTCGCCGTCGAATAGAAACTGGCGCCCTTCGCGAAGGTCACCTCTTCCGTGTCCGGCGGCATGTGGGCGAGGACGATGTTCTTGACGTTATCCGCCAAATCCTTGACCGGCACCGTGGTTTCCGCCGGTGCGACAAGGATCGCCGTATCCGCAAGGGCGATATCCTTCAAGGGCCCGGCGCCGTCTCCGTAGGCAGCCGCCAGGGAGAGGCTTGCGGGCTTGACCGCGGCCAGCCACACCGGCGCCTCCTTGGTGCCGACCTTGAACATCAGGACCGGCAACAGTTTGGTGCCCACCTTGACGGTCACGCCGGTGGTCCCCTGGTTGATCATCTTCACCGAAATGCCTGCGAACTCGGGAAGCGCTTCGAGGGCGGCGCGGGCCTGTGTTTCCCTCTCGGTCGCCGCCCAGGCCGACGGCCCCGCCGCCGTCGCGGCGACGGCGACCAGGAAACCGATCAATACACTCCACGCCTGTTGGGGCTTTCTACCCGTCATCGCCTCCGTTCCGGCCGCGCCGGAACCCGCTAGCTACCTGCGGTCCTACAATATCGAACCCAGCTCCCTGGCATACCGAATTCCCGGTCTTGTTTTTCGCTTGACAGCCTTCGCCGACGGTATGTCGGCAACATAATAAGAGAGTTGGCGTTCCAACAAAACAGGGGATCAAACCTTTGCACGGAAAATAACCTGAGCACATCGCGCTGACGTTTTGACAAGTGACGGCAAATGAGAAAACATAGGCTCAGAAAAAAGAAAAATCCTTTTGGGGAGGGTTCAACGCCGTGCGAAGGCTTGGATCAGTAGGCGTGTGGGCGGTCGCCTGCGTCGCAACCTTGGGCGGGTGTGCGACGGATTTCCTGCCGTCGTCGTCGGAACAAACCGAGAGCGAACCAGCCGTAGTCCAGGTCGCCGCCCAAAAGCACGTTCCGGAACCGCATCTTCTGGCCAAGCAAGGTATTGCCGCGTTGGAAAGCGGTGACCTTGCCGCAGCGTCAAGGATGGTGAACACGGCGTTGCAGCGTCAAATCACCGATTCCCGCCTGCAATTGCTGAACGGATTCGTCTATCACCAGATGGCCGAACGCGGCGACCAGTCGAAACTGCCGCTGGCCGAGCAGGGCTACAACCTGGTGATCCGCTTCGATCCGACGAATTGGCAAGCGCATTATCAGTTGGGTCTGCTCAACCTCGACAGGAGGGATTTCGCGGCGGCGCAGAGCAACTTGGCGGAAGCCGCTTTCTATAAACCCGACGACCCGGATGTCCTCTATAACCTGGCAATGGCGTCCTATTACAACCAGGATCCCGAAACCGCCGCCGGCGCATTGGCGCGCTTGCGGGAAGTGCCGGGGTACGCGACCGACGGCAGCGTGCTTCAGGCCTCGTCCCTGGTTATGGCGGCGCTCGGCCATCCGGATCGGGCCGAGGCGTTCCTGTCACTCTATCGCCAACAAAACGGGGATGGCCGCACCGCCGATTTCATCGAAGCCCGGGTCGGCGATTGGCAGCGGTTCCATCGACATGCGGCCAAGGTGGTTCCGGCGCAGCTGCTCGTCGATCAGCCTGAGACACGCCGGCAATCCGTGTCACCGGCGGCGTCGGGAGGCACGACACCGGACGAAAACCAAATGGTCATCGTCGATGTGGTCATCATCCGCACCGAGGAAAGCAATACGACGTCAAAGGGCGTCAACCTGCTCAACGGCCTCAAGCTCCAATTCGGTATTCCGACCAGCACCACCAACGCCTTGGAATATACGCGGACTTATTCGCGGACCCGTGGCGCCCTGACCCAATCGCTGGTCAGCCGCATGACTGTGCCGTCGGTCGAATACAGTCTCAACATCTTCAATGCCAACAATACCCGCAACGAAATCCTGGCCCGGCCGACCCTGGTCGCGCTCAACGGCGAACCGTCCGAGTTCTTCTCCGGCGTCGAGATCAATGCGGCCGCCGTTTCCGGCGGCGACGGCGAGGCGGTCAACATCGACAAGGAGATCGGCGTCAAACTGACGATCACGCCGCAGGTCCTCGAAGACGATCAGATCAAGATGGCCGTGCAGGCGCAGCGGACCTTCCTGACGACGCCGAATACGACGTCGGTCAACTTCACCTTCCGCATCGACACCTCGAAGACCCAGGTCAACGCCAACGTCGTCATGGATTTCGGCGAAACCTTGATCCTCAGTGGCATGAGCGAGAAGGAGACGGAACGAACCCGCGACGGGGTTCCCGGTCTGCAGGACACGCCGGTTGTTCAATACCTCTTCTCGAAAGCCGGCACGACGGACTTCCAGAAATCCGTGCTGATCCTGATCACGCCCCGGCCACCCGAGTTCATCAACCGTTCGGCCCGCAACCTGGCCCGTGACCAGGAGCGCCGCCTGCGCGGCGAGAGCCCCGTCCTGAACGAATTGCGGGCACGCTATTCCGATTGGTTCAAGCCCTACCCCAACTGGGCCTCCGTGTTCCATCACATGCAGGACAACAGCCTGTACAGAGAATTCCGCACCGGCGACGTGTCGCTGGAAGTGTGGCGGAGCCAGGAAAAACGCTCCGGCCGCGTTAATCAGATTTTGGACTTCCTCTACTTCTGATTTTCATCGCGCGTCGCCGGCGATGCGGTCTTCTGCGCGAAGGCACGACGCGAGAAGATCTAAGAATGATATCCGTAAGGTTACGAGTTTGACTCGTTATTCCAACCGACTGACCGCCCTAACTCCTGAAGAAACTCGGGCTTGCGGCAACAACCGTTGAAAGGCCTGCCCGTGCGATGTCCGAGAACTGGGATAGCCCAGAACTTGGAAAAGGAAGCCCCGACGTCGGTTTGAGGGGACCTTGCGGCCAGGCCTGCCGATTATACGCCAGACCCTGGTCCCGTGAGCCTGCGGCCTCCACGTGGCCGTCACTGGTGGATATCAGGCCGTCCGCACCTGCCGGCCCCCGTCTTCTGCCCGCGCTGCCGCTGCGAACCGGGCAATCCGCCGGCATCCCTCCAAGAGTTCGGGCTCCGATGGCGCCAGGCTGATCCGGATGTGACCGGCGCCGCCCGGTCCGAAGGCGTCGCCGGCGAGAACGGAGACGTCCTCGCGCTCGTAGAGCCCCTCCATGAACCGACGTGACGACAAGCCGGTGCCCCTGACGTCGGCCATGACAAACATGCCGCCGGCGGGCCGCTTGACCGAGATGCCGTCGATCGCCTCCAGCGCTGAGCAGACCACGTCCCGGCGCGTTCGGTAGGCGGCTCGCATGTCCGCTAACTCGGCAAGCTCTTCGTCGAGGGCGAACAAGGCTGCGTCCTGGATGAACGGCGGCGACCCGTAGAGCATGGCGCCGGACAGCGTTTCCACATGCTGGATCAAGTCCCGGGGGCCGACGACCCATCCCAACCGCCAGCCGGTCATGGCGTGCGATTTCGACAGGCTCGACACCGTTGCGCTCCGTTCCGTCATGCCTGGCAGCGCGCAGGGGCTCACGTGGGGCGCGTCATAGGTTATCGCGGCATAGACCTCGTCGGAAATCATCCACAGGTCATGACGCCGGCAGATGTCAGCCATTTCCTCCAGGACATCGCGGCGGATGACGGCGCCGGTCGGGTTGTGCGGCGTGTTGATCAGCAGGGCCCGGCTGTCGGGCCCCACGGCCGCCTCGATACGGCGGGGGTCGATCTGGAAATCGTCCTCCGGGCGCAGCGCGACGTTGACGAGGCGCGCACCGCTGGCGCCGATCACGCCTTCATAGGTGACATACATGAGTTCGGGCACGATGACCTCATCGCCGTCGCCGAGCACACATAGGGCCACCGTCATCAAGGCGTTCTGGGCGCCGGGCAGGATGGCGACGTTGGCCGCGTCAACCGCCTGGCTGGTGGTGCGCCGGTGGTGCCGGGCGACGGCGGCACGCAGTTCCGGAAGCCCGATCGTCGGCGTGTAGTGATGGCGGCCCCGCCTCAGGCTGGCCACCGCCGCATCGACGATCGAGGCGGGGGTGTCGAATTCGGGGTCGCCGACGGAAAGCACGATGGCATCCTCGCCGCGCTCCCGGCGCTGCTGGGCGACATAGTGGATGTCCCAGGCCCGGGCCCCGTGACCGGCAATACGATCGACCAGCGCTGCGTATCTCATGGCGGATGCCTCCCATTCGCTGTCCGCCACCGACCTTCCGGGCCTGAAATGGAGGACAGTTAAGATCGTCTTCTCGGCTCTTATTATACAAACGTAAAATAAGTAAGCAATGGCCAATTCACCGGTGACGCCCTCGCCAACCTTCCCGCCGTGCCCGCCGGCGGTTAGGCTTCGCGGAAGCCGGGGCGAGAACCGGCGGTGCCGAACGCCGAGACCGAAGAGGGGGGAGCCGATGACGGGCCGGCCGCTCAATTTCCTGATCGTCATGGCCGACCAGCTGAACGGCTTTTCCGTCGGCGCCTACGGCAACCCGGTCGTCAAGGCGCCGCATATGGACCGGCTGGCCGAGCAGGGCGTGGTGTTCGAAAACGCCTACTGCAACAGCCCGCTCTGTGCGCCTTCGCGCTTCTCCATGATGGCAGGCCGCCTGCCGTCGAAGATCGGCGCCTACGACAACGCGGCGCTGTTGCCGGCCAACGTGCCGACCTTCGCCCACTACCTGCGCCTGATGGGGTACCGCACGGTGCTCTCGGGGAAGATGCACTTCGTCGGTCCCGACCAGTTGCACGGTTTCGAGGAGCGCCTGACCACCGACATCTACCCGGCCGACTTCGGGTGGACGCCGGACTGGAAGAACCCCGGCGAACGCATCGACTGGTGGTACCACAACATGTCGAGCGTCTCCGGGGCCGGTATCGCCGAAGCCACCAACCAGTACGACTTCGACGACGAGGTCGGCTTCTGTGCCACGACCAAGTTGCGTGACCTGGCCCGTGCCGACGACGACCGGCCGTTCTGCCTGGTCGCCAGTTTCACCCACCCACACGATCCCTATGCGACGCGGCGCAAGTACTGGGATCAATACGACGAAGCCGAGATCGACCTGCCGAGGACGGCGGCGATCCCCCATGACAAGCTCGACCCGCACAGCCAGCGCCTCCGCCACGTCTCGGCCATGGACGCGGCCGATATCACGGATCAACACATCCGCAACGCGCGCCGCGCCTACTACGGCAACGTCACCTACGTCGACGAATGGCTGGGCCAGTTGCAGTCCCTGCTCGCCGATACCGGCCTCGCCGGCAATACGGCGGTGATCCTGCTGAGCGATCACGGCGACATGCTCGGCGAGCGCGGGCTCTGGTACAAGATGTCGTTCTTCGAACCCTCGGCCCGCATCCCGATGATCTTCGCCGTGCCCGGATTACCGCAAGGCGTGCGACGGTCGCCGCCGGCGTCCCTGGTCGACCTGTTCCCGACCCTGACCGATTTGGCGGAACGGAGCGGCGCCGGGGAAGCGCCGGAGCCGGTCGACCCCCTCGACGGAACCAGCCTGGTGGCGCTGATGGAAGGCGACGAAAGTGCGGTGCCGAAGCGGATCCTCGGCGAGTTCCTGGGCGAGGGCGCCGTCGCCCCCTGCCTGATGATCCGCCAAGGGCGGCACAAGTTCATCCACTCGGACCCGGACCCGGCCCAGCTCTTCGACCTGGAAGCCGATCCGGAGGAAACGGATAACCTAGCCGGCCGGCCAGAGGCGGCCGAGATCGAGGCGGCCTTTGTCGGCGAAATGAAGACGACCTGGGAGCGGACGACGCTCAATGAAGCGGTGATCGCCGATCAGCGCCGCCGGCGGTTGTTGTGGCAGGCGTTGTCGACGGGCGAACACACGCCCTGGGATTTCCAGCCGCACCGCGATGCGTCGCGGCGCTTCATGCGCAATCACCTGGATCTCAACGACCTCGAGCGCTCCTCGCGCTGGCCGCGGGCCGAGGACGAAGCCTCCTAGTGGCGGTTTGCCTTACTCCCAGTTTCACTGGACATCCTCCGCCTCTGCTCTCAACGCCGCCTTGATCTCTTCGGGCAGTTCCCGCCAATCCATGTCCAACAAGGCGCCCTGCAGGGCCCACAGCATGTTGAGCGAGACGCCGTCGGCGTTGGCGAGGCGGACCCGCCGGTAGGCCTCGGCCGCCCCCAGGACGCGCAACTCATCGACGCTGGCGATGCCCGCCGCCGCCAGCATGCGGGCCGATTTGGGGCCGAGGTTGCGCAGCGCTGAAAGGGGCGGGGGATCATTGTGCTCGCCGGTTGCCATGGCGGCATTTTATAGCGCTCAACCCATGGCAATCATACTGCACCGGGCATATGTGTAATCTGCGGGAGTTCCCGCTCCTGTGTGTTCGCCGGGCGGTGCCTTTGGGCCACCCGGCGAAAGGAGGTTGAGATGACAGACACCAAAAAGGATGTGGTCCGCGCGCCGACGCGCCGCGACCCGCTGGCCCTTAGCGGCGATCCGTTTTCCGCCTTCCGGAGGGAAATGGACCGGCTGTTCGACGATTTTATGGGCGGGCGTGACTGGATGATGAGGCCCTGGTCGACCTGGGATCCGCTACCCCATGAACCCATGGGTGACCTGATGCCCAGGGTCGACGTCCGCGAGGAAACCGACAAGGTCGTCGTCACCGCCGAACTGCCCGGCCTGACCCATGAGGATATCGACCTCGAACTGAAGGACGACGTCCTCATGCTCAAGGGCGAGAAACGCTCGGGCGATTCCTACGAGGACGACAACATGCGCGTCAGCGAACGGCGTTTCGGCAGCTTCGCGCGGTCCTTCCGGCTGCCCGAGGGCTGCGACCTCGAGCATATCGAGGCCGCCGTCGAGAAGGGCGTGCTGACGGTCACCGTGCCGAAGGTGCCGGAGGCCATCCCGGAGACCCGGAAGATTACCGTCGAAGCCGCCTGACACCGGCGCCGGCCGGGCGGCGACCGGGTTGAGGGCCCCGTCCTGCGGCGGGGCCCTTGTCTCTTGGACTGCGGCCTTGCCTGGAGCGCCCCCTTGGCGCAGATTGACCGGGCCTTCGAACGGGGAGAAAAGACCCATGAGGAACCGCTGGTCCGACGTAGATGCGGTATCGTTCGGCCGCCGCCTGACCCGCTCAGGCGCGCCCAAGGACCTCAGCCTTTGCGTCTACGGAAGCCGGCTTCTCGGTGCCGAAAAAAGCCTGGTGCTCCATGGCGGCGGTAACACATCGGTCAAGATCAAGCACAAAGGCACTGAAGTTCTTTACGTCAAAGGATCCGGCCACGACCTGGGCGACATCGGACCCGACGGGTTTACGCCCCTGGAGTTGGCACCGCTCAGCGACCTCAAGGCCCGCGACGGCCTGTCGGACGACGCCATGCTCGATGCGTTTGCCGCCAGCCGGCTCGATCGTGTCGCTCCGGCACCCTCGGTAGAGACCCTGCTGCACGCCTTTCTGCCCCACGCTTACGTCGACCACACCCACGCCAATGCGGTCCTGGCGCTCAGCAACCGCGCCGACGGCGAGACGCTCTGCAAACGTATCTTCGGCAAACGGGCCGCCGCCGTCCCCTATGCCATGTCCGGTTTCGACCTGGCAAAACGGGTCAGCGAGGCGGTGTCGAAAAACCCGGAGGTGGACGGCGTCGTTCTTCTGCGCCACGGGCTTTTCACTTTCGGCAGTTCAGCGAAAGAAGCCTACGGCCGCATGATCGGACTGGTGACGCTCGCCGAAAAGGCCCTGAAGAAACCGAAAACCAAAGGTTTCACCCAGGCCAAGCTGCCGGCCAAACGGGCCGGCGTTGCCGAGGCGGCGCCGATCATCCGCGGCCTTGCCGCCCTGCCCGGTGACGAGGCCGGCGACTATGGCCGCTTCATCCTCGATTTCCGGACGGGCAAGGCGGTCCGCGCCTTCGTCGACGGCAGGGACCTGGCGCGTTATGCCACTGCCGGCACGGCGACACCGGACCACGTGATCCGCACCAAGGCGAAGCCGCTGATCCTGCCCGGACCGGCGGCCGGCAGGCTCGACGATTTCGCCGCCGCCGCCGGCAGTGCCATGGCTGATTACGAGAAGGCCTACAGGAAGGCCTTCGACAAGAACAACCGCCGTCATGGCGGCAAAAAGACCATGCTTGATCCGAAACCGCGGGTCGTCCTGGTGCCGGGCCTCGGCCTTTTCGGGCTCGGCCGCACGGCGGGTGAGGCCGGCGTCGCCGCCGATCTCGCCGAATGCGCCGTCGAGGTGATCACGGCGACCGAAACGTCGGGCCGTTTCGAAGGGGCGTCGGAGGCCGATCTCTTCGACATCGAGTACTGGGCCCCGGAACAGGCCAAGGTCGACAAGACGTCGGATCAACCGCTGTTGGGCCAGGTCTGCGCCGTCACCGGCGGGGCGTCCGGCATCGGCCTGGCGACGGCGAGGATGTTCGCCGAGGCCGGCGCGGCGGTCGCCGTCCTCGACCTCGACGAGAAGGCGGCGGCCAGGGCCGCCGGCGATTTCGGTGCCGTCGGTTTCGCCTGCGACGTCACCGACAGGCGCGCCGTCGGCACGGCCATGGACCGCATCGTCGAGACCTACGGCGGCCTCGATATCGCCGTCTCCAACGCCGGTGCGGCCTGGCAGGGGCGCATCGGCGAGGTCGACGAAAAGGTGCTCCGCAAGAGTTTCGAGCTCAATTTCTGGGGCCACCAGAACGTCGCCCAGGCTGCTGTCGAGATCATGACCGCCCAGGGCACCGGCGGTTGCCTTCTGTTCAACACCTCGAAACAGGCGGTCAACCCGGGCAAGAACTTCGGACCCTACGGATTGCCGAAAGCGGCGACGCTTTTCCTGATGAAGCAGTACGCATTGGATCACGGGGCCGACGGCATCCGCTCGAACGCCGTCAACGCGGACCGCATCCGCTCCGGCCTGCTCACCGCGGACATGATCACCAGCCGCTCGAAAGCCCGCGGCGTCAGCGAAGCCGATTACATGGCCGGCAACCTGTTGGGCCGGGAGGTGACAGCCGACGACGTGGCGGCGGCCTTCCTGCACCTGGCCCTGGCCCGCACGACGACGGCGGCCGTGCTCACGGTGGACGGCGGCAATATCGAGGCGTCATTGCGCTAGCGAGAGACCGAACCGGCTCGAAACCATGGGGGGATCATGACGATTTGGCAGGGCATCGAACGTGGATCCCCGGTGGTCACCGATATGCGCGTGGTGCCCGTGGCCGGCCGCGACAGCATGCTGCTCAACCTGAGCGGCGCCCACGGCCCTTACTTCACGCGTAACATCGTCCTCATCACCGACAACGCCGGGCGCACCGGGGTCGGTGAAGTGCCCGGCGGCGACAAGATCCGCCAGACCCTGGAGGACTCGGTCGAATTGGTGGTCGGCAAGGCGATCGGCGACTACCACACCGCCCTCAATACCATGCAGGCCCGCTTCGCCGACCGCGATTCCGGCGGGCGCGGCCTGCAGACCTTCGATCTGCGGACGGCCATTCATGCGGTGACGGCAGTGGAAGCCGCCCTGTTGGACCTGCTCGGGCAGTTCCTCGACCTGCCAGTGGCGGCGCTATTGGGCACCGGCCGACAGCGCCGTTCGGTCCGGATGCTCGGCTATCTTTTCTACATCGGCGATCGCCGCAAGACCGACCTCGACTACCGGGACGAATCCGGCTCGGCCGACGACTGGGAGCGCCTGCGCAACGAGGAAGCCTTGACCCCCGAGACCGTCGTCCGCCTGGCCGAGGCCGCCCACGAACGCTACGGCTTCACCGAGTTCAAACTGAAGGGCGGTGTGCTCGCGGGTGAGGAAGAGATGCTTGCCATCGAGGCCCTGGCCCATCGCTTCCCGGAGGCGCGCATCAACATCGACCCGAACGGCGCCTGGTCGCTGGACGAAGCGATCCGTCTCTGCAAGGACCGCTGCGATATCCTGGCCTATGCAGAAGACCCCTGCGGTGCCGAGCAGGGCTATTCGGGTCGCGAGATCATGGCCGAGTTCCGCCGCGCCACCGGCCTGATGACGGCGACCAACATGGTGGCCACCGACTGGCGCCAGATGGGCCATTCCGTCGTCCTGCAATCGGTTGACATCCCGCTCGCCGATCCGCATTTCTGGACCCTGGGCGGCGCCGTCCGCGTCGCCCAGATGTGCAACGACTGGGGCCTGACCTGGGGATCGCACTCGAACAACCATTTCGACATCTCGCTGGCCATGATCGCGCACACGGCGGCGGCCGCCCCGGGCGACATCACGGCCATCGACACCCATTGGATCTGGCAGGACGGCCAGCGCCTGACCCGGGAACCGCCGGCGATCGCCGACAGCATGATTACCCTTTCCGACCGGCCGGGGCTCGGCATCGAACCGGACATCGATCGCATCGAGGCGGCGCATGCGCTCTACCGGGAGAAAGGCCTCGGCGCGCGCGACGACGCTGCGGCCATGCAGTTCCTGATCCCGGGTTGGACCTTCGACAATAAGCGGCCCTGTCTGGTGCGTTGAGGCGGGGTGTGAAACGCCCAGAGAAACCCCTGGCCCTCGGCGAATTCGTCGTCCTCCTGGCGCTGATGATCTCGATCGTCGCCATGTCGACCGACATCATGCTGCCGGCCCTTTCGGTGATCGGCCGCGACCTCGGGGTGGCGCAGGCCAACGACGTGCAGCTGGTCGTCTCGTCGCTGTTCGCCGGTTTCGCCCTCGGCCAGCTCATCGCCGGGCCGCTGTCCGACAGCTTCGGGCGCAAGCCGGTGATCTACTGGGGTTATGCCGTCTTCGTCGCCGGCTGCCTGCTCTCGGTCTTCGCCGCTGACCTGACGACGATGCTGATCGGCCGGGTGTTGCAGGGGCTCGGTGCGGCGGCGCCGCGTGTGGTTCTCGTCTCCATGGTCCGCGACGGCTACGCCGGCCGTGCCATGGCGCGGATCATGTCGATCGTCATGTCGGTCTTCATCCTGGTGCCGATCGCCGCACCGACCCTCGGCCAGGTCATCGTTACCGTCTCGGGCTGGCGTGAGACCTTTTGGTTCCTGCTCGCCCAGGCTTTAATCGCCGTCGCCTGGTTCGCCGCCCGTCAGCCGGAAACCCTGGCCCCCGAAAACCGCCGCCCATTCTCCCTCGGCGTCATCGCCCGCGGCTCCGCCGAGGCCCTATCCAACCGGACCGTCGCCGGCTATACGCTCGCCGCCGGGTTCATCTTCGGTGCCTTTCTCTCCTACCTGAGCTCGGCCCAGCAGGTCTTCCAGGTGGCCTTTCGGACGGGGGAGCTGTTCCCGCTCTACTTCGCCATCTCGGCCTTGTCCCTCGGGCTCGCATCGTTCCTCAATTCGCGGCTCGTCATGCGTTTCGGCATGCGCCTGTTGACGCGCGCCGCGCTGATCGGCCTCACGGTGCTGTCGGGCGGTTTCGCGTCGGTGCTGTTGGTCATCGGCGACGTGCCGCCGTTCGGGCTGTTCATGGCCTGGATCCTGGGTGCGTTCTTCTGCGTCGGCTTCCTGTTCGGCAATTTGAACGCCTTGGCCATGGAGCCCCTCGGCCACATGGCCGGCCTCGGTGCCGCTCTGATCGGGTCCGCGGCGACATTCATGTCGCTGCCCATCGGCTGGTTCATCGCCGGGCGCTTTGACGGCGGCGTCCTGCCATTGGTCACAGGCTTCTTTGCCGCGGGCCTGGCGACCCTCATCGTCACGCGGTGGTGCGAGGGGGAAAGGCCCTTCAGCGGTGGGACATCCGGGTAGGGTCAGTCGCCGCCGGCTTCCGCCGTGCCGAACCCGCTTCCGGCCTTGCGGTATTCCTCCCTGGGCGGCGCGAAGACGTCGAGGACGACGGCGCCGTCGGGACCCGCCGTGAAACCGTGTTCGACGCCGCCCGGTGTGCGCCAGAAATCGCCGGCTTCAACCGGATAGTCGACGCCGCCCTGCATTCGGACGCCGCTGCCCTCGAGCAGGACGCCCCATTGTTCCTCGGGGTGGCTGTGCACGCTACCGGCCTTGTTGGGACCGGCGCGGACGATCGACAGCATCGCCTGGTCGCCCGGAAAGACCCGGGTCTCGAGGCCCTCGGCGAGGACCCGGTGAATGCCCTGGCTGAGGTCGTTGAGGTTGAAGAAGGTTTCGTCCGGCATGGTGTTCTCCCGAGTGGTTGCGCGTGGACATTAGACGACGGCGCGGCCAGCCGCCACCGGGCATTCGGTTTTCGAACCTAAGACAGGCCCTTCACAAGTGATAGACTTCCAGACACCGATTGACTGAGGAAAACGTCGTGGCGACCCGACACTTTGTATTGGCATGGATTGTTTTCGGTTTGTTGTTGGGACCGCCGCCGCCGGCCGCCGCCGATGAGCGGGTGACCATCGCCGGCGTCAGGAGTTTCTCGGAGTACGAACCGGGCACGGTGAACCTCAAGGAGATCTACCGGCGGGTCGGCGTCGAGCTCAAGATCGAAAGACTACCCGCCGAACGGGCCCTGAGGCTGGCCAATGAGGGGGTCTATGACGGAGACCTTCAGCGCATCGATGCCGTCAAGAACCTCTACAAAAACCTGATCCAGGTGCGCCCGCCGATCAACTATCTGGAAGCGAGCGCCTTCAGCGTTAAGCACGATTTCCCCGTCGCCGACTGGGAAAGCCTGCGCCCTTATCGCATCGGTATCATCCGGGGCATGAAATTCGCCGACATCAATACCAAGGGCATGAACCGTGTGGAGATCAGCGATTACGAATCCATGTTGAGGATGCTGGACCTGGGGCGCATCGAAGTCGGTGTGTTGCCCCGCATCAACGGCCTCTACCAACGGATCAAATTCGGCCGCACGGCTGTCCGCGAATTGAAACCGCCGCTCGTCCGTATTCACCTGTTCCACTGCCTCCATGAAAAGAACAAGGCCCTGGTGGCGCGCCTGTCGGCCGTGATCACGGCCATGCATGAAACGGGCGAACTGGCGGCGATGCGGGAAAAAGCGGCGGCGATGTTGTTGAAAGGCGCCAAGCCGAAACCGTGACGCCGTTCCGCGGGTCAATAGGCCCTCGTTGCGGACACCGCAAGAATCGGGTCGCCCCGTCCAAGGCAGCGCGCTATCCGTTGGGGCACAGAGTTCATTCAGTCCCGACAGGAGACCCACCATGATCCGCTTCGTCGCCCTCGACACCGATGCCGTCCGCGCCCTGCAGGCCGGCCGGCCCGACACCAACGGCCAGGTCCCCGAACGCCATGTCTCCGACGGGTCCGGCGTGCCCTGCCGCCACTGCCTGGGCCAGGTCGCTGCCGGCGAGCCCTACCTGATCCTGTCACACCGGCCGTTCCCGGCGCCGCAACCCTATGCCGAGCAGGGACCGATCTTCCTGCACGCGGAACCCTGCCGCCAGGCACGGCCCGATGACGCGATCCCGGCCATGCTGGAGAGCCCGGCCTATATCGTCCGCGGCTATGGTGCGGACGATCGCATCGTCTACGGCACCGGTTCGGTCGTCGCGACCGACGAGATTCCCGATCGGGCCGCAGAACTGCTCATCGGCCCCGAGGTCGCCTACCTACACGTTCGCTCCGCCGCCAACAACTGCTACCAGTGCCGCATCGAGCGGGGGTGAGAGGATCAATCCCCGGGCGCCGGGAAGACCTGCTTGAACGGCCGGATGACAACGCTCTCGAAGACACCGGCTTGGCCGAAGGGATCGCCGTCGGCGAAGGCCTGGGCGGCATCGCGGTCACCCGCGTCGATGACGATGATCGCCCCGTTGCTGAGCCCGGAGCCGTCCTCGGACTTCAGCGGCCCAGCAAAGACGATGCGCTCCCTGTTTTCCGTCAGGTAGGCCATGTGTGCGTCGCGGTTGGCGTCGCGCAGGGGCGCCGAGCCGGGCCGGTCGAAACAGATGAGTGCATACATGGCGGGGCCTCCCGTAGTGTGGTTATTCGAACCGGCAGCAAAACCCATCGTCCGACAAGTTTCAACCGGCCGTTTCCCGGTAGCCGCTGAGGGCGATGACATCCTCCTTGGTCGGCCCGCGGCCGTGGCGATGGCGGTAGAGGAGGTGGGCGAGGAGGCCGAGGGGAGGGAGGAAGATGAATGCAACGACTAAGGTGCCAACGAGGATATGAGCGACGAGGTCGAGGGCGTAAACGTTGAACAGCGTTATCGAAAACAGAACCTCCAAAAGGGTGCTTTCTTCTGATCCGGACCCAATCGGCGAAAAAAGAAAAAAAGACCCGGCAAGAGGAAGTGAGAACAAACCAGATGCCAGAATACAGGTCGCCATCCCGTATGCATCCGTTGTCATCCAATAGACGGCCCGTCGTCGCCAAACGTTGGCATCAGACATTCGCGGGGCATCCGCAAGGATATCGTTTCGATCTCGCCGGAACTGCCGAAACCGTTGGCTCCCATAGACACGAACTAGGACGACAATGGCAAAAACCAAATACAGTGAAAACACGATGGTCGGGTTTTCGACCACAAAGGCGCCAATTTCGTCCATGAAAAAAATAAAGGGAATGAATAACAGTCCGGCAGCAGCCAACCAGTGAAGACGGGTGCGGAAGATCGGGCCAGTAGGTGATATTTCGTAGATGGACAAATACAGTTCGAACTTGGATCGACCAAGTCGATATCCCTGTTTCCACCAGGAGGGATAAACGACGACTGTCTCGTCTTGGAGGCAGGCCGCGTCTACGTAACGCGGAATGAAGCCGGATCTATCGGCTGCTATTCTCGCGATCGTGAAGTCTCGTTTCTCGACCGGGCTGTCGAGGCCGACGAGAACGGCATAGGACCGCGATAGGACACAAGCAGTTAAAGCCCATGCGCAAAAACTCAGAACTGAAGAAATCCCGACAAGGAAATGGGCCATGCCCGGAAACGCATCCGATGCAAGTGACGGGAAAATAGCAACGACCTGAAACGAAAGGGGCATCGATACGAGATAGAAAACCCTGCGCAAATTGCCTTTGGATTTTATGAATCCGGTCGTTAAGGACATGTCCCGATCCACGGCCAACGCGGGGACCATCAATCCGGTGAACGTCAGGAAGAATGCCGCGAACATGAGAATGGTCGCGAGCGCGACGATGTAAGATACCCAACCGAGACCAAAGAACTCGCCTAAGACGTCCAGCCAAACATCCAGATCGGGAATCAAATCGACATCCGGACCAAACCCGAACGCAATCCCGAGACTGAGGGAAATCAAGGCGGTGAGCGTGATCAGTATTCCCCCCAAAGCGAACGGTAAAAACCAAATGAATAGAAACGTATACCCGGCGAAGTTCAGCTGCCGCCGCCCGATGACCAAGCTGTAGGCGGTCAATCCGCTATCCGGTCCGAGAAGCGCAATGCGGTGGCAGTTGACGGCGAAGGTGGCCCACAAAATGATATCGAGAATAATGGCGAAACTGCCCGCGACCGTCGTCAGGGTTTCCTCCTGCGGCATCAGATCGACAGCGTAGCCGGTGGTGAAACCGATGACGATCGGCGCCAACATGGCCTTGCCGAAGGCGACGCGCCCGCGAATCAAAAGGGTCAGCGCCTCGTCGAGCGTTTTGTAGATCGGCAGTTTGATGGGGGCCGTATGCAAGGTCTGTCGTTCCGTTCCTGCCCGATAAGGTTGTAGACCCGTTGGGCGTTTCTCCGCAAGCCACCGCCCCCGTTGGCATTCCCCGGTCCCTGTGCTAACACCCCCGGGCGGTTATCGGGACCGCGTTTGCAGCCGACAGGAGGCATCGGGACATGGCCGACAAGGACGACATCAAGGAAGGCAAGAATTTCGGGCTCGACACGCCGCAGGAGAACAAACCCTTCCACGTGAAGGGCGCCGGTGCGCTGGATTGGGGCATGCAGAATCGCCTGGCCCGCATCTTCAATCCGGATTCCGGACGCACGGTGATGCTCGCCTTCGACCACGGCTATTTCCAGGGGCCGACCACCGGTCTCGAGCGCATCGACCTGTCGATCGTGCCGCTGATCCCCTATGCCGACGTTTTGATGTGTACGCGTGGTGCGCTGCGCTCGGTGATTCCGGCGTCGGCGACCAACCCGGTGGTTCTGCGCTGCTCCGGCGGCAACTCGATCCTCAGCGAGCTTTCCAACGAGGCCGTCGCCGTTGACATCGAGGACGCCATCCGCGTCAACGCCGCCGCCATCACCACGCAGATCTATATCGGTGCGCCCTACGAGCACCAGTCGATCAAGAACCTGATCCAGCTCATCGATACCGGCAACCGCTACGGCATCCCGACCATGGCCGTTACCGGCGTCGGCGCCGACATGGTCCGCGACCAGCGCTACTTCTCGCTGGCGACCCGCATCGCCGCCGAACTGGGGTCCCATTACGTGAAGAGCTACTTCATCGAGAAGGGTTTCGAGAAGGTGGTCGCCGGCTGCCCGGTGCCGATCGTCATCGCCGGCGGCAAGAAGCTGCCCGAGCTCGACGCCCTGACCATGGCCTATCGGGCCGTCAGCCAGGGCGCCGCCGGCGTCGACATGGGCCGCAACATCTTCCAATCGGAGAGCCCGACGGCGATGATCCAGGCCGTCGCCGCCGTCGTTCACAAGAACGAGCGGCCGAAGCGGGCCATGGAGCTCTACGAAACCCTGAAGGACGAGGAGCAACGCGAGGCGGCCCGGGCCAAGCGGCGCAAGAAGAAATAACCGGCATCGCCCATCGCCATGCTCGATCACGTCTCCATATCCGTCTACCGGATCAAACGCTCGCAACCCTTCTATGATGCCGTCATGGCGGCGCTCGGCCACGAGAAGATCGGCGACGACTGCTGGCTCGGCTACGGCCAACGGCGGCGCCCCGACAACGACGTCGAGCCTTATCTCTCGGTGGTCATGGAAGTCGAGGGCACGGTCAACGAAAGCCGCCGCCACTGGGCCTTCACAGCCCCCGACCGCGCCGCCGTCGATGCCTTCTTTCAGGCGGCACTGGACAACGGCGGGCGCTCCGACGGCGAGCCGGGGCTCCGGCTCGACTACCACGAACACTATTACGCCGCCTTCGTCTTCGATCCGGACGGCAACCGCATCGAGGCGGTATGTCATCGGGCGGAGTAGGCTGTAGGGATTCCGGCCAGACCCAACGGCAACGCTCTCACCCCCACCCCGACCCTCCCCCATCAAGGGGGAGGGGGTTAGCGCATTGATTAAATAAACGTAATTTCTCCCTCATCGAGGGGGAGGGAGAAGTCGTCGAACGGACTCGATATCATCCCCTCCCCCCTTGTGGGGGAGGGTTAGGGTGGGGGGCTATTCCAAGTCAGGCGCGTAATTCAAACCGCTGCTCCGTCACCGGCGGCCCCCAGGTGGTGCCGGTCTCCGACGATACCAGTTCGAATCCGGCCCGTTCGTAGAGCTTCCGCGCCGCCTCGAGGCCGTCGATGGTGGTCAGATAAACGCGGCCATAACCCTTATCTTCGACGAAGGCCATGGCGCGGTCCATCAGTTCGCGCCCGACGCCCGTCCCTCTGACGGCATCGGAGACGATAAACCAGCGAAGCTGCGCCCAGCTGTCGGTGTCCGGACCGACGATGGTGATGCCGCCTTCGATGCTGTCGCCTGCTAGTGCCGTCAGGAAAAAATCGCGGTCGGGGTCGTAGCGGGCAAAGAAATGAGCCATGTCGCTGGCTACGACGGATTCGAAGGTTGCGCCGAAGTTCCGTTCGCGGCCGTAATAGGCGGCTTGCAACTCGCATATGCGGCCCAGGGCGCCGGGCCGGTAGCCGGCGTAGGTGATGTCGGTCATGGTCTAGCTCCCAGCATCAGGACGGTGTCGATAATGGTATCGATGTAGGCGTCGTCGAGGCCGGCCGGATCGGTCAGCAGACGGTGCCAGATGAGGGCGACGATGAGGTCGTTGGCGCGCTCGCCATCGAAATCGACCGGCAGGTCTCCGGCCTCGACGGCGCGGCGGAAGATGGCGGTCAGCAATCCACGCCGCCCGGAGACGAGGCCGCTCTCCAGCGCCTCCTTGGCCGCTGCGTCGCTCTGCGCGGCGGCGATGACGCCGGCCAGTACGGCCGCCGCAGGGGTTCGCCGGTAGAGATCGAACAGGGCCGCCAGCAGGTGTTTCAACCCGTTGGCGATCGAACTCTTCTCGCCGGCCAGGGCTTCCGGCGGCACCAGATGCGCATAAACGTCCACATAGAGCGCCGCCTTGTTGGGCCAGCGCCGGTAGATGGTCATCTTGCCGACCCCGGCCCGCGCCGCGATACCCTCCATGCTGACCCGCTCGTAGCCTGCCTCGGCGACCAGGTCGGCGGCAACGGCCAGGATCGCGGCATGCTTCTCCGGCGAGCGTTTGCGGCCGGGGGCGGTAGCGGCATCACTCATGTAGACCACTACAAACGAAACGATACGTATCGTAAATATAAATCAAACACCTTTAATCGAAGCATTGGATGGACGAGACCGGCCCTACCGGACGGCCCAATTCCGGCTTCCTAGAGCCGTTTCACCCGCTGTGGTATAATAGTCCCGTCGAAACCGACCGACGGAGGCTCGTCATGACGGGACGCCTTTCCGGTGGTCGACGTTTTTTCGCCCTCGCTTTGGCAGCTGCGCTTGCGCTGGCGGCGATCCTCTTTTCTGCGACCGCAAGCGGGGTGGGGCGGCCCATCGTGCTGCTCGACCTGAAGGGGGCGATCGGTCCGGCGACCAGCGATTACGTGGTGCGCGGCCTTGAGCAGGCGGCCAAACGGGAGGCGGCGGCTGTGGTCCTGCGCATCGACACGCCGGGTGGCCTCGACGCCTCCATGCGCGAGATTATCCAGGCCATTCTCGCTTCCCCGGTGCCGGTCATCGGCTACGTGGCACCGAGCGGCTCCCGGGCGGCCAGCGCCGGCACCTATATCCTCTACGCCAGTTCTCTCGCCGCCATGGCGCCGGCGACGACCTTGGGCGCGGCGACACCGGTCAGTCTCGGCGTGCCGCTGCCGGGCGGGATCGGCGAGAAGCCGAAACCGGCGGACGATGCGGACAAGACCGAGGACGATGGCAAGAGCCGCCCGGGGCTCAAGGAGAAAGCCATGAACGATGCGGCGGCCTACATCCGCGGACTCGCCAAGATGCGCGGGCGCAACGCCGATTGGGCCGAGAAGGCGGTCACCGAGGCGGCCAGCTTCTCGGCCGACGAGGCGCTGGCCGATGGTGTCATCGAACTGATCGCCGTCGATCTCGAGGCCATGCTCGCGGCCGCCGACGGCCGCACCGTCAAGGTCCTCGGCGAGGACCGTGTCCTGGAAACCGTCGGCGCCCCGCGGGCGACCCTGGCGCCGGACTGGCGCACCGAGTTCCTGGCCGTCATCACCAACCCGACCATCGCCTATATCCTCTTGCTGGTCGGCGTCTACGGCCTCGTCTTCGAGTTCTGGAATCCGGGCCTCACCGGGCCCGGCGTCATCGGCGCCATCGCGCTGGTCGTCGCGCTCTTCGCGCTGCATCTGATGCCGGTCAACTACGCCGGCCTCGGTCTCATCGCTTTGGGTATCGCCTTCATGGTTGCCGAGGCCTTCATGCCCGCCTTCGGCATCCTCGGCATGGGTGGAGTCGTCGCCTTCGTCGTCGGCTCGGTGATGCTGATCGACACCGACATCCCCGGATTCACCGTATCGCTCGCCGTCATCGGCGCCATCGGCGGCCTCAGCGCGGCGGCCTTCCTGGCCGTGCTTCTGCTGCTCGGGCAATCCCGGCGGGTCGCCGTGGTCAGCGGCCAGGAGGAGATGATCGGCATCGACGGCGAAGTTATCGACTGGGCCGGGGATACGGGCCGTGTGCGCACTCACGGCGAGGTCTGGAAGGCCTCGGCCGCCGAGCCGCTCGAACCGGGAACCCAAGTGCAGGTCACCGCCATCGACGGCCTGATATTGGCCGTACGCCCCACCGAGGAGCAAACACCGGAACCGCCGGCCGACGACAAGGAGGATTGATCCATGCTTATCGATCTCTACGTCTATATCGCGCTCGCCGTTTTCGTCGTTCTCGTCATCCTGTCGGCGCTGCGCATCATGCGCGAATACGAGCGCGCCGTGGTCTTCCTGTTGGGACGCTTCTGGAAGGTCAAGGGACCGGGCCTGATCATCATCATCCCGATCATCCAGAAGATGGTGCGGGTCGATCTCCGGACCCGGGTCATGGACGTGCCGACCCAGGACGTCATCTCGCGCGACAACGTCTCGGTGCAGGTCAACGCCGTCGTCTATTTCCGCGTTATCGACGCCCAGAAGGCGATTATCCAGGTCGAGGACTTCATGGCGGCGACCAGCCAGCTGGCACAGACGACCCTGCGCTCCGTATTGGGTCAGCACGAACTGGACGAGATGCTGGCCGAGCGCGACCGCCTCAACAAGGACATCCAGGGAATACTCGACGAACAGACCGACGCCTGGGGCATCAAGGTCAGCAACGTCGAGCTCAAACACGTCGACCTTAACGAGACCATGGTCCGCGCCATCGCCAAACAGGCGGAAGCGGAGCGCCTGCGCCGCGCCAAGATCATCAACGCCGAGGGCGAGCTGCAGGCGGCCGCAAAGCTGCTCGACGCTGCCGAGATCCTGGCCCGCGAACCGCAGGCCCTGCAGTTGCGGTATCTCAGCGGCCTGCAGGAGATCGCCGGCGAAAAAAGCTCGACCATCGTCTTCCCGCTGCCGATGGAGCTCTTGAAGGTGTTTGCCAAGAAGGAACCGCCGGAGTCGGCGGCCTAGGGTAGCGACCTGAGAGCCCGATCCAGGCTGTCGACCAGTTCGGCCATGAACCGGTAATCCAGGGTCCCGGGCTTATCGCCGGGCCCGTGGTAGTTGGGATTGCGGAAATAGGCGGTGTCCGTGACCATCAGGGCCGGGATGCCGGCGTCCCAGAAGGACGCGTGGTCGCTGAGCCGGGTGTCGGGCAGGAGCCAGCCGTTCAGCCAAACATAGAGCGTCTCCACCGGCAGCGCCGGGTTTTGGCGCATGCCGGCGACGACTTGCTTGCCGAAGCGTTTCGAATTGCCGTTGCCGACGATGCCGATGAAATCGCCTCGGTTCGGGTAGCCGGCGAGGCGGAGGGCCAGGGGGTATTCCTGGTCCGGCTTGGTCATGCCGACCATCTCCAGGACGATGGCGCCGGAGACGGTTTCGCCTTTCTCCTTGAGCTTCTCGACGAAGACCCGGCTGCCCTGGTGATCGGTGCCGAAACTGGGCGGTTCCTCCAGGGTGAAGGCGACGAAGATGACCGGCACCGGCAGCGGATCGGCGGCGGCGCGCCTGGCCAGTTCGAGGAGCACGGCGACGCCGCTGGCGTTGTCGTCGGCGCCCGGCGTCCCCCATACGGTGTCGTAATGGGCGCCGACGAGATAGGGCGGCACCAGATTCGTATAACCCGGAAGGGTGGCGATGATGTTGGCGACTTCGCGCTGGGCCGGGCGGCCCTTGTAGGTGTAGGTTTGTTCGCGAATCTGGAGCCCGGCCTTGTCGAAGACGTCGATGACGTAGGCCCGGGCCCGGTCGAGGCCGTCGCCGCGCTCGACGGAGCGCTCGCCGATGTCGGAAGCCAGCGCCGTGACGTGGCCTTTCAGGATCTCCGACAGGTCGTTCTTGCTCGGCACCGTTCCAGCCTCCAGATTCCCGGTACCGGCCAAGGCTAGGAACACCCAGACCGTGATCGCCGACAGCCTATTCAGCCAAATGATCTGACCCGTTGCCATCGCTCATGCCGCCTTCGAGTATTGGACCAGCATAACGCTGATCGAAACCCGAGCTCAATCATGGTCATCGGCCGCACAAAGAAAAACGGCCCCGCCGATGAGCGAGGCCGTTTCCAATCCCGAATTCGGGAACCGTCTAATGCAGGTCCGACCACACCCGGCGTTTGACCGCATAGAGCATGCCGGTCAGGACGATCAGGAACAGCAGCACCTTGATGCCCATGGCCTTGCGCTCCTCGAGCTCGGGCTCGGCGGCCCAGGCCAGGAAGGTGGTGACGTCGTGAGCGTGGCGGTCTAGGGTCGGCGCCGTGCCGTCGGCGTATTCCACCATCTCGTCGGAGAGCGGCGGCGCCATGGCGATGACGTGGCCCGGGAAGTAGACGTTGTAGTTGCCGTCCTCGGGCATGTCGAAGCCTTCCGGGGCCTCGTCCTTGTAGCCGGTCAGGATGGCGAACAGGTAGTCGGGACCGCCGATGCGGGCCTTGGTCATCAAAGACAGATCCGGCGGCACCTTGCCGTTGTTGGCGGCTGCGGCGGCCTTGTCGTTGGGGTAGGGCGACACGAACTTGTCGGCCGGGATGGCGGCGCGCGTGAACATCTCGCCTTCGTCGTCGGGGCCGTCCTCGACCTCGAACTCGGCGGCGATCGCCTTGATCTGGTCTTCGGTGAAGCCGATGCCGGTCAGGTTGCGGTAGCTGACCAGCCTGAGCGAGTGACAGGCCGCACAAACTTCCTGGTAGACCTGGAAGCCGCGCTGGGCGGCGCCCCGGTCGAAGGTGCCGAAGAGGCCTGAGAACGACCAGTCCTGTTTCGGCGGTTTCGGTGCGCTGCCGGCGGCGTTTGCCGGTCCGCTCGCCAGACCGAGAGCGGCGATGACGGCGAGAGCGGCGGCGGTGGTTTTGAGAATGCTCATCTTCATGGTCCTTACTCCGCCGCCTGCGGCACCGCGGCGCCTTTGGTGACGGCGCTGGAGATGCTCTCCGGCACCGGTTTCGGCCGCTCCAAACGGCTGACGATGGGCACGATGACCAGCAGATAGGCGAAGTAGAAGGTCGTCGTTACCTGGCCGATGGGGATCCAGACCCCCTCCGCCGGTTTGCCGCCGACGACGCCCAAGACGAGGCAGTCGAGGAAGAAGATCCAGAAGAACATCGCCGACAGGGGCCGGAACCTCATGGACCGCACCTTCGAGCCGTCGAGCCATGGCAGCAGCATGAGGAGCAGGATCGAGGCGAACATGGCGATGACGCCGGCCAGCTTGGCCGACATGATCAGGCCGCCGAGGCTGATCACCTGGAAGACGATGAAGTCCGCCGTGAAGGCCCTGAGGATCGCGTAGAAGGGTAGGAAATACCATTCCGGCACGATATGCGTCGGCGTCACCAGCGGGTTGGCCTCGATGTAGTTGTCCGGCTCGCCGTAGAAATTCGGCGCGAAGAAGACGAAGGCCATGAAGAAGATCAGGAACAGGCCCAGCCCGTAGAGATCCTTGATCGTGTAGTAGGGATGGAAGGGGATGCAGTCCTGATCACCCTTGATGTCGACGCCCAAGGGGTTGTTCGACTTGTGCACGTGCAGCGCCCAGATGTGGATGACGACCAAGCCGACGATGACGAACGGCATCAGATAGTGCAGCGAGAAAAACCGGTTCAGCGTCGGGTTGTCGACCGAGAAGCCGCCCCACAGCCAGGTGACGATGGCGTCGCCGACGAAGGGGATGGCCGAGAACAGGTTGGTGATGACGGTGGCGCCCCAGAAGCTCATCTGACCCCAGGGAAGCACGTAACCCATGAAAGCGGTGGCCATCATGGCGAGCAGTAGGAGAACGCCGATGATCCACAGGAGCTCGCGCGGCGCCTTGTAGGAGCCGAAGTACATGCCGCGGAACATATGAATGTAGACGACGATGAAGAACATGGATCCGCCGTTCATGTGGATGTAGCGGATCAGCCAGCCGTAGTTGACGTCGCGCATGATGCGCTCGACCGAGTCGAAGGCGTGATCGACGTGCGCCGTATAGTGCATGGCCAGCACGATGCCGGTGATCAGCATGATGCCGAGCGTGATGCCGGCCAGGGATCCGTAGTTCCACCAGTAGTTCAGGTTCTTCGGCGTCGGGTACTTGCTGCCCACGGAATCGTCGAGAAAGCTGAAGATCGGCAACCGGTACTCGATCCAGTTCAGCACGGGGTTCTTGAATTGCATGCTCATGATGTGCCCCCTCAGCCGATCTTAACGGTGGTGTCGTCGAGGAACGTGTACTCAGGGATCGGCAAATTCAGCGGCGCCGGGCCCTTGCGGATGCGCCCCGAAGTGTCGTAGTGCGATCCATGGCACGGGCAGAACCAGCCGCCGTACTCACCCTTGACCTCACCGGCCTTGTTGCCGAGCGGGATACAGCCCAGGTGCGTGCAGACGCCGACCATGATCAGCCATTGCGGCTTCTGGACACGGGCCGCGTCCGTCTCCGGGTGGAGCAGGTCCGTCGCCTTGTCGTCCTTGACGGCGGTCTCGATCTCTTCCGCCGTGCGGTGGCGGATGAACACCGGCTTGCCGCGCCAGACCACGGTGATCGCCATGCCCTCCTCGATCGGCTCCAGGTTCACTTCCGTCGTTGACAGGGCCAATGTATCGGCGGCCGGGTTCATTTGGTCGATGAACGGCCAGGCGGCGATCGCCGTGCCGACGGCGCCGACGGCGGCGGTCGAGATATAGAGGAAGTCGCGACGGGTTTCGTCGTCGATCTCCGCCCCGTTTTCAGGATTGGCGGTTTCACTCATCTAGGGGATCCCTCTCTTGAATTCACCGGACGGCCCGTATTTGCGACGGGGCCGCGTTTCGTGTCGAACGGGCGTTCACGCACCCCTCGTGAACAGGCCGGCACCCAAGGGCCGCCGGCCGGGCGACAGGTATACTAAAAATTCCCATCGTTGCAAGGAATAAGTCCCGTTTCTAAGGGGTTGTGAGGACCGGAATCGAAGCCGGGAAATCCACGTCCTGCGAACCTTTCGCGCTCTCCGGCCGCTGCCGCCGGATCAATCCCTTAACGCTCACCGGCACGCCTTTTTTCAATACTGTATCGAAGTGCCTACAGGGGTGTTCCGCGGTAGGGGCGGTAACAACGCGCGCCAGGGCAACGGAGGAAATAAATGGACCCAGCAAGTGAAACAGTCGGTTTTGTCGGCGTCGGCCTGATGGGTCACGGCATGGCCAAGAACATCCTCGGAAAAGGATATCCCCTGATGGTTGTCGCCCACCGGGACCGGACACGCGTCGAGGACCTGGTGTCGAGCGGTGCCAGCGAGGCCGGGTCGCTGCAGGAACTTGCGGAAAACGCGTCGATCGTTTTCATCTGCGCGCCCGGATCACCCCAGGTCGAGGCCATTGTCTGGGACCTGAAGGGGGGATTGAAATCGGGCTCCGTGATCGTCGACTGCTCGACCTCGGACCCCAATTCCACCGCCGCTCTGGCCGAAGACCTGCAGCCGCTCGTCATCCATTACGCCGATGCGCCGCTCGGCGGCACCCCGGTACAGGCGGCGGAAGGCTCCCTCGGCGCCATGGTCGGCGCCCGCGACGCCGTGTTCGCGCGCATCAAGCCGGTGATCGAAACCTGGGCCGCTTCCGTCGTCCATATCGGCGGCATCGGCGACGGGCACCGCATGAAACTGCTCAACAATTTCCTTTCGCTCGGCTATGGCGCCATCTACGCGGAAGCCCTCGTCCTGGCAGGCAAGTTCGGGCTTTCGCCGGAACGGTTCGACAGCGTCATCCGCGGCAGCCGCATGGACTGCGGCTTCTACCAGACCTTCATGGCCTATGTGCTCGACGGCAACCGGGAAGCGCACAAGTTCACCCTGACCAACGCCGTCAAGGACTTGCGTTATCTGGAGTCCATGGCCAATGCGGCAGGCTTGGCGAACCCCGTCGGCAACGCGGTGAAGAATACCTACGCAGCCGCTCATGCCGGCGGCGGCGACGGCCCCGAGGATTACGTTCCGACCCTGCCGGAGCATGCCGCACGCCTGAACGGCACGGAATTCAAGGCCGGAGAGACGTGAGGAGAGGCCGGACACCCGGGTTATCCATCGCTTTCGACGGTGGAACTTTAGCGCCGACGCCGATATACAAGGGGAGAGGCATTACGGTCCGTCAGGCAATCGGGGGTTGTTGCCGAGCGGGCTGGTGGAATGGGGGGAACCATGATTGACCGTCTGGCGGCGGCCGTTGGGGCGCCGGTGTTGGGTCCGGCGCAAGACGACTACGAGACGGTGCGCGGCCTGTTCAATGGCCGAGCGGCGGGCCGACCGGCGGCCATCGTGCGCTGCCGCGACACCAATGAGGTGGCCGCCGCGATCCGCTTTGCCCGGGACGAAGGCATCGAGGTGCGGGTCCGTGCCGGTGGCCACAACCCGGCCGGACAGTGCCTGGACGACAGCACCCTGCTGATCGATCTCCGCGACTGTGACGTCGTCGACGTCGACCCCGATGACCGCAGCATCACCGTCGGCGGTGGGGGGCATTGGAAACAGGTCGACACCGCGACCTTGCCCCATGGCCTCGCCGCGCCTGGCGGTGATTGCTGCGTCGTCGGCGTCGCCGGCTATACGCTCGGCGGCGGCCATGGGTTGCTGTCCCGCGCCTACGGTCTCGGTTGCGACAACCTCATCGGCGCCGAATTGGTCGATGCGGATGGTGCCATCCGGTGGGTCGATAACGACAGTGACGCCGATCTCCTGTGGGCGCTCAAGGGCGGCGGCGGCAACTTCGGTGCCGTCACCAAACTCAAACTCAGCCTGCACCCGGTGCCGGAAGTGCTGTTCGCCGGGGCCCGTATCTGGCCGGCGAGCGAAGCCCGCGACGTCATGCGGGCCTACCGCGACATCGTCGGCGCCGGCCTGCCGGACGCCTTTACGCTTTGCATGAACATTGCCCGCGAACCGTTCCCCGACGGCGATCCCTGCCTGATCGTCTATGGTGCCTTCCTCGGCGACGAGACCGCCGGCATGGAGCTCCTGGCACCGCTGAACGCGGCCGCGGCTCCGGCCATGGACGTCTTTTCGATGATGCCCTTTTCAGTCGTGCAGACGTTGTCCGAGGAAGACATCACCGAGCGCGGCCATGGTCTGCGCGGTCTGTGGAAAGGCGGTTTCTTCGAGGGCGATCTTTCGGACGACGCCATCGACGCCGTGCTCGACGCCTATGCCCGGGCGCCGTCACCGACCTGCCGGGCCCACTTTGATTTTCTCGGCGGCGGTGCCGTCGGCCGGGTCGATGCGGCGGCAACGGCTTTCCCGCACCGCGAACATAGCTTCGGTGTCCAGTTCCTGGCCTTGTGGCCGGAGGTTGATGGAGACGAGGCCAATATGGCCTGGGTCCGGGAGGCCAAAAACGCCGTCCAGCCCTATCTCAGCGGCGGCGTCTACAGCGGCTACGGCGATCCCGACCTGGACGATTGGCCGCGGGCCTATTACGGCGGCAACCTTGAACGCCTCGTCGACCTGAAACGCCGTTACGATCCGGATAACGTCTTCCGGTTCCGCCAGGGCCTATCGGAAATCACAGGATGAACGACCGCGAAGGAGCGGCGTCGGGACCTGACGGCGTTCTTGCCGCCTTCGCCGCCGCCCTCGGTTCGGACCGCGTTTTGGCCGATGCGGCGACCTTGGACCGCCAGCAGCGAAACCTGACCGAATATCCGAAACGCCGGTACCGGGGCGTTCTCCGGCCGGTCGACCGTGACGGCGTCATCGCCGCCCTGGCCGTGGCCAGCGACAACGGTGTTCCCCTGTTTCCCTTCAGCAGCGGGCGCAACTGGGGACTCGGCTCGCGCCTGCCGACGGTCGACGACGGCTTTCTGCTCGACCTCTCTGGCCTTGATAAGGTGCGAACCATCGACGTCGAGCACCGCTACGCCGTCGTCGAACCCGGCGTCAATCAGCGGGCGCTGGCCGATGCCGTTGCCGCCACCGGCGCCGACCTGATGGTTCACCTCACCGGCGCACCCGAAGAGACCAGCATTGTCGGCAACTGCCTCGATCGCGGTGTCGGCTATTTCGGCGGACGCATCGCCGGAGTGCGCGGGCTCGAAGTCGTCCTGGCCAATGGCCGAATCCTGCGTACCGGCCACTGGCGTTTCGGCGAACGGTCCGACGGTGAAGCGTTAGCCCATTGTTATCCCCTCGGTCTCGGCCCGGATCTGACCGGGCTCTTTTGTCAATCGAACTTAGGCATCGTCACCGCCCTCGTCTTCGACTTGATACCGAAACGGCCCTTCGTCGCCGTCATGATGCGGTTCGTCGAGGAGGATATGACGGCGGTGATCGGCGGGCTCGCCGAACTGCGCCGCCAGAACGTCATCTCGGAGGGATATGAGATCGACAACGACCCCGACCCCCGGGTCAGCGGCCTCGGCCTCGATCGCGGCACGGAAGCCCGCGAGTGGGTGGTGTGGATGCACTTGCCCGGTTCGCCGCGCCAGATCGCCACCGCCAAGCATCACATCCTCAGGCGCCTCGGCAGCCATTGCGCGCGCATCGACTTCATCGACCCGGAGGACCCAGAAGCGACCGGCCGCGATCCCTATTTCGCCGCCCTCTGCGAGCGCTGGAACGGCGAGCCCGGCAACTTCAGCCTCGTTGCCATGGCCCGGGCCAGCGGCGTCGAAACAGATGGCGCCGGGTTCAATCCGGACCGCGAACCGGCCGTCAGGGGCTTCGTCTGCGCCCTGCCGGCCCTGCCGCTCAATGGCGCCGATATCGGCGAGGTCCTGGCCGTCGTCGAGCGGGTTTCGGAAACGCACGGTGTCACGGCGGCCCTTACCATGTCGGGGCTCAGCACCCTCGCCATGGAGGGGTTCTTCCGCGTATATTTCGACCGATCCGATGCCGACGCCGTGGCCCGGGCCCAGGACTGGAACGCCGACCTTCATGCCCGGTTGTCGGCCATCGGCGTCCATCCCTATCGCCTCAACGTCGCCCAGATGCCTGACTATTTCGGCGGTGATGGCATCTCGGGTGGTGATGTGTATCTGGACACACTCAGAAATATAAAGACGGCGCTCGATCCTCTGGGCATAATTGCCCCGGGGCGCTATGGACCGTCCGGTGACGGCCAAGCATCGCCGAAAGGGGGGAGATCAAATGAGTAACGAAGAGATGATGGAGTTCAGCCCGCTCGGTAAGCAGATCTTCAAGATCAACCGCATCACCAAGCAGGTCTGGATCAACTACGGCTACGCCTGCCTGACCATCGCCGGTGCCGACGGCGAGGTGGCACCGGCCGAGTTCGACCACCTGGCGGGCGAAGCGGTGGCCATGGGGGCGACACCGGACATCATCGAGGCCTGGAGGGAATACGACTTCATGAGCGGTGATCTCAACGAGTTGCTGCCGACGCTGGTCGCCGACGCGCCGATCAATGCGGCCCGTTCGTTGATCTATACCGGCATCAAAATGTCTCGAGCTGACGGCCTTTACCACGTCGATGAGCAAGGCGCCGTCAAGCGGGCCGCCGATATCCTCGGCGTCGACGGCCACGTGGTCGCCGCCCTCGAGGGTCTGGCCGAGATGGAAGAAGCGGTCGAGCGGGTGCGCGCCGGTCTTCTCGAAAACGAAGCCTGACCCGATTCGGGCACTTTTTCCGGCCCGGCACCGCTCGGTGGCCCTGCCGGTCGCCGTCTTTTTCCAGGTGGCCTGCGGTCGACCAAGGCTCGCAGCCGTGTGTTTACTTCCGGATCAAGTGCCCGGCTGAGAACAAAAACACCGCGGGCTCGACAGCCCAAGGTCGTATCTTGTTGTTGGATTTCGTGTTTATAAATACTAATAGTAGAAATTCTCCTTGATTAATTTACTCGACACAACGTATTTTTGTGTGGGGTTCAGGGAGTACGGGACGTGGCCAAAATCCTCATCGTCGAGGACAACGAACTCAACATGGAGCTGACCAACTCCATTCTCGAGGCGGAAGGGCACGAGACGATCCAGGCCTATGACGGCAGCACCTTCCTGGAACTCGTGGTTGAGCGCCGCCCTGACCTGATCATCATGGATATCCAGCTGCCCCAGTGGTCCGGCCTCGAATTGACGCGGGCCTTGAAGGCGATCGAGCATCTCAAACACATCCCGGTCATCGCGGTGACGGCGTTCGCCAACCGCTATGGGGAAACCGATGTCCGCGCGGCGGGCTGCGACGACTACGTACCGAAGCCGATCTCGATCCCGGAGTTCGTTGCCACCGTCGAAAGGCACCTCGCGCTGGTTTCATCGACCGCGGTGATTTGAAGGGTTGCTTCCAGCCTATTCGGTCGCCGTTAGTTTCGCGATTTGGTAGGTTACCATGCATGCTTCCGGCGACCGGTGCTTCGTCTTCCAACTCGACGACACCAACGTCACCATTCTCGACCTGGAGGGTAATTACTGATGGGCAACCGACATCTCGTCGGCGAGCGCCCCCTCAGCCACGACGTGCCGGCCCGCATCTCGAAGGCGCTGGGCACCACGGTGCGGTTATGGATCAACCTGCAGGGCACGGTCGATGCCTGGGACACCGAACAGGCGCGGGCCGACTGGCAGCCGGCGGCGGTTTACGGGGCATTGGGGCTGAGGAGTCGCCTGTCAGGACAGTTGTTCTCGAAGGCTAGGTCACCTAGTAGGTGAATCAGGACGATATTTGCCAACGGGGTAGGAGACATGGAATATCAGTACGATGACACGCTCGTTGTGCGCGGCGAAGGGAGATCGATCGGACTTCAAACTGACCCGAACGGCCAGCCCCAATTCTATGTCGTGCCCTATGAATGTCTAACTTGGCATGAACCAAAGAACTTGGAGGAGCAATTTCATTTTTGCCGGACCCATCTAAATGGGTTTTTTGACGATATGGATCGCCTCCGCGAGGCTCGCGTAATCGCCGATAGATTTCGCAAAGAAGAGATATTGAGCTGCCAATGCTACATGAGCGATCCAGAAGAATGGGAATCGCTCAAAGGTCCGTGGGAGAATTTCTGGGGCGAAGACCCACCAAGCACGACGATTCACCGCGCTCGTTTTGAAGACGACCGAATTCAGATTGAGATCGAATTGACCTTCCCCGAGATCGAAGACCGCTGGATCGAGAAGTAGGGGTAGATCGGCGCGAAAACTCGAAGGCTTTGATCTGGGCCTAACCGAATTGCCCTAAGCCCTTAACCACACATAAATCGCCGGGATCACCAGCAGCGTGAAAGCCGTCGACGAGGCCAAGCCGAAGACCATGGAAATGGCGAGGCCCTGGAAGATGGGGTCGGTGAGGATGAAGGCGGCACCGACCATGGCGGCGACGGCCGTGAGGAAGATCGGCCGGAAGCGCGTCGCGCCGGCGTCGAGGATAGCGTCGCAGATCTCCGCGCCCTCGGCCTGGCGCTGGCGGATGAAGTCGACCAGTAGGATCGAGTTGCGGACGATGATGCCGGCGAGCGCAATAAAGCCGATCATGGAGGTCGCCGAGAACGGCGCGCCGAACAGCCAGTGGCCGGGCACGATGCCGATCAGGGTCAACGGCACCGGCGTCAGGATGACGAGCGGAAGTTTGAAACTGCCGAACTGACCGACGACCAACAGGTAGATGGCGAGAAGCGCGAAGGCGAAGGCGAAGCCCATGTCGCGGAAGGTGACGTAGGTGATCTCCCATTCGCCGTCCCAGAGCAGCGTGATGCCGCGCTCGTCGTCGGGTTGGCCGTGATAGGCGATCACGGGCGCGCCGGTCTCGCCCCAGTCCATGGCCGCGACGGCGTCGTTGACGGCGAACATGCCGTAGACCGGCGCTTCGAAGCGCCCGGCCAGCTCGCCGGTGACCAGTTCGGCGAAGCGCCCGTTGTGGCGGAACAGGGGATGCGATGCCTTTTCCCGTTTGACGCGGACCACGTCGCCCAGTTCGACGACGGCACCGGTATCCGCTGCCTCGCCCGGCGCCGGCACCGGTGTGGCCAGCAGGCGCTCGGAAAACGATAGTCCTTCCTTCGGCAAGCGGATGGCGATCTCGATGGGGTCGACGCCGCCGCCCCGTTGCGAGTAGCCGACGCTGACGCCACCCAAGAGCACGTTAATGGTGTTATAGAGCACTTCCTCGTGGACGCCGTGGAACTCCAGGTTCTCCTGGTCGACCTCGAAGCGGAGCCGCTCGGCCGGTTCGCCCAAGGTGTCGTCGGTATCGACGACGAAGTCGATGCCGTCGAAGGCCTTGCGCACCTTGGCAGCGGCGGCGCGGCGCGTTTCCGTGTCGGGGCCGTAGATCTCGGCCAGCAGCGTGCTCAGCACAGGCGGCCCCGGCGGCACCTCGACCACCTTCACCGACGTGCCTGCCGGTACGCTCAAGCCTTTCAGGCGCTCGCGGATCTCCAGCGCCACGGCATGGCTCTGGCGGTCGCGCTCGTGTTTGGGCTTGAGATTAATTTGCAGGTCGCCCTCCCAGGGCTTGCCGCGCAGGTAATAGTGGCGGACCAGGCCGTTGAAGTTGAAGGGGGCGGCGGTGCCCACGTAGGCTTGGATGTGGGTCAGCTCCTCGAGATCGCCGAGCTTGGCGGCGGCGGCCATGAGGACGCGTTCGGTGGCCTCCAGGCTGGCCCCGTCCGGCAGGTCGGCGACGACCTGGACCTCCGACTTGTTGTCGAAAGGCAGCAGCTTGACGGTCACCGTCTTGGTTGCGAACAGCACGCAGGCGGCGATGGTGATGGCGGCGGAGCCCAAGAGCGCCATCTGGGCGCGGCGTTTGGTCCTCAAGAGCGGTGCCGCAACGCGGCGGTAGAAGCGACCCATGGCGCCCTCGTGATCATGGGCATGATCGTGCTCAGCATGACCGCCAGCCGACTTGCCGCTGAATTTGACGACCAGCCACGGCGTCACCATGACGGCGACGAAAAACGATATCAACATGGCCGCCGACGCGTTGGCCGGGATCGGGCTCATGTAGGGGCCCATGACGCCGGAGACGAACATCATCGGTAGAAGTGCCGCGACCACCGTGAGCGTCGCGATGATCGTCGGGTTGCCGACCTCGGCGACGGCTTCGACGGCGGCCTGCAGGCGCGGCCGTTCGTCGGTCATGCCCCAGTGGCGGACGATGTTCTCGATGACGACGATGGCGTCGTCGACCAGGATGCCGATGGAGAAGATTAGCGCAAACAGGCTGACCCGGTTGATGGTGTAGCCCATCAGCCAGGCGGCGAAGAAGGTCAGCAGAATGGTCGTCGGGATGACGATCAGCACAACGCCGCCCTCGCGCCAGCCGATGAACAGCGCGATGATGATAACGATGGAGACCGTCGCCAGGACCAGGTGGAACAAGAGCTCGTTGGCCTTGTCCGTCGCCGTGGCGCCGTAGTCGCGGGTCACATGGACCTCGACGCCGGGCGGGATGAGGCCGCCTTTGACCATCTCGAGCCGCTCCAGGATCTTCTCGGCGACCAGGGGCGCGTTGGTGCCCTTGCGTTTGGCGATGGCGATGGTCACCGCCGGACGGCGTTCGGTGGCCCCGTTCTCACCCGATGCGATGTGCCAGACCCGGTGTTCTTCGGGCTTGGCGCCGACGACCACGTCGGCCACGTCCTTGACGTAGACCGGCCGCCCGTCGCGGCTGGTGATGAGGAGCAAACCCACGTCCGGCACACCGGACAGCGTCTGTCCGGCGACCACGGGCAGTGTGCGGTTGTTGTCCCTGATATTGCCGATGAGGAAGGAGCGGTTGGCGCTCTTCGCCTTCTCGACCAGCTGGTTCAAGGTGACCCCGTAAAGCGACAGGCGCTCCGGGTCGGGCTCGACGCGGACCTGGTCGGCCCGCCCGCCGACGATGAAGCTCTGGCCCGTGTCCGCCACCTTGTTGAGTTCGTGCAGCAACTCGTCGGCCACCGCGTAAAGCCGGTTGTCGTCCCAACGCCCGGTGTTGCCCGGTTCCGGGGTTACGGTCAGGGTGATGATCGGCACGTGGTTGATGCCGCGCCCGATGATCAGCGGTTCCGGTATGCCGATCGGGATGCGGCTCATGTTGGCCTGGATTTCCTCATGGATGCGCAGCGTCGCCAAGTCCTCGTCGGTACCCACCAAAAAGCGCGCCGTGACGATGACCCGGTCGTCCTCGCTCAAGGAATAGACGTGCTCGACGGCGTCGATGCCCTTGACCAGATCCTCGAGCGGTTCGGTGACCAGTTCGATGGCATCGGCCGCCTTGAGGCCGTTGGCGTCGACCAGAATGTCGACCAGGGGCACGCTGATCTGCGGCTCCTCCTCGCGGGGCAGCGACAGCATCGCCATGGTGCCCAGCGCCAGGGCGACCAGCAACAGGAGCGGCGTCAGCGGCGAGGCGATGAACGCCTTGGTCAGCGTACCGGAAATGCCGAGTTTCATTTTGCCGCGCTCTTGGTTTGCGGTTCGATAAGGACGTCGCCCTCCTGGACGCCGGACAACACCTCGATCATGCCCTGACCGGCAGACAATCCCGGCTGCACCACCGTTTCGCCGATGCCTTCGATGGAGACGAAGGCGAGACCGTGGCGGCGGAAGAGGTATTTCGACGGCACGACGAAGGCCCGGCGCTTGCCGGTGGCGACGCGCACACGGACCCGTTCGCCGACGAAATAGTCGCCCAAGCCTTCGACCTCGACATCGGCGACGACGCGGCCCTGGCGCATTTCCGGATAGACCTGGCGGATCTGCCCGGTGGCGGCGGTTTTCGGCGTCGCCGACGTCAGGCCGCGTTCGCCGATCTCGACCACGTCACCGATGCCGATGAAGCGCGCATGGCGCTCCGGCAGGTACATGCGAAGCACGTAATTCTCGGCGGCAATCAGGGCGACCGTCTCGCCGGGCAGCACGACGCGGCCGGTGGTGACGACGACACGCAACACCCGTCCGGCGGCCGGCGCCCGGACGGTTCCCTCCGCCTGTTGTTCGGCGATGACCGCCCGCTCGGCGTTCATGGCGGCGATGTCGCGCTTGAGGACGTCGACCTTGGTGAGCGCCGCATCCAGCGTCGCCTGGCTGGTCGCGCCCTGCTGGCGCAGCTTTTGGGTCCGTTCCAGTTCCGTCTCGGCCAGTTTGCGCTGGGAATTCAAGGAGCCGATCTTGGCGATCACGGCCTTCAACTGCAGGGCCAATTTCGGGTCCTCGACCCGGGCAATGACCTGCCCCTCGCCGACGGCGCTGCCCTCGTCCACTTCCAGTTGCCGCACCGTGCCGCCGATGCGCGATCGGGCCGAGGTGGTGTCCAGGGTCTCGACCGTGGCGAAGACGGCCTTGCGGTCATCGAGGTCGATAGCCTTGACGGTAAAGGTCTCCGCTTCAGCCTGTGAAGCCCACAAGCCCAAGACCAAAAAGGCCAACACCGCCCTCATTGATTTCGAAATAGCTGTCGTCTTCATGACCCAATCCCACCGTACCCATTGGCCTGGCCCCGAAGGACCATGGCCATTCTGCATTCAGTGGTGTGGGTAATAACAGGTTTTCTCTGCCGGCGATGTGATTAATTCACAAATGAATAGATATTCAAATGATTTGTGAAATTTTGACAGGGAAGATCTGAAAGCGGTATTTACGAGACTTAGCACTGGGCCAGCTAGGCTTCCGGATTGGAAAGAAGCGTGCAAGGCTGTCGCGCTCGGTCTTGAGACATCTATTAATGTTCCATCACCCGAAGACCGACACGATGAAGACACATCTGAAACGGTTCTTGATCGTCGTCGTAGGACTACCTGGATTCATTGGCTTAACGCTGTCGGCGGCTCAATGTTCCGACCGTGCGCCGTCTTGGTGGGTTTCCCGGGGCGACCCCGTGAAGGATGCCCGCCGATCCTTGGCCGCCGGGGATCTCCGTTTTATCGGTCGGCGCCATCATTCGTTTGGAACAAAGGTTTGGGCTCCCGGTTTGTTATGCAAGTCGCGTTTGCTACCGGATTCCGGTGTTTTCAAATCCTTACTTAGAACATCGGGAGACGTTGTTCCCTACATAGATCCGGAATTCAAGAAGTCTTTCAACGACTACGCCATGAAATATAACCGCGCGATCATTGCCTCGCCGAGTTATGAGAACCCATTTGGGTGCCGACCGTCACATTTCTGAGGCGTTGAAGGAAAGCTAAACGCGCCTTCGGGCCGCTCCCTCTGCGCCTCGCCCTTTAAGACCCCAAAATCACACTTGGCTTAACTCGCCTCCCGGACCTCCTCGTCCTTGCCGTCGTCGATCTGCGTCTGCAGGCGTTCGATGTCGGCCTGCAGTTCGAAGATCTGCCGCGAGGCCTGTTCGTGCAGCGACAGGATGCTGGCGACCTTGACCTTCAGTGGGCGGGTTTCGTCGAGCTCCGTCAATTCATCGTCGAGTTCGACGCCGTCGTCGCCGACGGCGAGCCACAGGACGGAAACGCCGAGGACACCGGCCAGGGTCAGCAGCTTGTTGGCGCGCGGTTCGAACTTTCCGGTTTCCCAGCTTTCCAGCGTTTCCGGCACGACACCGACCCGCCTGGCCAGTTGTTCCGACGTCAATCCGGCGGCCTCACGTGCTTCGATAATCCTTTCGCCCATCGGCATTAGTATCCTCCTAAATAATATTGTTCAGCACGCAACCGCGAGGCTGCGCGCGCTATGGCCCTTTCGGGAAATGACAGTATTGGCGACCGATTCGGTCGTGGACGAACCCAGGCGCCCTGGCAAAATCAGGCGACGCATCGCGGATGCGGGTCGGCGCCAGAAAAAATGCCGGATTCGAATATCGACGTGGGCCCACGATAACATAGAGAACCAAGCCTTGCATTCCTCGATGTGGAAATCGCCTGAAAATCGATAATGTTCGGGAGCGGCGATGGGTACGGTCCGGGGCTGACCATCTTAACCGACCCGTGTTAAAGTTGCGCGGATGCCTGAAAAAACCGACACTTACGCCCCCCCCCGCGCCTCGCCCTCTACGAACCGGACATCCCGCAGAAAACGGCCGCCGTCTTGCGCACAGCCGCCTGTCTCGCCGTGCCGGTCGACGTCATCGAGCCCTGCGGTTTCGTCTGGGGCGGTAAACACATGAAACGCTCCGGCATGGATTATCTCGATCAGGTCGCGGTCACCCGCCATGTGGACTGGGCCGCCTTCCAGGACGCCCATGCGAGGGCGCGGCGGGTGCTGCTGACGAGCCGGGCCGAGACCGCCTATTGCGATTTCGCCTTCCAGCCCGGCGACATCCTGCTCTTCGGCCGCGAGAGCGCCGGAGTGCCGGAGGCGGTTCACAAAGCGGTCGACGTACGCCTGACCATTCCCATGGCCCCTGACGCCCGTTCCTTGAACTTGGCGGCCAGCGTTGCCATGGTTCTGGGCGAGGCATTGCGGCAGTTGGACGGGTTCCCTAAGGGGTGAACGGGTTCAATCAGACGCCGTCAAAGAGAACACGCTAGGGCTTATCCGGCGGATCATCGGGTCCGTCGAAAGTGCCGACTTCGGCAATCGCGAGTCCTTTGGCCTCGAACATTTTCTGCAAAAAGGCACAGGCGAGTTCTTCCGCCTGATCGGCATCAACACCATAGATTCTCTTGGGCGAGTCGAAGAGACCCGGGCAAATCACTAGGCAGGAATAATCTGATTCGCCTTCTGTCGGGACCGCCTCGAAAACCGTTGCCGTGAATTCCGAGCGGAAGCCGTCCGGGCTCTCTTCGCGAAACGCCGTAAAGGTTCTTAAGGGTCGGTCTATTGGTTCCATGTGTTCAGGGGCGGCAGTTTATCGATTGGCGTCCCGCTCAAACATGCACCATACCGAGCCGTTGCGGTGTGATAACAGTTGGCGGCGGCTCGTTTGCCTCGTCGCCTTTCGATTGCTCGGCAGGTCGGGATATCGACCTTCCAATATAGATAGTCACATTCTTCTTCGGAAGGTGGGCTGTCCGATACTTGGGAGGGGCTCTTTTTGTACTGGAATAGCGGAGGCGACAGGAGCACCCCGATTTCGTGAGCCGTTTCTCCGGATGGTTTCATCACGCCATCGATTTTAAGACCGCGTTCTTTCTGGAAGGATCGGATACCGTCGAACAGGGATCGGTCGGGAATTCCCGTGAGGCCCCAGTCGGGTGATTCATAGTGCCCGAGACGGGATAGGGACCGCTTGGTAACCATGATGTCGTCGGGGTCGGGCGCATTGGACTGACCAATCATCCGTTTAAGAACCAATCGTGGGGTATCAGACATGACGCACACTCTCCTTTGCCGCGAACCATCGATAGGGAACGCAGTGAATTTCAAAACAACCGGTTCATCGCGGTTGGTTGTGATGAACCAATGACGAATGTCATCGAAGAAAGAGTGTTATCCGTTAGGGGTTTTCAGGAATACCGGCCCCACGGACACCTTGCGTCGATCACTAGGTGACCCGAAAAACTCCGGGCGATCACTTGAGTTGCGTGAAGTTATCCATGAAAACATAAGGCTTCACGTTGAGAACAAATATAGAACATTTAGCTCCCGAAATCAAGCTAAACTGTTTGGCCGGGCGGTGAGGTTACGCGATTCGTCTTATATGCCGTTGACAGCCCACCTTGAACTTCGCCGCCGCCATTGCCATGGTTCCAGGCGAGAAGTTTTAAGGGGGGCGCAAATGGACAGGGAATTCGGCAGCGAAGAGCACAAGGACAAGGCGCGGGCCTGGTTCGAACATCTGCGTGACGACCTATGCGCCGCCTTGGAGGCCATCGAGGACGACGTCGTCGGGCCCAACGGCTCGAGCGAGCGGGAGCCGGGGCGCTTCGAGCGCAAGGCCTGGCAGCGGCCCGGTGAGGACGGTGCCAAGGGCGGCGGCGGGGTAATGTCGATCCTCAGGGGCCGCGTCTTCGAGAAGGCCGGGGTCAACGTCTCGACGGTGGAAGGGGAGTTTTCCGAGGAATTCAGGAAGGCCATCCCCGGCGCCGCCGACGACCCGCGTTTCTGGGCATCCGGGATCTCTGTCGTCATCCACCCGCTGTCGCCCCTGGCGCCGGCGGCGCATATGAACACGCGGATGATCGTCACCACCAGCGGCTGGTTCGGCGGCGGCGGCGACCTGACGCCCGTCTTTCCCGACGACGAGGAGACGGCGCTTTTCCATCGCGCCTTCAAACACGCCTGCGACGCCTTCGATGCGGACTACTACCCGAAGTTCAAGACTTGGTGCGACGAGTACTTCTTCCTGCCGCACCGGAACGAGCCGCGCGGCGTCGGCGGCATTTTCTACGACAAACTTAATACCGACGAATGGGACCGCGATTTCGATTTCACCAAGGAGGTCGGCAAGGCCTTCCTCGGCGTCTATCCGAAACTGGCCCGGCGTTCCATGGACCTGCCGTGGATCGCCGCCCAGAAAAAGGCGCAACTGGTCAAACGCGGGCGCTACGTGGAGTTCAACCTGCTCTACGACCGCGGCACCACCTTCGGCCTCAAGACCGGCGGCAACACGGAAGCGATCCTGATGTCCATGCCGCCGGAAGTCGCCTGGCCGTGAACGAAACTGACCCATCAGTCATTAAAAAACCGACAGAAACCAGTGATGTAGAAAATAACTGCTCAGTCAGTATCCAGAGGATCATCACCGGTGACCCCTGGAGTATGGATATCCTGGAGACGGTGCGCCGTCTCGCCTTGCCGGATTGGGCGATCGGCGCCGGCTTCGTGCGGGCACGGGTGTGGGATGCGCTGACCGACAGGGCGCGCACGCCGCTCGGCGACGTCGACGTTCTCTATTTCGATCCGGCTGAAACGGAACCGGTGACTGATACCGCGCTCGAAAACGAACTCGCTGCCATTCGTCCGGACGTTCCCTGGTCGGTCACCAATCAGGCCCGCATGCATATCCACAATAGGGACAGGCCTTACCGGGATACGGAAGATGCACTGCGGTTCTGGTTGGAAACACCGACAGCCGTTGCCGTGCGCCTTGAGGGCGATGACAGGGTTTCGGTGCTGGCACCCCTCGGCCTCGAAGACCTCTTCGGCCTCGTCGTCCGCCCGACGCCGGAGACCCGCAAACGCGCCGAAAAGATGGCGGCCTATCGGCATCGCCTGGCGACCAAATCCTGGCCGCGGAACTGGCCGGGATTGCGGGTCGAAGACCCTTAGACCGCACCGCCTTTCGCCCCGTTGCTCCGCCGCCCCGTCTCCCCTAGGGTGCTGTGCTCAACCGGAGGAACCGCCATGCCCGACCGCCTGTCGCTCGCCAACATCGAAGAGGCGTCCCGCGTCATTGATCCCGTATTCCGCGACAGTCCGCAGATCGCTTTCGATACCCTGTCCGAAATCCTCGGCGCCGAGACCGTGCTCAAGGTCGAGACCCTGAACCCGATCCGTTCCTTCAAAGGGCGCGGGCCCAGCTATTACGTCCATCAGTTGAAGGGCAAGACGCCGCTGATCGCCGCGTCGGCCGGCAGCTACGGCCAGGGCCTGGCCGTCGCCGCTAGGGCCAGGGGAATCCCGTTCACCGTCTTCGCCGCCGAGAAAGCCAATCCGCTGAAAGTGGCGCGCATGCGGGCGCTGGGCGCCGAGGTCGTGCTCGGCGGCGATGATTTCGACGCGGCCAAGGCCCTGGCCCGGGCCCACGCGGAACAAAATGGTTTCCCCTTTGTCGAGGACGGAAAGGAACCGGCGGTCAGCGAGGGGGCGGGCAGCATGGCCGTCGAATTGCTGCAATGGCCGGATCCCTTCGATGCCGTCCTCGTGGCGCTGGGCAACGGAGCGCTGATCAACGGCATCGGCGCCTGGGTCAAGGCCCATGCGCCGGAGACCGAGGTCATTGGCGTCTGCGCCACCGGTGCGCCGTCCATGCAGCGGTCCTGGGCCTCGGGGTCGATGGTCACCACGGACACGGTCGACACCATCGCCGACGGCATCGGGGTGCGGGTGCCGGTGCCCGAGGCCCTGGATGACATGAAGGATACTGTCGACGACGTCGTGCTGGTCGACGATCAGACGACGCTGAAAGCGATGCGGCTGTTGCTGCATCACACCGGTCTCCTGATCGAACCCTCCGGCGCCGTCGGCGTCGCTGCCATGCTCACCGATGCTGCGCGCTTCCAGGGCAAGCGGGTCGCCACGATCCTCTGCGGCAGCAACGTCACCGAGGCGCAGTTTCAGGCTTGGTTCGCGGCCGGCGACAACGGCGGTTCAGAGTAGGCGACAACCCGCGCGGCTCATTCGCGGTCGCTGTGCCGCGTCTGCGTTATCGGCAGCGAAACGGACTGGCACCCGGACGGTCATCAAGATGGAATGGCCAACGGGGACCGGCAAGACTATCTCTACTCCCATGAAACTGCGCGACGCCCAACTCTCCGACCTGGATCTCCTTCAATACTGGGACAGCAAGCCCCATGTCGTTGCCGCCATGGGTGACGACGAAGGCTGGGACTGGCCCGCCGAACTCGGGCGCCGTGCCGATTGGCTGGACATGTTGATCGCCGAGGAGGACGGCCGCCCCATCGGCTTCATCCAGATCATCGACCCGGCGTGCGAGGAGACCCACTACTGGGGGGCGTCGGGCCCGGCCTTCGCGCCATCGACATCTGGATCGGTGAGGAGACGGATCTCAGGCGCGGTTTCGGCACCCGGATGATGGCCTTGGCGCTCGAACGCTGTTTCGCCGATGTCTCCGTCACTGCTGTTCTCCTCGACCCCGCGGTTTCCAACCACGGCGCTCACCGCTTTTACGAGCGGTTGGGATTCGAAAGGATAGAACGCCGCCGCTTCGACAAGGAGGACTGTTTCGTCTACCGGTTGGAGCACATCGGGCGGGAAAAGGCCAAAACGGCCACATCCACCGCCAAACCCTGATAGACTGTCCGCGACAACAGGGGGTGAGTTCCGTGACGAAAACCTACGAAGAGTTCCGCAATGCTTTCCAGTTGGACCAACTGACCGTTTACAAAAACGACGGTTGGACCTGGTCGGTGCGTCCTGGGCAGCCGACCCTCGGCGCCTCGGTGATCTCACTGAACCGCTTCGCCGAGCGCCTGTCGGATATGACGGAGGCCGAGGCCGCCGATCTTCGCGATGTCGTCGTCAAGGCGGAGACCACTCTGCAGCAAGTCTTCGGCTACCGGAAGATCAACTACCTGATGCTGATGATGGTCGACGCCCACGTGCACTACCACGTCATCCCCCGATACGACGCACCGCAATCCTTCCAAGGCATCGACTTCGTCGACAACGGGTGGCCGAAACAACCGGATCTCGGAACCGACAATGCCGAAGGGCGGGCCGACCTGCTGGCGGCCATGGCCGATGTGTTGAAGGACCGCCTTTGACGCTGGAACGCGGCCTGAAACGATGGCCCCGGCGAGTTCTTTCCCTCAGGGTTGTTTCAGGCAGTCGACCAGGCCCTGAAAAGGTTCCGAATCGTCGAGCAGGGCGCCGCCGACCTTGCGGAGGTCATCGATGGTGTCTTTCTCGAGTACGAACGAGGTCTTGCGCGTCAGATACCATTCCCGGTCATGGCCGAAATACTCCTGGCCGTCGGCGATCTGGTCGAAGCCCACGTAGACGGCATAGAGGTCGAGGGGGCGCAACCCTGCAGGTGTGAGATTGTCAGGTGGAGGCGGACAGGACCTGAAAGCGTCATTGCGATCCTTCCACAGGCTGCGACGGTCCTTCTGCCACTGTTTGAATTCAGCCTTCAGGCGCTCGATGGTGCCGAAGGAATAGTTGTCCAGCGGAACCGTTGATATGGTCTCAAGGACCGTCAACAAGCCGGGCGGACTCGGGTCGAGATCGAACTTCGTTTTCGGCCGGGTCTTGGCATCGACGATAATCACCACCAGTTTTTCGATTTTCGAGCTGCCGTCCGGATTGCGGGCGTTGATCCGGTTGGGCAGACTCCACGGGGAATCGTTGGACGTAATCGCCGTTGGCGGTCCGCGAAATCCGATGTTGTCGGCGACGCCCCCGTCGAGCAAATGAATAAACGGCCGTTTGGCCGCGTCGCGGTAACTCCAGGCGACGCGGGCACGGGCGTTGCGCCGGGGATTGGCAGAAAAATCCCGATCCTTTTCCGCCATGGTCACCCACTTCGGTTTGTCATAGACACAGCGGTCGGCGTAGTTGTTGATCTGAAGGGGTGTAAAGGCGACGGGGAAGTCCGAAGAGGCGGCGACGGCGCGTGCCACTTTGTACGACCCCAAGTCGGAACACAGCAAGTCGAATTGGGATTGGACGAAGGTGAAGGGTGCGCCTTCCGACATGTCCGTCGCATTCAGCATTATGAACGGCCGGCCTTCCTTTTCCATGTCGGAAAAGCTGCGGTTCTCGAAGATTTCGTGATTGTAGAGTTCGGAGGCCAGTTCGATGCGCCCGTAGGTCGGCGAAGCGAGTTTCAGCAAATTGACCGGATTGAATAACTCGGCAATGAGCTCACCTTCGATGTCGCGGTAGAGAAAACGGTCCCGGAAACCCTGTTCTTCGGCGAACAAACGCTCGCGGAACAGGCCGTAGTAGGCGGCGGTAAAACTGCCGCCGGACACGGAAGAAATGACGTCGACCTCGTCCAGCAGACGCTTCTCCTGTCCCTTCCAATGGATCGTCGTGTCACGCAATTTCTCCATGACGCCGTAGGACAGCGCCGCGGCCCGTGTGCCGCCCCCGGAAAACGTCAATATGACGAACAGGCTTTCCGTATTACCGTCGGCCTTCAGGGTATCGAAGCGGTACCCGCTTTTCGTATCGACGCGGTCCGTCGGTTCATTGACCGGGTAGGAGGCGCAACCGATAAGCAGACCCGCCGCCGCAACGAGAGCGAGCAGGCGTCCGGACTTCCTAATCATTTCCGCCTCCACCGGATCCGTTGCCGGCGCGTTCGAATACGATCCTTTCCGGATCATCGGGCAGGGTATTCTGGACCAGGATTTCCTGACTTTCCGGCGTGTAGTCCATTGGCGGCTCGAGGCTGAATTCGTGATGCCCTTCCTCGACCATCAGTGTTTGATTGGTATTTCCCGAAGGGGTGCCGTCTATGAGCACACCCCGGTCTTCTTCAAATTCGACGATGACGAATTCCATCTTCCCCTCCCGGTCTCCGGTCTCGCAACCCGATTGCCCGCCCGTCAAACCCGTGCCGGCACAGCCCCTCTCTGAGCACGACCACGGCGCGAGCTTACGCAATTGGCAATGTAACCTATGATAGTGCGGTGCGAAAGCCTGTGAAAATCCTATGGAAGAGGGATCGACAGGTTCACCGAAGATGTGTAGACGGACCCGATGGCGATCTACTGTATCCGCCACGGCCAATCCGAGTTCAACGCCGTCTTCGAGCGAGACGGCGAAGACCCTCTCGTTTTCGACGCGCCCCTTTCACCCCTGGGCTGCGAACAGGCGAGGGGGGTCCGCGTTGAAGTCGCCGGCCTCGCGATCGAACGGGTCGTCACATCGCCGCTGACCCGGGCGATCGAAACGGCCCTTCATATCTTCGAAGGCAGCCCGCCCATCGAGGTGGATGCCAGGGCCCGCGAATTGCTGACGCACAGCTGCGACGTCGGCCGATCCCCGGCCGAGCTCGCCGCTCAGTTTCCGACGGTGGCCTTCGGACATCTCGATGACATCTGGTGGCACCGGGGTCCGGCCAACGAACACGGTGTCGCGCGCGAACCGGTTCCGGTGTTCGAAGAACGCGTCGCCGAGTTCCGCAACTGGTTGGTCGAACAACCGGAACGAAACATCGCCCTGGTCGGACACGGAAACCTGTTCAAGGCCCTAACCGGGCAAAAACTCGCCAATTGTGAGATCCACCTTTTCGACCCGGACGCCCAATTCGAGCCCGGGCCTTACGCCTGATCTGGCGAAACACAAGGTGCCCTAGACACACTCCAAAGCGAGCGCGATGCCCTGACCGACGCCGATGCACATTGTCGCCAGCGCATATTGTGCGCCGCGGCGGTTCATCTCCCGAGCCGCCGTCAGCACCAGACGTGCGCCGCTCATACCCAAGGGGTGGCCGAGGGCAATGGCGCCGCCGTTGGGGTTGACCTGCTCGGCGTCGACGGGCAGATCGAGGCCGCGCAGGCAGGCCAGGGCCTGGGCGGCGAAGGCCTCGTTCAGTTCGATGACGCCGAAGTCCTCTATGGTGAGCCCCGTCTTCGCCATCAGTTTTTCCGTCGCCGGTACCGGCCCGATCCCCATGATGCGCGGTTCGACGCCGGCGACCGCCGTGGCCCGCACCCGCGCCACCGGCTCGAGCCCATGTGTCTTTGCTGCCTCTTCCGAGGCGACGATAAGCGCCGCCGCACCGTCGTTGACGCCGGATGCGTTGCCGGCCGTCACCGTGCCGCCGTCGCGGAACGGCGTCGCCAAAGAAGCCAGCCGCTCCATCGTCGTGTCGGCCCTCGGGTGTTCGTCCGTGTCGACGATCACCGGATCTCCTTTCCTCCTCGGGATCGTTACCGGCACGATCTCTTCGGCAAAGATACCCGCGGCCTGGGCCCTGGCGGCGCGGGCCTGCGAGCGGAGCGCGAAAGCGTCCTGGTCCTCGCGGTGAACGTTGAAATCCGCGGCCACGTTCTCCGCCGTCTCCGGCATGGAGTCGATGCCGTAGCGCTCCTTCATCAGATTGTTGACGAAGCGCCAGCCGATGGTCGTGTCGTATAGCTCGGCCTTGCGCGAAAAAGCGGTATCGGCCTTCGGCATGACCAGGGGAGCACGCGACATGCTCTCGACGCCGCCGGCGATGATCAGGTCCGCCTCGCCGGCCTTGATGGCCCGTGCCGCCTGCCCGACGGCGTCCATGCCCGATCCGCAGAGCCGGTTGATGGTGGCGCCGGACACGCTGGTCGGCAGGCCGGCCAGAAGTGCCGACATGCGGGCGACGTTGCGGTTGTCCTCGCCGGCTTGGTTGGCGCAGCCGTAGATGACGTCATCCACCGCCGCCCAGTCGGTGCCCGTATTGCGGTCCATCAGCGCCCTAATGGGAATGGCACCGAGGTCATCCGCGCGTACCGAAGCGAGCCCGCCGCCGTAGCGGCCGATCGGCGTGCGTAGGCCGTCGCAAATAAAGGCGTCAGTCAAAATCCCATACCCCGTCGTCGTCAATCAGCTATGCAGGGCGTCGTACTTGGCCTGCAACTCCTCTTGCGATTCCTCGAAATCGGGATTGGGAACGATGCAATCGGCCGGGCAGACCAGCTCGCATTGCGGCTCGTCCTCGGCACCGACGCATTCGGTGCATTTCAGCGCATCGATGACGAAGATGGGATCGCCGTAGGAAATCGCTTCGTTGGGGCACGGATCGACGCAGGCGTCGCAGCCTGTGCAGTCTTCGGTGATCATCAGGGCCATGGTATTGCTCCCGTATTCGCTATTCGTTGGCCCCCCACCCTGTCCCTCCCCCTCGAGGGGGGAGGGGATGATACCGAGACCTTCAGAACCACTTCTCCCTCCCCCTTGATGGGGGAGGGTTGGGGTGGGGGTGATATCGGTTCGTCTACGTTTCTACTTTGCACCAAACCGCCTACGACGCCATGGCCAGCTGACCCAAGCGGGCCAGCTTCTCGTGGCGGAAGGCACCCCAGATGGCGGCACCGATAGCGCCGGCATAGATGGAATCCGGATGGTTGTGGACGTCGACGGCGACCTTCTGCTCGACCATGGACTCGTTGAGTGCCGCGAGCAGGCCGGTGTCCAAGGCCAGGCCACCGGTCATCAGGACGTCGCCTTCCTTGACCTTGATGGCGCGAAGCAGCTTGACCAACCGCGTCGCCATGGACATGTGAATGCCCTTGAGGATATTGGCCGCCGTGATCTGGCGCGACACCATGTTGATGACGTCGGTCTCGGCCAAAACGGCGCAGATCGACGACACCTTTTCCGGGTCGTCGGCCTGTCGCGACAGCTCGCCGATCTCCTCGAGGGTGATGCCGAGATAGCGCGCGATGTTCTCGAGGAACTGGCCCGAGCCGGACGCGCATTGCGACGTCATGCGGTAACTCAGGACCTTGCCTCTTTCGTCGATGACGATGGCGCGGCCGTGCAGCGCCCCGATATCGAGGACGGCGCGGGCCTCGGGCTTGAGGAAAATGCCGCCTCTCGCATGCGTCGTCATCGAGTAGAAGTGGCCGGTCGAGAAATCGAGACTCTCCGCTTCTCCTGTCGTCGCCACGTAGGCGACGTCGTCGGCGGAGACGCCGGCGTCGTCGAGGGCCGCGTCGAAGGACTCGCGGGCCAGCTTGAGCGGGTCGCGCTGGCGGATCTTTTCGATGTGCCGGCTCAGCCATTTGATCTCGCCGTTGCCGCCGTCCTCCACCTCGAAGACCACGGCCTTGACGGCGCCGGTGCCGACGTCGATGCCTGCTGTGATGGTCATGTCTGGTCTCCTCCGATCAGTTGACGGCACGGCGCGCGAAGGTGGCTGCGCCCAGCGCACCGGTGTAGATGCTGGCCGGGTTGATGTTGATGGTGACGTCGCCGTAGTTTTCCTTGATCAGCTTCTTGAGCTCGGTCACCGCCGCCTCGTTGTTGGCGACGCCTCCGGTGAAGGTGAACTGATCGGTGATGCCGCCGGAACGCGAGATGATCGACATGGCGCGCAGGATGATGGCCCGGTGCAGGCCGGCCAGGATGTCTTCCCGCTTCTCGCCAAGCGCCAGACGGTCGCGCAACTCGGCGCCGGCGAAGACGGTGCAGGTCGAGTTGATGCGCACCGACTTGGTCGCCTTCATGGCCATGGGGCCGAGCTCATGGAGGCCCATGTTCATCTCGTCGGCGATGTAGCCGAGATAACGCCCGCAACCGGCAGCGCAGCGGTCGTTCATCTGGAAGTTCTCGACGATGCCCTGGCCGTCGACCTGGATGGCCTTGGTGTCCTGACCGCCGATGTCGAGCACTGTCCGGGTATCCGCGTACATCATATGGGCGCCGAGCCCGTGGCACAGGATCTCGGAACGGATGTGCTCCTTGGGGAAGGGCAGGGTGACCCGGCCGTAGCCGGTGCCGACCACGTAGGTCTCCTCCAACTCGACGTCGACGGCCTGGCTCATGGCGGCCTGGGCCTTGTCTTCGTCGACCTGAAGGTGCGGTTCCGTCTCGACGACCCGGTGCAGGCCGCGTTTGAACTTCTCGCCCATATTGCCCTCGGGCGGGCGGTTCTCGACGTCAATGATCGACTTGTCGTAGAGGTTGAGGAGCGTGTCGAAGGGCACGTCGGCTTCCTTGGCGACTTCCTCGCCGAGACTCATGACGCGCGAGCCGGCGATGTCGCGGAAGAAGTCGGATTTGCGCTTGGCGTCGCGGCTGAACATCTCCGGCGCTTCCGCTTCGATGCGGTGGAAGACCTCGTTCAGCGCCTCCAGGATTCCTTCCTGGCCGTCGCGTACGTGGCCGGCGCAGGTCTCGCGCAGGTCCTCCAGTTGTTCGAGGAACTGGATCATGCGGATGTTGAGTTCCAGGTCCTCAAGCAGTTCGTCGACGTACTCGGCCTTCACGGCGTCGCCTAAGTTGCGGCTGAACAGCGTCAACCGGGCGCCGAGGAGGGCTTCCTGCTTGGCGACGGCAGCTGCCGTCTCGTAGTTGGACCGCGAGTTGGTGATGCCGCGGCCAAGGACCTCGAAATCGCTGTCCATGAGGACGGCCTTGGTCGTGGTCGAGCCGAGGTCGATGCCGATGAAACAATCCATGTATCCGCCTCCCTCGTCCCGTCAGGCCGCTGCCGCCGGCGAACCGCCGCCGGTGCGTTTCTGGTCGATCATCTGGAAGTAGCTTTCGAGCCGGTTCTTGACGTTGGCCGCCGAGAAGTAACGCGGATCGACGAGGTCGGTTTCGATGAAGGCTGCCGGCTTGCCAGTCCGTTTCTCGACCTCGCGCATCATCATCAGCTGGCCGGCCGAGAAGCTGTTGCAGCTCTTGATCGAATTGACCAGGAATCCGTCGGCCTGGTACTCGTCCATGTAGGTCTCGACCATGTCGACGCGGCTCGGCAGGTTGCGGTTGGTGTAGCAGCCCAGGCAGTACTCGGCGAGGCTCTCCAAGGGCCGGTCCGGATCATGGCGGAAACCGTCGTAGTCATAGACGCCGCCGACCTTGGTGTAGGTCGAAGCAACGACGACCGCCCCCTCGTCGGCGAACATCTTCCAGAAATCGCGGAAGCTGGTCCAGTTGGGCGGACCCTCGACAACCAGGCGGTACTTCTCCTCGCCCATGTCGCCGTCGGGCGTGATCGGTCCCTCGCCCTTTTCCATGCGCTGCTGGATTTCACTCTTCAGGATCTTGTAGTAGTCGACCGCCTCGTCGGTGCCGCGGAACGCCGTGAAGATGGGGCCGATGTAGTAGACGCCGCCGAAGTAGGCGTCGATGGGCGAAGGCTTGTTCTTGGCGCTCTGCAGGACCCAGACGAAATCGTCCTCGGCCTGGGCGGACTTCTTGAGGATCTCGCGCAGCTTGTCGATGTCGAACTTGACCCCCGAGACTTCCTCGAAAGTGGGGATCACCTCTTCCTTGAGCTGTTTGACCACGTAGTCGCGCATGTTGTCGGTGGTGTGGCCGTCGCCCTCGTAGGGGACCTGCAGCATCACCGTGCGGCAGCCATATTGGTCGCGCAGCAATTCGAACCATTTCATGAAGGTGAAACAGCCCGTATAGGAGAGCAGCAGCAGGTCCGGCACCGGCATCGGCTTGCCGTTGGGCGCGATCGAGCCCTTGGCCATGTTGCCGATGTCGGCCTTGACGTAGGTGCAGACGTCCTCCGAGTGGCCCATCTTCTCGGCGTCCATGATCATGCCGCCCGATTTCTTGCGCATGCCGTTCTGGATGGCGTTGATCTCCGGCAGGTTGTTGAGCATGTCGAAGCACATGACCAGTTCGTTGAGGTTGCCGGGAACATAGGTGGCCGACACCTTCTGGCCGCGTTCGGTGGCGCTCGTCAGTTTCTCGTAGTTGTCGGCGATCATTTCCTTCTGCTTCAGCATCGAAGGTTCTTTGACCACCTCTTGAGTCTGGTTCTGGGTGCTCATGCTTCACTCCACAATTTGATGGTGTCGGCGAAGGTTCCGGCCTGCTCGCGGATCGGCTGCATCTGGCCGGAGTTCTCAGCGTATTTGAACGAGATGTGCGGGATGTTCTCTCGGGTCAGGGCGCCGGCCAGCATCGGGCGATCGAGAAGCGCCGGATCGCAGAAGCTCGGCGCGGCGAAGATGACGCCTTCGGCGGCGCGCTGGCGGACGGCGTCGACGAGGTATTTGCCCTTGCGCGACCCGTCCGGCTCGTACTTGGCCGCAGTTTCCGTCGAATACTTGATGAAGGCGTCCGACAGGTTGGCGATGGGGTCGCCGTCGGTCGGCACGTCCTTCAGCAGCCAGCGGGTGACCAGCATGTAGTCGTCGTCGACGATGTAGCAGCCGGCCAGTTCGATCGACTTGACCAGATTGAGGGGCGGCTGTTCGCAAAACGACCCTTGCAGGATAATGCGGCAGTTGTCGCGCATGGGCCGGTCCTCGGCCTCGGCGGCGGCCAGATAATCCTGCATCAGTTGCGAGTGGTCCTCGACGGGGAGCACCATGCCGGCCCGCATCAGGAGATAGACCTCCCAGGCCGGCGCCTTCCAAGGTGCCTTGGTGCGGTAGTCGTAGACTTCGTTGACCAGCTTGCGGTTCTCGTTGAAGACCGCGATCGAACGGCGGATGTCGTCGTCGCTGATGGTCCGTCCGGCGACACCCTCGAGACCGCGCTTCAGTTCGTGCAGTTCGTGGGTGTAGTAGTTGCCGCCGATCTCGTCCTGGTAATTCTGCGGCACGTCGAAGTACCGCGCGTAGACGTCGGGGAACATCATCTTCCACATGCCCGACAGGTTGCGGATGACGTCACAGATCGACGGGAACAGCATGCCGTCGACGAAGTCGAGGCGCTTGGTGATGGCAAGCTCGATGGTCGAGCGCGGGATACGGCAGATGTAGCTCTGGTAATAGGCGTCGCCGTGAATCACTTCCATGTTGTCGCCGCCGCCGAGGATGCCCAAGGGTAGCATGCCGCCGGCGTGGATGATCTCGCGGGGCACATAGACCGGCATATATCCGATGACCTTGCGGCCCGGCTCGGCGTCTTTCCACTTGCGGGCCGCGGTAAAGTCCAGGTCCTCGTAGAGCTCCTGGCAATAATCGACGATCTCGGAGACCTTTTTCATGACTAGCGGTGCTCCCAATTGGCTTTGCGTTTCTCGATGAAGGCTTCGAGGCCTTCGACGGCGTCGTGGGTCTTCATCAGGCCGGTGAGGTAGAGGTCTTCGACCCGGTCGAGGTCGGCCGTCACCTCGTCCCGGAACCGCGCCCGCGCCGCATCGACGGCGAACATCAACGAACTGCCCGAAATGCCGGCCAGATTGTCGTTGTAGTAATCGAGCGCCGCCGCTTCCGGATTGTCGTCGGCCTTGACGGCGAGGCCGATCTCGGCGGCCCGTTCGCCGCTGATCGAGCGGCCCGAATAGAGCATGTCCTCGGCATGCTGACGGGCGACCAGGCGCGGCAGCAGGCAACTCGCCGCCGGCGCGAAGACGGCCAGTTTGATTTCCGGCTGGCCGAGGCTGGCGTCGGGGGCGACGAAAAGCAGATTGCCGGCCATGGCCACTTCGAGACCGCCGCCGAGGCATTGGCCCTTGATGGCGACCAGGATCGGCACCGGGCAGGCGACCATCTTCTTGATCAGGCTATGCAGGGCGCTAAGCATGGCGGTGCATTGGTCGGGCAGGTGTTCCTCGACGCTGGCGCCGAAGCTGAAGTGGGGACCGGCGTGGTCGAGCAGGACGGCCTGGGCGTCGCGGCTTTCGTTGACGCTTTCGAAGGCGGTGTCCAAAGCCGCGATCATCTCGGCATCGACGATGTTGGCCTTGGGACGGCCGAGGCGCAGCCGCAAGAGCCGCCCGCCGTCCTCGCGCCAGACCGTGAGCGGCGCCTCACCCATCGTTGCCGGCTCCCGGCATCAGGCTTTCGATCAGTTCCGGCGTCCACGGCGTGCCGACGGCCAAGGCCTGGCGCAGCTTGACGAAATCGATCTCGCGGCCGGTTTCCTTGGTGCCCTCATTGAAGGCCCGGAACCCGGTGCGCGCCTCGTTCATCATGTTGAGCGCCAGCCACGAGCGTGAATTCTCCTTGTTGGCGTTCCAGGCGTTGAGTTTCGGCTTGCGCAGTTCCTCGAGGCTCTTGGTCATGCACTCGGGGAAGGTTTCGATCAGTTTGGCGCAAAGGCTCTCGACCTCGGCGTCGAGCAAGCTGAGATCGACTTCGCCCGACTTGATGGTCTCGCGCCCGGCCTTGAAGTCGGCGCCGGTCTTGAACTCGCCGTGCACGATGCGGCCGTAGTCGTCGAACATGCGGTCCGTGACCACGGTCGGGTTGGCGACGAACTCGCCGTTCACCTTGAGCGCCGGGACGATCCCGGAAACGATACCCAGCCGATAGGCCTTGTGGGCCGAGAAGGGTTCACAGAGCGTGCCCGAGACCATCGCCTGTTCGCAGCCGATCATCACCGGCAGGAAGTCCGTGGCTCCGCCGATGGCAGCCGAGCCGTGTTTGGGCCCGGCCTGACCGAAGTTGGACAGGTCCTGGGTCACCGAGAAATCGCAGGCCATGCCGATCTCCTGGCCGCCGCCGATGCGCATGCCGTTGACCCGGCAGATGACCGGCTTGTCGCAGCCGAGAATGGCCGAGACCATGTCGTTGAAGAGCCGCATGTACTGGCGGTATTCCTGCGGGTTGCCGGCGTAGTATTCGGCGTATTCCTTGGTGTTGCCGCCGGTGCAGAAGGCCTTGTCGCCGGTGCCGGTGAAGACGACCGCATTGACCTCGCGGTCGACGGAGGCCCGGCGGAAAGCGAGGATGGCGCCCTTCACCATGTCGGTTGTGTAGGAGTTGTACTGCTTGGGGTTATCGAGCGTGATCCAGACGTTGTAGAGGTCGTCGGCCGGCGAGCCGTCGAGGCGCGTGGCCGGGCGTTTGTCGTAGAGGATGCCGGGAACGACGGTTTCCGCCTCCGGGATCAGGTTGTGATCGTTCAGCGCTTCCGGCTTGGTTTCGGCGATGATGGCGTCGGTGTCGGGCATGGTTCTTAAAACTCCAAAAACTATCCGTGTTGCGGCACCAGGATGGCGCGACGTTTCAATTCGTGGCCATGGGCCGCTTCGAAAATTCGGTTGATATCGTCGAGCGGGTGCCGTTCGACGAAGGGCAGGACCTGGATCTTGCCGTCGAGCACCAGATCGAGCGCGCCCGGATAGAGGTCCGGCGTGCAGCCCCAGTTGCCGAGAGCCCGGGCGTGGAAGGCCATCAGGTTCGACAGGCGCAACTCCAGCTTGGCCATGGTGAAGCCGACGACGCTCAAGGTGGCGCCATGGACGAGGAGGCCGAAGGCCGTTTCCTGGCCGGCCGCCGTGCCCGAACATTCGAAGATGAACCACTCGGTCATCGGCAGGCCGTTTTCCTTGGCGAAGCCGCCGATGGCCTTCTTGAGATCACGTCCCGACAGTTCGCCGGCGTTGAAGGTGGCGGCGGCACCGAACTCGCCGATCATGTTCAGTTTCTCGTCGTCGACGTCGATGGCGACCACGGTGGCGCCCATGGCGGCGGCGATCTGGGCGGCGTAGCCGCCGACCCCGCCGACGCCGATGACGATGGCCAGCGAACCCGGGGTGACTTCGGCCTGGACCGCCGCCTGGTAGGGCGTGGTCACGGCATCGGCAACCACCGAAAGGTCGCCCAGTTTCATGCCGCGGGCGGCGAGGCGTGTCATGTCGACTTCGCAGAGGCCGTTGGCCGGCACAGTGATGTGCGAGGCGAAGCCGCCGTGGATGTCGTTGCCGGGCATTTTCTGGTTGCGGCAGATGGTGCCGCGGCCGCGTTTGCAGACGTCGCATTCGCCACACGGGATGACGGCCGAGATGATCACCGGCTTGTCGTACCAGTCCTCGGCGCCGGGGCCGGTGTCGACGACACGGCCGGCGATCTCGTGGCCCAGGCACAGCGGCAATTCGTGGTTGGTGCGCACGCCGTCGTAAAGGAAGCCCAGGTCCGTATGGCAGACGCCGCAGCCGTCGACGGCGACGGCGACTTCGCTGTTGGCCGGCGGTGTCGGCACGAAGTCTTCCCGGGTCAGCGGCTTGCCGACTTCGGTCATCATCCAACGGTGCGCAGAAGCGTTCATGTTCCCTTGTCCCCCCGAGGTTGATCCTCGTGTCTCCCCTGAGGTGCCGGCCCGCCCCATTCTCAGGCGGACCGGCGACAGGGAGGCTTAATACATAATTCGGTACTGTAATGCGTATTTAAACGCTTGTCCATAGGTTTTTTGCGGGTTTGGGGATTCTCCGGATCCCCGTTTAAGGCTGATCGGACGTCTCGCAGGACGTTCAGGAGCCAATCTGTGCGGGAGGCTCCCGAAACGTTGAAGGAGAGGATAACTTTCAGGCGGAGCAGGTATTCAGATCGTGGTCGACGCGCAGGGAGTAACGCACGGTGACACTGAGCAACGCGGAAATCGCGCACTACAAAGAGCAAGGCTATCTCCTGGTCGAGAACGCCATTTCCGCCGAGCAGCTGGCGGCGCTGCGCCGGATCCCCGACGATCTCATCGACGCCTAGCGGAAGGTCACCGAGTCCGACGACCGATACGGCCTCGACGAAGGGCATTCGGCCGACAACCCGCGCCCATTCCGCTTTCGAATAAACCCACTAACGAAATTCGGCCAACTCTCCGGCGGCTGGGGAATGCGCTTTCGACGCTCGTGGAACACGGCGGGCCGCGCGGACCAGGCGCTGTGCGGAGACGGTGACCGGCCGGGCGGCATCCGGGGGCGAATACAGGCCCTGTTGGATGGCGTTGAATTCCGAGACCGGAATACCCAGCCGCAGAGCCAATTCGCCGAGGGTTCGGGGCGGGTTTTCGGGGAAACGGGCCCGTCCGATCTTGAGCAGGGCCGTTTTGATGGCCCGGGCATCGCCCCGGCGGCAGGCGCCGCGCAATTGCAGTGACGCGGCCCAATGATGGCGCCTCTTCCATGCCGCCCGGGCGGCCAAGGCCAGGACGATAGCCGCGGTGACCGCAATCCATAGGGGCCGATCGTCAGGTGGGCTCGCTGGCGCCACGATCCGTTTGACCGGTGTCGGTTGAGGCGCTCCGACGGGGGCGGTCTCGGCCTGCACTATACCGGTCACGGCAACTATCCGCCCCGGTGCGCGGGCCTGCGATGGCGCGGTCCCGCCGTCCTTCCACCAGTTGACGGTCAGCGCCGGAATGACGAGTTCGCCGCCCGCCGTCGGCAGGTAATGAAGGGTCTCGATACGTCGGCCGGTGACCTCGGTCCCGGACGTCACCCTCTCCACGGTCACGTCGCGGCGGATCGCCCGGTAACCCGCGGACCTCGCAATCTTCAAAGGCGGGATCTGCGCGCCGGTTACGCCGGCGGCGGTGATCGTGACGGTGCGGACGACCGGATAACCGGCGCGGAAGGGGCCGGTGCTCCAGTGCTGATCGACGCTGACCGAAGAGGCGGGCAGCCAGTCGGCGAGATTGGTTGGCGCCGCGTCGACGGCAATAGTGACCGGTTTGGAAGCGACGAAAACAGTGGGCCCGCTGAAGGTGGCGGGGGGAATCTCCATTTTCCCCGATCTTTGAGGGAACAAGGCAAAGCGATGGACCGTCTTTTCGGCGGTTTCGCCGGCCACCGTAACGTCGTCCGATTCGCTACGGCCGAGATCGACGACGATGGCCTCGCCGAAGTCGGGGGCGAAGAAATAGCCGTTGTGGATGCCGGGAACGCGGATCACCGTCGCCATGTAGGTGACCTGCCCCTGAACCACCTGCGTCGCCGGTGCGACATCGATGTTAAGCTGCGGCAGGTCGGCCGAAATACCGCGGGATGACCAGGCCGCACAGAACAAAAGCACGAGGGCCAGGCGCCGGATCACCGGTTCCCTCCGGCAGTCTCCTTCAGGCGCTGCTCCATCTGGTAGCGGAACCGGCGGCTGAGATAGGGCGTCGGATCGTCCGGCACCATGGCCATCCACGGCCCGGAAATCGCCGGGCCGCCGGCGGCGTCCGGCGTGCCGGCGCTGGGACTCTTGCCCTGTTGGTCGCGGGCGCCCGCCTGCCGAGGCTGCGCTAGATCGGATGGGGTATCGGGCTCGCCTTCGCCATCGCCGTCTCCCTCGCCCGGTTTCATCCCGGTTTGTTCCTGTTCACCGGGTTCGTCATCCGATTGGCCGCGGCCGCGGCCGGGTATACCGGATGTCCGATCGGTTCGGCTGCCGGGTGTATGTTTCGATGCCTGGCCCAGGGTCGACGGTGCGCGGTCCTCGTTGCCTTCGTCGGCCTCGTCGTCGACCGTGTGTTCGGCTTGCGGCGGTACGATGGCGGCGCCGCCGAAACCGGGTTTCAGGTCCAGTTTCGCCTGTTCCGTTCCCTTGGGCACCTGCACGGCCGACGGGTTCGGCACGTCGAGGAAGGCCAGCGGTTCTTCCTGAACGGCATCCTTCGAAACGGTATTCTGCCCTTTCTTGCCGACCGGCGGCGCAGCCTGGGCGGCCTCCCGCTGCCGGACCTCGAGGGCCTTCCCGACGACGCCCCGGTTGAAGGCGGCGTCGGCGTGTCCGGGATCGTCGGCGAGGATCAGGTCGAACAGGTCCATCGCTTCGGGCCAACGGCCGCCGCGGGCCAGGGCCACGGCCCGGTTGTAGCGCCCGTCTGTGGTATCGAGCGCCGAGAAGGCCTCCGCCGCCTCCAGCCAGCGGCCATCCTGGGCCAGCGCGATGCCCCGCCACATGGGATCGCGATACAATTCGGCCGCTTCGGAAGGCATGCCTTTTCGCAGAAGCGCTTGAGCCCGCTGGTCCGGACGCTGCCACAAGGAGTTCCAGTCCGCCGCTTCGACGGGCGGACAAATGAGAACGACGGCAACGGCCAACCAGCCGCGGCGGAAGGTCAGCGCGACCAGTGGCACGAGCAGTAGCATCAGCCAGGGGCCAAGATCGATGCGGAACGTCCGGGATGGTCGCTCCTCACTCTCGGAGACCGGTGGCGCCCGGTCGACGGCTTCCAGGATGTCTTCGATGTCGGCGTCGTTTCCCTGCCAGGCGATCACCGATCCGCCGCTCTTTTCCGTAACCGTCACCAAGGAGTCCCGTTGCGAGGAGACCGTATAGGCGTTCAGACGGAACCCCGTCGGCACGGCCGTCGCCGGCACGCTGCCGGGATCGTCACTGACCCACAGGATGTCGGCCTCGTCGTTACCGTTTCCGATGACCAGGTTGACGGCCCGGCGGATTCCCTCGGCTGGATTGGCGTCGGGTGTGGGCATCAAGGCGGGGTCGAGCTTCGGCAGGACCGCCTGCACCACACGCCGGTCCTCGGTCAGCGGGAAAACGTCGTGTCCGTAGCGGGAGTAGACGACCAAACCGATGGGTCGCGGCGGCAGGCGCTCGAGGAAGCCATGGAGTTTGCCCTTGATGGAGGCGAGGCGGCCCCGGTCCATACGCGACGACAGGTCGAGGACGACGACAAGGGGAGCGCTGACCTGGCGGTAGAAGACCTGGGTCGGCGATCCGATCGAGGGACCGGCCAGAATGACGGCGGCGAGGCACCAGATTGCCGCAAACCCGGCGATGGTCCCGCGGGTGCGCCGCTGGTCCAATGGGACGAGCAAACCCGGCAACAGGTGCGGATCCACGAACAGCCGCCACGGGTTGTCGCGGCCGCGATGGCGGGCCAGCAACAGGGCGATCATCAACGCCGGGACGAGGGCGAGCAGCCACCAGGGGCGCAGGAGCATGAAATCGCTCATGCTTGAGCCTCCCGCTCGCCGGACCGCCAGTGATGTGCCGCCGCCAAAAAAGAAAGCAGCAGGGCAGCGCCCAAAAGCCAAGGATAGAGGTGCTCGGCGCCGGCAACCCGGGCGTCCGGACCCAAGGACGGTTCCAGGCGATCAAGCCGGTCGTAGACACGCTGCAAACCTTCACGGTCAAGGGCGTGGAAATAAGTCCCCTCCGTCGCCGTCGCCATGTCGCGAAGCAGGTCGCGGCCGGGGTCCGAGCGGCTCTCGGACCAGGCGGCTCTCGGATCCGGCACGGCGCTGCGCGGCGCCCCCAGGCCGATGGCATAGAGCTTGATGCCGGCGCGCCTCGCCAGGTGGGCCGCCTGCAGGGGTGAAATGGCGCCGGCGTTGTTGGCGCCGTCGGTCAGGATGACGGCGACCGAGGATTCCGCCTGCAGTTCCCGCATGTGTTTCAAGGCCAGCCCGACGGCGTCGCCGATGGCCGTGGCGTTGCCGCCGAGCTCGACCGTGGCCTCGCCGAGCATGCGGCCGATGGCCTTGCGATCGAAGGTCGGCGGCGCGACGAGAAACGGCAAGTCGCCGAACAGGATCAGGCCGATGCGGTCACCGCCCCGGTCGGCGATGAACGTCGAGGCCACGTCCTTGACCGCTTCGAGCCGGGTGAGTGGCTTTTTGTCGGTTCCGAAGTCGGCGGTATTCATGCTGCCCGAGATGTCGATGACCAGGAACAGATCGCGCCCGGTCGTCGGCCTCTCGCTTGCCGGGCCGAAACGGATCGGGTCCGCCGCGGCGGTCAGGATGAGGAGCCAAATGAGCCAGGGGTAGAGTTTCGAGGCGCCGCCGAACCAACGGCGAGATGCGTCGTCGACGGTCCGATCCGCAGCGAACGGTGCCCGCAATGCCCAGGCCTGAGCTATCGAAGCCGGGCTCAGGATCCACCTGACCAGCAGCGGCAGGGGAAGGGAGAGGAGAATCCAGGGTTGCGTGAAACTCATTTGAGAACCCTATCGATCCACCGCCCGGCGGCCTCGAACAACCAATCCAGATCCTCGGTGTCCGGACCGGAGACCTGGTACAGTCCCCGGCAAAAGGCCGCCGTCTTCTCGGCGTCGAGGAACGGGGTTCCGCTGCGCTCCGACAGGTAGGCGAGCCACGCTTCGCCGCTGAGCAGCGCGACCCGCTCGCGACGGTCCGTGCTCAACGCCACCCGTTTGAGCAGCCGCGACACCTGTCTGAGCGCATGCCCGCCGTCGCCGATCCGTTCAAACTCCGTACGAATGGCTGCGAGTTCCTGTTGGGCCGTGCGGTACAATGAATCCCGGCGCCGATAGAGATATATCGCAGCCGCCAACAGGGCGAGGCCGAACAGAGCGACGATCCACCATCCTGGCGCCGGCGGCCAGAACGCCGGGCCCGGCGGAAGGTGGAGCGGCTTGAGGGCCGCCATCGGATCGACCGCGGCGATCATCCCGCCACCTCGGTCAGGCTCTGCCCTTTGTGGCGGCTCCATTCGAGCAAGGCCGGCAGCGCCAGCTCCTCCGTCGCCAGCGACATGTGGCGGGCGCCGATTTCCCGGCACAAGGTCTCGATCCGCACCCGATGATCGATGAAATCTTCGGCATGCCGCTTTCGGGTGATGACGTCGTCTCCGCCGACGGTCCAGGGCCCCCGTTCGCTCCAGAACGTCAGCGGTACGCCGTCGGGTAGCCGTCGTTCGAGGGGGTCGTGGACATGGACCAGACAGACGTCCTTGTCACGGGCGAGGTCGGTCAGGCCGTAGGCGTCTTCGCTCGAGGCGTTCTTGAAATCGGAGAGGATCACGATCAGGGCGCCGTGCACCGCATGGCGCCTGAGGCGGCGGATAGCCCGTGACAGATCCGGGCACCCGGCGGCCGGCCGGTCGGCGGCCCGGTCGAGGATCCGGTAAAGGCGCATGGCAGCGGATTCGCCGACACCCGGGCCCAGTTCCTCGATGCCGTCGGCAAGGCCATAGACGAGACCGCCGACACGGTCGTCGTTGTCGACCGCCAGCCAGGCGATCAGCGCCATCAACTCGGCGGCGCGGACCCATTTCCGGCAGCGCCGGGTACCGAAACGCATCCCTTCAGAAACATCGAGGGCGAACAATACGGTTCGTTCGCGTTCCTCGCGAAAGGCCTTGGTGTAGAGCTGACCGGTCCGCGCTGTGACGCGCCAGTCGATGTGGGTATGGTCGTCGCCCGGCTGGTAGCGGCGGCTTTCGTCGTATTCAAGCCCGCGGCCCTTGAAGAACGACCGGTAGAGGCCCGGCAGCAAACCGCCGAGGCGGTCGGCGCGGCCGACGGAGAGACTGCGTGCTTCGGTACGGGCGGCCAGCCAATCCTCGATGGACAACCGGCGTCCCGCCTCCGTCATGGCACGGCCACCAGCCGCAGCAAGCGCTCGATCGCCATGTCCTCGGTCACCCCTTCGGCCTCGGCCCGGTAGGTGAGGATCACCCGATGGCGCAGGACATCCGGGGCCACCCGCAACACGTCGTCCGGGGTCACGTAATCGCGCCCGTCCATCCAGGCGATGGCCCGAGACGCCATATCCAGCGCGATGGTCGCCCGCGGGCTGGCGCCGAACCGGATCCATGCGGTCAGGCCATCGTCGAGCGGGCCCGGGTCACGGGTGCCGTCGACCAGCCGCACCAGGTAGTCCTCGATCTCAGGCACCATATCCAAGCCCAGGCACTCCTTGTGCGCGGCCTCGAGTGTCGGATGATCGATCGGCGCCATATCCAACCGCGCCAGTTCGGTTCCCTGGCGCCGTGTGTCGCGGACCAGGCGGAAGATGTCCTGTTCGCGTTCTTTCGACGGATAGCCGACCCGGACGTGCAGCAGGAACCGGTCGCGCTGCGATTCCGGCAGGGGATAGGTCCCGTCCTGCTCGATCGGGTTCTGGGTCGCCATGACCATGAACGGTTGCGGCAATTCGAACGTCCGCCGTCCGACCGTTACCTGTTCTTCGCCCATCGCCTCCAAAAGAGCCGACTGAACCTTGGCCGGTGCCCGGTTGATCTCATCGGCGAGGATGAAATTGTTGAACAGCGGCCCGTGGCGAAAGGCGAAACCCTTGCTGTCCGGGTCGAAGACATCGGATCCGGTGATGTCAGCCGGCAGCAGGTCGGGTGTGAACTGGATGCGCTGGAAACTGCCCTCCAGACCGGTGGCAAGGGCCTTGACCGCACTCGTCTTGCCGATCCCGGGAACACCCTCGACCAAGAGGTGGCCGCGGGCCAGAAGGGCGACCAGAAGGCTTTCGGTTAAGCGTTCCTGACCGAGAATGCGAGCGTCGAGCGCGGTTCTGAGGTCGAGGATCCGGTCCCTGATGGTCACCGCCATCTCTAACCACCTCGTATTCTTATGATCCGGTTACCTAAAATAATACCGGGCTTTCCGGTAGAGGAAAGCAAAGCTCAATCTCCGGGTTTTAAGGGATCTGAGGGGCAAATAATTGTAGCCGCGGACGGCGACATGGCGCCGATACAGGTCGGCCTCGAGCGGAGGGATACGGGGCTTTGCCTATTCCTGGAGTGTCGGCGGGTCCGGGTCCTCGTCCCAGTCGTCGTCCGGCAGCGGCACCTTGGCGAGCCATTCCTGCATGAGTTGGATGTGTTCTTTTTCCTCTTCCATGAGCTCGCGGGCCAGTTCGCAGACCTCGCTGGGGCCGACCGTCTCGCAAACGCGCGAAAAGAAATCGAAGGCCCGCTGTTCGCCGCGCAGTGCCAGCTTGAGCGCGTGATGCGGCGTCATCAGGTAATGCACGTCGGTGGCCGTGATCGATTCCGGGGCCTCCTCGTCGAGCCAGCGGAAATCCCAAGGCGAGATATGCGGCAGCGTCATGTCGCCGACCCGGTCCAGGACCTTCTGCGCGTGGATGCTCTCGACATGGGCCATCTTGCGGAACAGCTCGGCCACCTCATTGTTGTGGTGGACCTCCATCTGCTGGGCCAATTCCTGGTAGCGCTCCAGCGCTTCCTCCTCGATGGCCTTGGCGTGAGCCAGGAGCTCGGCGACGGTGGCGATCGACTTGTCGGTTGTCACGTCGTTTCCTTTGCCTCTCGTGGGTGCCGCGTTAGACCGAGAACTGCTCGCCGAGCCCGGCGGCGTCCTGTTCGGCGTCGCCGACCGGCACCGCGTAGGGTTTGCGGTTACCGACGTATAGCACACCCAGATTGAAACCGTCGTCGGTCATCAGGCGCCGGGCGGCGCGGCCGATCTCCTCGGTCGGGTCGACGGGCGCGGGACGCGCCACCTTCTTCCAGTCGCGTTGGTCGGGCCGGAAGGTGACGCAGGGGCTCAATACCTCGACAAAGGAAAAGCCCGGGTTCTTGATGGCCTCGACGATCAGTTTGGCGGTACCGTTGGGATCGCCGGAGAAGCCGCGCGCGATGAAATTGGCGCCCGAGGCCAGCGCGATGACCAACGGGTTGAAGGGGCGGAGCCCGGTGCCGCCGGGCGACAATGCACTGTCCCAGTCCGGTTCCGTGGTCGGTGACGGCTGGCCCTTGGTCATGCCGTAGACTCGGTTGTCCATAACGATGTAGGTCATGTCGACGTTGCGCCTACACGCATGCAGGAAGTGGTTGCCGCCGATCGAAAAACCGTCGCCGTCGCCGCCGGTCACAAGAACCGTCAAATCGGGGCGCGACAGCTTGAGGCCGGTGGCCAATGCCGTGGCGCGGCCGTGAACGCCATGGAACCCATAGGTATTCAGATAGGCCGGGATTCGTGAAGAGCAGCCGATGCCGGAGATGACGGCGACGTCTTCCGGCGGCAGGGCCAGTTCGGCCAGCGCCTTGGTGATCGACGACAATACCGTGAAGTCGCCGCAACCCGGGCACCAGACCGGTTTGACGTCGGATTTGTAGTCGCGGGCCGACAGGGTCGGCAGGGGGGCCGGCGCTTCGCTCATGATGCGCTCCATTCACGGATTTCACGGGTCAGCTCCTCGACCCGGTAGGGCAGGGGTCCGGGCCGGTGGATGTGGTCGACGGGGCAGGGGAAGTCGAGGTGCCCCTTCAGGTAATGGTAGAACTGGGCCGAGTGGTTGAGTTCGACGATCAGCGCCCGCTCGACGCCGTCGAAGGCCTTGGCCCAGGCGGCAGTCTGCAGCGGCGCCAAAAGGCGCGGCGCGATCAGGCGGATGTCATGGCCGTCGGTTTTCAATCGGTCCAGGGCCTCGCGGACGGCACCCGTGGTCGAGCCCCAGGTGATGACAGCGGTCGAGCCGTCGCCCTCGATATCGGCCCAGTGATCGCCGAAATCGTAGCCCTGTATTTTCTCGGCCCGTTTGTCGAGTTGCTCGGCGTGGTCCGAGACCTGGCTCGACGGCAGGCCGGATTCGGCATGTTCGAGGCCGTCGGCCGTGTATTGACCGCCGGCCACGCCCGGCACCGACATCGGCGACACGTTGCCGCCGCCAAGGGCATAACGTTGGAAGCCTTCCATTTCGCCGCCGGCAGTTACCCGCTGGCCGACGAAGGCGATGTCGGCCGGCTCGTCGATGATCGCCTTGGTCTGGCCCAGGAGCTGATCGGAGAGCACGATGGCCGGTGTCTGCGTCGCCTCGGCGACCGTCACCGCCCATTGCGTAGTGAAAAGGCAGTCGCCGACGGAAAGCGGCGCCAGCACCAGGTGCGGCGCGTCACCGTGCAGGCCGTGCAGCGCAATGTTGAGGTCGCTCTGCTCCGACTTTGTCGGGATGCCGGTCGAGAGGCCGCCGCGCATGACGTCGACGACAACGATCGGCACTTCGGAAGCAACGGCGAGGCCAATGCTCTCGGTCATCAGGGCCAATCCGGGACCGGAGGTGGCCGTTAGCGACGGCGTGCCGCCAAAGGACGCGCCGACGATCATGTTGATTGACGCCAGCTCGTCTTCGGCCTGGACCAAAGCGCCACCGACCTTCTGTAGGTTTTTGGCCATCCACTCCAGGAGATCGGTGGCCGGTGTGATCGGGTAGGCGGCGACGAAGCGCACGCCGCCCTTGACCGCACCGAGGCCGGCCGCCTCGTTGCCGCTGATCATCCAGCGGTCCTCGCCGAGGCCGCCCGGTTGCAGTTCGCGGGGCTCACAGTTGGCGTTGGCGGCGAACTCGGCGCCCACGGCATAGGCCTCGCGGCTGGCCCGGAGCGCTTCCTCGCCGCGCTTGACCAGCATCCGTTTCATGACCTCACCGACGTCGTCGTCGGGAAGGCCCGCCATGGTCGCGGCAACGCCGACAGCGATCATATTGGGTCGACCTTTGGAAATGGCCTTGGCCATGTCCTTCATGGGCAGTTCGATGACCTTGGCGCCGGTCGACGCGATGACTTCGGGAACGTCGCCCTGTGACGGGTCGGCGAAGACCAGGCTTTCCGGTCCCAACGGTAATTCGATGGCGAAGCGGTCGATGTTATGCCAGTCGATGGCGATGAGGATGTCGAAGATGTCGCCCGGCGCCGACACCGGCTCGCTTGAAAGCCGCAGCATGGCCGCCGCCTCGCCGCCGCGGATCTGCGGGCCCGAGGAACGGGTGAAAAGACCGTAGAGACCAGCCTTTGCGGCTGCTTCCAGGAGCATGTTGCCGGCCGTGATGACGCCGGCGCCGCCGCTCCCGGTCAGCGCGATCGAAATGCTCCCCGTTTCGGCTTTCTGAACGTTCATCAGCCCCTCCTCATTGGCGCCATCCTAGGTTCCCCCCCGCCTTGACAGGCCCAGCACCCGCCAGTAAGCTTAAATAAGTAAATAAGTACTTTAATACCACTTTTTTAAATTCGTCAAGGCAGGGACGCTGTGAAATGAAGGATTATTTCGACTTTCAAGGACGCGTCGCATTGGTCACCGGCGGGGCACGGGGGATCGGCAGGACGATCGCCCGCACTCTGTCCGAACGGGGCGCCGATGTCCATGTCTTCGACCGTGAATTGCCGGAAGACGGCGACGCCCAGGCCGGATTGATTTATCACGCCGTCGACATCGCCGATGCGGCGAGCGTCGCCAACGGTATTGCCGCCGTCGGCGCCCCCGTGGCGCTATTGGTCAACAACGCCGGCATCACCCGTGACCGCTCCATCGCCAAGATGTCGGACGAAGACTGGGCGGACGTTCTCACCGTCAACCTGACCGGGGCCTTCAACGTCATCCGTGCCGTCACGCCCGTGATGAGCGAAGCCGGTTACGGGCGTATCGTCAACGTCACCTCGATCAACGGTATCCGCGGCAAGTTCGGCCAGGCCAATTATTCGGCCTCCAAGGCCGGTCTCATCGGCCTCACCAAAACGGCAGCCCGCGAACTGGGCCGCAAGGGAATCACCGTCAACGCCGTGGCGCCGGGCATGGTACTGACCGAGATGGCCAAGCAATTGCCGCAGGAGTTCCGCGACAAGGCGCTCGCCGAAACGGTCATCGGCAAGCTGGCCAAGCCCGAAGACATCGCCGCTGGCGTGCTGTTCCTGCTTTCCGAAGCGGCGGCCATGATCACCGGCGAGGTACTGAAGATCGACGCCGGGCAGTACATCTGATCGTTCGCAGTGTTGTTCGAGATTCCGGCGCTGATGTGCGATACTTTAGGGCCAAACCGTTGTTGAAGGGCGGCTTCCTGCGCCCAGGTTAGCCGGGACCAAGGCCCATGAAACACCTGCTCCACAGACTGCGCAGCCGGTTTTCCAAGCCTGTCAGCCACCGCCAGCATTGGGAAACCGTCTATCTTTCCAAGGCGCCAACGGAGGTCAGTTGGTTCCAGGACCGGCCCGGCCTGTCCCTCGAGTTCATTGCCGCCAGCGGCGTCGGCAAGGCGGGCCACATCATCGACGTCGGCGGCGGCAGTTCCAATCTCGTCGATTATTTGTGGCAGGACGGTTATCGGCATATCAGCGTGCTGGACGTTTCCGAACCGGCCTTGGACCATGCCCGGTTGCGTCTCGGGCCGGTCGCCGGACACATCGATTGGGTCGTCGGCGACATCACCGAATGGCAACCGGAAAGGCGCTACGACCTGTGGCACGACCGCGCCGTGTTCCATTTTCTAACCGACGGTAAGCACCGCGCCGCCTACCGCACGGCTCTTAACCGGGCGCTGGTGCCGGGCGGGCATCTGGTCATCGCCACCTTCGCCCACGACGGCCCCAAACGCTGCAGTGGACTTGCTGTCCGGCGTTACAGCGCGGAGACCATGGCTGATGAGTTGGGGCCGGGCTTTCAATTCGTCGACGCGGCGGAAGAGGAACATGCGACGCCCACCGGGCACCGACAGAAATTCCTCTACTGCCGTTTCCGACGGGTCCGCGCCTCTTGAGGGCCGCCGTTTTCCTGACCGCCGTCACTCTGGGTGTCGCCGTTGCTGGCGCCCAGGAGCCGCCGCCGGTGCACCAATGGTCCGGCAACGGTCTGCGGCTCGAGGTTCAGGCCCTGACCCTCGACCAGACCCGCGCCTTCTTCCTCGGCCGCGGTTTCGACGGAACGACAGCGGACGAGATCGCGCGCACCGGCTGCTTTTTCCGCTCCGACATGGGCAACGCTTCCGGCGTTTCCGGCGATCCCGTCGTCGAACTCGATCTCGCCCGATGGCGGGTCGAACGCGGCGCCGGCTCGCATCCTCCCAGGTTGCGCGAGGACTGGCGGGAACTATGGAAGACGCGCGGCATCGCCCCGGCACCCCGCACTGCCTTTCACTGGGCCCTGTTCCCGACCCGGCAGAGCTTCTCGCCGGGCGACTACAATTGGGGCATGATCACCATGGGCCTGGAGCCGGGCAGCCGTTTCCGTCTCCAAGTAAGTTGGCGCCGCGGCGGGCGTGCGGAGAGCACTGTTTTGAACGGCTTGGAATGTGCGGACGATGTTGCTTCGAAATAGGCTAATCCCGTTCCTGGCCGTTGCCCTGGCCCTTGTCGTCGTGCTGCCGGCGGCGGCCAAGAAGCCCAATCTGCTGACTCCCGTGACCGAACGGCCGCCGGCACCCGATTTCGTGTTGGCCGACCTCGACGGCGCCGAACACCGGCTCGCCGACTACCGCGGCCGCGTCGTCATCGTCAACTTCTGGGCCACCTGGTGCCCGCCGTGCCGTTTCGAGATCCCGTCTATGTCGCGGGCCTGGAAACAGATCGAAGGTACGGAGGTCGTCATGCTCGCGATCCACATCGGCGGCGACGAGGATTCGGTCTGGCAGTTCATCGGCGACATGGATATTGAGTTTCCGGTGCTCATGGATATCGAGTCGAAGGCCGCCGACGCCTACCCGATGCCCGGCCTGCCGACCACCTTCGTCGTCGGACCCGACGGCCGGATCGAGCTTCGCGCCATCGGCGGGCGTGAATGGGACGACCCGAAGCTGCTCGAACAGATCAGGGCCTTGGCCAAGCCCTAAGGCGCCGCCGGTCCCCGGCTCTCGTCTCGGTCGTTTCCCTCGCCGGCAAGATCCGTGGCCAGGTCTAAGAGATCCATGGTGACCACGAAATTCTCTCCTTTGATCGTCGGTCTGGTCAATGCCGGCACCTCGACGCGCAGGCGATCGATGTCGCGGCGTATAGTCTCGGCGATGGTACGGGCATTGTCGCGTTCCGTCTCCAGGGCGGCGACGAAGCCACCGGGATCGAAAACCCGCGCTCCGGCCAGGTCGTAAAGGCCGCGAGCGAGGTCCGCCGGCTGATGCCAGCGGATTGTCTTGGCCAGGATCTCATGAACCGTCTCCAGCGGCAGCTCGCGCCTAGTTAAGCACCAACCGGCAGTCCCCGGCGTCGTCAGCATCGGTGACAGCGTGAAGCGGATGGCGCCTTCCGGCGGCGCCAGCCGGAGCCCGTTTTCCGTTTCCTCCCATGTCTCGGAGAGGGTGCGGACTTTGGTGTTGTGCGCCGGCGACAGGGCGCGGAGCCCTTTCGCGTCGGTGAGGTATATATCGATGTCGTCGCAGACCCGGTGCTGCAGGTGCTGGGCGAGCGCCGCGCCGCCGCCCCAAGACCACACGGTGCCGTCGGGCAGGGTTTCGACGGCAGTAAGGGCCAGGTCGAGTAGCCTGCGCCAGCGGGATCGGAGGGCCGGTTGCGTCATGGGTGTCGTCCGCCTCAGGGCCCGTGCCGGTGCCGACGGCCGGGACCCGAACTGTCTTATCTTCTCCCTATTGTTCCCGTTCCTGTTGAATTTTGCCAGGGCCGACCATCGTTCCCTCTGGGCCGTGCATCGTCAAATGCGGCTGCCAGTTTCCCATTGTCCCGCTGGGGTCTTTGCGCTACACTCCCGATATTGTTCGGTAGGCGAACAATTTTCGTTCACGCTCAAATCAGGGTCCGCCCGTCCGCGAGGTGCCGATGGCCAAGACGCTTTTGAAAACCACCGTCAACGGGAAACCGCGCGAGGACGCGGTCGCCGGCAACATGCTGTTGATCGACTATCTGCGCGAGGTCGCCGGACTGACCGGCACCAAGATGGGCTGCGACGGCGGCGAATGCGGCGCCTGCACGGTGCTGGTCGACGGCAAGCCGAGGCTGTCCTGCATCTCCTTGGCTGCCTCCTGCGAGGGCAGCGCCATCGAGACCGTCGAGGGTGGCCAGCGGGACGGTGCGCTGTCGGCCCTGCAAAGAGGTTTTCACGAGAAGCTCGGCTCGCAGTGCGGCTACTGCACGCCGGGCATGATCATGGCGGCGCAGGGGCTTCTCCTGAAGAACCCGGAGCCCAGCGTCGCCGAGATCGAAGAGGCCCTGGGCGGCAACATCTGCCGCTGCACCGGCTACGTGAAGATCATCGAGGCCGTGCAATATGCCGCGGCTGAACTTTCGGCAGGAGCGGCGGCATGAGCAAGGAGCAAATCGATCTGACCACCGTACAGCCGGCCAAGATGGTCGGCGCCCGTGCGCCCCTGATCGACGGCGTCGAGAAGGTGACCGGTCGCGCCGAATACACGGCGGATCTCGCCGCCACCCAGGCCATGGCCGGGCGCATCTACCGCAGCCCCTACAGCCACGCCGAGATCATCAACGTGGATATCTCCGAAGCCGAGGCCCTCGACGGCGTCGTCGCCGTCATCACCGGCGACGTCTGCGACCAGCCGTTCGGCATCCTGCCGATCGCCCAGAACGAATACCCGCTGGCCCGCGGCCGGGTCCGCTACCGGGGCGAACCGGTGGCCGCCGTCGCCGCCGTCGACGAGGCGACGGCGGAACGGGCGCTCCGGCTGATCCGCATGGAGGTCAAGGAGCTGCCGGCGTACTACGACGCGGCCAAGGCCCGGGCACCCGGCGCCGAGACCCTGCATGCTGACCGGCCGGGCAATCTCGAGCGCGAGGTGCATCACGAGTTCGGCGACGTCGATGCCGGCTTCGCCGAAGCCGACATCGTCCGCGAGGAGAGCTACGACTGCGCCGAGGTCACCCACGTGCATATGGAGCCGCATGCCGCCTTGGCCGAATACGACGTCGAGCGCGACCGCATGACCCTGAAGTCCGTGACCCAGGTGCCCTTTTACGTGCACAAGCGCATCGCGCAATGTTTGCAGATGGACGAGAGCCAGGTGCGGGTCATCAAACCCTTCATCGGCGGCGGCTTCGGGGCGCGGACCGAGACGCTGAATTTCGAGATCGTCGCTTGCCTGCTGGCCCGTGCCGCGCGGGGCACCGTGCGCATGAAGCTGTCGAGGGAAGAGACCTTCCTCACGCACAGGGGGCGACCGCGGACCGGCGTCAAGCTCAAGGTCGGCATGACCGAGGACGGGCGGCTGACCGCCTGTGCCTGCGAGGTCGAGCAGACCGGCGGCGCCTACGGCGGCTACGGCATCGTCACCATCCTCTACGCCGGCTCCTTGCTGAACGCCATCTACGACATCCCGGCCGTGCGCTACGACGGTTTCCGCGTCTACACCAACACGCCGGCCTGCGGCGCCATGCGCGGCCACGGCACCGTCGACGTGCGCTTCGCTTTCGAGAACCTATTGGACGCCATGGCCACGGAACTCGGCCTCGATCCCTTCGCCGTCCGCCGGCAGAACCTGCTTGAGGCCCCGACCAAGACCATCAACGACCTGATGGTCGAGTCCTATGGTCTGTCCGAATGCCTCGACTGGACCGAGGAGGCGTCCGGCTGGCAGGGCCGCGAACAACGCCGGAAACCGGGCAAGGGCTTCGGCATGGCCTGTTCGCACTACGTCTCGGGTGCGGCCAAGCCCGTGCACTGGACCGGCGAACCGCACGCCGTGATCAACCTGAAGCTCGACTTCGACGGCGGCATCACCATCCTCACAGGCGCCGCCGACATCGGCCAGGGCTCGTCGACGATCCTGGCCCAAGTCGTCGGCGAGGTGTTGGGCGTCGACTTCGACCGCCTGACCGTCATCGCCAACGACAGCCGCATCACGCCGAAGGACAACGGCTCCTATTCGTCGCGCGTCACCTTCATGGTCGGCAACGCGGCCCTGGAAGCGGCGCAGAACCTGAAGAAAGCGCTCGTCGCCGCGGCGGCCCGCAAATTGGACGCCCAGCCCGACGACATCGAATGCCTGGGCGAGGTGTACAGGGTCAGCGGCGGCCAGGACCCGGGAATCCCCTATAAGGACGTGGTCTCGGAAGCCCTGGTCGATACGGGCACCATCACGGTCAAGGGCACCTTCACCGTGCCGCGCTCGCACCAGGGCGGCAAATATAGGGGCGCCGGCGTCGGGCCGAGCATGGCCTATTCCTATTCGGCCTCCGCCGTCGAGGTCACGGTCGACGAGGCGACCGGGCTGGTCACGGTGGACAAGGTTTGGACGGCCCACGACTGCGGCTATGCCCTGAACCCCTTGTCGGTCGAAGGCCAGGTTCAGGGCGCCGTGTGGATGGGCCTGGGCCAGGCCATGAGCGAAGAGACGCGCTACGTGGAGGGGCTGCCGGTCGGGCCCAACATGCTCGACTACCGGGTGCCGACCATCGTCGAGTCGCCGCCGATCGAGGTCAAGATCGTCGAGAGCCTCGACCCGAACGGCCCCTTCGGCGCCAAGGAGGCGAGCGAAGGGGCGCTGGCCAGCGCCATCCCGGCCATCGCCAACGCCGTCTATGACGCCGTCGGCGTGCGTATGGTGGTGACGCCGCTGACGCCCGAGCGCATCCTCGACGGCATCACCAAACGCGACCGCGCCGCCAGGAAGGCGGCGCAAACCGCAGCAGAGTAGGGGACAGTCAGATGGAATTCCTGCCCGACTTCGAAGTGCTGCGACCGGCCACCATCGAGGACGCCGTCGCCGCCCGCGCCGTTCATCCGGAAGCACCGCTCCTGGCCGGCGGCACCGACCTGATCCCCAACCTGAGGCGCGGCATCGGCGAGCCGGAAACAGTCATCGAACTGACCGGTATCGAGGCGCTCTATGGCATCACGGCAACCGACGACGGTGGGGTCCGCATCGGCACCGCCGTCACCTTGGCCGAGATCGCCGACGGGCCGGAGCTCCTTCAGGGTTACGCGGCCCTCGTCGAGGCCGCCTCCGTCGTCGCCGGCAACACCCACCGCCAGGTCGCCACATTGGGCGGCAACCTCTGTCTCGACACCCGTTGCGTCTACTACAACCAGAGTCACTGGTGGCGCAGCGCCAACGACTTCTGCCTCAAGCATGAAGGCGACACCTGCCACGTGGCCCCTTCCGGCACTCACTGTTTCGCCGCTTTCTCCGGCGACGTGGCGCCGGCCGTTCTGGTCTTCGGCGGCCAGGTCGAGATCGCCGGCCCCAATGGGACCCGAACCGTGCCCTTGCCCGAGATCTACTCGGACGACGGCTTGGATCACCTGCGCTTGGAGCCGGGCGAAATGCTGACCGCCGTCCGGCTGCCGCCTTCCGGCGGCGCGACATCGGGCTATGCGAAATCCCGGGTCAGGGGTTCCATCGACTTCCCGCTGGCCGGAGTCGCCATCGCGCTGACGAAGGACGGCGACCAGTTGGGCCGCCTCGACGTCGCGCTGACCGGCACCAATTCGTGTCCCATCGTTGTCGATGGCACTGCCGATCTCCTCGGCCAGGCGTTTTCGGAGGATACCGCCGACGCCTTGGCGGCGCTGCTGCCCAAACAGATCCAGCCCATGACCAGCACCTTCACGCCGCCGGGATATCGCCGCAAGGTGGTGGCGGCGCTGGCGAAGGGGCTGGTGACGCGGTTGTCCGAGGAAGCCTGAACGGCTTTCCGGTCCGTCACCGCGGGTTCTCTTAACCGTCATCCCCGGGCTTGACCCCGCTGATCCCCTAAGGGATCCACTGGCGCGAACCGGCTAACCCATGGGGGATGTTCTCGACATGTCCAAACCATGGACATTCCACCCGGAAAAACGTCCAAAAATGTCTAGGAATGTCTAAAGATGTCTATGGTTTTCCGCCCGTCGACATCACCGGAACTTTCCGCCCCGCCCGACAAAAAATGATGGAACGAACCCAATTCCGACGAGCGCCATCGCCCGATCGAGGACGCACCTGCCGCCGGCAACGCAGCCGATTGTACCGCGCCGCCCGCTGGCTTAGATTAACAATCGCAAGCAGCAAATCCCTTTATCATTAACGAAAAAGGGGTAGGAATTTATAGCAGGAATTCATATTTGATGTCAAGAACAAAGAGCGAACAATTGCAGTTCCTGATAGGATCATCTGCAAATCTGAATAATCTCACGAAACTATAATCCCACCGCTGGATTTTCCGCCGGAAGTGGTCGAAACCATAAATTATGTTGGTCTGGAGTCTTATGGGATAGGGGTATTTCACGTAGTCAAGGGGTGCTTGAGCAATACGTTCTCAACTAGGTCTTCCACGAAATCCACGACCTTGCTTGGCCTAATCGTAATCCCAGATGGGTGAGCCGACGAATTGCGAGTGCCTAGTTTTTCCTCAAGTATTCTTCTAACATCATTTGAGATGATTTTTGCTTCTCTACAAAATTTGATAAACAAAGACTCGGGAATTTCATTAAAATCATCTCTTTTCGCTATCATTTTTACTTTTACTCTTTTGTCTTTATTTTGGACCAGCACCGCGTTGAATTCTGCTGTTTTGAACTTGAGAATATACGTGTAGAGATGATCGATCGTAAGTATCCACATCAAGGTGATGGTTGCTCTGTTCGCTCCAACTCTAAAACACACTAACACTTCTTCTAGAAAGTCGGCCTCAGCTTTGGTGGGTATACGACCACGCAATGACTCGAGCGAGGAGTTGGTCTGAGAAAACCCGAAATCCAACCCCTTAAGCGCCTCAATTTGGCCTAGTGTGTTGCGAGAAAGCTTGTATCCACTATCTAGCTTTATGAATTTCGCTTCTCTGCCTTTTGAGTGTTTGTTCAGATAAACCCGAGTCCACGTGGGAGCGTTCAAATGGCACTCTGAAAAACACAAATCGATTTCTTTGGGTTTAAACGAAGTCTGGCCGCGCAGCTTTTGTAAATAGTAGCCGAACAGCGCGATCAAATCGGCGTCCCCTAACTCATCCGACCCCGGTATTGATGCGAAATAGTCCTCGAGACTATCAAGGTCGATAGGCATAATCAGTCAGTGCCCAGTTGTTGTTCTCGAAGCCAGTTTCTACCAGGGACGCTAACGTCAATGGCTTGAAGAGATTCGGCGATAAGTCGAGAACCGCCTTTGTGCGAAGACGTATCGTACAGACTTTGCTTCATATTCCCGGGCAGCTTGAGGTTTAAGAAGGCGTAACAAGTCCATACGTGCTCGATAGTTACTTCCTCTATCGCCATCTGGTCTTTTAAATAACTTACAAAAACAACGTTTCGATCAAAGTTCGATTTAGGGTCAATTTTCTCATAATAGTCCTTTAGTGGGGTCGCTCCACCAGCGCCCGACAAATCAAGGTGTTTGTCTACTTTGAGATCATCCGAACCACTTCGGGAAGGTTTTCGGTTGTTCGCCTTTTTGGGCTTAGGCTTCTTTTCGGCGACATCGTGCTCGCTTTGCCCGTCACCCGCAGGAAACCGAAGTTGAACGCCTATGTTGTCGTTGAAACGCTCAAATACTTCTCGGACGAATGACTCAGTCCCCTCAGCTTCAACAATCCCTTGCTTCAAGTTAATATGAAGTTTGGTATTCATCGATCGCTCCTTCGAAAGTAATTATTCTTCCTCCGTTAAGGTTTTTTTATCATATCAATACCCGCTTGGGTAATCTTGTATAGCTTGCGTGCTTGGCGGCTTTTGCCAGACTTCCGCAGCTGTATGGCAAGAGCTGGCTTTTTTTGCTGTAGCTGACTAAAGGCATCGGTCACATTCGCTAGTGCGTGCCCCAAGTTTTGCAGCTCTTTGTTAACGGCTTGCGACGTGAATTGCTCTTCATTCTGACAAATTTGAAGCCAATACCCAGCCACTAATGCCTTTTCAGCATTTGAACCTGGGGAAACTGCATTGAAGAGCTCTGCCAACGAAGCAAATGATAGGCGCTGGGGTTCTGGCTCAATCTCCTGAGGCGCATGCGTGTTTACAATAGGAGCCCTCGAGTCAATGTCGAACCTCTGTGAAACCCAGGAGAGCACCCTCCTGCGAGCGCTGTCATCAAGCGGCTCAAGGGCTTCATAAATTACTTCCATGGCAGCAAGTTCATTTTTAGCCATATCTTTTCTCTCGATCAAAAAATTGACGTATTTATAACCGGATAAGATAAAACGATCTAAAAAAATCTAAAAAATTTTTTTTCATGAGAAAATTTATTTGACTTATGCATTGTCATTCAAATCATCAGAAAGATCCTATTTCATTGTTTTAAAACGGATTTTATCATTATTCCTCTCTAAAAATGCCATGTGGATCAAATAAGTGTAAACAAGACGAATATGATAAATTGGTTATTATCGTTGTCGAAAACTGGAGTATCGATCGAATCGAAAAGCAGAAATGCCATCAACGTTGGACCGACTGACCAATCTGTTAGAGAAAAACAAACCTACCGAAACAGCATCTGTCGGATAATATCGGCGAGGAAGGCCACCAGATGCGAGCGGAAAGGTTATGAAGAAGTCTTACAAGAACCTTTGGCGCCTGAGGAACTAGCGGCGCGGATAGCGGTAACGTTTGGCAGGCCGACCTTGGCGTTTACCCCCCCACCCCAACCCTCCCCCATCTAGGGGGAGGGGGTTTAGTCTTTGAGTTCGGGAATATCATTCCCTCCCCCCTTGTGGGGGAGGGTCAGGGTGGGGGGACTGGTAACGGCCCATGCCGATGGCTGATTGTGGTTGCCGGATTTAGGCCCCAGCCCCAACCCTTTTCAACAAATCCACCAAAATCGCCTTCTCGTCGGCGTCGAGCCCTTCCGCCATGCGCGCCTCGTGGTCTTCGACCATGGGGCCGAGCTTGGCCGTCAGGGTGCGGCCGGTTGGTGTTAGGGTCAGTTCGTTGGAGCGGCGGTCGGTCTCGGAGGCGCGGCGGTCGACGAGGCCGCGGGTCTCGAGGCCGTCGATGACGGCGACCATGGTCGAGCGTTCGATGCCGAGCGCACGGGCCAGCGCCGACTGGCTGAGGCCGTCGTTGGCGCCGATCAGGGCGAGCACACCGAACTGGCCCGGCGTGATTTTCTCGGCGGCCATGGTCTTGCGGAAATCCTCGAAGACGGCGGCCTGGGCGCGGCGCAGGTGGTAGCCGACGAGGCCCTCGAGGACGCTGCGGTCGACCTCGGAGCAAGCGTCGCCCGTCGGGTCGATCGGGTTTTTCGCCACTGTCTTAACGCTCAAGACAAACCCCCGACCTCGTCGGCGGCGATCTGGCGCAGCTTGAAACGCTGCACCTTGCCGGTCGGCGTGCGCGGGAAATCGTCGAGGTAGACGAAACGGCGCGGGCATTTGTAGATCGACAGGTTGCCGGTCAGGTCTTCGCAGATCTCCTCTTCCAGGGCCTCGCGGTCGGTTTTCAGGTCGGCCAGGATCATACAGAGCGCCAGGCGCACGAAGCCGGACGTGTCGGTGACGCCGACGACGGCGGCTTCCATGACCTTCGGGTTCTCGAGCACGCGTTCCTCGATCTGGGCCGGGCTCACCCATTGCCCGGAGATTTTCAGCATGTCGTCGCCGCGGCCCTGGTGATGGTAGCGCCCGTCCGGGTCGCAGACGAACATGTCGCCGGTGCGATACCAGCCGTCCTTGAAGGCCTCCGCGGATTTCTCCGGCTGGTGCCAATACCCTTCGGCGAGCGTCGGCGCCTTGACCCAGAGGATCCCCGGGACGCCGGTATCCTTGATCGCGGTGCCGTCCTCGTCGGTCAGCTTGACCTCGACCCCGGGGTAGGGTTTGCCGGTGGCGCCGGGGACGAATTTCTTCGGTCCGTTGCCGATGAACATGACCAGCACCTCGGTGGCGCCGATGCCCTCGAGGAGCGGCTGGCCGGTCACCGTCTGCCACTGGCGGCACAGCGGCTCCGGCAGCCGTTCGCCGGCCGAGATGAAATGGCGTACCTTGCGGAAGGCCGGCGAGCCGGCGAAGCCACCGCTGATCAGGGCCCGGTAGAAAGTCGGCACGCTGAACACCACGTCGGGCTCGTAGGTCTCGATGGTGTCGGCGACGTCCTCGGCGTTCGGCCAGCCCGTGTGCAGGACCATGGTGGCGCCGAGCATGAGACCGGCCAGCAGCATGTGGCCCAGGGAAAAGGCGAAAAACAGTTTTGACGAACAAAACAGCGTATCGCCGGGGTGGACACCGTAGAGGTCTTTCAGGTAACGCGGCACATGGGCGAGGGACGCCAACCGGTGTACCGCCGCCTTCGGCTCGCCGGTAGTCCCGGACGTGTACATCCAAAGGGCGGCGTCGCCGGGGTCGAGGTCGACCGAATGCATGCGCTCGTCGCGGCCGACCATCAGGCTGAGGATGTCGTCATGGCCATCAGCGGAATCGGTCACGACGACCGGCGGAAATGTCTCGCTCATCCCCTTGGCGCGCTCGACCGTGTCGAGGAACTGGCTGTCAGTGACGATCAGCCGGCAGCCACTGTCTTCGACCATGAAGGCAAGTTCCTGGGCCGATGCGCGCAGGTTGATGGCGACGGGCACGGCGCCGATTTTCATGGCGCCGAGATAGACGTAAAAGAACTCCGGCCCGTCGTCGGCGAGCAGCAGCACCCGGTCCTGCCTGCCGACGCCGAGTTCTCTGAAGGCGCCGCCGGAGCGGGCTGCGGCGGCCTGCAGCTCGGCATAGGTGATCTTGCGCGCGCCGGCGATGATCGCGACCTCGTCGGCCTGGCCGCGCTTCAGCGCCGGCCCCAAGAGTTCGTCGGCGGCGTTCATGGGCGTCCCGATGCGTCCCCGTATCCCTTAATCGGGTTTCGTTCGTGTACCGAACGACGTCGGTTTTCGTTCGTGTACCGAACGAGTTTCCGCCGTAGGTCGGCATCCTGTCAAGGGAGGGGAAACGAGGCGCCGCGAGACGGGACGGTCAGCTTTTGTCCTTGCTGGCGTGGAACGGTTTGACGTCGCTGGTTTCGAAACGCCGTCGGTCCGGTTCCGGGGCGCTCAGCGCTTCGGCCGGGCGCATGAGTTCGAGGGACCGTTTGGCCAGGCGCTGGTATTCGGCGGTGGCTTTGCTCTTCCAGGCGACGTCGTCGTCGGTCAGTTCGCGGACCACCCGGGCCGGCGCGCCGACGGCGAGATGGCGGGCCGGCACCTCGAAGCCGGCGCGGACGAACGATAGCGCGGCGACGATGGCCGCCTCGCCGATGACCGCCTCGTCCATGATCACCGCGTTCATGCCGACGAGGGCGTTCCTGCCGACGCGGCACCCGTGGATGACCGCACCATGGCCGATGTGGCCGTCCTCCTCGATTACCGTCTCGGCGCCGGGGAAACCGTGCATGACGCAGGTATCCTGAACGTTGACGCCACGTTCGATGACTAGGCGCCCGAAGTCGCCGCGTAAGGATGCCGCCGGGCCGATATAACAATCGGGGCCGACGATGACGTCGCCAATGAGGATGGCGTCCTCGTGGACGTAAGCGGCCGGGTCGATGGCCGGTACCAGGCCGTCGAATTCGTAGACCTTGGGCATGGCACAGCCGTAGCCCCGCGGCGCCATGCCGTCAAGACCCGCCGGCGGAGGCTTTGCCGTTGCGTCCGCCGTCGCCAGCCAGCAGAATGTCATGAAAGCGGCGTTGATGGAGGGTGGCGACATGCAGACGATCTTCGTCATGGTGAAATGCGAACTGGGCAAGGTCTATGACGTGGCGGCGGAGATCGCCGACACCGTCGACCCGCCGCCGTCGACCTATTCCATCTCCGGGGCCTATGATCTCTTGTTGATGTTCAATCTCGACAAGGAAATTGACGTCGGGCATTTCGTGACCAGTACCGTGCAGACAGTTCCCGGCATCCGCGATACCTACACGATCGTCGGATTCAAGGCGTTCTGAACCGAACGGTCCCTGACCGGACCCCTGGAAATCGTGAAATGACCCAAAACCGCGTTGCATTCCTGGGCCTCGGCCGCATGGGGATCGGCATGGCCGGACGTCTGCTGGACGCCGGCTTCGACGTTGCCGTCTATAACCGGACGGCGGACAAGGCGGCCCCGCTCGTCGAACGCGGTGCGCGTTCGGCAGGGAGCCCGCGTGACGCAGCCGAGGGCGCCGATGCGGCGATTTCCATGGTCGCCGACGACGCGGCCTCGCGGGCCGTCTGGCGCGGCGACGACGGCGCGCTCGCGGCCCTTGCGCCCGGCGCCTTCGCCATCGAATGTTCGACCCTGTCCCACGGCTGGGTCATCGACCTGGGGGCCGAAGCGGCCGATCGCGGACTGCGCTACATCGACTGCCCGGTCACCGGCCTCGCCGATGCCGCCGCGGCCGGTACCCTGACCCTGCTCGTCGGCGCCGAGGAAGATGACCTCGCTGGCGCCGACCCCTATCTCGCCCCCTTGTCGGATCGTATGTTCCGCTTCGGGCCGGTCGGCGCCGGCACCGCTTACAAGCTGATGATCAACCTGATGGGCGCCGTGCAGATCGCGGCGGCGGCCGAAGGCATGGCCATCGCCGAGAAGGCCGGGCTCGATCTCGATGCGGTGGCCGACGCCATCGCCGTTGGCCAAGCGGCGAGCACGCAGGTGGTGCGCAACACCCGGAAGATGGCCGATGCCCGCCACGACACCGACATCACCTTCACGCCGCCTCTGAGGCTCAAGGACGCCTCCTACGGCGTCGAGATGGCCGAGGACTTGGGCCTCACGGCGCCCTTCGGCAGCACCGCCTGTGAGACCTTCCGCAGGCTCTGCGAGATGGGCCATGAAACCGAGGACGAAAGCGTGGTCATCCAGGTGGCGCGCAATCGCGCCCGGTGAGAAGTGGCGCGCGTCCGCGAACGGTAAGACGTGGCGCGGAAGAACCTCTCGTAATTCCTGCTCTCCGGGGCGTTCGGCTATACCGCTCCGATACCCGGACCATGACCTGAATCATCGCGGAAAACCGCCGAATCTGGGACACTTATCCTCGGGCGATTCCGTGCTCTTTTCGACAAACGGCCTGACGGGCGCCTTCGGGAAGACTTCGAACGGGAGCGTGATATGGCGGACATGTTCCGATTCGCCGATGATCTCGGCCCTCTGAAAATCATCCATGTTCAAGATGCCGGCATCGGCCTGAAAGCGGTCTTGGTTATCGACAACGTCGCCGCCGGTCCATCGATCGGCGGTTTACGTATGGCGCCGGATGTTACCGTCGAGGAGTGTTTCCGATTGGCCCGCGCCATGACCCTGAAGAACGCGGCGGCCGGGCTGCGCCACGGCGGCGGCAAATCGGTCATCGTCGGCGATCCGGGGATGCCCAAGTCTGACAAGGAGCGCCTGATCCGGGCCATGGCGGCGGCGCTCAGGGGCGAGGACATGTACATCTTCGGCCCCGACATGGGCACCAACGAGGAATGCATGGCCTGGGTCCACGACGAGATCGGCCGCGCCATCGGCCTGCCCCGCGAACTGGGCGGCATTCCCCTGGACGAGCTCGGCGCCACCGGTTTCGGACTGGCCCAGGCGGCCGAGGTGGCCGCCGATTTCGACGGCTTCGACCTCACCGGCGCGCGGGTCGCCGTCCAGGGTTTCGGTTCCGTCGGCATTCACGCGGCCCGGTTCTTAGGGGAACGCGGCTGCGTTCTGGTCGCGGCGTCGGATTCGAAAGGCGCGGTGTTCGATGCCGGCGGTCTCGACATCGAGGCGCTGGCGGCCCTGAAAGCGACCGGCGGCAGCGTCATCGACGGCGGCGCCACGACGGGCGAGCGCGACGCGGTGATCACGGCCGATTGCGACATCCTGATCCCGGCGGCCCGACCCGACGTCATCCACGAGGGCAACGTTGATGACGTCAAGGCGCGTCTCATATTGCAGGGCGCCAACATCCCGGCGACGGCGGAAGCCGAACGGCGCCTGACGGAAAGTGGGGTGACCAATCTGCCCGACTTCATCGCCAACGCCGGCGGCGTCATCTGCGCCGCCATGGAATACGCCGGTGCCAACCAGACGACGGCCTTCGACACCATCAAGGACAAGATCCGCGAGAACACGCTCGCCGTCCTCGAGGCTGCCAAGGCCGACGGCGTGGCGCTCCGCGAGGCGGCAGTCCGGCTCGCCACCGAGCGGGTGCGGACGGCCATGTCCATGCGCCGCTGGGGCTCGTTCTAGGAGGGCGCCGGCCGAAGGAGGAGACATGTACAGGATCCGTTTTCACGGACGCGGCGGCCAGGGCATGAAGACGGCCAGCCGCGTCCTGGGAACGGCGCTCTTCAGCGAGGGCTACGACGTCCAGGACGCGCCGCGCTACGGGGCCGAGCGACGCGGCGCGCCGATCTTCGCCTATGTCCGCGCCGACAAGCGGCCGATCCTCGAGCGCGGCGTCATCAGCCGGCCGAACCTCGTCGTCGTCGCCGACGACACCCTTTTGGGCGTGCCGGCGGCCGGCATCATGCAGGGCGTCGATGCCCATACGGTCCTGCTGATCGCCGGCGGTGACGAGCCGGCCCTGTGGCGTGACCGCCTGGCCACCGAGGCGACGGTCGTCATGGTGCCGGAAGTCGGCGGCGAAACGCCGGCCGAGAGGCCGCATGTCGGCATCGCTTCGGCGGCCGCGGCTGCCCGATTGCTGGGCGTCGTCGGCCGGCATCGGCTGATCGGGGCGATCGACGAGGAACTAGCCGGACTGGACAAGGAGGCGCTGGCCGAGAACAAGGTCCGGGCCTTGGACGCCTTCGTCGCCGCCGGTGCCTTCTCCGGCGTCGTCGAGGAAGGACCCGAGTTTCCGGCGCAATCGGGCGACGCGGATTGGATCCAGCTGCCGGCGGATCCGGCCGACGTCGCGGCGCCTGCTATCCACACTGGGCTGACCAGCGTCCAAGTGCGGACCGGACTGTGGCGCACGCTGCGCCCGGTCGTCGATACCGGGCGCTGCCGCAAATGTGTCTGGGTCTGCGGATCGCTCTGTCCCGACGCCGTCATCTCACCCGACGCGGACGGCCATGCCGGCATCGATTTCGACCATTGCAAGGGCTGCATGGTCTGCCTGGCCCAATGTCCTTGGCGCGCCATCGAGGCGGTGCCGGAGCGCGCCGCCCGTGACGCCGAGGCCCGGGCCCGGAAAGGAGTCCCGTCATGACCCGCAAACTGCTCACCGGCAACGGGGCTGCGGCCTGGGGGGCGCGGTTGGCCGGCGCCGAATACATGCCGGTGTTCCCGATCACCCCGCAGACGGAAATCATCGAGACTCTGGGTGAATGGATCGATCGGGGCGACATGGACGCGCGCATGGTGACCCTCGAGTCCGAGCATTCCATGATTACCGCCGCAGGATCGGCGGCCGCCACCGGGGTCCGCACCTTCACGGCGACCTCGAGCCAGGGCCTGCTCTACGCCATCGAGATGCTGTTCACGGTCTCCGGCTGGCGCGCGCCTTTCGTGCTGGTCAACGTGTCGCGCGGCGTTGCCACGCCGGTGACCCTCGAGCCCGACCACAACGACGTGCTGGCGGCCCGCGATTCGGGCTTCCTGCAGATCCATTGCGCCACCTGCCAGGAGGTCGTCGACGCGATCCTCATCGCCTACCGCATGGCCGAAGACGTCGCCGTACGCTTGCCGGTGATCGTCAACCTAGACGGCTTCTACCTGTCCTTCACCCGCGAGCCGGTCGATTTGCCGGAAAGCGAAACGGCGGCCCGCTTCCTGCCGCCTTTCGATGCCGGCACGCTCGCCTTCCGGGCCGGCCGCCCGGTCAGCGAGGCCGTCGCCGTATTGGGTGGCGGGCCCTATTCCTGCTTCCGCTACCAGATCCACCGGGCCGCCGAGGCGGCGCTCGACGCCTATGATACGGCGGCGCGAGACTTCGATCGGATTTTCGGGCGTCGCTACGAGGCGGTCGAAAGCTACCGCATGGACGGTGCCGAGACGGCCTTCCTGATGATCGGATCCTTCGCCACCAAGGCCAAGGCCGCCGTCGACCGCCTGCGCGCCGCCGGCCGCAAGGTCGGCCTGGTGCGGCCGCGGCTGCTCAGGCCGTTTCCGGAAGCGGCCCTGCATGCGGCGTTGAAAGGCGCCAAGGGCGTCGCCGTCATCGACCAGAATCTGTCCATGGGCAAGGGCGGCATCCTATTCTCTGAAGTCGCCGCCACCCTCTATGGGACCGCCGGGGCGCCGGTGCTGGTCAGTTTCATCGGCGGCCTCGGCGGCCGCGACATCGATGCCGACGACTTCGCCGAAATGGCGGCGGTCACCGAAAAGGCCGCCGACACCGGCGAGGCGCCGCCGCCCAGGCTCCTGTTCGATGCGGACGAGCTGGCCGAGGTCCGCAAACTGCAGACCCTGGCCGCCGTCGAGTGGCCTGACGAACCGGAGTCCGAACCCGAGCCGGAACCAGAGGAGGCAGCGTCATGAGCGAAACCGCCTTCAAACGCATGCGCGACCTGCCGACCCACCACGTACTCGGCGCCGGCACCGCCATGTGCGCCGGCTGCGGCGGCATGCAGGCGGTGCACGAGATCTACGATCTCTTGGGCGAGGATACCGTCTTCGTCAACGCCGCCGGCTGCATGACCCTGCTCTCGGTCTATCCGTTCACGCCGTTCCCCGGCTCCTGGCTCTACACGGCCATGGCCTCGGCCCCGGCCGGCGCCCAGGGCATCCGCGACGCGCTCGATATCCTCAAAGCCAAGGGCCGCATCGAGGCGGCGGACGATCTCCAGGTCGTCACCCTGACCGGCGACGGCGCCGCCTACGGCATGGGCCTGTCGCCCACATCCGGCGCCATCGAGCGCGGCCTCGACTTTCTCTATGTCTGCTACGACAACGAGGGCTACGGCAACACCGGTCAGCAGACCTCGGGTGCGACGCCGCACGGAGCGCGGACGGCGACGGCGACCGGCGCGGCCGGCCACGCGGGCGACAAGAAGGACCTGTTCGCCATCTGGGCCGCCCACGAGCCGGCCTATGTCGCCACCGTCATCGGCTCCGACCCCCTCGATCTCGCCCGCAAGGTCGAGAAGGCCGAGGCACTGACCGGGCCGCGCCTGATCATCGCCCTGTCGCCGTGCCCGACCGGCTGGGCCTACGACCCGCAGATGACCGCTGAGATCGGGCAGCTGGCCGTGCGCACCGGCGTCTGGCCCTTGAAGGAATACGTGGACGGCAAGATCGTCCATAGCCGCAAGCCCCATCCGCGCCTGCCCGTCGAGGAGTACCTAAGACCGCAGGGCCGCTTCCGTCATCTCTTCGAGCCGGAACGCAACGCGGCGCTTCTGGATGACATACAAAAAAGCGTCGACAGGTATTGGGAGGCCGTCGAACACGAGGAATGAATACGGGCAACAGGACACTGAGTTATTGCCATGCCGGCGGCGCCGAACCGCTCCTCGGCGCCACCATCCCCGAACATTTTGCCGCCGTCGTTGAAGCCAACGCCGACCGCCCGGCCGTCATCAGCCGCCCTCAGGACCGGCGCCTGACCTATGGGGAGCTGGCCGAAGCCGTCGACGACGTGGCCCTCGGGCTGGCCGGCCTTGGATACGGACGCGGTGACCGCATCGGCGTCTGGTCGACCGACAACATCGAATGGCTCTTGATCCAGATGGCGACGGCGCGCATCGGCGCCGTCCTGGTCAACATCAACCCGGCCTACCGGCCGCGCGAGTTGGCCTACGCACTGGAACGCGCCGATGTTCAGGGCTTGTTCTTGATCCCGGCCTTCCGGACCAGCGATTACGTCGCCATGATGACCGGTGTCCTGCCGTCACTCATGACCGGCGATCCGGCCCTGTCCGATCCGGCGTTGCCACGGCTTCGCCGTGCCGTCGTCTATGATCCGGCCGATCCTATGAACACGCCCCGGCCCCATCCCGGCTTCACTCTTTGGAAGGAAGTCATCAAGGCCGGCGAGAGCGTCGGTAGGACTGAGCTCGACCAGCGAACAGCGGCGCTGGACCGCGACGACGTCATCAACATCCAGTTCACCTCGGGAACGACGGGCTTCCCCAAGGCGGTGATGCTGAGCCACCACAACATCCTCAACAACGCCTTTTTCGCCGCCAAACGCCTCGAGTTCACGCCGGACGACCGGCTCTGCGTGCCGGTGCCCTTCTACCACTGCTTCGGCATGGTTCTGGCCAACCTGCTCTGCCTGTCGGTCGGCGCTTCCGTCGTCATCGCCGCCGAGCATTTCGACGCCGAAGCGACGCTGGAAGCGGTGGCCGGGGAGCGCTGCACGGCCCTTCACGGCGTGCCGACCATGTTCATCGCCGAGCTCGAACATCCCAGGTTCGCAGAATTCGACCTCACCAGCCTGCGCACCGGCATCATGGCCGGTGCACCCTGTCCGGAACCCCTGATGAGACGTGTCATCGAGGACATGCATTGTTCCGAGATCCTCATCGGCTACGGCCAGACCGAGGCCTCGCCGCTGACCCACCTGACGGAGCCGGATGATTCCATCGAGCGGCGCACGCAGACCGTCGGGCGCAATATGGCGCACCAGGAAGTGAAGATCGTCGGCCAGGACGGCGAAACGCTGCCGGTCGGCGCCATCGGCGAGGTCTGTTTCCGCGGCTACCACGTGATGACGGGCTACTATGGTGACGCCGAAGCCACCGGCGAGGCTATCGACACCCAGGGCTGGCTCCATTCCGGTGACCTCGGGACCATGGACGCCGACGGCTACGTGCGCATCACCGGGCGCCTCAAGGAGATGATCATCCGCGGCGGCGAGAACGTCTACCCGGCCGAGATCGAGGCCTGCCTCTTCGAACACCCGAAGATCGCCCAGGCCGCCGTCTTCGGCATCGCCGACGCGCGCCTGGGTGAGGAGATCATGGCCTGGGTGCAGCCGCACGAGGGCGAGGCCCTCGACGCGGATATCGTGCGCGCCCACTGCGCCGCCAACCTGGCCCATTTCAAGGTGCCCCGATACGTGTGGATCGTCGACGACTTCCCAACCACGGTCACCGGCAAACTGCAGAAGTTCCGCATGCGGGAGATTGTCGAGGAGAGGATGCGGGCGGAGGCGTCGTGAGTGTCGATAGACACGTTACGTCAGTTCGCACAAACCGGCTGCAGTCACTGCTAAACCGCTGCCGGAACGAACGATTAAGTGTACATTTGTTTGAAAATCAGCGGTATTTGACCGCCGTAATAAACTCCGAAAAAGCCTCGCACCATACGAGAACCGTCGAGTATTCCGTGACATCGACGTCTGCCGGAACGTCGAGTAGGAAGCCGTCGAAGGTCTTAATGTCGCCAATGGCACGCGCATCCTGCTTGATCGGCAAAAACTCGTCTTCGTGCTCGACAAATCTAGTTACCAGGTAGAGTTTGTAGTCTGGACCCGGTGCCAGGCGACCCTCGTGAATGATCTGCGATTTCGTGATGCTGACGGTGCCCTCACCCCAATGCAAGAAATCGCTGCCCCTGAGATCTCGCGTCAGGACGCCCTTGAAGATTGCTTTAGCCGCCATTTCCTCCAAAACGCCGGCATCCGGTGATTTTGGCGCCGTCAAAACCGGAAGGAAATAAACGCCCAGAGCGAATCCGACCGCCAAGGCAGCGACGTGCGTTGCCGTTCCGAATACCAGTTTACGCATTGCTTCCTCCAGTCTCTTCTAGGCATTTAAGATCGTGCTGCCGCAATTTCATCTCCCAAATGGTGATCTTCATACAATTACTGGTTTGGGTCGGAAGCGTCGGTCACTGATCGAACGCCAGAAGATCCGAAAATTGGGGGGTAGGCGGCCGTGCCGCGCCACGAAAATTATCCTCTGCTCTTCGAAAAGTGAGATCCATGGGGAGATGACGAACCGTAAACGCCAGTCATAGGAAACAAAAAAAGGGCCGCGCGATGCGCGGCCCCAGACCGCTGACAAACCCCATCATTTTTTGGTGGGGTTTGTTGTTTAGGGCTTTTGAGCGATGTGTTGGGCGATTTGCCGGAATATCGGGAAGTCCGGTTTAATGCCGCTCCTGGGCGTGGAAACGT
>Ga0209787_1000013_pt1 | contig 121333 bp, 106 predicted proteins | sample WorMetLIZISLAND2_2_FD_187414 | JGI IMG/M metagenome (GOLD analysis project Ga0209787, IMG submission 187414) | Marine gutless worms symbiont microbial communities from Max Planck institute for Marine Microbiology, Germany - Olavius loisae LIZARD... ... | reverse complement strand
CAAAAACCAAACACAATCAAACCCCAACCCCGGATCACAAGATACCCTGACGCGGGGTGGAGCAGTCCGGTAGCTCGTCAGGCTCATAACCTGAAGGTCGCAGGTTCAAATCCTGCCCCCGCAACCAATTTTGTAGACTCTTTGGAAAAGTCGCTCTCTTTGAGCGGCTTTTTCGTTTGTGCGGCAAGGCTTAGCATGCCTGCCAGCGCGCCATGCAGATCGACTGCCATGGTTGCCTTGCCATCTTCTTCGACCGGCGTGAGGGCAATCTTATCGATTAGGCCGCGAATGATTTCAACGGCTTCGGCGCGGCGCTTATCATCGGTCAGTGCCTCAGTCAGGCGACCGACCTTCTCCTTATAGACATTCGCCATGTTCGGATGGATGAGCACGGGCTCTTCTTCCGTGCTGGCGATCAGCGCTTCCAGTTCCTTTTGCCGGGCTTCGAGGGCGGCCATACGGTCTTTCACTTTATGTGGTGAAACACCGGCGACAATTGCGTCCACAAGTTTTTCCTGTTCGCGGTTATTGCGTGCTAGCTCATCCTTAGCAACATGAAGTGACGCATTCTTTTCTATGCGCAAATCATTCAGCTTGGCGGTATAGGCATCACAGAAAATTTCGAAGAGTTCTGGTTCCATTAATTGGTTCTTCAAGCCGTCGAGCACCATAGATTCTAGAACGTCTCGACGCATAGTGCGCTTGTTATCGCAGGTGCCTTTGTTACGGGCATTCGCACAACCAACGCGCTCAGAATTGAGGTTAACGACACCTCCGCCGCAGACGCCACATTTGACGAGACCAGAAAACAGATAACGCGGGCGGCGGCGATCCCAGTAGCCAGGACCGTCCTTGCCGAAGGTAGCGATGCTTTGGCCTTCTTGGCGTTCCTTTACGCGCTGCCAGAGCTTTTCGCTGATGAGGCGAAGCTCTGGCACCTCCTGGATGATCCAATCTTCTTCGGGGTTCAGACGCGAAACGCGTTTGCCGGTGTCCGGGTCCTTCACATAGGTGAGGCGGTTCCAGACCAACCTGCCGATATAAAGCTCGTTATTAAGAATGCCGGTGCCGCGCTTGCGGTTGCCGTGAATGGTGCTAGGACCCCACCCCTTACCGGACGGTCCAGGTACTTTCTCAGCGTTCAGTTGCTTGGCTATCGCGCGAGGAGATTGCCCTTTTGCATAGGCGTTGAAGATACGCTTTACGATCCCGGCCTCGAATTCGTTGATCTTGCGTTCCCCGCGTTCGGTTTCACCATTGGCATCGAACTTTTTGACGACATCATAGCCGTAGCTGTTTCCGCCACCCGACTTACCAGCTTCGACGCGGCCACGCAGGCCACGGCGGGTCTTGTCCGCAAGGTCTTTGAGATACAGAGCGCCCATCGTGCCCTTGAGGCCGATATGCAGCTCATTCACTTCGCCCTCGGTGAGGGTGACAATCTTGATACCGGCAAAGTTCGTGCGCTTGTAAACGCCTGCGATATCTTCCTGGTCGCGGGAAATCCGGTCGAGCGCTTCGGAGAGGATGAGATCGAATTTGCCAGCCTGGGCATCGGATAGAAGCATTTGAACGCCGGGCCGCAGTAGCGTTGCGCCGCTTTGGCCATGGTCAGTGTAGGATTGGTAGACCGTCCAGCCCTCGCGCTCAGCCCTTTCCTGGCAAAGGCGGATTTGATCCTCGATAGAGGCTTCCTTTTGCAGGTCGGTTGAATAGCGAGCGTAGATGGCAACGGTGGTCATGGTTTTAATCCTTGTTGTCGGCGCGGTCCTTCTTCAGTGCGCGGGCGTTTTCAAAATCCTGTTCCGCCGCCCATTCAGCCAGATAGGTCACAAGCGCTTTTAGCCGGGGATCGATTCCTTCTTGGCTTTTGCGCTGCCCTGAATCCTGGCGCTTATGTGATGCACGTTTAACCATGCATCCATTGTCAGGGCTGAAAACCGCGTTTTTCCTCGCGGATTCCTCACCAGAGCGAAGCGGAGTAATTCAGAGTATGAATCCTCTGAGTCCGGCTGTCACTAACAAGTTTCAGGTTGTGCGGCGCAGCATAACTTGATCAAGAATATTAAAAGCTCCTTAATATTTGGCCATTTACCATATACTTAAGATTGTATTTTTTGATTTATTTATTGATTGATATGGGCAAGAAACCAAAGGACTACGCATTAGTTATTGAATACAACCAGTTAGGCACGATTTCGCTTGAAGAACTGGCGCATGCGCTAATTGAAGACCTCCGCGCAATCCAGGAGGATTTTAACGTCCGATACTGCACGAATGTGCGGATCAGAATTCCGATAACCAACGAATATGGCGACACCTTACGGGTGTTCCGGGAGACTGGTGCTCCGGTGTTCAAGATTGACACCTACCACTATCGCCCGTCCTGCCTCGATTACGATTTGTAGGGGGGCAAGCGGATGAAGAAACCTTACTACATCGGATTGGACGAAGCGCGGCAGGTTCTCGCCGAAATGGGCGTGGAGCTCAACGAGCGTCAAATGCAGCGCGCCGCTGAGATGGATGCTCACGGACGCCGGAAACTTCCGTTCTTTGTCGATCCCATTGAAGGCAAGCTCAAGATCGAAAAGCAGGCTTTGATCGACGCCTATGTACAACGGCAGGTCCAAGCTACAAGAAATTTAAGGCCCGGATAAGTTTGGGATAACTATTGGGGCAATCTTGTCCCTGCGAATCGGGCCATGATTAAGTGAATGCATGGCAGATATAAGAAGAAGAAAAGGCAAAAAAGGAACGACTTATCAAGTTCGATACTCCAGCAAATCCACCAAAACAGGATATGCTTTCAAGACATTTGACACACTTAAAGAAGCACGAGAGTTCGTTGAAAGCGGCAAGATGAGAGAGCGTGCGGGCTCTCTTGAAAATGCCCGGACGACCGTTCCGGAGGCCATAGATCAGTGGCTCGACATCTGTGAAAAGGAAGGCCGCGAGGGCCGTGATCCAGTCACCAAATACACCCTGAAGAATTACCGCTACCGGGCGGAGATCATGAAAGCCTATGAGTGGGAGCTTTATCTTCAGGAGATCAAAGCACCCGATGTGATCGCCTTTCGCTCCTGGCTTCTCCAGAACTGCGCAAGCCGGGATCAGGCCCGCAAGGTCCTCTCGTCGTTTCATTCGGTCCTTCGTGAAATGACCCAGCGCGGTTTGATTGCCAGCAATGTGGCGGCTGGCATCAGCATCCGCGCTGAATCCAGATACGACGAACCCGTCATCATTCCCAGCCTTGGCGAGGTGCAAGCGTTGCTCTCTGCCGCTGATCGCCTCGCCAATGCGAAAAATCAGCAAATTGCCAAAGCCTGGCAGCGTTACCGGCCCATGCTCTATCTGGCTGCTGATAGTGGCATGCGTCCGCAGGAATATATCGTTGTGTCCGGCGAAGGGCTCAAGAATGGCGGGATTGAAGTAAATCGGGCCATCGAAAGGCCAGGAACCAAGCTATCTGTTCCCAAAACCCAGGCCGGTCGCCGTTTCATCGACCTAAGCCCTGATGTCTATGACATGGTGGTGCACTATCTGGATCATCACACCATTAACAATAAGCATGACCTCATTTTCCCGTCCGCGACCGGCCACTGGTTGAATATCGATAACTGGCGCAACAGAGCCTTCAATGTCGCCTGCATAGAGGCGGGACTGGTGCAGGAAGTGGAAAAAGACGGTAAGACTATGATAAAGTCTAAATATACGCCCTATTCGTTACGGCACTTTTACGCGTCGGTACTGATCGATAGCCGGATGAATTTAAAGCGCATTCAGACGCTCATGGGGCACAGGAATATTGAGACGACCTTGAACACTTATGGTCATCTCATTGAAAGAGCAGAAGCCGCCGCTGAAGACAAAGGCGGAATGCTCTCGGTAATTTCTCAAAATTCATGTGGCAAATCTGTGGCAAATCCTCTGTAACCCGCAGATTTCTGGGGTTTTTAAAAGGCCTCCAAAACCGTAGGTCGCGGGTTCGAATCCTGCTGCCCCTGCCGTTTAAATATCAATTACTTAGCTGAAAATTATGTAATGAAATCGCTGTTTTTGGCGATTTTTGCCACAAACATTGTGGCAACCGTAACCCGCAGAAATCCGCCACTCTCTGAATTGATCTTTTTTGCCTTGTGGCAAATTTGTGGCAAAAATGCCTGTCGCAAGAAAGCGTCCAACCCACCACCAAAGCAGGGTTACGCCTGTACGATGTTTCCGCCGTCGCTCGAAATGTGGCGAGAGCGACGGACGGCTCCATACGAAGCAGGCTACTGATTTTATTTTCGGATTGTAGGCACCCCAAGGAGAAAACTGAAAGTTTTGTTGAGGTTTGCCCAATTTTGCCGTATTTTCCCAATTTTGCCGTATTTTCCCAATTAAGCTGGAATTTCGAGGAAAGCAATGAATAGCGATATCATGACCGTTAAGGAGGTCGCGGACTATCTGAAGATCACAGAAAAGACCGCATATCGCCTGGCGGCGGAAGGAAAAATTCCGGGTTTCAAGGTTGGAGGCGCTTGGCGCTTTCGACAAACAGAGATCGATAAGTGGATTGATGCTCAGTCCAGGGAGCAAAGCAAGAGAGCGAGTGAGTAACAAGTGATTTGGTGTGTTTTAGTTCACCGCTCGGAGGAACCTGATGGCAGGATCGGAAACGGCTAGACTTGAAGATTTGCGAGCGGGGGCCTCAGTAGAGGGGCTCACGCCCGCTGGCGCGGCCAAGATTGTCAATGTCGAATGGTTTGGCGACCAAGCGGTCAAAGTCATTTTCGAGGATATCAACGGCAGCGTTCAAGATCGCCTCGTTTATCGCGACGAACAACACACGCTCAAGATCGCTTCTGCGGGCCGGTTATGGCCCTTCGATGCAGACGGCGCGCTGCTCCGTCTTGTGACCGAAGCAAACCGAATAAAACTTGCGCATCATTTTGACCCCTATCTCGCAATTCACACGAGTCTTGTGCAGCCATTGCCGCACCAGATTACAGCGGTTTATGGCGAGATGCTCCCTCGACAGCCTCTTCGGTTCTTGTTGGCTGATGATCCTGGCGCAGGCAAAACCATCATGGCAGGCCTGCTTATCAAAGAGCTGATCGCCAGGGGCGATCTGGAGCGTTGTCTCGTCGTCGCGCCGGGAAGCCTGGTTGAGCAGTGGCAGGATGAGCTCGGTGAAAAGTTCAGTCTGGAATTCGACATTCTCAGCCGGGACATGATCGAGAACTCACGGTCCGGCAATCCATTCAATGACCGAAACCATCTGATTGCGCGGCTCGACGTTCTTTCGCGGAATGAAGAGCTACAGGAGAAGCTGATCCGATCCAATGAATGGGACGTGATCATCTCAGATGAAACGCATCGTATGTCCGCAAGCTACTTTGGCGGCGAAGTCAAGTACACGAAGCGCTATCAGCTTGGCCAGAAACTCGGGCGAGTCTGCCGCCACCTCCTTCTAATGTCGGCAACGCCGCACAACGGCAAGGAGGAGGATTTCCAACTCTTTATGGCGTTGCTGGATGGCGACCGATTTGAAGGCCGCTTCCGCGACGGTGTTCATTACGCCGATACCGAGGACATGATGCGGCGTCTGACCAAAGAAGAGCTCCTAAAATTCGATGGGACGCCGCTATTTCCCGAACGCCGTGCTTACACGGTCAAATACGATTTGTCTGATGAAGAAGCTTCGCTCTACGCGGCGGTTACAGAATATGTTCGCACCGAGATGAACCGCGTTCAGCGTTTCGCGGAAGACGATGGGAAAAAGAAAAATAACGTCGGGTTTGCGCTACAAATCCTTCAGCGCCGCCTCGCATCGTCACCCGCTGCGATTTACCAGTCTCTGAAGCGCCGCCGTGAGAGGCTTGAAAATGAATTAGCCGAAGCACGCCTGATCGCGAGAGGTAAGAAATTCGATCCGTCTTCGGAAACGGAATTGCTCACTGACGAAGTGCTGAGAAACATCGACGAATATGGCGAGGACGAGATCGAGGAATTTGAAGAGACGATCTCGACCACCGCGACGACCGCCGAAACTATTGAGCAGCTTGAGATTGAAGTCGAGACCTTGCGCGGGCTTGAACAGCAAGCGCTTGCTGTTCTGCGCTCAGGCAAAGATACAAAGTGGCTAGAGCTGAACAAGATCCTCGATGACGAGTTGATGATCGACAGCGATGGTATACGCCGGAAGCTGATCATATTCACCGAGGCTAAGGACACGCTCCAATATCTTGCGGAAAAGATTAGCAGCCGTCTCGGCAAGCCCGAAAGTGTCGATGTCATCCATGGCGGGGTGACCCGCGAGGAACGCCGGAAAGTCATCAGTAGGTTTATGCAGGACCGTGATCTGATGATTCTCGTTGCAAACGATGCGGCTGGCGAAGGTGTGAACCTTCAGCGTGGGCATTTAATGGTCAATTACGATCTGCCCTGGAACCCCAACAAGATTGAGCAGCGCTTTGGCCGTATTCACCGGATCGGTCAGACGGAGGTTTGCCATTTATGGAATCTCGTTGCTGCCGAAACGCGCGAGGGTGAGGTCTATGGCCGGCTCCTTGAAAAGTTAGAAACAGCGCGCGGGGCCTTGAAAGGTCGCGTTTACGATGTGCTTGGCGAGCTGTTCGAAGGCACATCACTCAAGGATTTGCTTTGGGAAGCCATCCAATATGGCGAGAGGGAGGACGTAAAGGCAAGCCTGTTCGAAAAGATCGATGGTGCGGTTGATTACAAACACATTGAAGAGCTGCTTCAAAAGAAAAAGCTCACCAACGACATGATGCCGGAGGCGGCAGTCGAGAAAATCCGTCTGGAGATGGAGCGGGCGGAAGCTCAGCGCCTACAGCCCCATCATATCCAGAGTTTCTTCATCGAGGCATTTCAGCATCTCGGCGGCAAAATCAAACTCCGCGAAGAGGGCCGTTTTGAGATCACGCACGTTCCCGTTCGTATCAGGGAGCGTGATCGCCTGATCGGAACCGGAGCGCCGATCCAGAAGAAGTTTGAACGGATTTGTTTCGACAAGGAGTTCATCAATCAACAGCCGGTGGCTGAGTTTGTGTGTCCCGGTCACCCCTTGCTGGAGTCAGTGATCAGCCTCATTCGGGAGCGCTACGGCAATCTCATGAAACAAGGGGCCGTGATGATTGCTGAGACCGATGAAGGCGAAGATGTGCAGGCCGTCTTTTTGATGGAACACAGCATCGAGGATAGTCGCAAGACAAGTTCTGGCTCACCCCAGATTGTATCCCAACGTCTTCAGTTCGCGAGTATCACGGAAGATGGCACTGTTACAAATGCCGGGATCGCGCCTCACCTTAACCTTCGTCCAGCAGAGGAAAACGAGCTTGCAGTCATTCAGGACGAACTGTCCGGCACTTGGCTCACGACTGATCTTGAGAACAAGGTCAAGAACTTCGCGATCATCGAGCTTGCCCAGGCCCACCTGAAGGAGGTGAGGGAACGACGGCTGCCGGAGATCGAGAAAACGGAACAGGAAGTTCAGGCTCGTCTCAAAAAAGAAATCAATTATTGGGACTCCCGAGCGGCAGAACTGCGAGAGCAGGAAAAAGCGGGGAAGAAGACCCGCCTTAATTGGGAGAATGCCCAGCGCCGGGCCGAGGATTTGGCAGACAGGCTCCAGCGTCGAATGGAACAGCTTGCTCAGGAGAAAAACATCACGGCGACAGCCCCGGTTATACGGGATGGTTTGGTCGTCATTCCCCAAGGGCTATTAAACCGACGGCTTGCCGCTAGTGGAGAAACCGCGCCGCAAGGCTTTGCAGAAAATGCAGCCAGCCGCCGGGAAATCGAAATGAAGGCGATGGATGCCGTTATGGAAGCCGAACGCGCACTCGGCAATGTCCCATCAGACGTATCAGATCAGAAGGTCGGATACGACATACTGTCATTTGATCCGGAACAAAAATCACAGAGGTTTATTGAGGTGAAGGGCCGGATCGAAGGTGCGGACACGATCATGCTCACTCGCAATGAGATCATCACATCGCTGAATAAGCCCGATGATTACATTCTTGCTGTCGTCTACGTAAGTCAGGAGTTTGCGCATGAGCCAAAGTACGTCCGTGGCGCTCTGTCCGAACATGAACCTTCCTTCGAGCACACGGCAATTCAATTCAAACTAAGTAGCCTGCTTGAGCGGGCAGAGGCACCGCGATGACGGACAAGAAACACAAAAAGAAACTTATCGAAGTCGCGCTTCCGCTGGAGGCGATCAATGCTGCATCAGCTCGGGAAAAATCAATCCGACACGGACATCCATCCACCTTACATCTTTGGTGGGCGCGGCGGCCGCTAGCAGCTTGTCGAGCGGTTCTTTTTGCACAACTGGTCGATGATCCGTCCGAGTACGTAGATCAGCTATTGGAGGAACCGCGGATTCGCAGCGCTGCCGAAAAGGAGTTGGCGGAGCGGATGGAACTTTGGGGGCAGCGTCAGGCGGAGCCTGACACCGCAGCAGCGAACACGCTGGAACCGACGCTTGAAGATTGCGCCGCCGATATCGAGCGCAAGCGCCTATTCAAGATCATCGAGGATTTGGTCAAGTGGGAGAACTCGACTAACGAGGAGGTTCTGGACCGCGCACGCGAGGAAATTCGTAGAAGCTGCAATGGAGAGCTGCCACCCGTTTATGACCCGTTCTCCGGTGGTGGTTCTATTCCACTGGAGGCGCAACGTCTGGGGCTACCGGCCCATGGATCAGATTTGAATCCGGTGGCGGTTATGATCGGCAAGGCGATGATCGAAATTCCGCCTATGTTCAAAGATCAGTCGCCCATCCATCCAGGAGGGAAGGAGCGCAACCATTACCGCAACGCTGAAGGCTTGGCAGAGGATGTGAAATACTACGGTGAGTGGATGCGCAACAAAGCTTGGGAGCGCATCGGTCATCTCTATCCGCAAATTGATATCCCACAGGAAATCGGAAGCGGTAAAGCGACCGTAATTGCATGGATATGGGCTAGGACGGTCCCAAGTCCGGACCCGGCGTTTTCGGATGTCCATGTGCCGATAGCGTCGAGCTTTTTGCTGAGTTCCAAGAAAGGCAAGGAAGTATGGGTTGAACCGCTCGTAGACAGAGAAGCCAAGACAATCACCTACCGCATTCGATACGGCGGCACCGAAAAAGAAATAGCTAGGGCGAAGGAAGGAACCAAAGCAGGGAGGGGTGCGAATTTTCGCTGCATTATATCGGATACGGCCATAACACCGGATTACACAAAAAAATCGGGGGCATCTGGTGAGGTGGGGCAAGAGCTCATAGCTATAGTTGCCGAAGGGCAGCGCTCACGAATCTATGCTCCTCCGTCTAAAGAGCATGCTGTAATTGCGGATTCCGCTAAGCCAACGTGGAGACCAGAAACGCCTCTACCTGCCGATATGCGCGCGTTCTGGACGCCACCGTATGGCCTGACAACTTTTGGTGACCTCTTCACCAATAGGCAGTTGGTTGCGTTGAACACCTTCAGTGATTTGGTTCACGAGGCTAGGGAGCAAATTGAGAAAGATGCGCTTGCAGCAGGCCTTTCTAATGATTCCGCGTCGCTCCGTGACGGTGGTAATGGCGCGAAAGCGTTTGCAGAGGCGGTGAGTGTTTATCTAGCTTTTGCTGTAGATCGCCTTGCAGATGCTGGCAGTTCAATTGCGACTTGGGCGAGCGGAGGGTTCATTAGATTCACTTTTGCGCGTCAGGCATTGCCGATGTCATGGGATTTTGCCGAGTGTAATTTTTTCAGTCGTAGTACTGGAAACTTCGGCGGCGCTATCGATTGGATTTTTAGAGCAATTTCTGAGTTCCAACCACGCAACAATGGCTCTGTACTACAGCAGGATGCGCAACAAGCAAATCTACCGTTTGGTGCAGTTATCTCAACCGACCCTCCATATTACGACAACATCGGGTATGCTGACCTTTCTGACTTTTTTTATGTATGGCTTCGAAAAAGCACTAAGCCGATATTCCCGGATTTAACTGGAGTCTTGGCGGTTCCGAAATCTGAAGAACTGGTAGCAACGCCGTATCGCCATGGGGGGCGAGCACAAGCTGAGGACTTCTTTTTATCAGGCATGACCGATGCGATTTCGTGTCTAGCAATGCAGTCATCATCCGAACTGCCAGCGACTATTTATTATGCCTTTAAACAAAGCGAGATTGAACAGGAAGGACTTTCTTCAACGGGTTGGGCAACCTTTCTCCATGCTGTTATTTCTGCCGGATACTCGATTGTAGGAACTTGGCCTGTTCGAACGGAACGCGCGGCGAGGACGATTGCTTCTGGCACCAACGCTCTCGCAAACTCAGTGGTACTTGTGTGTCGAAAGAAAGAAGCTTCAGCAGAAATAATTACGCGCGCGGAGTTTATCCGCGCATTAAAGCGTGAGTTGCCCCCGGCAATAGCAGAGCTACAAGCCGCCAATATCGCTCCTGCCGACATGCCGCAATCTGCGATTGGACCCGGCATGGGGGGTTTTTCTCGCTATCAGGCCGTTCTTGAGGCTGACGACAGTCCAATGACGGTGAAAACCGCGCTTCAGCTTATCAACCATGAGCTCGACGAGTATCTTGGAGGAATTGTCGGAGAGTTTGATGCCGACACACGCTTTGCAATCACATGGTTTGAGCAAAATGGAATGAAGGCTGGTGAATATGGCACTGCTAACAACATTGCTACAGCGCGTGGCATTTCAGTGGAGAGTGTCAAGCACGCCGGGATTGTTGAAAGTTCAGCTGGAAAGGTGCGCATTCTAAACCGCGACGAATTGCTCCCCGACTGGAGTCCAGAGACTGATACTCATTTGACGATCTGGGAATGCCTTCAATATCTCGTCCGCCAGCACGAGAAGGATGGTATTTCTTACGACACAGCACTTCTTTTGAAAAAGATCGGAGACAAGGCAGACGCAGTAAAAGATCTTGCTTACTGCTTGTATGATATCAGCGCCAACAAGCGTAAGGATGCCAAGGAAGCCACAGCCTACAACGCACTGATTGCCGACTGGACTGAGCTGACCCGCGAGGCAGCGACGATTCACGATACGCGTGGCGATGGTCAGATGGCAATGCAGGTTTAGGAGGGGTGACATGGCAAAAAGCGCACGACAAACAGTTTTTGAAGGTATGGAGCTTCTCCCTGACGCGCTCATCCCCTTCGTCGAGACGAGGCTGGAAAGCTCTCTCACCGGCCATTGGCAGATTAAGGTTGTTGAGAAAATTCCTGATCTGAGGCCGCGTGGCAACGGAGAGGTTGGTTGGGATCAGCTTGCCCTGTTTAACGCTATTGATCGTTTTTGGGGCGAAGCATTCAGAACCGTTTTGGGACGGGCTGAACGCTCACTCGTAAATGAGCTCGTTATCGTTCGGAATAAGCTCTCTCACAATGAAGCTTTTTCTTACGATGACGCTGAGCGTGCCCTGGATTCAATGCGCCGCTTAATGGAAGCGATCAGTGCTGGTGACACGGCAGTCCAGCTTGGCAAGATGCGTGACACGATCCTGCGCACCAAGTTTACTGAACTTCAGCGCAACGAAGAGCGGAAAAAATCCCAACGATCCGAAATTTCCGTTGAAGCCGCCTCTGGTTTGTTGCCATGGAGAGAAGTTGTCGAGCCTCATAAGGATGTCGCAACTGGAGAGTTTCAGCAGGCGGAATTCGCCGCTGATCTGGCAAAGGTGCACAACGGCAGCGCGCCATCTGAATACCGCGACCCAAGGGAATTCTTCAGCCGGACCTATCTTACCGATGGTCTCAGCACACTCCTTGTTGGCGCGGCTAAGCGGCTGTCGGCAGAAGGGGGCGATCCGGTTGTCGAACTGCAAACCAATTTTGGCGGTGGTAAGACGCACTCCATGCTGGCGCTTTATCACATGGTCGGAGACTTGCACACGGAAGACCTTCCCGGCCTGGATCAACTTCTTTCCGACAATGATCTCAAAGTTCCCGAGAAGGTAAATCGCGCTGTTTTGGTCGGCACATCACGTGGTCCACACGATGTCGTCAAACTAGAAAATGGCCGGGAAATCAGGACGACTTGGGGTGAGCTTGCATGGCAGCTTGGCGGTGAGGAAGCCTTCGAGATGCTGTCTGACAATGATGAGAAAGGCATTGCGCCAGGGTCAAACCTTCTTGAATCGCTTTTTAAGAAATATTCCCCATGCCTGATCCTGATCGATGAATGGGTAGCGTATCTCCGCCAAATTTACAAAGTTGATGATCTGCCGTCTGGTTCTTTCGATGCGAACATATCGTTTGTGCAGTCGCTGACTGAAGCGGTCAAAGCCAGTCCCGGAACATTGCTCGTGGCTTCGTTGCCAGCATCACAGATCGAGGTTGGAGGCGAAGGCGGTCAGGAAGCACTCGCGCGTCTGAAGCAAACATTTAGCCGTGTTGAATCTTCTTGGCGGCCAGCTTCCCAGGAAGAAAGCTATGAGATCGTGCGTCGTCGCCTGTTCAAGGAAATACCGGGCGACAAATTCCATCATCGTGACAATACGCTAAAGCAGTTTGCCAAGCTTTACCGGGAAAACTCTGACGATTTTCCGAAGGGCTGTGCGGACGAGGATTACCGTCGGAAACTTGAGAAGGCTTACCCGATTCATCCTGAGTTGTTTGATCAGCTGTACACGAGCTGGGGGTCGCTGGAGAAGTTCCAGCGCACGCGTGGCGTATTGCGCTTGATGGCGCAGGTTATCCATGAGCTGTGGATCAATAATGATCCGTCGGTCATGATCATGCCGGGGAGCGTTGCCATTAATTCGGCACGCGTGGAGCCTGAACTCCTTCATTATCTGGACGTGACCTGGCAATCCATTATTGCCAGCGATGTTGACGGCAGTAACTCTACACCAATGAAAATCGATCAAGCGGCCCCGAATTTGGCACGCTTTTCTGCGACGAGACGCGTTGCGAGAGCGATCTTTATGGGAACCGCTCCGACACATGGTCAAGAAAACAAGGGTCTTGATGACAAGCAGATTAATCTTGGAGTTGTACAGCCGGGCGAGCGCCCCGCAATATTTAGTGATGCGTTGAGGCGTCTAACTAACCAGGCGAAGTTTATGCATAGCGACCTTGGTCGCTATTGGTATTCGATGTCGGCGAGCCTTAATCGGATTGCTACTGATCGTGCCGACCAACTAGAAGAAGCACTGGTCCTGCTTGAAATCGACAAGGCGCTGGCCGCGTACATCAACGGGCTGGCTGATCGCGGGCATTTTGATGCGATACAGGTCGCACCTGGTAGCTCTTCCGATGTACCCGACGAGCCAGGCGGCGTTCGCGCCATCGTGCTTGGTGTCGCTCATCCGCACACCGGTCGGGATGGTTCGGGGGCTTTGTCCGAGGCAAAAGACATTCTCATGCAGCGAGGCAGTACACCTCGGGTCTATCGCAACATGCTGGTCTTTTTGGCAGCGGAGTCACGCCAGCTAGATAATCTAAATGACGCGATGCGCGCTTCTCTGGCGTGGACAGGAATCGTTGGCGACAAAAACCGCCTTAATCTTACCCAAAGTGATATCGCGCTCGCCGAAGCTAAGGCCGCTGAAGCCAAAGAGACGGTGAAAACCCGTTTGAAGGAGGCTTGGTGCTATCTGCTTTATCCTCATCAGGAGTCGGCGCAAGCTGATGTCGAATGGGCTTCTTCGAAGGTCCCCGCGCAGGATGGATTACTCGCACGCGCCAGCAAAAAGCTAGTAAGCGATCAGGGGATTTGGCCTGAACTTGGGCCAGATAATCTGAATCGTCAGCTCGAAAAATACATCTGGAACGGCAAAGAGCATCTGCTTCTGAAGGACCTCTGGGAGTATCTTAACCGCTACACCTATCTACCGCGTTTGAAGAACCGCGATGTGTTGGCCAAAGCCGTTCAGGCAGCTATCGGCGGGATGTTGCCGGGGCCGTTTGCATATGCCGAACGGTACGATGAAGCCAAGGAGGCATATGCGGGATTGGCAATCCGCCAGTCATCAAGTGTGCCGGTCGTAATTGACAGCGAGTCCGTAATTATCAAGCCGGATGTTGCGGAGGCACACTTCTCTGAGCAAGTAGTGGAAGAGACTGGGGACCGTGAAAAGCCGACCTCTGGCAAAGAGGGCGAGAAACAGGAGGCGCTCGAGAAGCCACAAGGGTCAGCGCCAGAGACATTACCTAAGCGTTTCGTCGGCACAGTGATGATTTCGGCAGATCGCCCCGCGCGCGATATGCACCAGATTGTCGAAGGCATTATCGAGCAACTAACTACGATCCCAGGAGCTTCGGTGGAGCTGAAGCTTGAAATCGATGCTGAGATTCCGAGTGGGATCGACAAAGGTAAGTCCCGAACCTTGCTGGAAAATGCGAGTACTCTGGGATTTATCGATAAGGAGTTGGAATAACTTGGGGCTTACGGAGAACACACGTAAGCCGAAATGAACTGGTCGGACAAACAGAACAGGAATTTTTTGAAGCAAGCGTAGAAGAAAGGTAGACTAAGAATTGGCAGACTTAACTAGCGACATTGTTGGTCAGGTCGCTCGCCTCCCGCTCAAGCCGTCGGAGGGTAATGCGCTCCTACCTGTGTTTGAGGCGATAAGTAATTCTCTGCACGCCATCAATGAACGGTTCGGTGATGATGGTTTGGGGGAGAGCGGTCGCATAGATATCGATGTGCTTCGTACTACGCTCGACGATGGCAGCGCGCCCATTACAGGGTTTATAGTACGCGACAACGGCATCGGCTTGAATCACGATAACTTCCTCTCTTTCTGCACACCCTTCTCTCAGCACAAGATCAAAAAGGGCGGCAAAGGCATAGGCCGTCTAGGGTGGTTAAAGGTGTTTAAGAACATCACCGTCACATCCACCTTCCAAAATGGCGTGGCGATTGAGCATATCGCGTTTGATTTCGTTTTGCGCGAGAGCAACCAGATCGATACCAAGGAGCCGGTGGGGCCTCTTCCCAGCGAGCCGGGAACGGTGGTTGAGCTAAATGATTTCGCAGATTCTTATGGCACGAGATGTCCGGTCAAAACCGATACAATCGTCCAACGGATAATTGCCCATTTCCTTCCGGTGTTCGCCGGTGATAAGTCGCCGCATATGTTGTTGCACGATGATGGCGTGATCGACCTTCAAAAGGAATTCAAAGACAAGATCACTCATTCCGTTGAACAATTGATCGAGGTGGAAATCGAGGATGAGAAACAACCAATAATCATTCGTCATATGAAATGCGATAAGAGCATCCGGCCCCGTGGGTCGGTCAACAATTGGATGTGTTTTTGCGCGAATGATCGCGGTGTTAAGGAGTACGGCATTGACGAACAAATTGGTCTTAAATCTCTGGACGGTGAGCAGATTTACGTAGGCACTGTTACTGGCGACTACCTTGATTCCCATGTTAATCCGCAGCGCACGGATTTTATATTTGATCCCGAAGAGGGACGCATTATCCGACGTCAAGTTGCATCGAGCGTAAAAGAATTTCTAAGCGACTATGTCGAAGAGGCGTTGGCGCACAAGAAAGAAATTACGACCGATATCATTAAAAAACATCCCCAATATCTATACATCCAGGGTGAGCTAGACGATTTTGTAGGCGGGCTTCAGGCGAACAGTAACAATGAAGAAAAAATCTATGTGGAGATGGCGCAGCACCGTTACCGGCGGCAGCGCCGCTTCAACGGTGTGCGGCGCGACATCGATTCAGCACCTAAGTACGACGAAGCCATCGCCGAGAAGATTGATGAATATAAAGGTTACATACTTGATGACAAAAAAGGATCGCTTGCTGAATATGTGACAAAGCGTAAAGCTGTTCTCGATTTGCTGGATAAACTGCGTGGTTTTGCGGATGTGGACGATCAAAAACACCATTTAGAAGATGCAATTCATCAGCTTATTTGCCCCATGCGAGTTGAATCGAATGAGTTGCAAATCGATGATCATAATCTCTGGATTTTGGACGACAGGCTCGCGTTTTACAGCTTTTTTGCATCGGATAGGCCTGTCAGGACTTACACCGATGCCGACTCAGGCCGAGAACCAGACATCGCCTTTTTCTACGATAGTTGCGTTGCTTGGCGAGAAAGCGAACGTGCCTGCGATACCGTCATACTCGTAGAGTTCAAGCGGCCTGGTCTTGATGCATTTACTGACAAGAACGACCCCCTCATGCAGCTCATGGACTATGTGACGCTGTTCAAGTCGGGAAAGACTGTCCGCGACCGCAGGGGGAATGTGATTTCCGGTATCGGTACAAATACCGCATTTCACTGCTATATAGTCGCCGACTTGACCGCAGGCCTAATGAAGCGCCTTCGCGGAAGGTTCGATTCTACACCGGATGGCAAGGGCTTGTTCGGCTATACCCGAAATCCTGATACCTATATCGAAGTAATCCCTTACGATAAATTGCTCCTAGATGCGCAAGCGCGCAACGCGATCTTCTTCGAAAAGCTCGGCCTAGGCGGATGAGGCGAACATCTAGTTGAGCCACGATCAAATCGTTCTCATCGTCGGCAAGGTAGGCACCACCGCTGGTCCAAGAAGCGAAATCTCTGCGTGGTGTATTTGGCATAAGTCCCTCCTGCTTTGACTGATCCGCATCGATAGCGGGTGCCGGTTCGGTCACAACCGACCTTCCGCTCCATTTCCGTGAAGGCAATTGTGCCCGCCCCTCATGGGCACCCGCTTTTCCTCCTGCGTCCAAAGCAAAGGAGGATCATCATGACCAACATCTATCACGCCACGCCTTACGACATTTCAGCCGCAGGCTTCTATTTCAGCGATTACGAGGAATATCTCGAAAAGGCTGCCAGCCATCGCAACGAGCACGGCGATCCCGTCGAGGAATATGAAATCCAGTTCATTGACGGCGACAATTACCGTCTTTTCGACGCCGTTGGCGTCAACCAGGCCAATCTCAAAGACTGGTTCGAGCGGTTTGAAGACCTGGACGAGCACGATGCCATCAAGATCATCTATCTGGCCGAGGATGTTGGCTACAGCCTGAACGGCATGCTTGACCGTTTGGATGATGTGATGCTCTTCGAGGGCACGGCCATCGAATATGCCGAGAGTTATCTGGACGATACCGGCCTGCTGGATCAAATCCCGGAAAACCTTCGTTTCTATTTCGACACCGAAGCCTTTGCTCGCGACATGCTGCTTTGTGGTGACATCGCCGAGATCGAAGTTGGCGGCAAGACATACGTCGTTCAGGCCTATTGAGGCCTGAACGACTCGGTAGCTGCTAGAAGCGTGGGCGCGGTGCAGCGCGTCTGGCTTGCTTGCGTTTCTTGATTTCTTCGTCGGCAAGAGCCTGATAGCGACGAATTTTCTGACGGCGCTCGCGTTCTTCGATGATTTCGTCTGTCGTTACGACCAGATGCCAGATCAAGGTCAGTTCCAAAGTCTGTTGCGCGTAGCGAAGACGTGCCTCGTCAAATTCCTGAATGAGATCAATCATTGTTTTTCTCCGTTTGGTGTCTTGAGCGCCGGACCGTCCGGGCTTTCGCCATCCGGAATGCTCAGCCCATGCGAAGACACACCCCTGCTCTGTGCTCAGGGGCCGCAACGCTGGAGTAGTCCAAGAGGAGGAGGGCATTGCCCTTGTGCTTGTGCGCTGTGGCGCTGAAGCCAGCTTCGGGGAAGAAACGCCGGTGACCGGAGCCGGTAACCGACGGAGAAAGGATTGGTCTTTTGGAATGACGCGCACGTCGATACGTGGATCAGGGAGCAGAACTTTAGTTCTGGCTTGATCAGAACGGACAGTCTTCATCGAGATCATTGAGCGCACCGCTCAATTCAGCCTCGGTCTCAATCTTGCCGAGCCAATCTTGAAGCCAGTAAGGACGCCAGGTCTGCGCTGCGGTTCTATCAGCGAGCCTGTCGTAATTGTGCATGGCCGTCATGAGCGCCATGTTGAGTAAACCGTGCAGGAAATCGACCGCGTCGAAATAGCCGTTCTCGGCGTAGTGCCGTGCGGCGAGCCGCCAGGTCTCTTTCGGGATGTTCAACGCCACGAGCACGCTCCGGTTTTCGAGAGTTTGATCGTCGTGCGGGCATCGTCCGTTTTTCAAAACCGTCACGGTGTTTGCGACATCGATCCGCCCGCCGTGATCTTCCAAAAACACGCTTGAGAGCAGATGCTCCAGATACGATTCCGGAGATGTGCTGCTCGCCTGAAGCGCGGCGAACCGCGCAAACTCATAGTGTTCCATGCCAATTTGAAATCTTTTTCTAACCATATGACTTCGGCACCTTGCTCAAGAGTTTGTCTTGTTCTTCCATAAGCTCCTTGTATACGTCCGGCGGAATAAACCCCCGGTTCTTGCTAAGAATTTCCATCGTCTCCAAAACACCCGGGAAGGTGTACGGCGGATATTTACGTCCTTCAAAGAAGGCTGCCGGAAGACCATTTGCGCCGACGCTTTGCTGAAACTGAAGCATTTGCCATTGCTGTATCGTCCAAGCCGCTTGCGGCTTTTCTTCCGGTTTCGGCTCCGGCTTTTCTTCGGGTTTCGGCTCTGGCCTTTCCTCAACGATGGGTGTCGGTAAACTGGGCTCGACCGGAACCGGCAGGTTTGCGCGCTTATCTTCACCATATGCCGAGAACGGAAAATCCTCTTCCAGGATCGTCGCAAGATCGGAACCATGGAACTCGCGGTCGTCAGCGCATAAACGCATGGCCTGATTGCTGATGGCTTCTTCGAAGAGATTGCGCACGACCCGCCCGTTGCCGAAACCCTCTTCACGGTTTTTGTGAAGGTCAGCGAGATGGCGGCGGAGCCCTGAGCGACCTGCCGGATTCAGGCGATAGTCGTGCTCATAGGCAAGAAGCTCGAAAATCTCGAAGAGCTCGTCGCCGGTATAATCTTCGAACTCAATGGTCGTCCGGAACCGTGACGCCAGGCCAGGATTGATCTGGGTGAACTTTTCCATCTCATCCGGATAACCTGCGGCGATCACAATCAGCCGGTCGCCATAGTTCTCCATGGCGGTCAGGATTTCCGCGATAGCCTCGCGGCCAAAGTCGTTCTCACTGCCATGGCTGGCGAGGGTATAGGCCTCGTCGATGAAGAGAACGCCATCGAGAGCGCGCTCTAACACCTTGCGGGTCTTTTCGGCGGTCTGACCGATATAGCCCGCGACGAGATCGGAGCGTTGCACCTCGACAAGATGCCCTTTGGAGAGCACGCCAAGCTCTTTCACGATATCGGCGATGATCCGCGCAACGGTCGTTTTGCCGGTGCCAGGATTGCCAGCGAAAAGCAGGTGGTGCGTTGACGCTTTGACCTTCAGGCCGTGCTCTCTGCGAGCCTGATCAATGCGCATCCTGCTTGCGAGCCCACTAACCTGCTTCTTGACGTTACGCAGACCAATGAGTTTTTCGAGTTCTTGGAACGGATTGTTTTTCGTGGTCATAGGTCGTCTCCTTATTCCAGCAGATCGCCAGCTTGCGGGTTCCATTCGTCACCGGGGCGAATAGCGGTGCCCGGACCAGTGGCGGTCAGCGGATCAATCACGTTGTCGATGGAGGTCAGGCGGTCGAGCGCGCGTTTGGCTTCCCGCTCGCCATAGATGGCCGCAACGTCATGGCGCTCGCCGAGATACTCGAAGACGAGGTGAAAGCTCTTGCCGTAATATCTTTCCGGCTTGTACCACTTGCCGCGCGCGCGGGCCTTGGCCGCTTCGAACTGAAGCTTTTCCTGTTCGTCTTCGCGCTTATCATGAGGTAGAAGCAAAAAGCTGTGTGGAAGCTGCCGGTCGTAGGATTTGGCGCGCAGCAATCCCGGCTTTTGGAATTCATCCGCCGTAAAGCGCAGCTTTGTCGCTTTTCTGAATTGGCGGCGCGCCAGCCATTTGGTGACAGGCCAGGAAATAACAGGAAGAGCAAAGGCTGCGAGCCAGACCTGCCAGTCAGCGCCTGGAAGCGTGGCCGCTTTATAGGCCACGTAGGCGAATCCACCCCAGCAGGTCAGGGCTGACGTCGTGTCAGCGGCCCTGGCGCGGAACGGGGTGAGCTCCCGGATCGTTACGTCAAAGCGCGGATTGTCTTTGCGGTCATAGCTCAGGACGGTCTTGGGTTGTCCCTTAAACGGCTGTTTTAAAACCCTGTTTTTCATCTCTAGCCTCGAATGCTTGCTCAAGTTCTGCTATCGTCGTTTTGACTTTCTTGTCAGGTTGAGCATGGCAGGCAGCGCGCGCGGTTTTCCTCGCGCGTTCCTCGTGGCGTCAGGGGAGACAGGTGGCCTATACGGACGGACAGATTGATCGCTTACGCGCGCGGCTTTGCGCCTATCGCGCCCAGAAGGGCGAGAATGGCCGCATGCGTCCGTGGAAGACGGTCATCGATGACATCCTCATGTCCGAGGCAACCGCGCATGAATACCCGGCGAATGGGACGTTGCCGGAGTTCAAGGAAGAAGCCTTAAGGCGTTTTGCTGCCGGGACGAGCGTGCCCAGCCAGGACAAGCTCGAAGACATTCACGCCTTTTTGGTCGATCAGCGGTTCTTGACCGACGAGGCATTGAACGAAGGCGTATGGGATTTCGCGGTGGCACTCTCACTTCGCAGCCTATTCGGCGAGGTCGCTGGTAGTGGCGAGTTCTGCCAGAGCGTCAGAGGTTCCTACCGCTCAGAAATCGAAGCGGAGCACAAGGGTCTGAAGGGTTTCGCCCGCTATGACATGAGCGTGGAGGCGGTCGAGGGTGAGGCCATGCTAAAATTGGGGCAGCGCTGGTTTACCTGGCTATACGACCCAATCCCCGATGCCGAGCTTGAAAAGCGATACGGCGATCAGATCAGATCGCAAAACGGCTTCGGGTTTCCCGCCGAGGGCGGAGAACTCACCTTATTTTTTAAGGACGGCCTGACCGGCAGGACCGATATTCTTCTTGTCACCGACATGATGGCCGGTGGCGGCAATCCGGTTGACTGGTTTCAGGCTGCCAAGATCAATAGCGGCGTGAACTTCAGCGAGCAGATGCCGGAAGAAGCTGAAGGCGCACACAGGCTGGACAAGGTTCTCTATCGCTCGCACCGCCTGATCGAGGCCGAGAAGGTGGAAGGATAAGCGCATGGCGATGGACCGCGATAAGCACGAAGAAACCAAGCGCCTGATCCTATCTGGCCAGGCGGCAATTGGTGATTTCAGCGAAGAGCAGACAGCGATCAACACGCAAATCCTGATCGACAACCTGAAATCCGGAACCATCGTGGAGCCGGAGTTGTTTTTCGATAGCGGTATCAGCATGGATCACCGCGACCCTGAAACGGGCGGCACGCTTCTCCATGTTGCGGCAGCCTATGGCGTGCGCAGCATCGTTCATCTGATCCTGAAGCAGGATGGCACGAACTATCTGATGCAGGACTTCAAGGGCCGCTACCCGTCAGAGCTCGCTTATGAGGTGGCGCGTGATTTCGTGCTTGGCCGCTTCCTGATGAAGAAGGAAATCCAGCAGGCAGGCAACCGGATCATTTATGGCCCGGATGCCGGTAAGATCGTCATCCCTTAGCGGATTTCTTCGATCTTCCCTGCGAACAGCCGGGCGAACGGCCCGCTGCGATCATAATACTCCACCCTTTGCAGCATCATCGGTTTGTAGCCCGCATAGATAACGAGCTGGCGGCGAAGGGGATCGGCACGGTTAAACAACCGGGCGATTTCATCGGGTGTGAGCAGATCATAAAGCTCGTTCGCTTCTGAGCGACCTGAAAGACCTTTTGCACGTTGTTCGGCGCTGACCTCGCCATCGCGGGTGCTTTCTATCCGCGTTTTGCCGAGGCGCTTGGAGATGTATTCCGTTGTGGTCAAATCCACATTTCCGAACGCCTGGAATATTCCAGCGTTGGCCGCGAAGCTCTCCCAGCGCTTGCCATAGAGCTCTTCTCCTTGGCCCCAGTCCTGGATGATGATCCAGAGCTTCACGCCGAAAGAGGCGCTCTGACCAGCAGCGTCCTGAAGCTGCTTCATGAAGCCTAGTACCGGAAATTCATCAAGGCACACGAGAACCGGGGCATCCGGTTCGCGCTCTTCCTGTTCCATCGCGTCCAGCATTTGATTGAGGATGATCCGCATCCAGCGGCTACACATCGCCATGCGCCCAGCAGGCAGGCAGAGATAAACACTCACCCCTTGCGGATCGCGTTTCAGATCGCGCAGGTCAAAGTCATGCCCGGTGAGCGCTGTCTTCATGGATTTATAGTCCAGAAAATCCGTGTGCCGTCGCACGGTGGAGAGAACGCCAGCGCGCTCGTTTTCGGACTTATCGAAGAAGGAGCGGATGCTGCCTTCAATCGCGGCGGCTATTTCATCGTGCCCATCATCTTCGAGGGCTTCGGCGGTGCGCAGGGCCTCACGGGCGAGGATATATTCTTCCGTATCATCATCCGTGACCATGGCGCGAGAGATGATGTGGCGCACGGTGATCAGGTTCCGCTCTGCGTCCCTGAACAGGTTGGAGGAGGCGACATATAAAAGGACGCCGGTAATGAAGGTCTTTGCGCTTTCGTCCCAGTGCGGGTCTTTTTCCTGGGAGGATCGGATCACCAGGCCGTCCGCGATCAGGGCTGCGTCTTCGATAATGTAAGGATTGTCCAAGGACAGAACCGTCATCGGATTATAGGCGGCCCGGAAGCTTCGTGCCGCGCCCTTGGTGCGATCAAGTGGATCGAGCACATAGACCTTTTGACCAAGGTCGGTGCGGCGCTTCGCGGTCTTGCTGGCGAGCTCGCCCTTCGGATCGGTTGCCAGAACGCTGCCGCGATAGAAAGCGAGATTGCCGATCAGGGTAACGGATTTGCCCGCCCGGCTGCCCGCAACGGTCAGGACGTGGCGGTCGTCTTCGATACCAATCAGTTTGTCGCCCAATGCGCCGATCAGGATTTTGGAGCCCGGATTGTGGGGATCATAGGTGAGCAGCGTACTGCCGAGAATGTTCTCCGGCGACTGCCACTGTGCCTGCGGTTCGGATTGCGTTTTCAGGAAGCGCGAGGTCAGTCCGCGCGGTACATCCCGCGTCAGGCGCTCCAGGAATTCGGCTTGCGTATGTCCATGTTTCTTGCTCATGCGCTATAGACTAAGCGCCGGGCTTCCGATGTTTCCTCGCCTGTTCCTCGTGTCCGCTTTCTCCCTGTCCGGGCTGCGATAGTCATTCCAGCTAATCCGTGGACCTAAGCGCACAAGCCGCCGATGCCTGACGGCAGTAGTCAATGGTCGGCCCGCTCCACTCCCGTGTTGACCATGACTGATCGGCGGCTGTCCGCCTTTACTCCGGCCACGGCTGGAATGAACCAGCCGAACAGATAAGGAGAAAACAGATGACGGATACAGCTCAAATCAATGAAACGGAAAGCCAGAACGCCAACCTTCCCACGCATGTCGCCAAGACCCGTATTGGCTATGGCAAGAAAGCCACCTACGAGCAGATCGGGGTAGCCTGGCAGAATGACGACGGCTCCTTCTACATCAAGCTCTATGGCACGCAGGTCGTTAGCAGCTTTTCGCTCTACAGCCTCAAGCCAAAGGACGAACAGCACGGCTGATCGTCACATCGATCCACCAGTCTGTCGGGACCCAAAGGCCCGACAGACTGGTTCATGATTAATTTAAACCCTGGCACGTCCGTCCTGGGTGTTTCTGACGAGAAATTCCATGAAATTTAGTTTTGTGATTAGAATCACTGAATAATCAAGTAAATCATGTGTAAATTTAGGTGAAAATTATGAAAATAAACAATAAATGAGACAATGAAAAGTAACAGTAATTATAATAAGAAAAAGTCGGGAACTCTTGTGAATATATTTCTTGTATCAATGCTTGGCCTGATGTCCCAAGGGTGTGTTTCTACGGCTGGCAACGGAGGTAATTTGGATGTTTCCGAAGAAATTTCTTCGAGAAACGAACTTGACGATGTCTGTAGTATTTTAGGTGAAGCAACCCATGACAAAACAACCTATTTCTTGCGTTCGGCTGTTGATGCAGGCGATGCGAAGACGGTTAAACGATTAATTGAGGTTGGCGCCGATGTTCACGTCGGTCATGGTGAGCTGCTACACGTCGCTGCGTATCGCGGTTACACGGAGATCGTTGTCGCTCTACTCGAAGCTGGCGCCGATGTTCATTCCCAAAACGAAACGGCTTTGCGCGCGGCTGCATTAGCCGGTCACACAGAGACTGTTGTTACTCTACTTGAAGCTGGCGCGGATGTTTTTGGCGGAGGCCCTGGAAGAAATAGTGCGCTGGACTGGGCTGAGGCTGGCGGTCACATGGAGACGGTTGAGGTAATATTAAATGCTATGTCAAAACAGCGTGCGACGTTGCAACCGACATTAACTCCTGGGAGCTAAAAACGAGTCCAAGGTCTCTTGCTCGTGCCCGCTTTCTCCCTGTCCCGACCGTTTTCGTTTTAACTTTCTAGTTTGAGAGACCTTCTTGCGCCCTCCAAGGCGATCTCAGGGTCCTCGCCAAAGGGGCGGGCGAGGACAGAAATAACTTCTTCTGCCGCAAAAATGCGATTGCGACCATAGCCGGTTCGCTCGCGGACAATGCCTTTATCTTGCAGGCTGTTCAAAGCAGAGGAGGCAGCTTGGAACGAAACATCCAATTCACTGGAGAGAAGGTTCGCCGTCATGATCGGCATCTTGATAAGTAAACCGAGTGTCTTGAGTGCTGCTGAACCCTTGCGAAATTTTCCCCGATGCTTCCAAATTTCCGGGAGGTTGCCAATGATGGCTTTGGTTAATGTTTCTTCTTCGTCCGATGCGATAATCGCTTCGCAGACGAATTTTACAATTCGTCCATATGAGAGTTGCTTCTGGGCCTCTTGCAAGGCCCTGCCATATTCATTCCGGTTCTGCTCGACATATCCGGAAAGAAAGAGTGGAAGGTGTCCGGAGGCCATAATCTGAAGCGGCCAGAGCATACGTCCCACGCGGCCATTACCATCGCTGAACGGGTGAACGGCTTCGAAGTGCGCGTGACCAATGGCCATCCGTATTGGCAAGCTCACCCCCATTCCGGCCTCACCCAACTCAATCAGTAATTCGTCATGTATCCATGACATGACAGAATCCAGGCATCGAGCGACGTGCTCAGGCGGAGTTGGATTGTAAATGGAATCCTCTTTTCGGCCCCCGCCTCCAATTTGGACAACGTCGCCCGGTAAACCAGGTGCACGGATGCGTCCTGCTACACCGAGGAAACTGGGGTCTTTCGACATTACCTTGTCATGGAGCTCGCAAACGAGTTCCGTTGTCAGAGCTAATACGCCATTCTCAGCTATCTTTGAATAACCATATTCAAGGGCTGTGGCATAGCCACGGACGGATTGGCGTTCCGATTTTCCCTCGCCATCGTCGTGCACTTCACCTGGCGTTAAAACATTGTCGATGGTTGACCATGTCCCCTCCATTCGTGACGATGCGACGGCTTCGCGTCTCGCGAACAGATAGGCAGCAAGCATGTCGAGGCCGGATGCCTGAGACCAGTGCGGCCTTCCCTGAATGATATTGATGGCTTTTCCCAGGGGGCCTATTGGTAAGTCTGGCGGAACGTCTTGTGGTGGATCGGGCGGAACTACAAACCAGATATTTTCATATCCAGCGTTTGGAACACGCATAACCCCGCAGCCCTTTTCCGGGCTGTAGGGCTGTCGTAGCCTGCCTGTTAAGTCCTCTCTTCGCATAATCAAAACCTTGAGTATAGATTCTATATTCAAGGTTATATCATTTTCCATGAATTTGCAATTTCGTGTTCAAGGAAAATTCGAACTGGCTTTGTGTGGTGTTCTACGCATTCGATCATGGTCCGAATGAGTCTGAATGACCCTGAAAGTACCTGTCAGTAAGGTTTGTAGTCGGGTTGAATTTTGCGGTCGGCTAAGTCGATCTGGTAAAATGAAAGATAGTAGGGGCGGAAAAGACATAGGTTTGAGTACAAGGTGTGCGTGGTAATACCACGCCCACCTTGGAGGGGGACTTCCCATCCCCCGTTGACACCCCCTCGGAATCCCTAAAGCGCGTCCAAGCTTGATGCATGTTCGGACTTAAGGGATTGATCAGCCAGCACCCACCATCGAAGCTGGGCTGGCTGAGTGCAACGTGCCGTCGTTGCATCACGGCCAAGGAGACTTCGCTCTCCCTGGACCCATCGAGCAAAGGGACTTCAGCTCCCTTTGCAACCCTCGACCAGCGGTTTCGACCCTGGACGGCGACCGGTGTTTCGGCACCGGCTTCGAGCAAAGGGAGATATCGGCTCTCCCTTATGCAATCCCATCGACCGGGGCAAGAGGCGAGGAGGGCTCGCCCGACAGGGAAATAAACATCTGCCCCGGACCCGCGTCTGTTTTTCGGCGCGAGGAATGCGCGAGGAGGGACCGGCATACCAGAAAATAAGGTAACGGTATGACGGACCCGAAAAACACAAAGCGTTCATCGCCTATCTCGTACCGCCCCCCGGAGGGGCTGCGCGGCGAGCTACTCGCGAGACAGCTCAAGTCCGGTCTGTCCATGAACGCTTTTATCACCGAAGCCATTTTTGAAAGGCCATCACCACGCCAAACCCGTCGTCCGCCAATTGAGAAGGCGGAACTCGCCAAACTTCTCGCCCTTGCTGGCAGCATCCGCGACAAGCTCGATGCCCTTCAAAATGATCCGTCCATACCCGAGCGCGATGACCAACTGGATCAGGCGCTCGATGATCTGAACGTGCTTCGTTCAGCGATATTTTCCGCATTGGGGCGCAAGCCATGATTCCCTTTGGATCACAGCGTGCCCTCGGCCAGGACCTTGCGACGCACCTTATGAACACGCATGACAACGAGCGCATGGAACTCGTGGACGTGCGTGGCAGCGTCGCCAAGGATTTGCATGGAGCCTTCGCCGAATGGGAGATTCAGGCCCATGCCCTGACCAGATGCAAAAACTATCTCTACAGCCTTTCGATCAATCCCGATCCCGCGCAAGGCCCGCTCACCCGCGAGCAATATGACGATTACATCACGCGGGTCGAGAACAAGCTGGGGCTTGAGGGCCAACCCAGGGCCATCGTCATGCACGTCAAAGACGGGCGCGAACATGCTCATGTGGTCTGGTCCCGGATTGATGCCGAGGCCGGAAAGGCGGTGCAGATCGCCTTTGACCGCGAAAAGCTGATGATGGTGACACGCCAATTTGCCCGCGATCATGGATTGGATTTGCCGGGTGGCTATGACCGTGACGGTCATGGTCATGATCAGCTTTCACTTTATGAGAAAGCGCAGCAGGACAAAACCGGCGTCACCAAGGAAGAGCGCATCGCCCATGTCACCGAAGCCTGGCAGCAAAGCGATAGCCCCAAGGCCTTCGTGCGGGCGCTTGAAGAGCGCGGCTATATTCTCGCCACCGGTAAGCGTCCCTATGTGCTTGTCGATATCTATGGCGAGATGAACGCGTTGCCCAAGCTCATCGATGATAGGTCAGTCCGCACCAAGGATATCCGCGCTTTCCTGGAAAAGGATTTTCCAGCAGGTAGCCTGCCCAGTGTGGAAGAGGCGCGAAACCTTGCCGAGCAGCACCGCAAAGCGCGCGAGGCCTTCGTTAAAAGTCAGCGCAGCCAGGATAAGGCGACCGTGCTCAAAGAGCGGCAAGCCAAACGCCGGGAAACCGCACAGAAGGACGCTGCGGCGCTGAAGGTCAAGCAGGCAGCCGAAACCCTCAAACTTGCATCCCGGCAGCAGGATGAGACGCGCAAGCTTGAGGGCCGATTCAAAGATGAGATGGACCGGATCAGGCGTCAACGTGAGGCAAACCGCTCGCCCGGCCTCGCTGCTTTCCTTGGCCGCGTGACCGGCATGAACTTCTTGATAAAGGCGATACGTGCGCGTCAGGATGCGCGCCGCCAGCATCAGCATGAACAAGAAAAGCAGGCGCTCTCCGATCACCAGCAGCGACAGCGTCAGGAGCTTGCCTTCCGTCAGCGTATGCAGCGTCTATCCCATGAACGCCGCTTATGGGCGCTCGACCGGTTGGAAGTGCGTGAGATGAAATCTCTCACCACCAAGCAGCTTGCTGGAGAGCGTGCGCAGGAACGCGATGGCTTCCTGCACTTGCCGACCTTGGGCCGGAAGCAGCGGGATAAGGCAGCCGAGCGTGATGGCGGTGATGATCGGTTCTATCCGGATATCCAGGACGACTTCACCCGAGCCGCTGGTCCTGGTCATGATCATCGTGGTGATGATGGTGGCGGCGATCATGGCGGCCGTGATTTCCGCTCGCTCTTCAAGAACCGCCGCAATACGCCGAAGAAATCGCCGGGCAAAAGCAAGGGAGATGATCGGGACCGCTAATACCTTGAGCCGAATAGGACTGCTATTCGGCTCACGAGGAATGCGCGAGGAATTAAAGCTCGGATCGTCGGTAGTCTTTTCACATCAAGACAGAGATGAAAGGACGATCAGAATGAAACGCAAAATCCTGCTGGAAGTTTATGCCAGCGATTACGAAATTCGAGCGGCAATAGAGTGCGCGAAACGCAACGGTGAAAAATCTCTCAAAGCTATGCTCAAGAATTTTGTAGAAACTGAGATGCGCAATTACGTTTTCGATGATCTTGAATACCACGCCAACAAGAACAATCGATAATCTGAACCACACAACCAAGAATAAAATGGAGGCCGCCTTTTGGCGGCCTTCTTTCATGCCTTAAATTGTTATGATGTTTCGATGCTGATAGCACCAACCGTTAACGATGCTTTGGATATTTAGACGTAAATGGCTTGTGGGATTTTACCTGGCTCATCTCGATCTGCCAGAAAGAGGCTTGGATGGATTTGTTTTCGGTCTCGTGCCAATAGGGCTCTTTTAAGGCATCTAAATCGAAAATGTGTTCCCAACTTTTCTGTATTTCTGGAAGTAGTGGATCGGGATTTGGTGCGCCTGCTTTCCATCCATAGTGTTCTAATTTGGCGTCAAATTTCTTGTCGTCATCCTCGTCAAGGGGCAGGTGGCTATTGTTCAAGGCTATGTGCCAAGCGTCATGGTCGGATAACAGAACCTCATCATCCGGTAGTTCGCACTCGATCATGACATGGTTACCTTCCGGTCCCCAATGGTGTCGCAAACAACGAAGGTCCGGTCGCTTGCCTTTGCTACCCCATTGATACCAGCCCCATAGTGGCATGGCGTCGGAGCGCACTGGCTCGCCGATCCGCTTGGCAAGTTGGTCGCGCATCCATTCATAGGCATGGGGCCAGGAACTTTCGCTGTGATGCCTATTGGATTCTAGGAAGCCAAATTCACTCAGGTGCTCCCAGGCCTTTCGGCTTTGTATGGACCAGATACGCATGGATTGTTTGGCAGCAATTAGTTTTCTATGAGCTCGACCCACTGGCGGGCCAGCACGTTGTATTTTTCCTTCTTGTTGGTCCACTGCAACGTGACTGAACCAGGAGGATCAACGGCGACAATGCCGAGCCGACTGAGGCCATCAATGGCAGCCGCCTCGGGTTTCCAATGGGCGTCATTTTCATCAATCCAATATTCGAGCCAGGAAATCAGGGCAAGGACCAGCGTGTCGTAGCTGCAACCTTGTGATCGATTTTCAGAGATGATCCGCCTGAACTCTTCCGGTTTGCAGGTGAAATCGTTTCGTCTGCCCATATCATCCAGGGGTTTTAGAATCTTTAAGCGGCTTAAAACGCCTGTCGCAATTTGCAGGGCAGAAGTCGTCATATTATCGACGTTTTTTACCTCGACGAGGCTTCCGTCCGGCGCATAGCGTTGTTCGGGCAGATATAAATGGTCATGTACGCAATTTGCGAGAGCTTCCGCTAACTCTTCATAACTCGGTTCTTTGTTCATGTCGGAGCTCCCTGGCAGCTTGATTATAAAGGGCGTTCACAAAACTAATTTTCACAGAACTCGGTATTTTGTGATCGAATTTCACGGCTTGGAATCGTTTTTCATGGACGGTTCCGATGCCTCTCGATCTTTCTTGAGCCGAATAGGCGGCTTAATCGGCTCATAAAATAATTACATTTGAGCCGAATCGATGATATAATCGGCTCACGAGGATATCAAGCGAAAGGCTGAAATCAGGCGTGACCTACATCTGGCAGAGAGATGAGTGGCCGAATTTTACCTGGGACAACGATGCCGTTGACCAGAATGCTTACGCCTACGCGCTGGAAGCCAGCAGTCTCGTGGGTGAGGTGAAGCATCTCTCCGAGACAGAGAAAACGGACGCGCTGATCGACCTTATGGTCTCCGAAGCCGTGAAAACCTCGCAGATCGAAGGTGAGAACTTCGACCGGGAGGATGTGCGTTCTTCCATTCGCAATCAGCTTGGACTGAATGCGACGCCGGAGACGGTGCGGGACCCGAGAGCCAATGGCGTTGCCGCGCTGATGATATCGGTGCGGGATCATTTTGCAGAGCCTTTGACCGAGCAGCGTCTTTGTGAGTGGCAGGACCAGATCATTGTTGGGCGCTATGAGCGCGGCAAGCTTGATGTGGGCAAGTGGCGGACCAGCGCAGAGCCGATGCAAATTGTATCCGGTGCCATCGGCAAAGAGAAGGTTCACTACGAGGCCCCGCCTTCCGACCAAGTGTCTGCCGAAATGAAGCAGTTTGTCGAATGGTTCAACGGTAGCCAAAATCTGAAAGGCGCGATCCGTGCCGGGGTTGCGCATCTCTATTTTGAATGCATCCACCCGTTCTCGGACGGCAATGGCCGCGTTGGGCGTGCGATATCGGAAATTGCTTTGTCCCAGGAGCTTGGGCACCCGGCGCTTCTCAGCCTATCGACAACAATCCAGGGCAGAAGGCAGGATTACTACGACGCGCTATCACGTGGAAGCCAGGGAAGTCTGGATATCACCGAGTGGCTGGTCTGGTTTACCAGTCTGGTTCTGGATTCACAGCGCCAGGCTAAGGAGCAAATCGCCTACGTGCTTTCTAAAGCTCGATTCTGGGACATTCATGGCGACGAGCTTAATGAACGTCAGGTCAAGGTCTTGAGCAGGATGTTTCGCGAAGGCCCCGAAGGCTTTAAGGGCGGCATGAGCGCTCAGAAATATACCAAAATCACGGAGTGCTCGAAGGCCACGGCAACTCGCGATCTTGCGGAGCTCCTGAAGATGGGCGCGTTCCGTAAGCTAGAGGGCGGCGGTCGCAGCACGCGCTACGACATCCAGCTTCCGGATGGATAGGGCGTGCCGATGCAGCTTAGCAAAACCGATTTCATCCAGTATCTGAATTGCCCGAAGTCGCTTTGGGCACTGAAGCGCGAGCCTGAAACCTATCCGCATGGCGAGTTTTCCGTCTTCCTGCAAAAGCTCACGCGCGAGGGATATGAAGTCGAGCGATACGTCCGCCAATATTTCGATGCCATCGACGAGCGGGCGGTCGATTTCCAGCGCGTGTTCGAAACCGATGCCGGTCTGTTTGCCCGCGCCGACGCTTTTGAAGCGACTGGGAGTGGCGAAACGATCTTGTATGAGATCAAGTCATCGACGAGCGTTAAGACGGACGCGGATCACAACCACATTAAGGATGCCTGCTTTCAGAAAATTTGCGCCGAGCGAAGCGGGCAGAAGATTGACCGTGTGTTTCTGGTTCACTTGAACGGAGAGTATGTCCGTGATGGGGATATCGATCCCGAGGGCTTGCTTGAATTCGCCGATGTTACCGAGGATGTCGGCGCGATCCAGGAAGAGACTGAAGCGGAGATCGATGAGGCTCTGGCGCTCCTAACCGAAACCGATATCGACCGTGATGGCTGTTCTTGCCTCCATAACTCGCGGGCTCATCACTGCGATACGTTTTCTATTTTCAATCCAGGCATGCCGCAGCCGTCGATCTATAGCCTGCCACGCCTTAGCGCGAAGAAGCGCTATGATTTCGTGGTCAACCGTTTGTTCGACTTGAACGCCGTACCTGACGATTACCCCTTATCGGAAATCCAGCAAACGGTGGTCATTGCCGCGAAGGCCGGTGAACCGCAAATCAACCTTGCCGCCATTCAGGACTTTCTGTCCGAAATGGTGTTCCCGCTTTATTTCTTCGATTACGAAACCTTCTCGTCGGCAGTGCCGTTCCTGGATAGGACGAGTCCGCACAAGCATTTTCCGGTTCAATATTCCCTGCATATTCTGGATGCTGACGGGCAACTGACGCACCGAGAGTTTTTGGAACGAGAGCCGCGTCTTCCCGACCGTCTCATACAGCAGATGGAATCAGATATCGGGCCGGCGGGAAGCATCGTTTCCTGGCACGCTTCATTCGAAAAAGCGCGCAACCGCGACATGGTTTTGCTGTTCCCGGAGAAAGCCGAGTTCCTCACTGGACTGAACGACCGGATGGTCGATTTGGAGGATGTCTTTAAAGCCGACTACGTTGACGCGCGGTTCGATGGATCGACCTCGATCAAGAAGGTGCTGCCAGTAATTTGTCCCGAGCTTAGCTACAAGGATTTAGATGTTCAGGACGGCGCATCAGCCATGGAGGCCTGGCAGCGGATGATTGATGCAGATAAGGCCGAGGCTGACGAGATCGCCGAAGCGCTACTGAGCTATTGCAAGCTTGATACCTTGGCCATGGTGGAAATCTACCGGTTCCTCCGTGCCCTTGGGGAATAGCCCGCAAAAAAGTTGATACGAGGAGGGTGGATGCCAAACCACAAAGCGCATGTGATTTTGATAGGGAACTCCGTATATAGGCTTGCGGGAAGGGTTTCAGATTGTCTGGATGATGAGCCTCAGGTGCATTGTGTCGATACTTATTTGCAAGGCCTGAATATCGCTAGCGAGCACTATCCAGATGTAGAGCTGGTGTTCATTTCGGAAACGGCTGCCAGTGATGATGAGCTATACAATCTTGCCATGAACATTCATCCTGGCGACGTTTATGTCATCGCGGATATCGAGGGTGGGATTGCTCAAGAGCGAAGGCTCATTGGTGATATGAATATCTCGTTTATCAGTTCGCAATTATCGGCGGACGAGATCATCGAAATTGTGAATTCCTAGCGTTTCGCGGTGTCCGGCGGGTTTTCTCAGATTTGTAACGTTTTGAATTAAAAGGATTTCTATAGAGTCTACAAAACGTAAATCCTGCCCCCGCAACCATTAAATCACCCCCTGAGGCTTCGCCCAGGGGGTGATTTAATGGTAGGTGGGGTCGGTGAATGAGCCTACCGGTTCTGCGCAAGAAGCCTTTGAAAACAAAGGCTTCGCAGCGGACGGAGCGAAGCGACGGCAAATCCTGCCCCCGCAACCAAAAATGCTAAGGCCCCGCCACCGCGGGGCTTTCGCATTTTTATTGTCGGGTGTATGTGGATTGGAAGCTCGCAAAACAGGCAACAAGCCTGTTTTGCCAAGGTTCTGCACAAGGAGCGAAGCGACGCAGCGGGCGAAACGAGCGCAAGCGAGTGCCGCCAAATCCTACCCCCGCAACCAACACGCTAAAGGCCTCCCAAAGGAGGCCTTTAGTCGTTCGCGTAGGTGGGCTAGATGAGAGAAATCTGCCGGTTCTGCGCAAGGAAAACGCGACAGCGCTTTACGCAGCGGACGCAAAGAAGCGACGACAAATCCTACCCCCGCAACCAATCAAAACTCCTTAACTCAATCAGTTAAGGGGTTTTCTGTTCTGGAACGGAAAATCGACCGGGTTTCGGGTAAGCATAAGGTAAGCGCCTGAAATCTATCTTCCGCAAGCTGATGACGACCTCCTCGCGACCGATGTCGTGTTTTCGATTTGAAGATGGATATCGTACTTCCTGGCAAGAATGGACCGTGATCAATCTTGTCGATTCTGCCTAACTCGCGGTTCTTTTCGCCGCCACCTCCGCGAGGTCGTTCCAGACCAGTTGCCGCTTGATGAGCCCGCCTTCGACGTGGAACCAGTCAACGAAGCGAATATCCTGGAAACCCGTGCCGTCAGGCCATTCTCCGTTCAGGACTCCGAAGCAAGTTACGGCGGTCCCGTCGTCGGCCGGTGCCTGATCGAAACGTTCATAGGTCTTCTTGACCCAACGATAGCGGGGTTTGGCCCATTCGATCAGCTCCTCCAGGGCCGAGAAAGTGACGTCGCCCGGAAACGTCATGGTGAAACCCTCATCGAGAAGCGATTTGGCGGTTGTCAGATCCCGGGCTTCTATTGCGTCCAAATAGTCCTGAACGATATTGGCGGCACTTGGCGGCGGCGGGCCCGGGTTCTTCAACTCGCCGCCGCGCATATAGCCGCTGGCCGAAACCTCATTGACCATGACGGTTATGCCATCGGGTGGCGCGCCGATGATCGACCGCACGGTGCGTCCCAGGGCCGTCATCAATCGTTCCTTGGTTTCGTCGTCATAGCCCTCGATCAAAGTGATCGTCGTAACTGGCATGTGTTTGTCCTCCGGTGGTCTTCTCTTAGTCCCCCATGTCACAGCTTTTCTAATTGAACACTTAAATCCTATTGATATAACATTATATCAATTAAAGAAGAAACCGGCTCCGTCCGTTAAAGGAGCCGAACGGCGAGGACAGGGAATGCAGCGCGACGGGATGGCCATGGCGGGACCCTCATCTCCACCCCGTGTATCCGGGGCGTTGCGCACGCCGCTATATCATCAGATCTATTTGATATTGCGTCAGAAAATCGTCGACGGCATCTATCCGTTCGCCGACCGCCTACCGGGCGAACAAGACCTGATCGAACTCTATGGCGTCTCCCGCATTACCGCGAAACGGGCCCTCGATGAACTGGCCGCCGAGGGCCTGGTGGTCCGCGAACGCGGCCGCGGCACGCGGGTTCGCTACCGCGCTCCCGCAGCGCCTTTGCGCTCGTCGGTCGAGGGGTTGTTGGAAAACCTGCTGGCCATGGGGCTCGAGACGGAGGTCAAGCTCATTGAGTTTGACTACGTTGCGGCTTCGGAACCGGTTGCGGCGGCTCTGGAGTGCGGGCCGGGGGACTTGGTGCAGCGCGCCCTCCGGGTCCGGATGATCGATGGACAGCCGTTTTCCCACCTGACCACCTACGTGCCGGAAGACATCGGTCGCCAGTTCGATGCTTCCGACCTCTCGGAGACGGCGCTGCTCGCGTTGCTGGAAAGGAGCGGTGTCGAGGTCAGTTCGGCGACGCAGACCATCACCGCCACCCTCGCCGATGCCTCGGCCGCGACGCACCTGGAGGTCGACGTCGGCGTGGCTTTGCTCCTGGTCAGCCGTATCGTGCGTGACCCGTCGGGCCGCCCGATTGAATTCATCACCGCTCTCTACAGACCGGATCGATATCAATACAGGATGGTCCTCTCCCGTGTTCATGGGAAGGACCGGAACGTCTGGGAGGCCTCCGGTGACGGCACCGGAGACCGTCAAACCGCAGAGAGTTTGCCAAGCACGCGCAATTCATGATCAACCGTCAATCCGCCAGGGAGGTAACCATGACCAACAAGACCAAATTCACGACCATCAGCCGCCGCCGCTTTCTCGCATCGACTGCTGCAGGTACGGCGCTGGCGTCCGCCGGTATGCTTGCCATACCGCATGTCGCCCGTGCCGCATCGCCGGTGAAGGTCGGTATCGTCCATCCGGTGACGGGTTGGGCTCAATATTCGGGCAGCCAATGCCGTTTCGGTGCGATGATGGCTCTCGATGAGATCAATGCCGCCGGCGGCATTAAGTCGCTCGGTGGCGCCAAGCTGGAAGCGGCGTTGGGCGACGCCCAGTCGAAGCCTGAAGTCGGTGCGGCGGAAGTCGAGAAACTGAACGAAGCCGGCGTTTCGGCGATCGTCGGCGCCTATGCGTCGAACATCTGTCTGGCGACGACGCAGGCGGCTGCCAAACACGGAATTCCACACGTCGTCGACGTCGGCGTGAACGACAAGATCGTCAAGCGCGGGCTCAGCAATACCTTCCGTTTCGGGCCCGGGTTCGGGATCATCACCAAGCACGGGGTCGACAGCTTCCTCGCGATCAACAAGGCCGCCGGCAGCCCGACCAAACGGGTTGCCATCGTTCACGAGAACACCACCGGCTTCGGCGCCGGCATCGCCGGAATCATGACCAAGGGACTGGCGCCGGCCGGTATCGAAGTCGTCGAGGTCTTGCCGCATCCGACGCCGAACAAGGATTTCCGCAACATCGTCCTGAAGCTCAAGGAAGTGGATGCCGACGTCGTCATTCCGTCGCATTACTACAATGAGGGCGTCCTCTTCCTGCGCACCCTGCAGCGCCAGAAGGTGCAGCCGAAGGCGATCTATTCGGTGCTCGGCGGCGCTTCGTCGCAGTACCGCTTCGTCAGCGAGTTCCCCGATGCGGCCCAGTACGTAATGGACTGCAACCATTGGTTCGATCCCAAGAACCCGGCGGCGGCCGCGGCCCGCAAGAAGACGGAAGCCGCCGGCATTCATTTCAACTACGAAGTGTTCCTGGCCTACACGGCAATGATGTTCACCGCCGATGCGATCGAACGGGCCGGCTCCACCGACCGCGCCAAGATCACCGAAGCCATGGCGTCGAGCACGTGGTCCGGACACTTCATGCCTTACGGCCCGACCAAGATGGACAACGGCCAGAACACCGGCGCGCGCCCGTTGGCGACACAAGTGCTGGGTAATGAGATCGAAGTGATCTCGCCGGCCGACTACGCCACCAAGACGGCGGTGTTTCCCCGGCCGGCCTGACCGCGGCTGTCTGCTCAAAAACCGGCGGGGACGAATGAGTTCCCGCCGGCAAACGCCTGATCCATTCCCATTTTACGGCACCGCATGGACTTCTTAGGCATCGATATTCCGACCTATGGGTGGCAGACGGTCTTAGGGTCGGCCATCAGCGGCGTCTTCCTGGGCTCCATCTACGCCCTTGTGGCGCTCGGCCTGACCCTGATCTACGGCGTCCTCCACATCATCAATTTCGCCCACGGCAGCCTGTTGATGCTCGCCATGTTCGCGGTCTTCTTCCTGTGGAACGGGTTTGGCATTGACCCCTACCTGGCGATGTTGATCGTCGTGCCCGGCGGTTTTCTGTTCGGTTATGGCCTGCAACGGAGCGTCATTGGCCGGACCAGCCATGGCCGGGACGAGATCATTCTTCTGGTGACGCTTGGCATCTCGATCATCATTGAGAATACCGCGCTGTTCTTCTTTTCGGACAGTGAACGGTCCGTCCGCGTTCCCTATGACCTGGACGGCATCGACCTCGGCGTCACCTTCGCCGTCTATCCGGAACTGGCCGCCCTCGGCGGGTCACTTTTGATCACGCTGGCCTTGTGGCTGTTCATGACCCGGACCGATACCGGCAAGGCGATCCGCGCCGTCGCCAAGGAACGCCAGGGCGCCAGGCTGGTCGGCATCAACGTCGATCATATCTTTGCCGTCAGTTTCGGAATCGGCACGGCTTGTGTCGCCGCAGCGGCCAGCTTGCTGGTGCCGACCTATGCGGTGCATCCGCAGATCGGTTATTTGTTCGTGTTGATCGCCTTCACGGTGGTCGTGCTCGGCGGCATGGGAAGCTTCGTCGGCGCGCTGGTCGGTGGTTTCCTGATCGGCGTCACCGAGCAGCTCGGCCGGCTTTATCTCGGCGAAAGCCTCGGCCTGATCACGATATCGGTCATTTTCATTCTCGTCCTGCTGTTCCGGCCGACCGGCCTGTTCGGCCAGAAAATGGGTTGAGGTGGCACGATGAGCGATCAGGAGCGTCTCATCGGGTGGGCCGGTTTGCTGACGGTGCTGGCCGTCGCGCCACTGTTCATAACGTCGGGGCGGTGGATCGATTTCCTCGAACTGACGCTGTTCGTCGCCGTCATGGGCCAGGGCTGGAACATCCTGGGCGGTTTTGGCGGCCAGTATTCCTTCGGCCACGCCCTGTTCTTTGGCGCCGGCGCCTACATCCAGGCCCTGCTGCAATTCCGGCTCGGCTGGAGCCCCTGGGCGGCGGCGCCCATGGCCCTGGCCGGTTCCGCGCTGGTCGGATCCTTCGTCGGCTATCTCAGTTTCCGATACGGTCTACGCGGTTCCTATTTCGCGCTGATTACGTTGGCGTTCGCCGAGGCCTTCCACGTTCTGGCACGTTCGCTCGATTCGATCACCGAGGGCGGCCGCGGCGTGCAGCTGGCGTTGAACCAGGACCCGGCCGAGGCCATCGCGACGTTCCAGTTCAATTTCGCCGGGCCGTTTCTCAAGGCTTATGGATTCTATTATACGATATTGGTGATCCTCGTGATCGCCTACGCGGCGACCGCGTGGATGGAGCGCTCGCGCTTCGGCGCCCAACTGGTGGCGATCCGCGAAAACGAAGACGCCGCTGAAGCCCTCGGCATCAACGCGTTTCGCGTCAAGCTGGGCGCCATATGCCTGTCCGCGGCTATAACCGCCTCGGCCGGCGTTTACTACGTTCAGAAATTCCTGTTCGTCGAACCGGGCATCGCCTATGGGCCGACCAAGTCCGTCGAAGCCCTGTTCGCACCGATCATCGGCGGTCTTGGCACCGTGCTCGGTCCGTTGCTCGGTTCCGTGTTCATTCATGGCGTCGGCGAGGCCGCCAAGGAGATGATCGGCCATGTGGTCGGCGACCGGCCGGGCGTCGATCTGATTTTGTTCGGCGTCATTCTGATTCTGGTGCTGGCCTACCTCCCGCGCGGTCTCGTCGGACTACTGGAGAACGCCTGGCAGTTCCTCACTCGGCGGGGAGGGCGCCGATGAGCGTGCTGGACGTGCAGGGTCTGTCCATCAGCTTCGGCGGTCTGCAGGCGGTGGCCCAAGCCAATCTCCGGGTCGAGCCCGGCGAGATCGTATCGTTGATCGGTCCAAATGGCGCCGGCAAAACGACCTTGTTCGCCATGGTCTCGGGTTTTCTGTCGCCTGACGAGGGGCACGTCCACTTCGACGGCCAGGAGATTACCGGCTGTCGACCGCATGACGTCTGCCGCCGCGGCCTCGTCCGCACTTTCCAGGTCGTGCAGCCTTTCGCCAACCTGAGCGTAGCGGAGAATATCGCGGTCGGCGCCCGCACCCGCCATCGCAGCCGGTCGGTGGCTCTAGGAAAGGCGCGTGAAGTCGCTTCCCGGGTCGGCATGGCGGAGATGCTGGATCGCCCCGCCGGGGCGTTGACCGTGGCCGGGAGAAAACGTTTGGAACTGGCCCGCGCCCTGGCCACCGAACCGCGGCTGCTGTTGTTGGACGAAGTGATGGCCGGCCTCAACGCCACCGAAATCGATGAGGTCGTTGAAGTGGTGCGGGGCATCCGCGCCGACGGCGTGACCATTCTGCTGATCGAGCATGTGATGCGCGCCGTCATGAGCCTATCGGATCGGGCTTACGTTCTGAACCAGGGGCGTATGATCGCCGAAGGGACACCGGCCGAGATTGCCGAGGACAACCAGGTGATCGAGGCCTATTTGGGGCATGGCGCGGCGGAACGGCTGCGGGCCGGCGGAGGCGCCGGTGCTTGAGATCAGAAACCTGCGCGCCGGTTACGCCGCCATCGAGGCTTTGCACGGCATCGATCTCGAGATCGCTGCCGGCGAGATCGTCGCCCTGTTGGGATCCAACGGTGCCGGCAAATCGACCCTGAACAACACCGTTTCCGGCATCGTTCGCGACCGCACCGGCGAGATCCGTTTCGAGTCGCAAGATATCACCACCCTGAAACCGGAAGCGATCGTTGAACGGGGCCTGATCCAGGTTCCGGAAGGGAGGCGCATCTTCCCGAATATGACGGTCCGCGAAAACCTGGAACTGGGCGGCTACCGGCGGGGCCGAGAGCGCCGGGCGGAGAACCTAGAGGTAGTCACCAATACGTTCCCCCGTCTCGGTGAACGGTTCGGCCAGCTCGCCGGCACGCTTTCCGGCGGCGAACAGCAGATGCTGGCGATCGGCCGCGGCATGATGGCGGAGCCCCGGTTGTTGATCCTGGATGAGCCATCGCTCGGTCTGTCGCCGCTGCTGGTCGAGGAGATGTTCACCCTGATCCGAGGGCTGAACGAGAAGGGACTTTCCATTCTATTGGTGGAACAGAACGTCTTTCAGTCGCTGGAGATCGCCGACCGTGCCTATGTTCTGGAGAATGGTGTCATGGCCCTGTCCGGGCCGGCGCGGGAATTGATGGATGATGACGGACTGCGGAAGTCCTATCTCGGGATGTGAGAATGAAGTCGAAGGAGAGCCCATGACCCCGCAGAAGCGGATGCGCGAGAGTCTTAAAAGTGGCGGCATCGTTTTGGCGCCGGGCGTTTATGATGCCCTCGGCGCCATGCTGGCGGCCCGTGCCGGGTTCGAAGCGGTCTATCTATCGGGCGCTTCGATCGCCTATACCATGCTGGCGCGGCCCGATATCGGCTATCTCGGCGCCGATGAAGTAGCCAAGATCGTCGGACACATCCGTGAGCGCACCGATCTCCCATTGATCGCCGACGGCGACACCGGGTTCGGCAACGCCCTCAACGTTCAACGCACGGTGCAGGTTTATGAACGCGCCGGCGCTTCGGCGATCCAGATCGAAGACCAATCCATGCCGAAGCGGTGCGGACACCTGGCCGGAAAGCAGTTGGTTTCGAAAGGTGAAATGGTCGGCAAGGTTAAAGCCGCGGTCGACACCAGGCGGGATCCCGACACGCTGATCATTGCCCGTACCGATGCCATCGCCGTCGAGGGGATCGAACCCGCCCTCGAACGCGCCCGGGCCTATGCCGGGGCCGGTGCCGATATCCTCTTCGTCGAGGCGCCTCGCGATGACGAGGAGTTGCGTGGCGTGGTCACGGAACTGCGCCACGTGGCACCGTTGATGGCGAACATGATCGAAGGCGGCAAGACGCCAATGAAGACGGCCGATGCCCTGGCCGAAATCGGCTATTCGCTGGTGATCTTCCCGGGCGGGCTGGTTCGGGCGCTTGCCCGTGCCGGCGAAACGTACTTCGCATCTCTCAGGGAACACGGGTCAAACGCCCCGTTCATGGAAAACATGTTCGATTTCGATCAGCTCAACGGCCTGCTGGGGACACCGGCCATACTGGCCGCCGGCAAGTCCTATGACGAGGATTCTCAAGAATGACCGCCATCGATCCCGTGACCCTCGCGGTTCTGCAGGGGCGGCTGGAACAGATCGCCGACGAGATGGACGCGACGCTGTTCCGAAGCGCCTTCAACCCGATCATCGCCGAAGCCCATGATGCCAGCCATGGGCTCTATGATGCGGAAACCGGTGAAACGCTGGTCCAGGGAAAATCCGGTTTGCCGGTTTTCGTCGGTGCCATGTCTTTCGCCGTCAAGACCGTTATCGACAAGTTGGCGGCCGAGGGCGCCGAGCCGAACGACGGCGACGTCTACATATTCAACGACCCCTACGATGGCGGCACCCATCTCTCCGATTTCAAGCTGGTCAGACCGTTTTACCGTGACGGCAAACTGTTCTGCTACCTCGCATCCGTTGGTCACTGGCACGACGTCGGCGGCAACGTGCCCGGCAACTACAATCCGGTGGCGACGGAGAGTTTCCAGGAGGGCATGCTGATTCCACCAGTCAAATTGTTCGACCGCGGCGAGATGCGCGAGGACATCGTCGCCATCATGCAGGCCAACTCGCGGCTGCCGGGTAGCCTCTACGGCGATCTTCAGGGCCAGATCAACGCCCTCGATCTCGGGCACCAGCGGCTCACCGACCTGTTGGACGAGTGCGGTGACGGCACGGTCGCCGAGGCGCTCCGGCAGTTGCGCGACCGGGCAGCGACGTTGATGGAAAGCTATATCTCGGAACTGCCCGATGGCACCTACGCGGCCGAGGATTATCTCGACAACGACGGCATCGTCGACGAGACCCTGACCATCCGTCTTGCCGTCACCATCGAAGGCGGACGCATGACGCTGGATTTCTCCGGCACCTCCGACGCCTGCGCCGGTCCAGTCAACATCTCCCGGTCGACGGCGATCGCGTCCTGCTATGTGGCGCTCAAACACGTTTTTAAGGACGTCCCGGCAAACGCCGGCGTGCTGCGCCCCATCGATTTCGTGATCCCGGAAGAATGCCTGCTGTCCGTCGGCGCGCCGAAACCGGTGGGGGGTTACACGGAAACCATCCTCCGGGTCATCGATATCGTTTTCCAGGCCCTGGCCGATGCCGCGCCTGACATGGTCAACGGTTGCGCCTATGGGACCATCAATGCCCTGTCCCTGGCCGGCCATCGAGCCGACGGCCGGCGCTGGGTGATGTTCTCGTTCTTCGGCGGTGGCCACGGGGGTCACCCCGAAGGCGACGGTCTCAATCACGGCAACGCCCCGATCTCGACGGCGACCATACCGCCTCTCGAAATCCTGGAAGCCGCCTATCCGGTATATTTCACCCAGTGGGCACTGCGCACCGACAGCGGCGGCCCCGGCCGCCACCGCGGTGGTCTGGGTGCCGTCTACGAGATCGAACTGCTGGAAGCTGAGGCCGACGCCTTCCTTTTCGGCGAGCGCGGAATCCATGCCCCGCCCGGCGTCGTTGGCGGCGAGGCCGGTGCTGCCAATGTATTCAACTATGAGCAGGACGATGGTGAACATCAGCCGGCCATGGTCTCAAAATCCGTCGGCATAAAGCTGAAGCGCGGCCAGCGGGTCCGCCTGCAGACACCGGGCGGCGGCTACGGCAGCGTTGCCGAGCGTGACCCGGCTGCCGTAGCGAAAGACGTCCGCCTCGGCTACGTAAGTCCGCAAGCCGCGCTGGCGCGTTTTGCCTGTGCCGTCGACGATGACGGCGAACTGGATGAGGCCGAAACGGAGCGCCTGCGCCGGGAGGCTCGGTCGTGAGCGATACGGAAGACAGAAAGACGGCCATCGGCGTCGACGTCGGCGGCACCTATACCGACGTATTCATGCTCGACGAACGGACCAATTCATGCGACGTCGCCAAAGTGCCGACCAGCCGTCCGGACCAGTCGCTCGGGATCCTCGACGGAATCGGGCAACGAATCGATGATCTTTCGGTCGTATCCACCATCGTGCACGGCACCACCGTCGGGACCAATGCGTTGCTGGAACGCAAGGGCGCGAAAACCGGGGTGATCACCACGCGTGGATTTCGTGACGTCCTGGAAATGCGCCGCCGCGACCGGCCCCGGACATGGGGGCTTTGGGGTACGTTTGAGCCGGTGGTGCCGCGAGACCTTCGCCTCGAAGTGGATGAGCGCGTGCTCGCCGATGGAACCGTCTTAACCCCCGTCGATCTCGACCAGGTGCGCGAGGCGGCGGAGACGTTGTTGCAGCGCGGCGTCGAATCGGTCTCGATCTTTTTCGTCAACTCTTATGCCAATGCGGATAACGAACGCCGCGCTGCCGAGGCGGTCCGCGCCCTATGGCCGAACGACCATATTTCGGTTGCCGCCGACATCCTGCCTGAGATCCGCGAATTCGAGCGGGCCTCGACTGCATCCTTGAACGCCTATCTGCAACCGACCGTCGGCGACTACCTGGAACGACTGGGATCGGGGCTGCGCGACGGCGGACTTCAGGGGCAGGTCTTGATCGTGCAGTCCAACGGCGGCGTCATGAGCGTCGATACGGCCCGTGAACTGCCGGTGCGCACGGCACTGTCCGGGCCGGCAGCGGGCGTCATCGCCGGCGCCCACATCGGTGTTTCGGCCGGTTTCCCCAACATCATCACCTGCGACATGGGCGGGACCAGTTTCGACGTTTCCCTCGTCGCCGACGGGGCCAGCGCCCTCGCCGTCCAGACATCCATCGACTTCGGCATGGTGGTGCGCACTCCGATGATCGAGATCACCACCATCGGCGCCGGCGGCGGATCTATCGCCTGGGTCGACCGCGGTGGCATCCTGCAGGTGGGGCCGGAAAGTGCCGGCTCCGATCCGGGGCCGGTCTGTTACGCCCAGGGCAACGACCGCCCGACGGTTACCGACGCCAACGTGGTGCTGGGACGGATCAACGCCGACAAACCGATCGGCGGCAAGCTCGCGCGCCTCGACGTTGAGGCGGCGCGGACGGCGATCGGCGAGCATATCGCCCAGCCTCTGGACCTTGAAGTCATGGAGGCGGCTGAAGCGATCATCCGCGTCGCCAACGCCCGCATGGCCGGTGCCATCCGTCTGGTCTCGGTGGAACGCGGCCACGATCCCAAAAGGTTCGCGGCGATGCCGTTCGGTGTCGGCGGGGCGTTGCATGCCGGTGCGCTGATCAAGGAGGTCGGTCTGGCCAAGGCTCTGGTACCGCGATACCCCGGTGTCACCAGTGCGCTTGGCTGTGTCATCGCCGACATGCGCTTCGACCGGGTGCACACGCTGAACACCATGCTCGACGATTTGGATGCCGATGCCCTGGACGGCGAGATGGGCCGTATCGCCGAAGACGGCGAGTCCTTGTTACGCAAGACCGACGTTGCCTACGAAGGGATCGAGCGCATTTTCGAACTGGACATGCTGTACCTCGGCCAGACACATACCGTCAGCGTTACCCTGCCGGTCGACTGGAACGGGGCGACAACCGGTATCACCACGGACGTCATTCAACGGGCATTCGAGGCAACCTACAGGGACACCTACGGCCGGCTGCTCGAAGGCATCCCGGTCCGGGTGATGAACCTGCGCGTCGCGGTGATTGGCAAGCGGCCGAAGTTCGATCTATCGGTCCTCGCCCCGAACAGCGAAGCAACCCTCGCCGCCTGCCGAACCGGAGAACGCGACGTCTGGGTCGACGGTGCATGGCATCCGACGGCCGTCTATGAGCGTTTGACCCTCCCGATTGATGCCCGTGTAACCGGACCGGCCATCCCCGAACAACCGGACACGACGATCTTCATCGAGCCCGATCTGCAAGGCGTCGTCGATCGTTTCGGCAACTTGATCATCAGCCCGAAGGAGTCGAAGACATGACTCGGTTCAACACGGATACCACGGCACTCTTGCTCGTCGACATGCAGAACGACTTCCTGCACCCGGACGGCGCCTATGCCCGCGGCGGCGCCACATCACCGGAGATCGCCGCCCTGCCGGACCGGCTGGCACCGGCAACCGAGGCCATGCGCGACGCCGGCGGCTGGATCATTTCAACCCACTTCACCCTAGTGCCGGGAAAGGGAGGCGAGCCGTTTATTTCCGACCACCTCAAGCAACTTCGACCCTTCTTGCGCGAGGGCGATTTCGCGCCGGGCAGTTTCGGCCAGGCCCTGATTGATGCGTTGGCGCCGGCGGATATCGCCGTCGAGAAGGTCGCCTATTCGGCGTTTTATATGAGCCGCCTGGAATGGGTTTTGAACCGAGCCGGCATCCGCCATCTGGTGGTCGGCGGCATCGTCACCAATGGCGGCGTCGCCTCGACGGTACGCGATGCGCACGTGCGTGATTTTCATGTCACGGTTCTGGAAGACGGCTGCGCGGCATTCGACCCCAAGGTCCACGCCGACAACATTGCGGCCCTCGCTAGCGTCGCGGACGTCGCGTCTTGCCAAGACGTTATCGCATTGCTGCAAGGCGGATGACCGTCAAGCCCGCCAACGGCATCACGTTCCCGGCCGAGGTGCCGGTGCTAATCATCGGCGGCGGCGCCTGTGGCATGACCGGCGCATTGGCGGTACGGGAGGCCGGAGTCGATGTCGTGATCGTCGAGCGCGATAGCGCACCGCAGGGCTCGACCGCCCTCTCTTCGGGCATGATACCCGCCGCCGGCACCAAGTTGCAGCGGGCGAAGGGAGTCGACGACAGCCCGGCGCTTTTCGCCCGCGACATCCAAGACAAAGCCAAGGGACAGGCCGATAAAACCGCCGTTTCCGCCGTCACCGAGACCGCTGGTGGGGCCATCGATTGGTTGACCGACGAAAAGGGGATCGATCTCGAACTCATCGAAGGCTTCCTCTATCCGGGTCACAGTGCGCTTCGCATGCATGCGCCAAAGAGCCGCACCGGACAGGAACTGATCGGCATGCTCACCGCCGCCGTCGAAGCCGCCGGTTGCACGATCCTGACTGACGCCCCAGTGACGTCGTTGTTTGCCGATGACCACGGCCGGGTCCGGGGCATCGAGATCACGCGACCCGATGGCGCCGCCGAACGCATCGGTTGCGGGGCGCTGATCCTGGCCTGCAACGGCTACGGCGGAAACAAGGAGATGGTGTCGCGTTACATCCCGGAAATGACCGAGGCTTGGTACTTCGGCCATACCGGCAACCAGGGCGACGCCGTCCTCTGGGGCGAGGCCTTGGGTGGCGAGGCGAAACATATGGGCGCCTACCAGGGGCACGGTTCGGTGGCGACACCGCATGGGATCCTGATCGCCTGGGCACTGATGATGGAAGGTGGCATCCAGGTGAACGCCGAGGGGAAGCGCTTTTCCAATGAACATTTGGGCTATTCCGAACAGGCTCTCAGCGTGCTCGAACAACCGGGCGGCGTCGCTTGGGATATTTACGACGAGCGCTTGCATGAACTCGGAACGGGTTTTGATGACTACCGCACCGCCGTTTCCCAAGGTGCGGTGAAAGAGGCCGCCAGTGCCGATGAGTTGGCGCGTCTGCTGTCGCTGCCCGTAGTTCCTCTCTCCGAAAGTATCGCCGAGACGGCGCAAGAGGGCGTCGACCGCTTCGGCCGCGATCTCGGCGCGACGTCGGCACTGCAACCGCCGTTCTTCGGGGTCAAGGTGACCGGCGCCATCTTCCATACCCAGGGCGGATTACGGGTCGACCGACAAGCCCGAGTCCTTCGACGGCAAAGCGACGACCCTCTTCCCAATCTATTTGCCGGCGGCGGCGCAGCTGTCGGCGTGTCCGGACCGGAGGTTTCGGGATACCTCTCCGGCAACGGTCTCCTGACCGCCATCACGCTGGGACGTTTGGCCGGTCAAGCGGCGGCGAAAGGGAGCGAGACGGTTGGTCGAATGTGACGCGCGATAATCGCACGCAAGCATCTGCACTCTGACCGCAACGCAAGATTCTGGCCCAGAAATCCAGCCGACCGCCGATCGCCATCTCCCGCTATGACACCCAATGAGAACGCGCTTCGGTATTTCGAGTTTGAAAGCGGACGAATACCTCACTTCAATGGAAAGTCCTCACGTGGCATTTCTCAACCTCGTCGATAGCTTGAAGCCGATGTCCGCTTCGCGTTCATCCGTGGACCTGGACCGCCAATACGCGTCGACCTTGCCTCCGCGTTCAATCCGAGTCCGCTATAGGTGAAATCCAGTCGATATGGCGTGCTCGCACCCACGTCTGCTTTCTGAACAGCGAGCACCGACTTCCATGACTGTGCCGTTGGACAGCTCATTCGGGTTTAACGGACCTATCAACAAGCATTCATATATGCCCGGTTCGCAAATAGAAGCGGCCATCGGGTATTCGAAAGGGGAGATCGGAGGATTAATTTAAGGTCGCGATTGTAGGAGCTTGAACAAATCCTACCCCAGCAACCAAAAATAGCCCCTTAACTCAATGAGTTAAGGGGTTTTCTGTTGCAGCACCCAAACCCTGGTGAACTATGGGTAAGCGTGAGGTAAGCACCCGAAATCCAACTCCTACGCGCTCAGACAGCCAATAGGCCCACCTGGAATTACATGAACATAGACCCGTTCTACGCAGAGAAAGGACCAAGAATAGGAGCCGTCGCCCGAAGAAATATGCGAGAGACCCTGGGCAATACCGATCGCCGCTATGAGGCCTAAGCCGACTACGGCGTCGGTCGCAATTGAACGGTCTTGCTCGAAGCACTTCACCGCTGGTAAAGGCGCGAAGCGGACGTCACAAGCGATCCGTCGCTAATTCTGTGAGTTTCGAAAGCGGGTTCGCTTTAACAAATGCGGTTTCGCCGCTATCCCGAGAATACAGGCGCTGCCGCTGCCAAGGGACATCTCAACCCCAGAAACTCAATCTGACGCGGCAACTTGCCTATCCCGACATTTTCATTTCCAGCGAGCCGAAGAAGTTGCTTCGAAAGAGAGGTGCATTACGCGCAAAGCTCGTCGAGGGTGTGGGTCAGTTCTTTGAGACTGACGGGCTTTTTAAGGACGATCTTGGCGCCTTCCGCGACAATTGCCTCATCCTCACCGAATGTGGTGTGTCCGGTCATGATGATCACCGGCAGGCCGGGCGAGGTTTGGACCACCCGTCTCAACAATTCGTGACCGTTCAACTTGGGCATGTTCAAGTCCGTGATCAAAACGTCAGGGACGTCGAGTGCGAATTTGTCCAGAGCCTCCTCGCCATTGGCGGCGGTGTCGACGGCGTATCCCTTTCGTTCGAGATAGTCCGACATTTCCTCGATGATAGCTTCTTCATCGTCGACCAACAAAATACGCCGCGCCCGATCAGATTGGTTGTAAGGCCTGCAGTTCGCGACGAGTTGGGCGTCAACGGTACGCGCGTTCGAATTTCCTCGGTAGGCCGGCAGGACAATCCGAAAAACCGCGCCGTCGTCCTTGTTGAACACTTCCATATGTCCGTTCATGGCGGCGACGATGTTGTAACTGATCGACAGCCCGAGGCCGGTCCCGAAGCCCTCTGGTTTGGTCGTGAAGAACGGATCGAAAAGTTTCGGAAACGCGTCTTCCGGAACACCGCCGCCGTTGTCGATGACGGCGATAACGACATCCTCGCCTCCGCTTTCATGGATAGAGACACCCCGATGGACGGTTCGAAATTGGCGCCGGAACCTGCCATTTCTTCTGATCTTTGTAGAGTAACGTGGCGGGCGTTGGTGAGCAGGTTGAGGATGACTTGCTCGAGCTGCAGGGGTTGGCCGAGGACCTCGCCGATTCCCTCTTCTGTGTCAGAGTCGAACTGGATTCCAGCACCTTTGAACTGTTGGTTGACCAGTTGGATGGCGTCATTGACGACCAAACCTGGATCGAAGGGTCGGAATTCGCCCGCCTCCTTGCGGCTGAAAAGCCGCATATGATTGATGATACCGGCCATGCGGTCGCGTTGTTCGAGGACTGTCCGTAATTTGTTGCGAAGGTAGTCGAGGTCGGCGCCGTCGCTGTCGAGTTCGGCCGTGGCAGATTCGGCCGCCATGGAGACGACGCTTAGGGGCTGGTTCAACTCGTGGGCGATGGCCGATGCCATCTCACCCAACGTGGCCAGTTTCGACGCCTGCACCAAGTCGCTTTCGGCGCGCTTGATCAAGGAGATGTTCTTCGCGACTCCGCGATACCCCTTGAAAGCGCCGGACTCGTCGAATACCGGGTTACCGCCGACGGACCACCAAGTGGCGTTGCCGTCGGCATCCGCCGCCGAATAGACGAAGTCCCGGAAAGGACGATGGTTATCCATGTCCTCAAGATGGGCGGACCAAAGTTGATCGGCCTCAGGGTCCGCTCCGACGATGTCCCAGCGCGTCCTGCCGATCGACGCTGCGACTGGGGGTTCGGCAAGGCCATCGGCCGAACCGACGGTGATGTTGGTGAATCGATGTTCCGCGTCCGTGAACCAAAGCCGGTCCGTCGATATCTCGACGATCTCGCTCAGTTCGCGTTCCCGATCCTGGAGGAAGTCCTCAGATTTTTTCCGCTCGGTGATGTCTTCTATGACCGTTGCGACACCACCGTCGTGGGTCGGGAATTCATGAATTTCGACCCAGCGACCGTCGGCGATCCTCTGTTCGTGCAAGGAGGGGGGATTGCGGTGCAAACTCATACGCCTCTGGAACCACGAGTCGCTATCTCCCATATCCTCGGCGAACATGCCGGTCGCAATGGCTTTACGCAGCATTTGCTCAAATGTAAGCCGGGTACCGACGATCGGTTCGTCGACCGTATCGGTCAGCTCTCTGTAACGCCGATTGAAAAGGACGAGTTTGTCTTCCTGATCGAATAAGGCGAATCCCAGCGATAGGCTGTCGATGGCCTCGATCAGGCGCATGTGGGCCTGGGTTGCGGAGCGTTCCAGTTCCACGGCTTCCGTCAGATCGCGCCCGACCCCTCGGTAACCGGTGAATCTCCCGGACTCGTCGAACACAGGCTTACCGCTGATGCTGACGTGATGCTTTTCGCCGTCCGCTCCGGAAAAGGTGTACCGAAAGTCACGGAAAGGTCTGTGGCGTTCGACGGTCCGGCGATGGACGGCCCATATGTCTTTGTGGTCACCGCGATCCTTCGCCGTCTCCCATCGGGTCTTACCGATGAAGAACTCCGGCGGATACCCAGTGAAGTCGAATACACGATCCGATACGTAGGTGAACTTGAACTCTGCATCCTGTTCCCAAAACCAATCGGAGGACGCCGTCACCACATCGCGAAACCGTTCTTCGCTCTCAGCGAGGCCGTCCCATGCTTGTCGGTTCGAGAGCGCACCGGCGAGAATGGTTGAGACAGCCCGCAGGAAATCGACATCCCGGGACGCGAAGGTCTTGGTATCGCGGGCAAATACACAGAGGACGCCAAACGGCGCTTCGGGTCTTCCAATGACGACGCCGGCGCCGCTCCGCACCTGGTGTTCGAACAGGAGTTGGGGCTTCAAGAAACGCGCGTCGGCCGAAAGGTCTTCGATGACAAAGGGTTCACCCGTCGTCAAGGCGTATGCCAAAGGTGAATCGGTATCGGCCGCTGTCTCGACAACGTTTATACATTTACCATCCCAACCGCTGCCCGCCACGTGTTTGAGCGTGTTTTCGAGGCCGTCGAACGACCAGACGCTAGCGAAATCAAGGTCCAGGCATTCGGCGACCAGATCGACAGCCTTGTCGAAGAGACGAACAGGATCGTTGTTTGCCAGAGCGATTTGACCGAGCGCCGCGACGATCGACTGTCGCCCTACCGATGGGCCGTTACCCGCCTCGCTGTCCGAAAACCGCTGTTGCTCGGCCAGCGCCTTTTCGGTGGCCGCCAATCGTTCTTCTAATTCCTCGTAGGTTGGTTTCTTCAAAAGCCGTTTGTCCTCAACCAAAAGGCAATATCCAAAAGAGCCCCAACCACGTCTCTCGCGAGATATTCCTTCAAATGGCGTAGTCGGTCGCGGCTGCCGAGTCGACGAGGCCAATCTTGGCGACTTCGGCGACCGGAAGGGCCACGGTAAACCGGGCACCGCCGCCTTGATTCGCAACACTCAACTCGCCGCCCATTTCTTTTATCATGGTATAGGATATGGAAAGTCCCAATCCAGTTCCCTGACCAGCTTCCTTGGTGGTGAAGAACGGTTCGAAAATTCGCTCTTTGACGGCTTCGGGAACGCCGCCGCCGTTATCCTGAACGGATATCTCGACGCAGGCGGTAAAGGGGTCCTCGACGAGCGATAGGGAAATCCGACCACCGCCCTCGGCTTCCGGTTGCTCGGCGATCCGCGCATAGATGGCGTCCCGCGCATTGGTCATCAAATTCAAAACGACTTGTTCGACGTGGATGGCGTTACCGATGACCCGCCGGCAGGAATTGGGGATATCCGTATCAAGGATAATACCGTGTGTGCGCAGTTGTTCTCCAAGCAGGCCGGCGGCGCCATTAACCGCCTCGATCGGGTCGAACGCATCGGGTTCGGCGCCCGACTTCCTGCCGAACAGGCGCATGTGATCGATGATCGATGACGCCCGTTCGGTTTGCGCCGCGATCCTTTCGAGTTTCCTCTTAAAGAACTCGGGCTCCAATTCATCTCCCTCATCGATCAACTCGGCCGCGCTCTCCGCGGCCATGCGGATGATGTTCAGGGGTTGGTTCAATTCATGGGCGACGCCCGTGGCCATTTCACCGAGCGTCGCCAGTTTCGACGCTTGGATCAATTGGGCACGGGATTCGCGGGTTTCCGTGACATCGAACAGAGTTTGACAAACGGCAGGTTCCCCTTCCCGGTCGATCACACAGGGATGGTTGAGCACCCAAAACTCCGTTCCGTTGGATTTGACGGCCTTGAACTCGTATTCCGCCGGCGCTGGTTTGCCGGTCAACAACGCTTCGTGGTGGGCTTTTACGCGCGCATGTTCTTCTGGCGCGACGAGTTCCAATGTCGATTTGAGCGCCAATACATCATCGGCGCTCCGGAACCCGAACATCTTCACGTAGGTTGGATTGACGTAAAGCGGTTTGAGGTGGCGATGGACCAGCATCCCCTGGTTCGATCCGTCGATCAATGTGCGGAACCGGGTTTCGCTCAGTTTCAAAGCCCGTTCGCGTTCCTTCAATTCGGTTATGTCCGTGTAGATTTGAGCGACGCCCCCGTTCGCCGTTTTTTCCTCATTAACCTGACACCACCGGCCATCCGGAAACTCCCTGAATATGGGTTCGGACCCCTTACGGAACTGCGACATCCTTTCTTTGACCCAGGAATCGACATTTCCATTAACATCGGGTGCCAATCCCTGTTCGGCACGTGACCTGATCAGGGTTTCGAATTTCATGCCGGGTTTCAGTAGGTCGGCCGACTCCGAGAAGTAGTCGCGGTAAGTGTGGTTGCAGATGATCAAACGCCCGGCGTCGTCATAGAGCGCCATGCCTTCTGATATGCTTTCAATCGAGGATTCGAGAACGGCCTGCGAGTTTTCCGCGGATTCCTTGGCGGCACGTAGTTCTTCCTCGGCGTTGCGGCGTTCGGTAACGTCGGTGTAGATCGTGACGAAACCGCCGCCCGGTATCGGTTTACCCCGTATTTCGATCACGGTTCCGTCGGGACGGGTTCGATCCAGGAGGTGCGGCTCGAACTTCCGGGCCAGGTCGATCCGCTGTTGCACCTGCTCGTCCACGTCTCCTTCGCCATATTCACCGCGCTCGGCGTTGTAACGGAAGAGCTTTTCCATATTATCACCCGGCTCGAACATGTCGGCCGGAAATTCCAGGAGGTCGAGAAAGTCCTGATTGAAACCGACGACGTCGAGATTCTCGTCGCAGATCGAGATTCCGGCACCCATGTTCTCGAAAGTCGTCTCAAGAACCCCGGTTTTTTCGAACAATGCGCGTTCGGCACTCTTGCGTTCGGTCACGTCTTCACTGACCGTGATGAAATGGGTGATGGAGCCCTTTTCGTCGCGGATCGGTGTAACAATCAACGAAACGTCGATGGTCGAGCCGTCCCGTTTCGGCTCCGTCATCTCGCACCGGTAGCTTCGCCTGGACAGGATTGTCGACCACAGGGCCTCACCGGTCCCGTCTTCGAGGTATTCAGAACGGAAAACGCGTGCCGTTTCGCCGATCAAATCCTCGCGCAGAAAGCCGGTCATCTGCGTGACGGCGGCATTGGTCCACTCAATGGTGCCGAAGGCATCGGTGATGAAGATACCGTTGGCCGCCGAGTCGAGCGCCGTCCCCTGAAGGCGCATTTGCTCTTCCGCCTTCTTGTCTCGAAGGATGCCGCCGATCTCGGATGCCAGTTCGGCAATAGCCTCGATGGCGAACTCATCTGCAAGTTCGCCTTCCCTGAAGAAAAGGACAAAAACGACGGTATCGTCCAGCACCTGCAAGGCAAAACCGACCGATGACCTAAATCCGACCGCCTCGAGGCCCTCCCACCCCTCGACGAGCGGTCGGCATTCGGCGCCAATCTTTGTCGAGAGCACTAACCCCGCGTTGTCGCAGATCTCGCCGATCCAGGACCGCCCGACCAGCTCTCTCGTGTCTCGCCGGGTGCCGGCGAGTGCAGCAAGCGTATCGGACTCCGTTTCCGTATGGGCGGAACGGGTCAAGACATCGCCGCCGGATACGCGAGTCCAAACCTCGCCATATCCCGCACCCGCATGGTCGGGAATCGGCTGTAAGGTAGACGACACGGCGTCTTGGTAACTGTTGGCGGTTCGAACGTTCTGGGCGATACGATGGCTCAGTTCGATCTTCAATTCATGGATCTTCCGCTTGGTTATGTCGCGCAACGACCCCGCCATGCGGTAGGCGTGACCGTTGTCGTCGCGCAGGGCCTTGCCACAATCGGATACCCATTTCGTGTGAGCCGTTTCCGTACGGATACGATATTCCGTCCGATACTCGCTGGTACGACCACTCAGATAATCGGCCATTATTGCACGGTATCCACTGCGATCCGCCGGATGAATCGACGCCAACCAGTCCTTTCCGGTTGCGATGAGAGGCGCGTCGGGCATATCAAGAATCTCGCGTATACTGCCGGCGCGGATGACCTCGTCTGTGTCGATGTCCCAATCCCACAGCGCATCACTGGCTCCGGCCAGGACAATGGCCATTCGCTCCTCGTTTTCACGCAGCGATTTTTCCATTGCCCGGCGTTCAGTCACATCCGTGCGCAACAAGACCGTACCGCCCTCGTCGGTGGGAAATTCGGCGACACGGTACCAACGACCGTCAGAAAGTAGATGTTCGTGCTCAACCGGGGCGGATCTGTGAAGTTCAAGACGTTGCTCAATCCACTCTTTGGAAGGGCCCATTTCGCCGTGATAGATACCGCCAGATGCGGCGTTCCGAACAATTTCTTCAAACGACATCCCATAGTCACCCAGCCTACCCGTGGGACTGAGATGGAACTGCCGGTTGGACAAGATCAGGCGGTCGTCCGCATCGAAAAGGGCGAAACCATGCGGCAAGCTGTTGATGGCGTCATAGAGACGTTGCTGCAACGTGGAGGCCATGCGTTCGGCCTCGACCTGCGCCGTGATGTCGGTGCCGACTCCACGATAGCCCTGGAAAGCGCCGTCTGGATCATGAAACGGCTTACCGCTGATGTTCAGGTAGCTGACGGTTCCATCAGGCCGGGTGAACGCATATTGGAAATCCCGAAACGGTTTCCGCGCTTCCTGTAATTCAGCGAGGTTTTTCCATTTGGCATCGCGATCGGCGTCTACGCCGATCATCTCCCAACGGGTCTTGCCGATGAAGGCCTGTGGTTTGACACCCGTGTGCTTTTCGACGTCATCCGAGAGAAAGGTAAATCGAAGCTGTTCGTCCTGTTCCCACAACCAATCCGACGTCGTCTCCACGAGGTCGCGATAGCTTTGTTCGGCAATGAACAAGGCTTCCCTCAAGTCGCGGATTTCTCTCTCATGGTCGGTCGTCGGAGGCCTCTGCGCGCTGGCCGTGGAGTGGCTTGAGGGGTTCATGCTACCTTCAATATCTCTTGTTCGCTCAGACGCCGTAGGTCCGACGGATGGTCGGTAGCCGACAGTATGGAATCGCCGCTGGCGAACGAGACCTGGCTGTGTATGGCAACGCGAAGACGGTCCAAGGTGTTGATGCCGTGGACACAGGACATTAGCCCACGGTTGTTGGCGAAATCCGCGAAGCTCTTGATCATGCGCAAGTTCACCTTCTCGTCACCGCCCGACGGGCCACCATTGCCGATGTCGCAATGCAAGATCGTCGCATGGGCCTGGCGAAAAGCTTCGGTATGGTTGGCTTCCAGGCTGGTCTGGACCGACACCGTCCGGCAGTACTGCTTGCAGGCTCCCATGGCTTCCCACACCCGCGATTCGGCAACGACGTCGGGAACGCCGCACAGTTCGATGATCAATCCCTTTTGGAAGCGGCCGGCACGGGATGACAGGAGTTCGCAGAGCATGCTTTTGTGGGCACCAAAAAACGTGGAAAAGTGGATCGGCACCATCACCGGCGCACGGTTCCCGGTCTTCTCCTTCGCCGTGAAGCGCTCGACGAGATATTCCAGAATAAACAGATCGAGATAGGGAGCCAGGGGGTCGGAATCGCCACCGTGTAGAACGGCGGAACCAGATACCTGCCCATAGGGCGTCCGCCGAACCGGTTGGCAGCGGGTGGCGATGATCTCGTGCTTTTTTGGTGCCCAGACCGGATGGAAGCGCAATCCCATCTGATCGGCAACCGCCTGCCAAGGGTCGGGTTCAGATTCATCGTTGGCATTGACTTCGCCCCGGCCGGCGTCACTGGCCGCGGGGGAATTTATTGATTCCGCCGTTACCTTCGAGAGATCGCGGGCGTGGGCCGAACCCGCACCGTTTGCTCCGGTGCTTCCGTCACCTTCAGGCCGCGCTGCAACACGTGCACCGGCTCCCCCGTTTCCACCGGAAAAACCAGCTGCATCCTCGCCGAGAAGGCGTTTACGGATTTCATCGGCAATCATCTCGGCACGCAGGGTCGACGATTTCTCGTCGAGCCCGGAAAAGTAGACAAGAAAGGAGTCTTCGCCGTAGCGGGACATCAGGTCTTTCGGTGAAAGGCAGGATTTAATTGATCTTTCGGCTATGGCACGGGCCTGTATCGAAACGCGGCCCCATTCCGTGGCCATCGCCTGCTTGATTTCGCTGAGGTCGATGACGCGGGCTCCGTTGACCGCGGCCTTGCCGCCGCGCCGTTCCATTTCTTCCAACGCGGCGCGCGTTTCCGGCAGCAACGTCGAGCCGGACTTGTAGGCCATCTTCGGCGGTGGTTTATTCTCTTTCTCTTCTTTCTGCTTCCAATCCACCTCCTTCGGTTTTGCCGACAAGGCCTGGTAGAGGGCGACCTGTTCGCGCTCCTTTTTCTTGAGCATTCGCTTGCGCTGGCGAAGCGCCGTGTCGACCTTGAGAACCAGCATTTCGAAGTCGATCGGCTTCGTCAGGTAGTCGTCGGCCCCGAGGTTCAGGCCTTCGATCACGTCGGCGCGGTCGGCGAAAGCGGTCAGGAAGATGAAGGGTGTTTCGGCGTATTTGGGGTATTTCTCACGCAGGTTCTTGACCAGCGCATGACCGTCCATTTCCGGCATATTGATGTCGCATAGGATCAAGTCCGGGTTTCTTTTTTGGATGGCATCCAAGCCCAGTTTTCCATTGCCGGCCTCGAATACCTCGTGCCCAGCGTCTTCAAGTTCCTCGACGATGGTCTCGCGGAGGTCCTCTTCGTCTTCGATGCAAAGGATCTTCGCCATTCTTCTATCCCCACGGTCGCCAACTACAGGGCGGAAACCCGGCCGCCGTGTCGCGGCGGTAGGATCGACCCGGATGTTCCAACGGGCCTTCTAGTCAACCGGATTCTAGAGGAAATCGAACGGGATCATATTATGCGAACGCATAGTGCATCCTACGAAAGTAGGAGCCGTTTCGTTCCTTTGAATAATAGATATAGGAGGTCAATCGGCGAAGAATACTGCCATGCAATAGAGCATGTTTATTCGATGAATTCGGGTTTCCGACATGTACCAAGTGAATGACGTTGAACAGGCGACCGGCAGAAGCGGAGGGCAAGCCGCAGAAGCGGCCGCCGTCGCGGATGACACAGGCGAAAACGACGGCGCTACCCGCATCCTCATCGTCGACGACGAGGAAGAGATCCTGGACGAGATCCACGAGTATCTTTCCGCCAAGGGATTTGATTGCGTGACCGCCTGTGACGGTGCGGATGCAATCGAGAAATTTTCAGGCGACCCCGATATTTCGGTCGTCCTGTCGGATATCCGGATGCCGCGCATGGATGGCCTAGCGATGCTGGGCCGCTTATCCGACGAGTTTTCGGACAATCGCGTCTTCGAAGTCCTGATTTTGACCGGTCATGCCGGCCGGGACGAGGCTATCGACGCCTTGCAGAAAGGGGCGATGGATTTCCTGACGAAGCCGGTTTCCCTCAAGCACTTGGCTCATTCGACTCGTAACGCCCTCAACTTGGTTCGCGCCAAACGCATGGAGCAGCGTCATCTACAGAACCTCGAAGTGGCGCTCGAGGAACAGAAACGCCTCAACCGGCTGCAGCGCGAATTCGTGTCCATGGTGTCCCATGAGTTCCGAACACCCCTGGCGATCATCGACGGCGCCGCGCAGAGGATGATCCGTCGCAAGGATCAGATCACGCCGGAAGACCTGGAGAAACGGGCCCATAAAGTCCGCAACGCCGTCGTACGCATGACCGACCTGATCGAGAGCACGCTTTACGCCTCGCGGCTCGATGCCGGCGCCGTCCAATGCTCGATGGCACAGATGGACGTCCGCGATCTGGTTAATACGATTTGTGATAGGCAGGACGAGATTTCGCCCCACCACGAGATCGTCCGTGACCTCGATCGGTTGCCTCCCGCCGTCACCGCCGACGTAAAATTGATCGACAAGGTTTTTACGAACCTCCTCTCGAATGCCGTCAAATATGCGCCCGGCAGTCCCCGCATCGAGGTTCTTGGATGGGGCGACGACAGCTGGGCGGCCGTGTCGGTCAGGGATTTCGGGGTCGGAATCCCGAAGGACGAGATGCAGCGCCTGTTCGGGCGGTATTTCCGGGCCAGCACATCGACCGGGATCCCCGGTACCGGCATCGGCCTTCATATCTGCAAGAACTTCGTAGAAATGCACGGTGGAACGGTGCAGGTGGAGAGCACTGAAGGCCAGGGTACGACGTTCACCGTGTTTCTGCCGATCAATCCGCCGCCTCCACCGGCCGAGCAGCAAACGGGGACATAGAATCGTGCATAGAATACTCTGCGTCGAAGACGAACCTGATTTGCGAGCGCAAATCGTTGAGGAAATCCAGGATGCCGGCTACGAAACCGTGGAAGCGGCGAACGGCGCCGAGGGCATCGAGGCGGTCCTTCAGTACGAGCCGGACCTGATCATTTGTGACATCACCATGCCGGTGATGAACGGTTACGAGATGCTGATGGCGCTCCGTGAACGGTATCCTCAGTACGCGGAAATTCCGTTCGTTTATCTATCGGCCCTGGGCGAGCGCGACCGGGTTATTGCCGGGCGGCAACTGGGCGCTGATGAGTATTTGACGAAACCGATCGACTACGAGGTCTTGCTGACCAGTATCGAATCACGTTTGGCGCAGATGGATCGTATCAACGAGACCAAGCGCCAGACCCTCGCCAAGCTAGTCAAAACGATCAACGCGCCCGGTCCCGGCGGTGATCAGGACAACGCGTTTCAGTCGATGACCGTCGTCGTCATCGACGACGGCCGTACTGACGTTGATGAAGTATGCCGTTTGCTCGCCCTCATGGGGCACGGGGTCGTCCGCATCTCGGGCGGCACAAACGTCTTCGATCAACTCGATGAACTCACGCCCGACGCCGTGTTGGTGTCCTACGATTCGATGGCGCTGGGTTCCGATCAATTGGCCCGGGTCGTGAAGATGGGGCGAGGCGTGGGATTTCCGACAATCCTATTGGTCCCGCCGTCGTTTTCCCGAATGAAAGCATACGAAACGCTAGGCTTCAGCGAGTACGACCAAGGTGACACCGCCGGCAGTTGGCTCGATACACTCGACTGATGGCGCCCTTTTTCTCAATGAGACCGACCGCCGCATACGGGCTTGGACGAGACGCTGAACCAGGGAGACCGGTGTGGCCGTCGGAGACATAATCAGACTCCTGATCGTCGAAGAACAAGAGGACGAAGCCGAGGACGTCATCGCGGCGATGGCGAAATCGGCGCTGAATTTCGAGGCCGCCTGGGCCAAAGACCTCCGTGAACTGGTTACGAAATTGGAAGCCGGAACGGGAGATTTGGTGATCAGTGACTACCAGCATTCTGGGTTTACCGTCGACGTCGTACTCGCGGCATTGAGCCAGATTGATGAAACGATACCGCTGATCGTCGTGTCGGACGCCATCGGCGAGAACAGAACCGCCGAAGCCATGCGGGCCGGCGCGCGCGACGTCATTCGTAAGGACGAACTCCATCGCCTGGCGCCCGCGATCGAGCGGGAAATCGAAGAGGCCGCCGTGCGCCGGCAAAACGCAGCCGCGTTACAGCGTATCAAACATCTCGATCAAGCCATCGATCAAAGTGCCAATTTAATCTTCATGACGGATCCCGATGGCACCATCGAGTACGCCAATGCGCGGGTCCTTGAGGTCTATGGGTATTCGAAAGAAGAGGTCATCGGCAGTAACCCGCGCTTATGGAAGTCGGGTAAGACGCCAATTACGGTCTACCAAAACCTATGGAAAACCGTTTTGCACGGAGAAGAATGGCATGGCGAAATCCGAAACCAGGCGAAGAACGGCGATCCGGTGTGGATTTCAGCGACGATTTCTCCGATCAAGGACACCGATGACAAGATCACCGGTTTCATCGGTATTCAGGAAAACGTCACTGAGCTCCGGAATTCCCAGGCTCAGCTTATCCAAGCATCCAAGATGGCAACGCTGGGCGAAATGGCGACGGCGATCGCCCACGAACTCAATCAGCCCTTAAGCGTTATCCGCATGGCTGCCGATCGGGGTGTCGAGGCGCTGGAAGACGGTGACGCCGACGAGCCGTTCTTGACTGAGCGGTTCGAAACGATCTCCACACAGATCAAACGGGCCGGGTCGATCATCGACCACATGCGGGTTTTCGGCCGAAAGGACGGGCGCGAGCCGGAACCTTTCGATCCGATAGAGGCGATCGACAGCGCTCTCGGTATGATGCGGGCCCAACTACGTCTGCGGTGCATCGAGGTGGTCACCGACTTTCCAGAGATATGTCGGCCCGTATGCGGAAACCGTTTCCAGTTCGAACAAGCCATGCTTAACCTGATTACCAACGCCCGGGATTCGATCGAGGCTCATGTGCCGGAACGGATCGATTCTGCGTCCGGAAACGGCCGGGGCGGGACCATCAACCTCGCCATCAACGAGGATCCTTTCCACAATGCTCTCGACATTTCCGTCGACGATTCCGGTGGCGGGTTCCCGGAAGAACTGGCTGACCGTTTGTTCGAACCTTTCTTCACGACCAAGGAAGTGGGGTCCGGGACCGGATTGGGTCTTTCGATCAGCTACGGCATCGTCACCGAAATGGGCGGCAGCATTTCCGCCGCCAACACCGATGCCGGTGCCCGGTTTTTGATCCGACTTCCGGTCGCGTGACGGGATGACATCAATGCTGGAACAGACCTTCAGGCGTGAAGAACCCGACCTTGAGACGGGCATTCCAGTCCTTGAGGGGCCGATCCTGGTCGTCGATGACGAAGAACCAATCCGCGAGGAATTGACCGGCTACCTGGGTGACAAGGGATACCGGTGCGCCACTGCCTCGAACGCCAGCCAGGCCATGGACATCATCCGCAACGATCCGGACGTCTGTATCGTCTTGTGCGACATCCGAATGCCCGGCCAAGACGGTCTGCAAATGCTGACGGCGATCCGCGGGGAGGTGGCGCGCGACATCGCGTTTATCGTGTTGACCGGCCATGGTGGGAAAGACGAGGCCATCCGCTGAAGTCACCCTTAAGACAGCGTCGGTCCGGCGGTTGATGCGGGAGGTCGAAATCGCTTATGAGGAGGTCTTGGAGATCCTCGCCTTGGCGGCGGATTTCAAGGATGAGGAAACGGGTAACCACATCCGGCGTGTCGGCCTTTATGCCCGGTTTATGGCGGCGCAGCTTGGTTGGCCCAAGGACCGGCAACGCATCATCGAGCTCGCCGCACCACTTCACGATGTCGGCAAAATTGGTACGCCCGACCATATCCTTCAGAAGCAAGGTGAACTCGAAGAGTTTGAGGCCGCTATAATGCACCAGCATGCGGAGATCGGCGCGAAAATCCTGTCCCATTCCTCGGACAAGGTCCTTGCTTGCGCAGCCAATATCGCAGCCGGCCATCACGAACGCTGGGACGGAACCGGGTATCCGGCCGGATTGGCGGGAAATGCCATTCCCATCGAAGCCAGGATCGCGGCGATCGGCGATGTCTACGACGCCCTGCGCTCCGCACGACCTTACAAACCGGCGCTTGGCCACGACGAGGCTGTCTCAATCATGGTCAACGGCGACGAGAGCACCCAGCCTCAACATTTTGATCCGGAACTGTTGGCAATGTTTGCCCGGCATCACGGTAGGTTCGAGGAAATCTACGAGTCTCTCGCCGACTGAAATGGTACCCACCCCGAATGGGGGCCGCTTTGACCGCCGTCGGCAAGATGTTCCCATATGGCGGTCCCGCTGTTACCCTTATTCCTTGGCGCATGAAACTGGCAGCACGGCAGGCGGAGATCCCGTCTGGAAAAGGCCCCGTATGAAGATACTGTTGGCTGATGACCATACCCTGATTCGAGAGAATCTGACGGAGCTCCTCGAGCGTTCGACGGAAAGGTTCGAGGTGGTCGGTGTCAGCAGCTTTGACGAAGCCTACCGAAAGATCCATAGCGGCCAGACTTTCGACCTGATCGTCCTCGATTGGGTTATGCCCGGCATGAACGGTACCCAGGGTGTTCAGAAAATGATGGAGAAAGCGCCGTCAACACCAACCGTCATTCTTTCCGGAATGCCAGATCCCATGGTGGCGCGGGAAGCCATTTCGGCTGGCGCCAAAGGGTTTATTCCGAAGACGATATCCGGACCAGCGCTCATCAACGTCTTGAATTTGGTGCTGGCGGGCGAAACCTATGTTCCGGAATTCGCCATGCACGACGAAACCCAGTCAGACATGACTGGTGTCCGAGGATCTTCTTACCGAGTCCTGGAAGGTTCCCCGTTCGGGACTCTGACACCGCGCGAAAACGAGGTTCTGGGTTTATTGGTCAAAGGCCTGACGAACAAGGGAATCGCGAGGAGTCTCGGCATCGAGGAAGTGACCGTCAAAACCCATCTACAACATGTGTTCGAGAAGATCGGCGCGGCGAACCGTGCCCAGGCGGTTTCGATGGCGTTGTCCTCGGGGTGGTCAAATGACGACCGGTGATCCGCAGGCTTTCCACCACCGCACGTGATCTCAGTTCAGCAGGTTTCGGGGGCCTGTGCCTTGGGCAGCATTACCGTGAACCGGGCGCCGTCCGCCGTGTTGCTTGCCGAAATGTTGCCCCCCATATCGGTGATGATTCCATATGAAATCGACAATCCGAGACCGGTTCCCTTGCCGACCTCTTTGGTTGTGAAAAACGGCTCGAAGATGCTGTCCAGCATCCCGTCGGGAACACCGCCGCCGTTGTCGTCGACCGTAATCTCAGCGCTGCCGTTTGGCCCCGGGCTCACGCTTACGCGCGCCAATCCCTCGTAGTCCGATGAGCCGTTGCCCTGCTGGCGGTGTTCAATGGCATCGCGGGCGTTGCCCATCAGGTTGAGCAACACCTGCTCGAATTGGATTTGTTCGCCAATCGCGTGGATCGGGGCATCCGGGATGTCGCTGGCAATTCGAATACCCCGTGTCTCCAGCTGCTTCGACATCAAGCCCAAGGCGGCTTGCACGGCCTCACCAATGTCGAACGGCTCCGCCTCGGCTCCGGATTTGCGGCCGAACATACGCATATGGTCGATGATCGCCGAGGCCCGTTGCGTCTGCGTGCTGATCCGCGACAGCTTCTTTTTGAGGAATTCGGTCGAAATGTCGTCGTCGTCTTCAAGCAACTCGGTGAGGCTTTCGGCAGCCATGCGGATAATGTTCAACGGCTGGTTCAACTCGTGGGCGACGCCGGTGGCCATTTCGCCGAGGGTGGCCAGTTTGGAAGCCTGGATCAGTTGGGCCTGCTGGTCGCGTTTTTCCGTGATGTCTTCTTGCACGCCGACGAAATGGGTGATGGCACCAGTGTCGTCCGTGAGCGGCGTTATGTTGGCGACGACCCAATAGGGTGTGCCGTCCCGACGCAGGTTCTTGAATTCTCCACCCCATGTCTTGCCGGTGAGAATGGTTCGCCACATCTTGGCATAGGTTTCGCCCGGCAGGTCGTCCGACTTCCAAATGCTCGGTTTCCTGCCGATTAACTCTTCCCTCGCATACCCGCTCGCGCGCTCAAGCGCCTTGTTCACATACTCGATTCGCCCCTCGACGTCGGTGATAACGATCAGGCTGCTGCTCTGGTCGACGGCACTCGACAGCTTGCGCATCTTCTCGTCGGCGAGCTTCTGTTCGGAGATATCCTCGGCGATGCCGCGATACCCGCAAAAAGCACCATGTTCGTCGAATTTTGGCCGGCCGCTGACGCGCCACCAACGGCGATGGCCTCGCGCGTCCTTGGCGTGGTACTCAAAGCCGCGGAACGGCATTTGCGCCTTGAGTTCGGCGCGGTGCGCCCGCCAGTTGGCGTCGCGCTCGGGGTCGGCACCGGCCATTTCCCATGGGGTTTTACCCAAGTTCGGATCGGGCATCGCATTGTCATCCGAACCTTCGGTATCGCTGCGCCAGGTGTAGCGGAACTGGGCGTCGGTTTCCCAGAAACGGTCGGCGCTGGCCGTTGCGAAATCACGGAACTGGTTGTTCAACCGCTCGAGCTCAGTTTTCGCCACGGTCAGTTCCTCGGCCATGCCGACGATTTCCATGTTCTGTTGCTCGGCCCGTTCGCGGGAGTCCCGAAGATCGAGAACTTGTTGAACCAGCATTTCCTTGTCCTGGCGCAGGTCGGTCTCGACCGCCTTGATACCATCGGCAAACCGGACGACGTTGCGCAGGACCGGCTCGACCGTGCCGTTTTGAGGGATGATGCCGATGGCACCGCGCTCCACGTAGTCATCCTCGACATCCAAGTGAAGACGGTCGACGAGCACGATGACCCGGTTCTTTAAGCCGGCCTCTTTTACACCGTCCAATATCGCTCCGGCGTTGTCGCGGTCTTTCTTGACACAAACCAGGCTGATGTCGGGGTCGTGAAAAACCATCGACTCGAGGGCTTCGTCCACACCCGCTGCGCGGTCGACCGTGATCATGCGATCTTCCCCGTCGATCAAGCGGTCGAAGGCCTGCCCGAGGGCTCCGTCATCATCAACAATCAACACCCTGAGGTTGCCCACAAATCCCTCTTGTCACTTAGCATGGCCACCGCTGGTTTCGGAATTGTAGAAACCAACCAGCCGCGCCGATACATCGCCAGGTTCGGCCGCTGCGTTCACCTTGGCGCGGATCGCGACCATAGATAAGCTGGCGGTTTGATAATTATGGGCTGATTGTCTGCGACTGTGTGTTTCATTGGATTTCAATGCACTGCGGGTCGATTTCGGCGGGGTGAATGGAGACCCGTCAATGCCGTAGGAAGATGACCGCTAATACAATATGCCGGACAAAGGTATGGGTTGTTCGGACGGCCTGCTTTTTGGGACCTGCGAGAGCTTAGATTAACGTTATCTGATGAGATTGCCCGGTGAACCATTCGAAACTATGTTCTTTATTTCTTCGGCCTCTTCGGCATGCTCTTCAACGGTCATAATTTGTGTGACATTCGTTCCGTCGCGGGAAAACGGAAGCCGGACCATCGTATGTGTATAGGTAACCCCGGCACGCGAAGGTATTTCATTGAGGAATACACAAGGTTGCTTGCGTTGGATCGTAACCAGGTGCTGTCTGACACAAACCTCCTTGAAGCTCTGGGGGGCGATCGTATCCGTCGTTTTTCCCGTCAGCTCGAACGCATGGATATCGGCTAATGCGGTCCCGAAATACCGGTAGACGAACGGCGGCGCGCCGTCTCCCGTGTCGATGACGTTCGTCAACGGTGTTAGTGTGAATGGTATCTCGAGCAGTACGTCGGCTTTCCATTCAGGCATGACGCTGCCACGGCATAGACGTCGCCATATCACGACAGCATTCAGCAAATCGCCTGGCTTCAGCGCCTCCAGACTGCGCTCCGCCCAATAGAACTGTGTTTGCTGCGCTTCGTCCATCACCACTCCCGGAATCTGACGCGAATCGCTGCAAATACTTCGCAGAGTCTGATCCAATTAGTGGAAATGGGGGTTGGGTGACAGCATTTCAAGTTGGGGACGAAACTAAGCCTTTCGACTGATCAAAGGACATGATGCCGGTGTCACCACAAACTCGGGCTATCCACCCCGGGAACAAGCCGCCTGTACCAGCATGGCGAATGGCCGCTTCAGGCCGACCTACGAATCGAGCCCGTCTTGAACGTGGTGACAAGGCTAAAGGAGCGAGAAAGTCGTTGATTCTGCACAGGCGAAACCGAGGTCGCAATGGTGAGCATTCAGTCTGGCGATACCTCTATCGCCGGTCCGAAGTACATCGGCTCGTTGCCTGCGACGAAGCCCTCGTGCCTCGGCAACTTGTCGGCGATATCAAACCAGGAGATACGTTCCGGATAAAAGGAGTGGGCCGTTGGCTTCAGGGCGTCCGGATTGTCGAACGTACTGATATGAATTGCACACAATGCCCCCTCATCGCCAAAGACCGTTTCCCATGTAAGTGATGTGCCGCAGCGACCGCAAAAGGCACGACCTACGTTCGGTGCCGAATTATAAACACGACGTTGGTGGCCGCTAAAGAAGACCTGGCCAGCCTTGAACACTGCCAGAGTTGCCGCTGGCGCGCCCGTGTGCCTGCGGCAGCTCTGGCAATGGCAATGGAGTACTCGGCTTGATTTGCCGGTCGTCTCGTATCGCACCGCACCGCACATACATCCGCCGCTCAGTTTGTCCGATGAACTTGTCATTTGATCATTCTCCGTGACCACGTTGGTGTCCGATGGTTTCGACAAATGTGGAAACCCACAAATACGTCGAAAATTCCCGAACGTATTGCAATGATCCGATTAATAGTTGCATCGGACCTGCCTCCGCCGCTCTGCACCCGACCCGTCATTGCCAAAAAACGTATCGGAATGGAGCCTCAGAGAACTTTCCAACGGGGGGCGCTTGTGCCAATCCTGATGGATTGGGAGTTGGAGTATCGCCGTCCGCAGTATCCAATTTCCGGTCGATCAGATGCCAAGCCTACAATGCTCGCTTCTATTCAGACAGCAGACAATCGTCGCGAAAATCGATATGGGCCACTTGTGGGAGTTCCCAGTCCTTGGAAAACGTAGCCCTAGATGACCGCCGTAGCACTCCCAGCGGCGGACTTTATCGATCACGCACCGCATCATGACTGGTGAATACGGTCTCACGCCTTCGACGTCCGCTTTGGTTAACTCAGCGGACCCGGAACGCTTCGACACTTCGACCAAGCTGAAACGGATAAGCTGAGTCCGCCATAGGTGAAAAGCGGCGATCAATTTTGGGCGATACCGCCCGGTTTGTAGGGTTTGCGGTAGTGAGCGCAGAAGGCTTGGAACTCCCCTGTTGTTGGTTAGGTGTCTCAATGTATCCTCCCTACCTGCCTCGGCGTTCGGCACAGATCTGGGGCCTGATCGGAGACGGTACGGACCCCATAAACGCCAAAACCGTGTCCCTAACGGACATCGTCGAAGGGCCAGTCTTTGCTGGCATCGAGGCGAGCTGGCATTCGGCGTCCATTGCCCACGGAAAGCTGCGGACGTGTGGCAAGGCATGCGGCCAAGGCTTGGATCCGTTTTGCAATCAGTACCGATGATGGGGCGGTTTCGAGGTCTCTCGTGCGTCAACCGATAGAGATCTCTACGTTTCGAATTTCGTCTAGCCACGCCCAAGGGCCGTTCGTCGGGTTTGCGTTCGACATTCGTTGCTCTAAAACCCCGGAACTCCCGGGTTGAATGTTGCGAGACCGATCAGAATGACTTGAATACGACGACGCCAGAAAGGCCGGAAGGCGGTCGTCCAAGTCCGCTTTGAAACTCGGGATAGGCACCTGAACGCCCGAAGCTCAAATGTCTCCAACGGGGTGACGGCCGTCGAAAAGCCCTTTAGATGCCTTCGTCCGCTCTTCGGATATTACAGAGCTGTGGCGCCCTCACACCCGCCCGGGACCAGTCTCTTACCGTAGGACATCGCCTCCTCTCGTGATCGACCCCCTATTGCGCGGCGACCGTGGCCAAGGCCTGTTTGGCCGTGCGGAGCGCGTGTTTGCGCTTGAGGGGCGATTGGAGGAAGCGGTTGACGGCGGCCGTGGCCAAACCGCCCCAGGCGACATCGGGGCGTTCGGCGATCTCTTCGGCGACGGCGGTCAGGAGCTTGACCAGGTGCACCGAGACGATGAATTCCGGGTCGCCGTGATCGAATAACGTCGCCTTACGGTCGGCCAGAAAAGCCAGCGGGTCATCGACGTCGAAATCCGACCAATCGCTTTCGGCATCGACGAAGGGCGCATTGCGCCCGAGGAAGCAGCCCATTTGCAAAAGCCCCGGCGCCCATAGGTCCGGATAGCGTTCGGCCATCTTCCTGAGCGCGTTACCGAAGGTCAGCATGTGGGTGTAGGAAAGCCAACCGACGTTCTGCGAGATCGATTTGTCCGTGTGGTCCTGGTAGGCCATGTCGTAATGCAGGAACTGCCAAGCGGACGCGTCCATGGCCGCGTCGTAGGTGGCCATGGGCTCGGCCGAACCGCCGGTGAGCGCCGCCAGGATCGACGCCAGGCGTCCGTCTTTCAGGGCATCCGGATCGGGAACGGACTCCCCCGCCCCATCCCAGGCCTCGAGCGCTGGCCGGTAGGCCTTGAACTCGGGAATCAGGTCTTCACGGCTAGCGTAGACCAGAGAGCGCACCATCATCAAGGTGAGCGGTTCGAGGACGTTTTCAGCGCCCAGACGCTCAATGAGCCGCCCGGTCTTGTAGACGTAGATCAAGCTATGGCCGAAGTCCTGGTAGTGGGCCAGTGCCGCCTCAGCCAAGTGAGGCTCGAAATCCGCCCAGTTCAAGCCGTCCGCGAGACCGCCGCGGACCAATTGTATCGCCGCTTCCTCGTCCTCCTCTTCGATGGCCCGGACCAGGGCCTTGCCGTCGAAGGGCTGGAGGCCGGTCGGAAACGGGAACACGGGCTCGCGGCGGCTGTCCCAGGCGAAGTGGCCGACGGCCTCGGTGAGCGCCGTCAAGGCCAGGGCCGTGTCGTCGAAGTGTTGATCGCGGAGCGCCAGCCAATCGGCGGCGCCGGCGACCGCGTGAGTCGAACCGAACTCGAAGCGTTCGGCGGTCCAGCGGATGGTGTGGCGGAGCGCATCAAGGGGATCGCCGCCGGCGCGTTCCAGGCGCGCGATCTCGCGGGCCATGCGGCCGTACTCATGGCGTTCGAAACTGCCTTTCAACCCCGTCAACGCCGCCTCGATGATCTCGTCCGGCGCCGGATCGGATACATCGAGCAGGACGTCGTCGCCGTCCAGGCGCGCCGGATAAATCCTGAGCGCATCGCCGCCAACCAGGGTCTTGCCGTCCGAGAGATCGAATTTCCAGTTGTGCCAGTTGCAGGTCAGGATGCAGCCGTCGCTGAGCGTCCCTTCGGACAACGGATAGCCCTCGTGCGGGCAGCGGTTGTCGCAGGCTCGGATTTCGCCGTCCTCGCCGACGAAGATGGCGATCTGACGGCCGTCGATTTTGACGACCTTACGGTCCTTGACGGTTAATTCGCCGCGGCCCGCGGCCTTCACCCATTGGCTGGCGTGTGATCCATCCATTTGTCGTCCCTTCTTTTTAGACCCCGTTCCCATGGAGATGGTGATGCCGCAACCATTTGTTAAGCCCCTGAAAAACCACAGAAAGAAAACGGGCGGGTCCTGGACCCGCCCGCAATCAGGATCGAAGTTTGTCGATTGGCCGCGTCAACCGCGGGCCTTCGAGTAGCCGATGCCCTGCAGGGCCTCGTCGATCTCATCCAGGATCGCCGGATCGTCGATGGTCGCCGGCATCTTGTAGTCCTGGTTGTCGGCGATCTTCTGCATGGTGCCGCGCAGAATCTTGCCGGACCGTGTCTTCGGCAGGCGCTGCACGACGGTCGCCGTCTTGAAGGCGGCGACGGGACCGATCTTCTCACGGACCAGGCCGACCACGTCACGAACGATCTCCTCGTTCTCCTTGGCGGCACCGGCCTTGAGCACAAGGAAGCCGACGGGCAATTGACCCTTGAGCTGGCCTTCGACGCCGATGACGGCGCATTCGGCGACGTCCGGATGGGACGCCAGGACCTCCTCCATGCCGCCGGTCGACAGCCTGTGCCCGGCGACGTTGATGATGTCGTCGGTGCGCGCCATGATGTAGAGGTAGCCGTCCTCGTCGATCATGCCGGCGTCGGCGGTGGCGTAGTAGCCCGGGAACTCCTCGAGATACTTCGATTTGAAGATGTCGTCCTTCTGCCAGAGTGTCGGCAGGGCGGACGGCGGCAGCGGCAGCTTGACGACGATGGCGCCGATGTCGCCGGCGGCGACCGGGTTGCCGGTCTCGTCGAGCACCTGCACGTCCCAGCCGGGCACCGCCTTCGTCGGCGAACCGGCCTTGACCTCGAAGGCGTGGAGGCCCATGCAGTTGGCCGCGATGGCCCAGCCGGTCTCCGTCTGCCACCAGTGATCGATCACCGGCACGCCGAGCTTGTCCTCGGCCCAGTGCAGCGTATCGGGATCCGTGCGCTCGCCGGCCAGGTACAAAGCCTCGAAGCCGGACATGTCGTAGTCGCCCAAGAGCGCCGCCTCCGGGTCCTCGCGCTTGATCGCGCGGAACGCCGTCGGCGCCGTGAACAGCGCCTTCACCTTGTGCTGCGAGATGACCCGCCAGAAGGCGCCGGCGTCCGGCGTGCCGACGGGCTTGCCCTCGAACATGATGGTGGTGGCGCCGTGCAGCAGCGGCGCGTAAACGATGTAGCTGTGGCCGACCACCCAGCCGACGTCGGAGGCGGCCCAATAGACGTCGCCCGGGTCGATGTCGTAGATGTTCTTCATCGACCACTTGAGTGCCACCATGTGCCCGCCGTTGTCGCGGACGACACCCTTCGGCTCGCCCGTCGTCCCCGACGTATAGAGGATATAGAGCGGGTCCGTCGCCGCCACGGTGACGCATTCCGTCGGCTCGGCCGATGCCATCGCCTCCGCCCAGTCGACGTCGCGGCCCGGCGTCAGCGCGCCCTCGGACTCCGGGCGCGCCAGGATCACGCATTTCTCGACCTTGTGCTGGGCCAGTTCGATGGCGCCGTTGAGGAGCGGCATGTAGTCGATGACCCGGTTGACCTCGATGCCGCAGGTAGCCGAGACGATGGCTTTCGGTTTGGCGTCGTCGATGCGCACCGCCAGCTCGTTCGAGGCGAATCCGCCGAAAACCACCGAGTGGATGGCGCCCAGGCGTGCGCAGGCGAGCATGGCGATGGCCGCTTCCGGCACCATGGGCATATAGATTATGACCCGGTCGCCCTTCTCCACCCCTTGCGCGCGCAGGACGCCGGCGAACGTGGCGACCTCGTCGCGGAGCTCGGAATAGGTATAGGTCTTCACCGTGCCGCCGGTGGCCGGGCTGTCGTAGATCAGCGCCGCCTGACCGCCGCGCCCGCCGTCGGCGTGACGGTCCAAGGCGTTGTAACACGTATTGCATTCGGCGCCGGCGAACCAGCGGTAGAACGGTGCATTGCTGTCATCGAGCACCCGGTCCCAGGTCTTGACCCAGTCGATGTCTTTCGCTGCGTCCCCCCAGAACCCGTCCGGGTCGTCGAGCGAGCGCCGATAGGCTTCCTCATAGGCGTTGGTCATGATCTCTCCCCCAGTGGTGGTATCGTCTTGGTTGACGCTTCGCGCCGACCCGATCTCTTGCCCAAAGTGTGGGACAAAACACCGGCTTTGCAAAGCGGCTTTGCGGGGTTTAGGCGCCGCCCTCTCCGGCCAGCGGCATACAACAGCCCTCTCGCAAATTTGCGCCGACCATGACGGAAAAAAGACACCGTGGCTTTGATTTGGGTCAGTTTGGCGGCCAGGGAGCAGCGCCGCCGCTCAGGTGAAGCCCGCGTAGCGGGGCAGGATATCGGCCGCCGGCGTCGGCTCGATGCCGAGGTCCGCGAATGCCAACGCCTCGCCGGCGACGACGTTGTCCTGGCGCATCAGGGTGATCTGGTCGCGGGTCACGGGCGGGGTCGGCAGGATGGCGGCGACGGCGGCCAGGGTCTCCCAGACGACGAACGGCACCGGGATCAGCGGACGCCACCGCCCGGTCCGGTCGAGGACCAGACGCAGCAGGTCCCGGTAGGTATAGATGTCGGGCCCGCCGAGCTCGTAGACGCGGCCGACCGTCGTCTCGTCGGTCAGGACCCGGGCACAGGCCTCGGCGACGTCGTCGACAAAGACCGGCTGCAGGCGGGTGCCGCCCGTCCCGAACAGTGGCAGGGCGGGTGAAAAGCGGGCCATGCGGGCGAGCATGTTGAAGAAGTTGTCGTCCGGCCCGAACAACACGCTCGGCCGCAAAATGGTTGCGCCCGGGAAGGCCTCGGCGACCAGCCGTTCGCCCTTGGCCCGGGCACGCACATAGGGCGAAGACGATTTCGCGTCGGCGCCGATGCCCGAGATATGCACCAGCCGTCGGACACCGGTCTTGTTTGCCTGCCGGGCAACGTGCTCGGCGCCCAGGCCGTGGATGGCGTCGAAACTGGCGCCGCTTTTCTCCACATAGTGCCCGACGCAATTGATGACCACCGCCGAACCGGCGACGGCGCCGACGATCGATGCTTCGTCCCAAACGTCGGCGGCGATGCCGGTCACCTGCCCCGGGCGGCCCAATTGCGCGAGGCCGCCGGCGCGCTCGGGGTGCCGCACGGCGATCCGCACATCTTCGCCCTGCTGGACCAAACGCGCGACGACCCGCCGGCCAAGGAAACCGGAGCCGCCGAACATGGTGACCATGTCCGCAACCATCGTCCTGCCATCCGGATTGAAGTATAGCGCAACCGATCCACCGAAACATCACCGCGGTCGTGGGGAGCGGGTATGCCTAATGCCGGTGCCGGTGCATGGACCGGTTTGTCCGCGAGAGAGACTCCCTGTCGCCGCTCGAAGATCGGCTGCTGGAAAACGTGGTGCATGGCGGGTCCGTTGTTGAGATCTTCCAGACCGAATAAGAAGGACCGGACTTGGGCTGCAATCCCCCCATATCGGTCGTTCTGGCGTTCGATCAGAAACAACCGCTTCTGATCCAATGCAGACGTTCGGTTCACGTCGATGTTCTTGACAACTCGTCTTCGAAGCCGAGCATGCGGTCGGCGGCGGAATTGCCCAGTCCGTCAATCGACGGCAATTTGTCCAGCGATTTGACGACCTAGGACCGCCACCCCAGTTCAACGGAAATCCTATCGGCTGTTTCGACGACGGTTGGGGCCAACCCGGTCAGTCGTTCCTCGGGCATTCGTTCAACCGGTCCGGAAACGCTAATCGAGGCGAATACCGTGCCCCCGGAATCGCGGATCGGTGCCGCGACACATCGCACGTTAGGTTCGTTTTCCTCGCGGTCGACCGCATAGCCCGCGGCCCTGATGCGATCCAGTTCATCCCGCAAGAGGCGATGATCTGTGATCGTGTTCGGGGTCTGACGGTGCAACCCCTCACCAATGATGCGGGTGATGAGGTCCTCGCGCTGGAAGGCAAGGAACGCCTTACCGACACCTGTGCAGTAGCTCGGCGCGCCTTCGATGGTGGTAACGGTGGTGATCGGTGCCGTACCCATTTCTTGACGTTCGATGAACACCATCTGGCTGCCGTCAAAAACGCATAAATGGACCGTTTCACCGGTGAGACGCTGCAGATGGGTGACATGGGGCCGAGCATGGCGGTTGAGGTCCATGCTGGCCAACACCAGGCTGCCCAGCTGAAACAGCTTTATGCCCAGGCGGTAGGAATCCCGTTGGCCGTCCTGGTCGAGCAATCCGATATCACGGAGCGAGGAGACGATGCGATGTGCCGTCGTCTTGGGCAGTCCTGTCCGGTCCGCCAACTCGGCCAGGGTCATGCTGTGCTGGCCCCGCGAGAAGCTATCCAGAACCATCATCATCTTGTTGATGGACTTGATGGTCCCCTTGGTCCTCTTTTCAGGCGCCTGTGCGGAATCCATCGCGTCCGTTCTCTCTCCAAGGGTTCGTCGGGCGTCGAAAACTAACCGCCGACGACAATTCGCCGCACCCGCTTATCGGCGAAGTTGGTCAACAATTGGAACAGATAACATACCGCGAAATAGATAGCAGCCACGACGATGAATACGAGGAATGGCTCATGCGCGCGAACGACGATCTCCTTACCAAGCCGCGTCACCTCGCTGATGCCGATGATCGAGATGATCGACGTGTCCTTGACCATCAGGATGCTCTGGCCAACCAACGACGGCGTGATGGTCAGCAGCACCTGCGGCAGTACGATCTTGCGCATGCGCTGTGTGAACGTGAACCCCAACGCGATGGCGGCCTCGTTTTGGCCGCGATCGAAGGAAGCGAGGCCGCCGCGCATGATCTCCGTCATGTAGGCGCCGTGATTGATGCCGAGCGCGATGATCGCCGTTGTGTAGGGATCGACGTCTATGCCGCAGTAGGGTAACCCGTAGAAAATCAGGAACACGAAGATGAGAAAAGGGACGCTGCGAAAAATGTAGACGTAAATGCGGATCCCTATGCGCATTGACCGGTTTCGCGAGGCGCCGATGGTTCCGCCGACGATGCCGATGGCCAGCGATAGGAAGAACGCGCCTATGGTCAGAATAGCCAGCGGACCCAATCCCTGGACCAGGATGAACGTCGTATCGAACAGGAATTCAACTGTTTGCATCATCCGTCATCCTGCGTAGCGGAATTTCTTTTCGATCGCATCGACGACGACGTTCAGCGTCATGCAAATGAGAACGTAGAGAACACAAGCCACCAAATAGGCCTCTAGATAGGAATAGGTCTCATTGCCGACTTCGTCCGCCGCCTTGGTGAGTTCCAGGACGGCGATGGTGTAGAGCAGGGACGTGTCCTTGATCAGCTGGACGAACTGACCGCTGATGGCAGGGATCGCCAGCGGGGCCGCCTGTGGCAGAATGACTTTGAGCAACGTGATGGGAAGGCGCAGACCGAGTGAGGCTGCCGCTTCGAACTGGCCACGTGGAATGGCCTGCAAGGCACCGCGTATGATTTCAGCGATGTAGGCACCGGAGTTGAAGGTCAAGGCAATGATTCCGGTCTCGAAGGCGCCGATGGTGATGCCGATCGCCGGCAAGCCGAAATAGATAAAATAGATCTGAACCAGGAGAGGTGTATTGCGGACCAGCGAAACATAAATCGCACAGGCGCGGTTGCCCCAGCCTTTTCCGAAGAAGCGAACAATACCGACCAGCAACCCGACGACGAAAGCCAACACCAGGCCGACGGCGGCCGAACGAATGGTATTGATCACACCGGAGACATAGATCTCCTGGTGTTCAAGGAACAGGTAATAGGCGTCCTCGAACACCGCGCCACCTCAATGGGTCATGATCTGATCGAGGAAGACGCGTGTGCGTTCCTCGTCAGGGTTGGAGAAGAAGGCTTCTGGCGTGTTTTCCTCAACGACCAATCCCTCCTCCATAAAGACGATGCGATCGGCAACCTCCCGGGCGAACCCCATTTCGTGAGTGACCACGATCATCGTCATTCCCGATTGGGCTAGACCCAACATGACCTGCAAAACCTCGCCGACCATTTCCGGGTCAAGCGCCGAAGTCGGTTCGTCGAACAGCATCATCTCCGGTTCCATGGCCAGCGCCCGGCAAATGGCGACACGCTGTTGTTGGCCGCCGGAGAGGTCGATGGGATAGGCTTCCGCCTTATCGGCCAGGCCAACCCTGTCGAGCAGACCTCGCGCCCTGTCCCGCGCCTCCGTTGCGCCAGTGCCGAGGACCGTTGTCTGGGGAACGACAAGATTGTCGAGAACAGTGAGGTGAATGAACAGGTGGAAGCGCTGAAAAACCATGCCCACTCGACGCGTCAGGTCGCGCATGGGCATGGCAGATGTATCCTCCCCATCCAACATGATGCGACCGCCTGACAACTCACCGTCGAGGCGGTTGATGCAGCGGATGAAAGTGCTTTTTCCGGAACCGCTGGGGCCGCAGACGACATGGACCTCGTTCCTTTCGATGGCCATATCGATGCCCTTCAGGGCATGGAATTGCCCGAAGTGCTTTTCGACCCGACGCGCCTCGAAATAAGCCACTCTCAACCTTTCCCGACAGGTGCCGGCGCTGTGAAGCCGCCCGGCTTCCGGCCGGGCGGCGGTCTTCGGATCAGCGCATGGTCAGACGGTTGTTTTCGCCGACATAAGGCGTGTAGTCGGCGATACCGAGGAAGTTGACCAGTTCCTGGCGGGCAGCCGATACGCCATCGTTCTTTTCCAGGAAGTCCTTTTTCCACTGCTCGCCGTCCACCCAATAGCGGAGCAGGGCCTCGAGGTGGCCATATTCGCGCGATTTCTCGACGAAGTAGTTGAGATAATGCCAGGTGTATTCGTCGCCTGGACGCACTGCGAAGGCCCAGGTATCAGTCTTGATCAGCTCGCTCGGCTGCTTGAGGGTCGTGAAGCCGTATTCGCTCGACAGCAGTTTGATCTGCACGGAATCGTTCAATGCCGCGTCGGCCCGCTTTGTCTTCAGCGCCTGGTAGGTGTCGACGTCCAGGGGATACGACTTTACCTCGGCCTTGGGGAAGTACTCCTTGGCCACCTCTGCCGAAACTGTGCCGGCGACGACGGCTACCCGTTTTCCCTCGGCATTGAGATCGACCCAGGACTGGAGGCTGGTTTCCGGTGGGACGAATGCCACGACACCGGCCTTATACCATTTCTCCTTGGTGAACAGGACCTTCTGGGCACGTTTGAACGTAGTCGACATGGTCGTGGCCAGGATGTCGGTTTTGCGGGTCAGCAAGGCCGGTATGAGGCCGGCCCATTCGACATCGATCATTTCGAGATCGACACCTAGACGGGCCGCGATCATACGGTTGAGGTCGATGGAGATGCCGGCCGGATTGTTGTTCACGTCGCGGAACCGCCAGGGCGGCGACGCCAGGTTGTTGGCAATGGTGATGGATTTGTCCTTCAGAACCTTGCCGATCGTGTCACGCTTCTCGGCGGCCTCGACCGCGGTCGCGAGCATGGCAGTGGCGAGAATGGCCATGCCTAGAAATCTAAACAAATTCATACCTGTATCCTCCCAAGCGTAGACTCGAAGCGGTCGAATAGTATTCCGAATTGCGGAATAGGCGTATCGACAGATCGGGAGTGTTCCAACATTTGATAAAAAATTCAAGAAAAAATGGTATATTAATGGAAATTCGTTGACATTGTTCCAAAAAACATAATTCATTTCCACAACAGATTATTTAATTCCGCATATCGGAATTAGGCATGTCTCAGACCCAAACCGCCAAAAGGATACGGCGGTCGCCTGCGAGGAAACGTGCGATGCCCAATGAGATTGATCCCGCTCTGCGCCAGACCATTACGGGCATTCTGCCTCCGATCACGACACCTTTCGACGAGGACGGAGCCTTGGTTTTTGAGGCCATCGCCGAACAGGTCGAATTCATCATCGCTGCGGAGGCGACTGGGATCATCGCCGGCGGCAGCACGGGCGAAGGTCATACCCTCGGCTCAGAAGTGTTCGCCGCCGTCATGTCGGAAGCGCATCGGGCAATCGCCGGCCGTGTGCCCTTCGTCGCTGGACTGATCGTCAACAGCACCCAAGAGGCAATCGAACGGGTCCGTCTTCTCGATGACCTCACGGTCGATGCGTTACAGGTAACGCCGGTACACTATTTGTTTCGGCCCGATGACGACGCCACCGTCGAGCACTTTCGGGCCATATGGCAGGCGACTGGAATTCCTCTTCTCATCTACAACGTGATTCCATGGAATTACCTGGGCGTCGATCTGATGCTGCGCATCATGGACGAGGTTCCCGGAGTGATCGGCATCAAGCAGAGTTCGGGAGATTTGAAATCCCTTTCCGACCTGCTTCTCCGGGTCAAGCCCGAGAACCTGGTCCTCACCGGCATCGACGCACTTCTCTACCCGGCGTTCACCCTTGGCGCCCATGGTGCGATCACGGCTTTGACGTCCGCCGTACCGGGCACTGTCGTTAAGCTTTGGCGCTTGGTCGAGGCCGGCGATCATTCAGCGGCGCGGGAATTGCACTACAAGCTCAATGCCCTGTGGAATGTCCTCCGCCACGACAATTTGCCGGCCTTTACGAAATACATCCAGCATCGGCAGGGGCTAGGTTTCTACCACCCGCGCGCGCCGATGGAGGGGATTAGTGACGCCGACCGCGAACAGGTGGACAAGGCTTTGGCCGCATTGCTGAGCTAACGTTGTGACGGTAACCTGCGCGGCCCATCTGCTGCGTTAACCCCGACGCGTCCCAAGATCACCGTTTTTCGCGAAGGATAACCCGATGACCGCAACCTTTCCGGAAAACCATCCAATCGAGGCGATGCCGCGCCACATTCTCGACATCCAGGTCAACCAGATATGCGATATCGCCGATATGGCGCGGACCGACCCCGAGGTGATCAAGCTTTGGATCGGCGAAGGCGACTTACCGACCCCGGATTTTATCTGCGATGCCGCGGTCGCCGCCCTGCACGCCGGTCATACGCGCTACACCTATGCATTGGGTGTGCCTGAATTGCGTGCGGCGCTGGCTCGCTACCATTCGCGCCATTGGGACATTGAGATCAATCCGAGTCGGTTCTCAAGCACTATTGGCGGCATCAATGCGATCATGCAGGCGTTCCAATCCATCCTCCGTCCCGGTGACGAGGTCGTCATCCCGACACCAGCATGGCCCAACATCCTCGAAGTGGTCGCCATCGCCGGAGGAACAGCTAGGCCGGTCATACAACGGATCGGTGACGACAACCGGTTTAATCTCGATCTAGACGAGCTGTTTTCCGCCGTGACCGAGCGCACGCGGGCAATTGCCATCAACTCCCCTTGCAATCCGACCGGTTGGGTCATGTCCAGGGACCAGATGGTGCAAGTTAGGGGCTTCGTACGCCAGAAGGGCCTATGGCTGGTATCGGACGAAGTCTATAACCATTTCACCTACGATGGCGTGGTGGCGACATCTTTTCTCGAACTCTGCGACCCCGATGACCGTCTGCTGGTCACCAACACCTTCTCCAAGAACTGGTGCATGACCGGCTGGCGAAGCGGATGGATCATTTTTCCTGAAGGAACCGGTCGTGTGTTCGATAATCTCAGCCAGTACAACACGACCAGCACGCCCACCTTCCTGCAGCACGGTTGCATTGCCGCCCTCGATCACGGCGACGCTTTCATAAAATCCAATGTCGCTCGCTGTGCCGAGACGCGGCGGATATTCCGCGACGGTCTGGCCGGTCTTTCCAGCGTGATCATCCACCCTCCCGACGGCACTTTCTATCTGACACTGGAAGTGAAAGGGGCCGTGGACGGTTTCGCAGTTGCCGTACGTATGCTGCGCGAGGCCGGCGTCGGAATCGCTCCGGGCTCAGCTTTCGGTGAAGGAGGCGATTCATTCATGCGATTATGCTTCGCCGTCAGCCCGGATTTGGCACGCGAGGCCGTGGCACGCATGCGGCCTTTCCTGGAGCAACTCTGACCAATCCCATACCTGGGCCTATCGATCGACATTTAGGTGCCATCCCTAGAATTGAAACCCTGATTGCGTGCCGCATTTGGAATTCGGTGGTCGTTCACACGCCGAAGACCGAACAACCGTTACGGATGGAAAGCGACCTTGACGTGGAACAGGCTGTCTTGCCGGCTCCCGAGATATACCGGTCCTTAAAGCGGGCCACCTTCCAAGGCCGTTTTGACCGATAATCTGCCTTTCTTAGTTGCCTCACAGCTCGCCTTCTCCTTGACACATGAGCCGCATCACCAATGCTGATTGTTGAAAGTGGGCGTGGCCTAAGCTCGAGTTTACGAATAGCCCCAAGTCCGATTCGAGTGATTTTCAGGCGTTGGCGCATTGTCCGTGTAAAACCGTTTGATGCTTCAGGGCTCCTTCTTCCAATAACTGATGATTTCCGGACAGCAAAAACCCGATAAGCCATTGACTTGGCCGGTTTATATCTGATTGCGGGGGTAGGATTTGTTCAAGCTCCTACAATCGTGACCTCTGTTTAATTTTCCGATCATCCCCTTTCGATTTCCCGATGGCCGCTTCTAGTTGCGAAGCGGGCATAAAACAGTGCTTGCGGACAGATCCGCTAGATCCCATGAGCTATCCACCGGGAGAGTCATAAAAGTCGGCGGCTAGCTGTTCAGAATCCGGACATGGGTGCGAGGACGCCGTATCGACCGGAAATCACCTATAGCGACCGTCGGCTTAAGCGTCACGGCATGTTCGAAGTGCCGTGACGTTCCAGGTCCGCCGTTAAACCTAAGCCGACATCAGGCCATTCGTGACTAGTGGAGCAGGTTCACCAGACGACGGCATAATTAGCGTCTCTTCGAGTCAACGGCAAAGCCCCAATCCAGGCATCGCTGGCAACCCTCTGCATGGTCCGGTAAGTGCTGAAGCCGGCGCGCAAGGTGGATGCGTAACTGGCGGGGTTCCGAGAAGGGCGGAAAGGCTGGTCTAAGCAATCGGCAAGTCGTTAACCGTCCAAAGAAACTGAAAACGAGTTTCTTGTTCTTACACATCCGATTTGACTCGAAAGCTTAGGAGGCGCCCATGCTTGAAAGCTTTTTGTACAGATAGGAGCGGGAAATCCCGAGGGAGTCGGCGACGCGTTTCTTGTTGCCTTTATGCTCGTTCATCGCCTTGCGTATTTCCGCATCTTCGACCCGCGAGAGAATGTCTTGAAGCGTGCCCATGCCAGAATCCTGATCAGGCACTAGATCATCCTCCTGTGGCACGGTTAGGTCGCGGTCGCCTGCGGTTTCGAACGCGCTCGCTTCGATTTGCTCGGTATCACAGAAGATGGCCGCCCTCTCCACCTCGTGTTTGAGCTGACGAATATTCCCTGGCCAATCTCGGGTCTTCAAAAGCATGATTGCATCCGATGAAATGGTTAAAGGCCCGATTTCATACCTATTGCAAAACTCATCCAGGAAATGAGGGGCGAGCGAGTCGATGTCTTCGAGCCGGTCGCGTAATGGGGGTGCTGTGAGAACGACCGCACTCAACCGATAGTAAAGATCCATGCGGAACTCTTTCGATCCGGCCATTTCCTCCAAATCGCGATTCGTGGCCGAAATAAATCTGAAATCCACATCTAATGGACCATCGCCGCCCAATCGTTCAACAACGCGCTCTTGCAACACACGAAGCAGTTTGGCCTGCAACTCCAATGGCAACTCACCAACCTCGTCGAGAAAGAGAGTGCCGCCATCAGCCTGTTCAAATTTGCCCACGCGTCCCTTAGTCGATGCCCCGGTGAAGGCCCCCTTCTCGTAGCCGAATAGCTCGCTTTCGAAGAGCGACTCGGGCAAAGCCGCAGCGTTGACCGTCACCAACTTGTTCGCACTTCGTGGCGAGAGTTCATGAAGCGCCTTGGCGACCAATTCCTTTCCGACACCACTTTCGCCTTGGATTAAAATCGGCACATCGAGCCGCGCGACGCGTCTGATGTCAGCGGATAGACTTCGCATCGCCGAAGACTCGCCGAGCAGATCTTTCACGCCAAGATCTTGCGCCTCGTCTAACTCCGCCTTTTTCCGATAGAACGCCACCTCTCGCTCAAGATCATTGACTCGCCGGCTAAGGGCCTGCGCCTCCCGAGGGCCTTTGAACATGACCCGTCCGACCGCACCGACCACCTCATCGTCCTTTAGGATTGGCACTCTCGACACCACGCGGTCTACCCCGCGCATGCGCTGTAGGACACCGATCTCTGCGCGACCAGTTTGCACGACATGCTGCAGACGCGTGTTTTCGATCACGGATTCGACGGGTTTGCCGATACCCTCACCTTCCGCAAGGCCCAAGAACTCGGCATGTATGGGCGAGATATATCGCAGCTTTCCGTCTGCATCGACGACCGTCATAGCGTCGAACGGGTTGCTTACCAGGTAGGTCAGGATCTCCTCGGCAAAATCGACGGTGTTCAGGAACGTAAACAGGGCGTCATGCTCGATCGTGGTGACATAAACGATGAGTTCCTCATCGGTTTGCCGCGCAAGCATCGAGACGGGTTGGCCATTCAGTCGAAACGAACTGAGCGATCGAACCGTAAGGAGCCGATCGAACTCTTCGGATGTCACCCAAGAGATCACGGTGGGGTCTTTTGCGAAGCCGGATGCGCGCAAGACGTTCCGACTTGAATCCAGGATGATTATGCCCCTTGCCATCGTCGACTCTTGGAATCCTGCGAAATGCCTCTCCCAAGGACGAATTATCCCAGCAGGTGTCTTTGAGAGCTACACTTTTGTAGCGTAGTCAAAAAAGAACAGAAAAAAACCGTTTAATTTCAATCACTTAATTTTTGGTCCGAGCTGGCATACCGATTGCTCAATCCATGTCGTCACACCACATGCTGTTGGAGAAGTCGTTGAGCTATAAAGATCCCATAACGGATTTGCCCCTCCATCGGTTGCCACAGCGGCAACCGGGACCGGGTCTCGGTTTCCTTGATGGCGTGCGGGTTGTCGATCTGACCACATCAGTTGCGGGTCCCTATGCGACAATGCTGCTCGCCGATTTCGGCGCCGAGGTCATCAAGATCGAACGACCCGGCGGCGATGATGCGCGTGCCTGGGGACCGCCATTCTTGGATGGCGAATCACTCTGGTTCATGGCCGTCAATCGGAACAAGAAAAGCGTTGTCATAGATCTCAATGACGAAACCGGCATGCGGAACCTCTATGAACTCATAAGAACCGCCGACGTTTTCCTGACCAACCAACCACCGAGCGTTCAGAAGAAATTCGATTTGGACTATGAATCGCTCCGCCGCTTGAACGACAAACTGATCTTTACGGCGGTGACGGGTTTCGGTCTGTCGGGAGCTCGCGCCAAGTTGCCCTGTTATGACCTGATCGCCGAGGGATACTCAGGCGTGATGGATTTGACCGGCGCCGAGGACAGTGAACCTCAGAAGATCGGCGCCCCGGCGGCCGATATGCTCGCCGGCCAAGACGCTGCAATGGCAACCATGGCCGCGTTGTATGACCGGTTGCAAAACGGGAAAGGCAAACTCATCGATGTCTCCTTGGTGGAGAGCATGACCAGGTTCCTCGCTTGCCGGATTTCTGCCTTCGTTGGTTCCGGAGTTCTCCCCACGCGGTCCGGAGGCACCGATAGCGTCATTGCCATTTATCAGGCCTTTGAAACGCAAGATGAGCCGATCACATTGGGCCTGGGCAGCGACGCTATTTGGACCCGCTTCTGGACCGCGGTAGGGCGGCCCGAGTACGCCGAAGACGAACGCGTGAAATCAAATGCCGAGCGACGCAACCGTCGAGCGGAGATCGTCACGGAAATCCAGGCGATCCTGAAGCAACGCCGGCGGGACCAGTGGTTGGCGATTTTCGCCGAGGCGCGGGTTCCGGCTGGGCCAATCAACAACATCGAACAAACGGCGATGGACGAAGACTTCAATGCCCGTGGGTTCATTTGTGCGCTGGATGACGGCAATAGACTTACGCCGCACATCGGACTTGGCATTCAGGTCGACGGCGAGCCGGTCATGCCGCGCTCCGCCGCGCCGGCGCTTGGGGCACATACGGAAGAGGTACTAGACTCATTACCCAGTACGAACGCACCGGCAGACAGTGCCGTTTCGGCAGGTTGAGTACCTGTTCAGCAGTCGAAGGAAAACACCAATGACATTTGAGACCATTATCTACGAGGAAGACGGCCCCATCGGGCGCATCACGCTCAATCGCCCCGACGACGGCAACATGTTCACCGAAACCATGTGTCATGAGATCCGCGATTGCATCGAGGGGATTCGTCGCGAAACGCGAACCCGGGTCGTCGTTCTGACCGGCGCCGGCGATAAGTTCTTCTGCATCGGCGGCCGAAAAGACGGCATGGAGGACACCAACCTTTATGCCGGCGTCCTGCCCACGTTGGAAATGTACGAAGCCATCGACCGGCTGCAGAAGCCCGTGATCGCCTCCATCAACGGCTTTGCCGTCGGCGGCGGCAATGTCTTGCAAATGGTATGTGATCTCTCGATCGCCAAGGAAAGCGCCGTTTTCCGTCAGGTCGGCCCGATGATGGGATCGTTCGATGCCGGCTACGGCACCTGGTATTTGGAGGATCTGGTCGGCAAACGAAAAGCCAAGGAAATGTGGCACGCGAACCCGAAGTTGAAAGCCGCGGAGGCACTGGCGATCGGTCTAATCAACCGAATGGTTCCTGACGAAGAACTCGCCGAGAGGACGACCGAGTTCGCGCTGGAAGTTGCGGATCGCGGTGCTTTCGCCCTGGCCTCGATCAAGGGTGCGTTCAATGCCCGCCATGGAGGCGTCGCCGGCCTTTCGAGGGTCACGCACGACCTTCTCCTACGCTCCTATCTCAACACGGCCGAATCGAAAGAGCTCAACGTGAGCTTCAATGATCGCCGGCAACCGGATCATTCGATGTTTGGGAAATAAGGACCGGACCTTTGCGACCATTTCTCACCCTTCACGACCCGAAGCAAGCGGGCCTCTATTACGAGGACGGGCGGTGGACCCAGGATACGTTCTACAGTTTGTTGGACGGCCTGGCGCAGACCCAGCCGGGCGCCTTGGCGCTCCGTGACGGTCGCGTGTCGTTAAGTTGGTCCCAGTTGAAGGGAAAGGTCGATTCTCTCGCTGCCCTCTACCGGTCCCATGGACTGGTACCAGGCGACCGGGTTTCTATCTGGATGTCGAACAAGGCGGAGAGTGTGATTGCTTTTCTCGCCTGCTCGCGAGAGGGGCTGGCCTGCAACCCGTCACTCCACCGGACCTATACCTGTCAAGAGATCGTTGAACTCCTTGAGCGGTTGAGCACCCGTATCTTGATTACGGAACAGGGTTGGGGGGCGGACCGCGACGCCTGCGATTTCGATGCGATGTTGGGCGAATTGCCGTCCTTGAAAGCGATGTACACGACGGAAACGCTGCCCCTGGACGGAGATCCAGAAAACGTCCCCCCCCAACGACGACCCGGATACGGTGAGCTACCTCGCCTTCACATCCGGAACCACCGGAATGCCGAAATGCGTCATGCATTCAGCGAACACACTGTTGTCGAATGGTCGGGAAATTGTCGAGTCCTGGGGCTTCGACAATGACACCGTGCTTTTGAGTCTAAGCCCGCTTTCACATCACATCGCTTGGGTCGCTGTTGCCAAATGGCTGCTGTCGGGCTGCACCTTCATCACCGATGACCCGCCGTCCGGAATGAAGAAACTGGATTGGATCCTCGAAACGGGCGCGACCTACGTCATGGGGGTTCCGACTCATGCCATGGATATTCTGGCCGACCAAAAATCCCGGGGCATGGCACGTATTGGAAACGTCTCGGTGTTTTACATGGCAGGCGCGCCGATCCCAGAAGTCGTCGCGGAAGATTTCGTCAAGCAAGGGATCAAACCCTTGAACGTCTACGGCATGACGGAGAACTCCTCGCACCAGTTCACGCACCCTGATGACGCGCCGCACGTGTGGACGAAAACCTGCGGACGTGGCGGACGCGGATATGAGGTCAAGATCTTTTCCGCCGATGACCCCGACCGCGAAGCCGAACCGGGCGAAACCGGCCAGATCGCAGGCCGCGGCGCTGATCTCATGCTCGGATATTTCGGTGGACAGGAGGCAACGGAAAAAAGCTTCAATAGCTCCGGCTGGTTCCTGTCCGGCGACCTCGGCTCCATGGACGAAGATGGCAACCTCCTCATCGAAGGCCGGCTCAAGGACCTGATCATTCGCGGCGGACACAACATCCATCCAGCCCATATCGAAGCCCTTGCGCTTCGTCATGACGAGATCGACCTGGCGGCAGCGTTCCCCGTGCCGGACGACCGGCTCGGCGAACGGGTTTGTCTAGCCATCAAAGGCAACCCCGATCCGAAAACCACGCTGAGGCATCTTTGGGAACAAGGATTGTCGAAATTCGACATGCCCGAGTGGTTCGTCAAAGTCGACGAATTCCCGCTTACCCCCAGCGGAAAGATCATGAAACGCGAACTGATCGCCATGCACAGGAACGGGGAAATCAATCCGGAAGCCATTAATTTCAAGGTATTGGGAATCGAATCATGACCGTCGAATTGTCCCGTATCGGCGATATAGCGCTGATCAAACTGAACCGGCCCGAGGCTCTCAACGCCCTGTCGTTCTCGATACTCGAGGAGATCGGAAACGTCATCGACGAGGTATCGTCCAGCGACGCCCGGGCGGTTCTGGTCACCGGCGAGGGCGAAAAGGCCTTTTGCGCCGGTGCCGATATCAAGGAATTGCGAAATAGGTCGTTGATGGATCAGAAGCGGGGCGCCGAACTGGGGCAAGGCGTCTTCCAGAAACTGTCGGCCCTGTCCATGCCCTCCATCGCCCTGATCAACGGGTACGCCTTTGGCGGCGGATTGGAACTGGCGCTTGCATGCGATTTCAGGCTCGCCGCGCCGACGGCCAAAATGGGACTACCGGAAATCAAACTCGGTCTGATCCCGGGATACGGCGGCACCCAACGACTGCCGAGATTGATCGGCGAATCCCGTGCGTTGGAAATGATCCTGACGGCGGAAACCGTCGACGCGACGGAGGCCGAGCGCATCGGCCTCGTCAATCGGATCGTCGATGGCGACTTGCTCGAAGCGGGACGGGAACTCGCCGGACGCATGACATGTTTCAGCATGCCTGCGCTGGGATTTGCGCGCGACGCGGTCCGCCGCGCCGCCGAGACATCGCTGCCCGAGGGCCTCAAATGCGAAGCCGAGTTGTCGGCGCTCGCCTACCAGACCGAAGATGCCGAAGAAGGTATGGCTGCGTTCGAAGAAAAGCGGAAGCCGGAGTTCAAAGATGTCTGAAGATCAGATCATCGTCACCGGCGCCAGCAAGGGGATCGGTGCGGCGATTGCCCAGGAGTTGGCCGCGCGCGGGCGCAATGTTGCGTGCCTATCGCGTTCCGGCGAAGCACCCGTTGGCTACGGCATCAGCTGCGACATGACCGATGAGGTCGCCGTCGCACGGGCGTTCAAAGAGGTCGCGTCGAAAGGAACAGTAGCGGGCCTCGTCAACAATGCCGGTGTGCACAAGGGCGGGCCGACGGCAACCTTGAAGACTGAAGAATACGAGAACGTGATGCAATTGAACGCCACGGCCGTCATGGTCGCAGCCCGCGAAATCTATCCGCATCTCAAGGGAAACGGAGGAACGATCGTCAACATCGGGTCGTTCTTCGACAAACTCGGTGTCCCGGACAATTTGGCATATTGCGCATCGAAGGCCGCTGTCGGCGCCATGACCAGGTGTCTTGCCGTCGAATGGGCTTCCGACGGCATCGCCGTCATGAACGTCGCCCCCGGGTATATCGAAACGGATCTCAATAGCGATTTCCTCGCGCAGGAGCACGTCCGCAAGTGGATGTCGAAGCGCATTCCGTTCGGTACGCCGGGAACACCGGCGGACGTCGCACGGCTCGTCGCGGCGATCTTCGCCGAGGACATTCCGTTCCTCACGGGGGAAACGATTTACATCGACGGTGGGCAAGGGATGAACCACTAATGAAAATATTCACTCAATTATCGAATTCACGGAACTGGAACGACGAGGAACGCCTTGTCCTCGACCAGGTCCAACGCGTAGCCGACGAAGTCATCGCGCCGAAGGCCGCCGAGTACGACCGCTCCGGGGAGTTTCCTTGGGACAGCGTCAACGCAATCAACGAGCTTGGCTTGAACGCCATATTCATACCGGAAGAATTCGGCGGTGCGCCCATGAGCCTGCGGCTCTACCTCGAGATCGTATCGATCATCTCTGAGGCATGCGCGTCGACGGGGATCATCTACGCGACGAATTACCACGGCATGAAGCCGGTGATCGATGTCGGCACGGAAGATCAAAAGACACGGCTTCTGCCGAAGATCGCCGAAGGTGGCCTCGGGGCGCTGGCGATCACCGAGCCGACGGCAGGCTCCGACGCCACGGGCATGAAGACGCGTTTCACGCCCGACGGCGACGACATCGTCATCAATGGTTCGAAGATCTTCATTACCAACGGCGATGTCGCCGACCGCATTCTCTTGTTCGGGAAATGGTCGGAAATCGAAGACCCGAAGGCGGCGATCTCCGTGCTCGTACTGGAGAAAGGCACGGAAGGGTTCTCCGTCATCGGCAAGGAAGAGAAGATGGGGCACCGGGCGTCATCCACTTGTGCGCTGTCATTCGACAACGCCCGTGTCCCGCGAGCAAATCTTATCGGAGAGCCCGGCGAGGGCTTGAAGATCCTCCTGGCGTCCTTGAACAAATCGCGCCCGTCTGTTGCCGCCCACGCGTTGGGAATTGCGCGGGCAGCGTTCAAGGACATGATCGCCTACACCAATGAACGCATCCAGTCCGGAAGGAAGATCATCGAATTTCAGGGCAACCAGTTCAAGATCGCCGACCTCGGCAGTGAACTGGCGATGGCCCAGGTCTGGTTGCACTACGTCGCCGATCTAATCGAGAGCGGGTCCGACGACTACGGGCTCGAAGCGTCCATCGCCAAGATGCGCGGTTCCGACATCGCCATGCGCATGACCACCGAGTGCGTTCAACTGCATGGCGGATACGGATATTGCGCCGACTATCGCGCCGAACGCCTGATGCGGGATGCGAAGATCACGCAAATCTGGGAAGGCGCGAACGAGATTCACCGTCAACTCATTGGCCGGAGTTTTATCGAGAAATGACAAAGAGAATCGAAACTGTTGCCGTTTGTGGTGCGGGCGGGACCATGGGGGCGGGAATCGCCATCGTCGCGGCGCGGGCAGGCTTTAGGACATTCGCCTACGACCTGCAAGAAGAGCCATTGGAGCGCACTCGCGGCCAAACCGAGTCCTTCTTCGAGAAATCCGTCGAGCGGGGCAAGATGTCTGCCGAAGACAGGGACTCGGCGCTGGACAATCTGCGTTCGACGACCTCGCTCGACGACCTGGCCGAAGCGGACCTCGTTATCGAGGCCGTATTCGAGAGCCTCGAAGTCAAGAAGGATCTGTTCGGGAAGCTGGATTTGATTTGTCCCGAACACACGATCTTCGCCTCCAACACATCGACGCTCTCGATCACCGAAATAGCGGCCGGCGCCAGCCGCCAGGACAAGATCGTGGGCATGCATTTCTGCTTGCCGGCGCAGCTGATGAAACTGATCGAGATGTCACCGGGCGAGAACACGTCGGAAGAGACGTTTCAGACGGCCTGGGCCTGGACCGAAGCCGCCGGCCAGACGCCGGTCAAGACCCAGGACAAGCCAGGGTTCATCCTCAACGCTCTCCTGGCCCCCTTCAACAACGACGTCATCCGGGCTGTCGAGGCCGGGGTGGCGAAACCGGCCGATATTGATACGGCCCTCAAGGCCGGCCTCGGATATCGCATGGGCCCGTGCGAACTGCTCGACCTGATCGGTCTGGATACTCAGATCCGCCTTTGCGAGGCCTTCTATCCGATCACCTTGGACCCGCGCGCATCGGCCCCGCCCCTCCTGAGGCGCATGGTTGCTGCCGGAAAGCTTGGCCGAAAGTCGGGCCGGGGTTTCTACGACTATGACCGCGACGCGATGTTTGGAGGCTGACATGAACTACGAGATCGTTTCCAACCAAGGCAGCCGTTCGTTCCCCGACGGAGACCGTTTCCTCGAAGGTTCGACGTCCGGGGCGGAGGTGGCCTTCTTTCTCGGCGGGGCATAGGGTGAAGACGTGACCAAGAAAGCCGTCGTGATCGAGCTCGACCTCGAGTGCTTGGGCGAACATACCGGCGAGGATATGGGCGGCGAAGGCTCGAACCGCGTCGGCTTTGCCCGATATCGCAATGGTGACGATGCGCCATCGAACTTGATCGAACTGGTGCGCCAGGACGCAACGGACGCCGACGCGGTGGCTGCCGCCAAGGAGATCTTCGAGGCTGCCGGGTTCGACGTCGCGGTATGTTCCGATCAAACGGGCCGGATCGTCGATCGTCTCGTGCGACCGAAATACAATGCGGCGCTCAAGTTCCTCGATGAGGGACTTGCAACGGCCGCCGACATGGATCTGACCTGCCGGTTGGGGCTCGGGTATCCGGATGGTCCCATCGAACGCGTCGTGCGGGGAGGACTTCCCCGCCACCACGAAATCACGACCAGACTATTCAACGAAACCGGCGCCGCCGGTTACGCACCCGCTCGGCGGTCAGTGGTCGCCAAGAACCGGAGTGAAGCCAAATGAACGGAGCCCTTGACGATATCCTGGTGGTCGATTTTTCGACGCTGCTGCCTGGACCGATGGCGACGCTGTTTCTGGCCGAGGCCGGCGCTGAAGTGATCAAGGTCGAGCGTCCCGGCACGGGTGAGGAGATGCGGGCCTATCATCCGCGTTGGGGCGTCGATAGCGTCAACTTCAACATGTTGAACCGAGGAAAGAAAAGCATCGCGGTCAACTTGAAAGACCCGGCCGCGACGGAGGGCCTTCGTCCGCTGTTGGAACGGGCCGACGTAATCGTCGAGCAATTCCGGCCCGGCGTTATGGACCGGCTGGGGCTTGGCTACGAAGCGATTCGTGAGATCAATCCGGACATCATTTATTGCTCCATTACCGGGTACGGGCAAAATGGCCCCAAGAGCCTCCGCGCCGGGCACGATCTCAATTACATCGGCGATGCCGTCCTGCTTGCCCTCAGCAGCGGTCCGGTCTCGTCCCCCGTGGTTCCGCCGGCATTGATCGCGGATATCGCCGGCGGCACCTACCCGGCGGTGATGAACATTCTGCTGGCGCTCAGGAAGAGAGACCGGTCCGACGAGGGCAGTCGCCTCGATGTCTCCATGGCCGACGGTTTGTTTCCGTTCATGTACTGGGCCATCGGCGACGGACAGGGCGCTAACGCATGGCCGGGCAACGGCGATTCGTTGGTGACCGGCGGCACCTGCCGCTACCGAGTCTATCGGGCGGCCGATAACAAGCTCGTCGCCGCGGCCCCGATCGAGGAGAAATTCTGGCAGATCTTCGTCGAGGCTATCAGCCTGGAGGCGGAATTCCGCGACGACACCAAGGATCCCGCCGCAACGCTCGCCCGAGTCGCCGAGATCATTGGATCGGAGCCTTCGGATCATTGGCGGACCGTGTTCGAAGAAGCCGATTGCTGTTGTTCGATCGTCGGCACCGTGAAGGAAGCGCTGGCGGACCCGCATTTTAAGGCGCGCGGGGTCTTCGACGGCATCATCGTCAACGAGACCGGTGCCGAGATCACGGCTTTGCCGGTACCGATCGAAGCTGATCTGAAAACGCAGGAAAACAAGCGGGCGGCACCGCGATTGGGTGAGCACAACGCCCTGATCGAAGGCGCCCGGAAGGTGAAGGGGTATGGCACATGAAGGCGGTTTGGATAGAGAAATTCGCCCCCATCGAGGAGGCGCAATTCAAGGAAGTTGACGATCCCATCGCCGGACCGGGGCAGGTCGTAGTCGACGTGAAGGTCGCTGAGTCGAACTTCCCGGACATTCTCGTCATGGAGGGGAAGTATCAGATCAAGCCGCCGTTGCCGTTCTCTCCCGGTAAGGCCGCGGCCGGTATCGTGTCTTCCATCGGCGACGGTGTCACCGATCTTGCCGTCGGGGACCGGGTTGCGGTGCAAGTCGAATATGGCACCTATGCCGAGAAAGTCGTGACCTCGGCGGGAACGTGTTTTCCAATGCCCGCCGAAATGCCGTTCGACGTCGGGGCGGCGCTCGGGCTGGTCTACCAGACCTCACATTTCGCGCTCGTCGAACGTGCCGGTATCCAGCCGGGTGAAGTCGTATTGGTATTGGGGGCATCTGGTGGCATCGGCTCGTCAGCCGTCCAACTGGCGAAAGCTTTGGGCGCGTCGAAAGTAATCGGCGCCGTCCTCGGCGAAGAAAACATCCCCGTCGCCCGAAAAGTCGGTTGCGATCACGTCATCGAACTCGGTGGCGAGGACCTCAAAGACCGCCTCCGCGACGAGGTGCGCGCCCTAACCGACGGTGCCGGTGTCGATATCGTCATCGACCCCGTGGGTGGCGCTGCCAACGCCGCCGCACTCCGAGCCATGGCCTGGCGTGGGCGCATGGTGATCATCGGGTTTGCCTCCGGCGATATTCCCGTCATCGAAAGCAACTACCTCTTGGTCAAGAACATCTCCGTCTCCGGGCTTCAATGGTCGGATTATCGCGAAAGGACACCGGATTGGGTTGCGCGGGTGCAAGCGGAGATCTTCTCCTTGTGGTGCGACGGCAAACTCGCCCCGCTTATCTCCGAAACCAAACCGATCAGCGACTTTCTCGATGCGCTCGATTTGCTGCGGCAAGGCAAGGCGCAGGGAAAAATCATTCTAACGACGGAATAGCGCGAGGATCATCGACGATGCCCGCATTGTACAAGAACGCAGCGGTTGGCGTTATAGGCGCTGGAACCATGGGAGCCGGCATCGCCCAGGTGGCATCTGCCGCCGGCCATCCGGTTGTCCTGTTCGATGCAGTCGATGGTGCAGCACGGCACGGGTTGGATAGTGTGGCCTCAGGCCTGAACAAGCTTACCGAACGCGGCAAGATGAACCGGGCGGAAGCCGATGGGATCGTCGATCGAATCACAATCGCGGGCGCGATCGGTGATATGCGTGACTGCGCTCTAGTCGTTGAGGCGATTGTCGAGGACCTGGGCGTCAAACAACAGGTGTTCTCGGAACTCGAGGCAATCACCGCGCCGGATGCGATCCTGGCGACCAACACCTCGTCGATATCCGTGACCGCGATAGGCGCCGCATTGGAGCGACCCGAACGGCTTGTCGGGATGCACTTCTTCAATCCCGCACCGATCATGAAGCTGGTCGAGGTCATCTCGGGTTTGGCGACTGACGACGACGTTGCCGATGCGGTCTTCGAGACCGCCAAGGAATGGGGGAAAGTGCCCGCTCGCGCGAAATCGACGCCCGGCTTCATCGTCAACCGGGTCGCCCGGCCCTATTACGGTGAAGCGCTTAGACTTCTCGAAGAAGGGGTCGCCGATGCCGCGACGATTGACGCTCTGTTTACCGGCGCGGGCGGTTTTCGAATGGGCCCCTTCGAACTGATGGACCTGATCGGAAACGACGTGAATTACGCCGTAACCGAGTCCGTCTTTGCCGCTTTTCATCAGGACCCAAGGTACAGGCCCTCGCAAACGCAGGCCGAATTGGTCGCCGCAGGTCGGCTCGGGCGAAAATCCGGACGCGGATTCTACGATTACCAGGACGGCGCCGAAAAACCGGAACCGTCATCGTTGCCGGCAGCAGAGGCCGGGGCCTCCAATGACACCTTGATTGCATTGACGGATGGCAGAACCGCGAACCAGCGGGCGATGGCCGAAGAAAGGCCGGTCATCGTCTATGACCTCGTATACGAGGACGGGCCCAGAAAGCGGATCGGTTTTGCCGCTTCTTCGGACGTTTCCCATGATGCCATCAATTCGTTTGTCGCGGCCGCTCAGTCCGACGGTATGAACGTGACGGCGCTAGACGATACGCCCGGTCTCGTCGTCATGCGGACGGTGGCGATGTTGGCCAATGAAGCATTTGAGGTGGTCCATCAAGGAGTCGCCGATGCGGAGAGCGTCGATGCCGCGATGCAGTTCGGCGTTAACTATCCGCTTGGGCCCTTGGCCTGGGCCGAGCGTATCGGCGTGCGTCACGTCCTCGGAGTCATCGATGCCTTGTTTGACCTCTATCGAGATCAAAGATATCGCGCCTCTCTGGGGATGCGTCGCGCAGCAGGGGTAGCCTGACGATGAACGGTGTTGTGGTCGTCACCGGCGGCGGATCGGGAATTGGAGCAGCGACGGCTGCGCTCATGGCGAAAACGGGTTGGCGCGCCGTGCTGGTCGATATAGACCCCGACAGCTTGACCGTAGCGGCAGAGCAAATCTCCGGCGCGGGAGGCTCCGTCGAGACCATTACAGCGGATGTCACCGATTTGGCGGCGTTGTCCCGCATTGCCGCGAATGTGGTGGATGGGATCGGCCCCATCGGCGCGGTCGTGACCTCGGCCGGCATCATCAACAATTCGCAGACCGTTCTCGATATGGACATCGACGAACACGACCGGGTCTGGTCGATCAACTACTTCGGCACGGTCAATACCGTGCGCGCGTTTGCACCTCATATGATCGAGCGGGGCCGGGGGCGATCGTCACCATCGGGCCCATCACCGGGATGGGCGCTTTTCCTCTCCCCGCCTATTCGCCTAGCAAGACGGCAATCATGCGATTGACCCAAATCCTGGCCGTCGAGCTGGGCCGTTTCGGGATCAGGGTCAACGGCGTCGCCCCGACCTACGTGCTCTCGCCGGCCATTGAGGCACGGATCGCTTCCGGCGATCGGGATCCGGACGCCATTCGTGGAGCGGGTGCCGTCGAAATGTTCGTCCGACCCGAACACGTCGCCGAGGTGATCCAGTTCCTGTGCTCGGACGCAGCACAAGCCATTTCCGGCACCATGATTCCCGTCGACGCCGGGCGGGCCGCAGCGACCGCCTATCGGTCCTATGCCGGCGGGCTTCCCTGGGAAACACGACAATGACCATGGGCGTACTCGCAATCTGGAATGACTGCGCCGCTGGAAAAGAGGCCGCGTACGAGCATTGGTATCAGACGGAGCATCTGTTCGAACGGGTTGGTATCGATGGCTTTCGTAGCGTTCGCCGCTTCGAAGGAGAACTCGAAACGCCCCGCTTTTTGACGACCTACGAGGTCGACAGCCCGGGCGTATTGAACGCCTCGGCATACCTCGAACGCCTGAACAATCCTACGGAACGGACTCGCGAAATGATGTCGGATGCGTTCGAAAACATGACCAGAACGGCCTGTCGCCGAGAACCGGTCGAGGGACGGCAATCGGGAGGTATCGCGATCACGGCCCGGTTCAAAGATGAAATCGATGCCGGTTTGCTCCAAACGATTGCCGGCGATATCTGGAACCCGTCGAACGTCGCCAGGATCGAGATCTGGACGGCTGAGAGTTCCGAATTCCTCTCGGAGGAAGAGCGGCTTCGCGGTGGCGACGATCGGATTTCCGCGTGTCTTTATGTCGAGGTCCTGCGGCAGACGGATACAGCCAGGATCGTGAAAACGATCGAGACCCGGTTCCCGCAGGCAACGGTCGGCACTTATCGGTTCTTATGCCGCCTCGATCACCGGGGGTTGGATCGATGAAAGTGCTGCTGATACAGGGCGCCAACATGGAGTATCTGGGCCTCCGCGAGCCGGAACTCTACGGCGACACAACGCTATCCGAACTGTCCGATATCCTGCTCGCCGACGCGCAAGAGTTCGGCATGCAGCTCGATATCCGCGTCACCAACGTCGAAGGCGAGGCGATCACCTGGATCTACGAAGCGGCACGCGGTGACGTGGACGCTTTGGTCATGAACCCCGCAGGGTTCCTCTATGCCGGGTACGCGCTCAGGGACTGCTTGAAAGCCGTTCCGCTCCCCTATTTCGAAGTCCACATGACGAATATCGACCGCCGCGGCATGCGCTCGGTTACCGCGACCGAATGCGTCGGCATGGTTTCGGGTCTTGGCGTCAATTCCTACCGCTTGGCCCTTCGTGCCGCGGCCGAGTGCACGCCGCACTAATACGGAAACAACGGACGGACCTGAGGAAGGCTAGGATGTCGAAATCGAAGAAGACCGCATTGGTCGCCGGCGCCACCGGCGTCGTCGGCCGCAACCTTCTCAGGCATCTCATTGACCTGGACGATTGGGACGTTATCGCCGTGTCGAGACGTCAGCCCGATATCGACGGTGATTACCGGCATCTTTCCTTGGACCTATTTGACCCGGTCGCGTGCAAAGCAGCGGCGGATACCTTTTCGGCAGTCACGCATATCTTCTTCGCCGCCTATGTCGAGCGGCCGAGCTGGAGCGAGATGGTCGAGCCGAACGTCGCCATGTTGAGGAACCTTGTCGAGGCCGTCGAGCCCGCGGCCCGCAATCTCCAGCACGTCAACCTGATGCACGGGACCAAGTGGTACGGCAACCACCTCGGGCCCTTCAAGACGCCCGCGGAAGAGAGCGACCCGCCGCACATGCCGCCGAACTTCTACTACGACCAACAAGCCCTGATCTCGAAAATGGGCGAGGGCAAGAACTGGACATGGTCTTCGGCCCGGCCGCACGGGATTTGTGGATTTGCCGTCGGCAACCCGATGAACCTTGTCATGGTCATTGCCGTTTACGCGACCATTTCGAAAGCCTTAGGGCTTCCGTTACGTCACCCAGGTTCACGACGAAACGCCGAGGTCTTGTACAACGTGACGGACGCATCAATGTTGGCCCGCGCCTGCGTTTGGATGGCGACCGAACCGAGTTGTGCCGACGAGTCGTTTAACGTGACCAACGGCGATGTCTTCCGGTGGGAGAATATGTGGCCGGTCTTCGCCGACTACTTCGGCATGGATCTGGCCCAACCACAGAAAATCACGCTAACCGAAATGATGGCCGACAAGGCCGGCCTTTGGACCGAACTCGTCCAGCAGCATGGGTTGCAGGATATTCCATATGACAAGTTGGTCGGTTGGGGGTACGGCGACTTCGTGTTCACCCCCGAGTTCGACATCATGTCGTCGATGACCAAGGCCCGAACGCACGGCTTTACCGAGGTGGTCGACAGCAAGGAGATGTTCCTCCGTCAGTTCGAGGAACTGCGTGCCAACAAGGTCATACCAAACTTGTGAGAAGACTGATGACGAGAGATATCTATATTGCCGACTATGTCAGAACCCCCATCGGCCGGTACGGGGGCGTTCTTTCTTCCGTTCGCCCCGACGATCTCGCTGCCGTTCCGATCCGTGCATTGATGGATCGAAATCAAGATGTCGATTGGGGTGCCGTGGATGACGTTGTCCTCGGTTGCGCCAATCAAGCCGGTGAGGACAATAGGAACGTGGCGAGAATGGCCTCCCTCCTCGCGGGATTGCCCGTCGAGGCGCCGGGCACGACGATCAATCGGCTGTGCGGATCAGGGATGGACGCGATCGCTGTAGCCGCTCGCGCGATTGCTGCCGGTGAAGCGGACTTGATGATTGCGGGGGGCGTCGAAAGCATGTCCCGCGCGCCTTTCGTCATTCCGAAATCGTCAACCGCTTTCTCCCGGAACGTGTCGGTGGAAGACACGACGATCGGGTGGCGTTTCGTCAATCCTGCAATGCGGTCTGAGCATGGGACCGACAGTATGCCTGAAACCGCCGAAAACGTTGCCGAAGACTTTCAGATCGAACGCGCGGACCAAGATGCTTTCGCGCTTCGTTCGCAGCAGCGGGCAAGTGTCGCTCAAGAAACGGGGCGATTCGAAAAAGAAATCGTGCCCGTTGAAATCCGACCGCGCAAGGGCGATCCGTACAATGTCGACCGTGACGAGCACATTCGCGGCGATACGGACCTGTCGAAACTGGCGAAACTGCCAACTCCGTTTCGCGAAGGGGGAACGGTAACCGCCGGCAACTCTTCGGGCGTCAACGACGGAGCGGCCGCACTGATCATTGCCTCGGAAGACGCGTTGTCCCGTTTCAAACGGCAGCCTATTGCACGAATTCTAGGAGCGGCTGTTGCTGGGGTGCCGCCGCGTATAATGGGCATTGGACCCGCCCCTGCCGTCGAGAAACTGCTCGGACGGTTGAGCGCATCCATCAATGAATTTGACGTTATCGAGCTGAATGAAGCGTTTGCTTCTCAAGCACTGGCGAGCATGCGGCGTCTGAACCTTTCCGACGACGCTTCCCATGTCAATCCTAACGGAGGGGCGATCGCCCTGGGTCATCCTCTCGGTATGTCGGGTGCTCGGATCGTGGGAACGGCAGCGATGGAATTGCGACTTCGGGAACAGAAGCGGTCGTTGTCCTCAATGTGCATCGGCGTCGGGCAGGGGATCGCGATGGTATTGGAAGCCGCTTGATGCCACGCGATGTAGAGCCACTCATTTCGTCGATATCGGTAGTTTTGTGAACAAGATTGCGAGACACGAGAACATGACCGAGGAAAACCCGCCCGTCACCCGGAACTGGAACGAATTGCTGGCCAATCAGATGCAGATGGCTTCGGCGATGAGCAATGTTTTTTCACAGTTGGCTTCAAGCTCGATGTCGACCGGCGCGGCATCTCAGGATCAGTTCGTCGCCGCCATGTCGAAGGCATCGTCGGATTTCGTCAACGCCATTACCGGGGTCGATACGTCCCAGTTGATGGACGCTTTCGGCGCCGAGTGGTCAACCGAACAGGTATCCTTGCAATCGCTCTTTCCGTTCGGATTGGACGGCGCCGAGATCACAGCGGAACTCAGCCACTCATCGAGTCTGCTCTACGAAACCATGCAGGCGTCGATGCAGATCAACCGGCTGCTCGGCGAGGGCTGGATCCGGGCCGCAAACGATTGCGCCCAAAGTGCGGCGGCGTCAGGCGCTCGAATCGATACGGAGGAGGGTTTCAAGATGCTGCATCGCCTGTGGGTGTCGACGGCGGAGCCGATCCTGCAGGAAGCCCTGCATTCGCCCGAATATCTCGAAGCGCAAACGGACTTGATCAGAAAAGGCACGGCCTATGCCAAGGTGCGGCGCAAAATGATGGGCCGGATTTCGACGTTGCTGGAGGTTCCCAACCGCGAGGAAATGAATGAGACCTACCAATCCATCCAGGAGATGCGCCGGGAAATCCGTGAACTCAAACGCACCGTGAAAGAGCTGTCGGCGGCTTCGAAGAAGAAGCAATCACCGGCCTAAGGGAAGAAGACATGACCGATATCCAACACGATGAAACGGCGGAACCCTTCTCGCCGTTCACCATCTGGAAACGATTGAACACCGCCCGGCAGGTCATCGCCGAGGCGGACCCAGAATCCATCGAGATCGCGACGACGCCGAAGGACGAGATCGCCCGCCAGGACACCACGCGCCTCTATCGTTATCGCCCGCTGGTCGACGATGTGGTCAAGGTCCCGGTGTTGCTCGCCTACGCGCTGGTCGGCCGCTATACCGTCGCCGATCTCCAGCCCGACCGCTCGCTAGTGCGCAAACTCTTGGAGCACGGCCTCGACGTTTATGTCATCGATTGGGGGCGCCCGCGGGCCGTCGACCATTCCCTGGGGCTCGAGGACTACATAGACGGCTACATCCACGACTACGTCGACGTGGTCCGCGAGGTCGCGGGTGCCGATCGCGTCAACCTGATGGGAATTTGCCAGGGTGGCATTTTTCATACCTGCTTCGCCGCCATGCAGCCGAACAAGGTCAATACGGTGACGACCATGGTGGCGCCTTTCGATTTCCATGCCAATGCCGAGGACGACAAGATCGGACGTGGACTCATCCATTTCTGGGCGCGGGCGATGGAAGAGCGCGATATCGATCTCGCCGTCGATGTGTTCGGCAATTTGCCCGGCGACATCATGGCGCATGCCTTCGGTCTGATGACGCCGGTCTCGACGCTGTCGAAATACGGCATCGACCTGATCGACATCGCCGATAACCCGGCGCACCTGGAGAATTTCCTGCGCATGGAAAAATGGTTAAGCGACCGGCCATCGCACACGGCTGCGTCGCTCAGGCAGTGGATCAAGGATTTCTATATCGGCAACAAGTTGGCCGAGGGTGAACTCCGATTGGGCAATCACCACGTCGATTTGAAAGACGTCAAATGTCCCGTGTTGAACGTCTATGGCGAACACGACGTCATCGCGCCGCCGGCCTGCTCCATGGCATTGCGGGACCTGGTCGGCAGCAAGGATTACGAGGAACTGAGTTTCCCGGGTGGCCACATCGGTGTGTTCGTCGGTAAGCGCGCTCAACGCGATCTGGCACCGGCCGTCTCGGCTTGGATCGCGGAACGCTCGCAGTGAATGCCGGCGGCGGCCCGATCACAGAAATCGATGGTGAAGTCGGGCTGCTTCTGAAGCTCGTCGACGAGAGCGGTCAACCGCCTCTGGAAACACTAGGGGTCGCCGAAGCGCGTCAGTTTTTTCGCGAGCGCTCAGAGGTGTCGGGGTTTTCGCGCGTCCAAGTCGGCAGCGTACAGGATTTCACCATTGAGACGGCCGAACCGACGGTCCCGGCGCGAGTCTACGAACCATTGGGTCACGCCAGCGTGCACTCACTGATCCTATTTTTTCATGGTGGTGGATTTGTTATCGGCGACCTGGAGACCCACGATCCGATATGCCGCCTTATTTGCCGTGAAGCAGGCGCGGTTGTCATTTCCATCGACTACCGTCTTGCCCCCGAACATCCGTTCCCCGCGGCACCCGAGGATGCACTGGCGGCGTTCAATCATATCGCTGCTAGGCTCGACAGTTTCAGCGCCGACCCCACAAAGGTATTCGTGGCGGGGGATAGTGCCGGCGGCACTATTGCGGCGATCATCGCCAGCCACGATGCGAAATCGCAACAGCCCCTACTGGCCGGTCAGGTGTTGATTTACCCGGCCCTGGACCATGGTGGAAGTTATCCGTCGCGCCGAGACCTTAAAGACATGTTCCCGATCCCGGAATCGGCGATCGAATGGTATACAGACCACTATTTCCAGGGAGCCCCCGATCTCTTGAGGGCGTTTGCCTCACCCGGACGGCACACTCCTCCACCTGCTATCGCGCCCGCGTTGATCCTCACGGCAGGGTACGACCCGCTTCGGGACGAGGCCGAGGCCTACGGTGCGGTACTTTCGAAAACAGATGAGAAAACGCAGGTGATCCGATACGAAGATGCGCTTCACGGGTTTTTGAACATGGCAAAATATCTCTCGGCTGCCGAGCAGGCGATTGGTGATATCACGGACTTCATCCGCCGAACCCATCGTGAGTTTTCCTAAGTTTGACGTCACGTCGGAACTTCCCGCCTCGAAATTTCAGTTCGTCATTGGGCTGCCCGGGTTTTCGGGAAAGACACACCGTCTTTGAAAACGACAGTTGATCTCGTTCTCCACGGCATCAGAACTGGCAAGATACGGGCGGAGTTATCATAACTCTTTGTTTTTGCTTCGATAAATCGTCTCGTTCGCAAGAATTCTCCACTCGTCCTCGTGCTGGCACGGAACCTGCTCTCAACAGGTCACTTCGGTGTGACCGTTCGTCTAAGGGAGGTGCCGCCGGAGATGAGTCAACACATCGGAGAGACGAAATGTTGTTCAATCTTAATCGAGTAACCCGGTCGATGATTGCCGCGCTTTCATTGACCGCCATGGCGGCGCCCATCGCGCCGGCGATGGCCAAAGACAGCATCAAGGTGGGTGTTGTCGCCTTCTTGACCGGCGCAGGCGCCGGTCCGTTCGGTATCCCCGCCAAGAACGCGGCGGAACTGGTGGTCGACGCCATCAACAATGGATCGATGCCCGCTCCCTACAATTCCAAGGGCTCAGGCGGCACGACCATCGAGGCCGTTTACGTAGATGAGGCCGGCGGATCAACGACGCAAGTGACCGAGATGCGCAACCTCGTCCAGCGCGAGAATGTCGACGCCATCGTCGGCTACATCTCTTCCGGCAGCTGCCTTGCTGTCGCACCGGTTGCGGAGGAGTTAAAGGTATTGACCGTACTGTTCGATTGCGGCACGCCGCGGATTTTCGAGGAAGCCAAGTACCGCTACGTTTTTCGGACACAGGCCCATGCCACAATGGACAACGTTGCGGCGGCACGGTACGCGGTCGACCGGGTGAAAAAGCTTAAGACCTATTCCGGCGTCAACCAGAACTACGCCTGGGGCCAGGATTCGTGGCGTGATTTCACCCTCACCATGAAGCATCTGAAATCCGACGCCAGCGTCGGCAAGAAACTGTTCCCGAAAATCTTCGCCGGCGAATACGGGTCCGAAATCTCTTCCCTGCTGGTTAGCGGCTCCAACCTGATCCACTCCAGCCTGTGGGGCGGCGACATGGAGAGCTTCGTGTTCCAGGCGGGCGCGCGCGGTTTGCTGCATCGTGTTCCGGTCATTCTGACGACCGGGGAATCGGCCATGCACCGGCTTAAGAACAAGCTCCCGAACGGCGCCATCGTCGGCGCGCGTGGGTCGCATGGCGCATTGGCCAACGACACTGCCCTCAACCGCTGGTTCCAGGTGGAATACACCAAGCGCTTCGGCACGCCGCCGACCTATCCCTCCTACCATATGGCGCAGGCCTTCCTCGGCTTGAAGGCGGCGATGGACAAGGCCGCTGGTGGGGCAGGCAAGGTGCCGTCCACCGAACAGACCATCGATGCGTTCGAAGGGCTCGAGTTCGAATCCGTCGGCGCCCAGGTGAAGATGGCGTTGTCCGGCGGCCACCAGGCCATCTCGGAAACCGCCTACGGCACCTACAAGTTCAACCGCAAGACCGGCATGGGTGAACTGGTGGACGTCATCCGCTATCCCGCCGAATGCGTGAACCCGCCGGAAGGCGTCAAGAGCGTGGCGTGGCTCGAGTCCGGCATGCCTGACGCGAAGTGTAACTAGCAGTGAAATGATCTTGACGAGGAGGGCGTCTCAGCCCTCCTCGTACGGGAGGAAGCCATGTTAATTGCCAGTGCAATTCTACTGGACGGACTTGTCTACGCAGCGTGGATCTTCATCGTTGCCATCGGTCTCACCCTGATCTTTGGGGTCATGAAGATCCTGAACGTCACCCACGGAGCCTTCTACGCTTTCGGCGCTTACGGGTCGGCGACCGTCATCGGCCTCTACTTCCAAGCCGACTTGCCGGTCATCGGCGCCTTCGTCGTGATGCTCGCATCGGCCCTAGTGATTGGGGTTTCACTCGGCATCGTTCTCGAGCGCGTTCTTCTCAGGCCGATGTACGGCCGCGATGAGGTCATTATCGTGTTGGTGACCTACGCGGCGTTCCTCATTCTTGAAGACGTGCTTCTGCTGATCTGGGGCACCGACCCTTATTTCGCCTATCAGCCGTTCGTCGAACTGGGGAATATCGAGCTCGGTAGGATGATCGTCTCCAACTACGACCTGCTATTGATCGCCATCGCGCTGTTCGTCGGTGGTGGAACCTGGTGGGCGCTGAATTTCACCAAATACGGCTCGATTCTCGTTGCCGTCATCCATGACCGTGAAATGGCGTCCTCGTTCGGTATTCGCGTGGCATTGGTCTTCACCATCACCTTTTTGCTTGGTGCCGTTCTCGGCGCCATGGGCGGCGCGGTAACTGCGCCGAAGATTTCCGTGACTCCCGGTCTCGGCGTCGAGGTCATCGTGCTCGCCTTTGCCGTCGTCGCCATCGGCGGCATGGGCAGCATCAACGGCGCGATGGTTGGCGCGGTTCTTGTCGGTGTGGCCCGAGCCGCCTCCGTTCACCTGCTCCCGGAAATCGAACTCTTCGTCATCTACGGCGTCATGGCGGCCGTCCTCGCCGTTCGGCCGGAGGGTCTGTTCGTACGAGCCAAAGCGAGGAAAATCTGATGCTTAAGGATCCCACACTCTCTCTCGTGATCATTTTGACGGCTGTCGCCCTCGTCGTCGGGCTGGTTTTGCCGGATTGGGCCAGGTTTTTGGTAACCGTCGCCCTTGGCAAAGGGCTCGTCGTGCTCGGTCTATTGGTCCTGTGGCGCGCCGGTCTCGTGTCTTTCGGCCAGGCCTTGTTCTTCGCCTCCGGGGCATACGCGGTCGGTTTGGTATCACGCTATCTCGACATGACCGACATGTTCGCACTCCTCGTGTTGGGTGGTGCGGCCGGAGCCCTGATGGCGTTCATCTGTGGGTTCTTGCTAGCGCGATACCGCGAGATCTTCTTTGCGATGCTGAGCCTCGCGTTATCGATGATCTTGTATGGCGTGCTCGTCAAATCCGAAACGCTCGGGTCGACGGACGGCATCGGATTGCCCACCGCGACGGTCATCGGATTCGAGCTCGGAACCGGGTTCGAGCTGGCCCTTTACGCGATTGCAGTGGTCTTGAGCGCGGCTTGCGCGACCGCTGTTCAGGTCTATTTGAAATCGTTACGCGGCCGCCTCGCCGAAGCACTGCGAGACAACGAAGTCCGGGTTGAATACCTCGGCATGTCGGCGCGTTCTATCGTCCATGTCAAACTGACCATCTCCGGCGCCCTAGCCGGATTCGGCGGTGCGCTCATCGCCTTGGCGGTCGGGCACATCGATCCCGAAATGGCTTACTGGACTACGTCCGGCGGGTTCGTGTTCATCACCATTTTATCGGGTCCAGGTTCCGTCGTGGCGCCCTTTCTCGGCGGTTTGATCTTCGAGACGATAAGAAGTTTCTCCATGTCCTACGTGCCCGAGTTTTGGCAGATCATCCTCGGGGGGGCGCTCCTGCTGGCGATCTTCTTCCTGCCCAATGGGATCTGGTCGCTATTCACCAGAAAGACCGTGAAGGAGGCACAACATGCAACCCATTCTTAAAGTGGTCGATCTGGAGAAGACTTTCGGATCGGTCGTAGCGGCACAGGATATCAACGTCGATATCCCCGCCGGCCAGACGGTCGGAATCATCGGCGCCAACGGTGCCGGCAAGACGACCTTCGTCAACATGGTGACCGGCTACCTGGCGCCGTCTCGTGGGCAGATCCTGTTCGAGGGCGAGGATATCGCCGGTATTCCGTCTCGGAAACTAACCCAGCGCGGGGTTTGCCGGTCGTTTCAAATCGCCCAAGTCTTCCCGACCCAGACGGCGCGAGACAATTTGTTGATCGCCGTCGGAACCGCCGATCATCTCTCCGGTGAGGCGCACCGCCTGGAAAGCCTCGATGGCGATGATCGGTCAAAGCGGGTCGAACATTTGCTCGAGCGATACGGACTGACGAATTTCTCCAACCTTGCGGCCAGCACCATGCCACAAGGGGCGCGGAAACTTCTCGATATTGCGATGGCCGTGACTTCGAGCCCCCGCCTGATTCTCCTCGACGAACCGACGAGCGGCGTCAGCGGCGAGGACAAGTTCCAAATCATGGACGCGATCATTCAAGCCCTTCGCGACGATGAGATGACCATTCTGTTCGTGGAACATGACATGGAGATCGTCGGGCGCTTCGCAGATCGTGTTCTCGCTTTCGTCGATGGAACCATCATCGCGGACGGGCCACCGGAGGAAGCCTTGGCGGACCCGCGGGTGCGCGAGTTGATTGTCGGAGAACACCATGGCCCGGGAGGAAAAGCCTAATGTTACAGATCGAAAAAATGGATGCCTCCATCGGATCAACCCAAATCCTCAGGCAGGTTTCGATGGAAGTTCTAGAGGGCGCCATGTGTGCCCTGGTCGGCCGCAATGGCGCAGGCAAGACGACGTTGGTCCGGTCGATCATGGGCCATGTCAGCGCCACGGGGAAGATCGATTTCGATCACTTCGATCTGCTCGAGGTTCCCGCGCACGCGCGAGCTCGGCACGGTCTCGGCTATATGCCGGAAGACCGAAGACTGGTCCCTGAATTCTCCGTTGAGCAGAACATCATGCTGCCGGTCTGGGCGGTCGGGATAGAAGGCGCAGGGCACCGGCTCGAATGGATATACGAGTTGATGCCCGAGATCGCCAAGTTCCGGGACCGCAAGGCGCTGGAACTGTCCGGCGGCCAGCAGAAGATGGTAGCGCTCGGCCGCGCCTTGATGGCCGGCTAGAAGTTCCTCATCCTGGACGAACCTTTCGAGGGCCTGGCGCCGGCATTGGCGCGGCGCCTCGGCGAAGTGATCGCCGACCTCCGGTCCGAGGGAGTTTCGGCACTGATCGCCGACTCCCAGGAACAGCACGTTCTCGATCTGGTTGACAGTCTTTATACGATCGAGCGCGGTGAAGTTGGCGCCATGTCGTGATCCGTGCGTCGCCTGGGATTATTTCGGTCGGCGACGCCAGAAGAAGGAAGCTCCATTGTCCGGCAACCATGAACGGATCGCGCTTGTCACGGGTGCGAAGGGAGGTATCGGCGCCGCAACGGCCCGGCTTCTCGAAGAGCGGGGCGCTCTCGTTTACCGCATTGACCGGGAATGGCCGGACGGAGAGGCCGAGAACGATCAAACCTTCGAGGGAGATGTAAGTTCGGAGCAGGACTGGCAACATTTGGTTGATGTCATTGCCAGAGAAGAAGGCCGTCTGGACATTCTCGTCAACAACGCCGGCATCTTGCGCGAAGCACCGCTCGCCGACACCTCGCTTGCGATGTGGCTATCGGTTCTCAACGTCAACCTGACAGGAACTTTTCTCGGCTGCCGAAGCATGTTGCCTCTGCTTCGGAAATCGAATGCGGCGGCCATCCTGAACGTCGCGTCCATCGACGGACTCAGGGGAAGCCTGAACCATGTGGCCTATGCCGCCAGCAAAGGCGGCATCCTCTCGCTGACCCGTTCGCTCGCCATCGAACTTGCGGGCGACGGCATAAGGGTCAATGCCATTTGCCCCGGCACGGTTCTGACTCCCATGGTCGAGGAGATGCTGGGCGACCTGGACAACCCGAATTCGGAACGCTTGTCGATGCATCCCTTGGGCAGGCTCTCCTCGCCCCAGGAACAGGCCGAAGCAGCCGTATATCTCTGCAGCGAAAAGGCAGGTTTTATTACCGGCGTCTTCCTTTCCCTAGATGGCGGGCGCGCCATCCGGTGAACGGGAATGAGGCATCGCCCGAGAGCGGGTTTTTGCCCGAAGCCAAATTCTGCTCGATGTCGAAGCGAAGAGTCACCAGTCCCCAATGATTTGTCACCCGAAATTGCCACCTGCGCCAACGACCGTAAACGTTCGCCCGAAACCCACATACCCTGTGGCCTCCTTGCTCGCTCGCGCACCGGCTCCATTGGACTTCGCAATAGGCCGCGCAAGATGTCGGCTTTTGGTTCTTACCAGGCGTGAAGCGTTTCGGATTGGCCGGTGTTCAGTCAACTGTTGCAGAGGTCCGTTTTGACCTCGAAGGAGCAGTACCGCCAAGATGGCGGTAATGTCCGGAAACTGACTAAGAAGCCGATGTCACCCCGTATCAGGCGAAACGACCGACTTGGGTCATTCGCTGACGTTCTAGCCGGCACAGAATATTGACCGGTTTCGATGCATTAGCGGAAGCAATCGGATATTAGGCCCTTTTGATGATAGCGCGTTTTGTAGGAGCGTGAAAAAATCTCTCCCCCGCAAACAAATTAGCCCGATAACTCAATGAGTTGTCGGGCTTTTGATCTGCCCCCCTTAACCGGATCTAGACGCTTAGCGGGAGAATCTGGGGTTTGGATCGTAGAGAATAGGGGATATTCGGATGTCCAGGAAGCGATATTCTGTCGAGCAGATTATCGTTTATTCGCGGGAAGGCGAGGTGCGGTTGGCGCAAGGCCGGACAGTCGGCGACGTATGTCGCGAGATCGGCGTGTCAGAACAAAGTTACTATCGCCGGCGCAAGGAGTGTGGCGGGCTGAAGATGGACCAGGCTCGGCGGCTGAAGGAACTGGAGCGCGAGAACAGCCATTTGAAGCGCCGGATTGCCCTCAATAAGCACCCACATTTCAGCGCCAGTTTACCGCCATTCACAATGACGAAAGACCGCCGTCATCACATGGAAAAGTTCCAGTCCGAAAATCGGTGCTATCGGGATTCGATTTGCCGGATGGGAACGTAATGGACTCCATGACCTATGGTATTAAAACGCAGATTCGCGAAGGGTCGCTCGATGAAATCGGTGACTGGTTAACCAATGATTTCGAGCATGACTTCCACCTGGAATACGTGCCCGAGGAACCGAATTTCGGGTTTCCCGTCGTTACCGTCCTGTTCGGCGGTGAAGCCGAACGCGAAGCCTTCCTCTCATATGCTCTTCTCAAGCACGACAATAAGCCGGGCTTCCCCATCGCCACCTACAAGCTCTTCGAATGGGATGGCAGCGACCGACGCAACGAATCCCGACGGGAATTCGGTGAGCGACGCGACGACGACGCTTGCGACCGTTCGGATCGGCGGTCATCCGACAACCGCCGGCAAACGGCCGATCGACGCAACAACCTAACCTGTCTCTAAGGCCGTCGGTCGCTCATCCCCCCAGCAAATCCGGGTTCTGCGTGTAGGTGCCGACAAACGCGCCCTCGGCCAGGATGTGCCCGTCCATGGCGGCAACGGCCTCCGGTCCGCCGAACACGCCGTCGAGGCCTAAGCTCTCCACATCGAGCGCGTAGACCCGGAAATGGTAGTGGTGGATGATCGAGTCATTCCACGGCGGGCAGGGGCCGTCATAACCGCCGTAATTCCCTTTCATGTCGTCGTCCCCGGCGAACCAGTCCGTATAGTTGTTGATGCCGCGCACACCATTGGCCGTGACACCCGGATTCTTGCCGCCGGCGGTGATACCATCCGAATCGGCGCCTTCCGCCAAGCCGTTCGATGAAGCCGGGATATCGATTAGGATCCAGTGGTAAAAATCGACCCGGGGCAGGTCCGACGGTACGGTGCGCCCTTCCTGGTTGACGTCGTCGGGTTTCGACGGCACGTCAGGGTCGACGCACAACACGGCGAAGCTCTTGGTGCCGTCGGGGGCGCCGGACCAGCTTATAGCCGGGCTCATGTTGGTGCTCATCTTGACGTGGTTGTCGGCGCAGGGTGCGCAGAAAGCGAATTTCTCGGGGATCGGGTCGCCATCGTTCCAACCGTCGATGGAGACATCGAGCGAACCAGTCATCATCCTCTCCTCTATCTTTTCTTTTTGGTCGACCCAGCATATCTCGGGCCGATTTGCCGTTCCAGGTGAAAGCCGTACGGCGCCTTTCCGCCAGCGGAAAAACCGTCTATCACGGCGCCATGGATGCGCTGAAAACACCGGACCTGACTTGGTCGGATGACGGCACGCCCCGCTCCAGGCGCTTCGACGATGTCTACTATGCATCGGGTGGCGGATTGGCGGAAACGAAGCATGTCTTTTTGCGTGGCGCCGGTGTGCCGGAAGCCTGGCGCGGCCGGGACAGCTTTGTGGTCGGTGAGACCGGATTCGGAACCGGCCTGAATTTCCTCGCCACATGGCGCCTGTGGCAAGATACGGCCGAACCCGGACAACGCCTGCATTTCGTTTCGGTCGAAGGGTTTCCCGCCGAAGCCGGCGACATCGTTCGGGCCCACAGGATCGACCCGGAGGTGGCGGAATTCGCCACAAGGCTGGCGGCAGCGTATCCGGTACGGCGCCCCGGTTACCATCTACTCGAATTCGACGGCGGCCGGGTTTCGCTGTTGTTGCTTTTCGGTTCCGTAGAAGATGCTCTCGGGAGTCTTTCGGCCCGCGTCGATGCCTGGTTCTTGGACGGTTTCGCGCCGAGCAAGAACCCGGATATGTGGACCGAGGGTGTTTTCCGTCTGCTGGCCGCGCGATCGGGGGCGGGGGCTCGGATAGCCACGTTTACGGCCGCCGGTTCTGTCCGCCGCGGTCTCGAGGCGGCCGGTTTCGCCATGGAAAAGCGGCCAGGCTTTGGCAACAAGCGCGAGTGCTTGAGCGGGCGTTTCACCGGCATGCCGTCGGATATCGACGACGCCCCATGGTTCGGAGTCCCCGAAAGGCTGGGCGCCGGAGCGCGTGTCGCCGTGATCGGCGCCGGAATCGCCGGCGCCGCGGCGGCAAAGACTTTGAGTGATGCCGGATTCGTGGTCCAGGTGTTCGACCGCGGCCGTCAGCCAGGACCAGCTGCTTCCGGCAATCCCTTGGGCCTGGTGCAGCCGCGTGCGGGTAGCCTCGAAAACCCTTATGGCCGTTTCCAAGCCGCTGCATTCCTCCATGCGCTCAACGCCTACGAACGGCTCGCCGGTGCCGATGTCTGGCTCGGCGAGCGCGGCCTGCTGTCGGTCGGGCGCGATGACGACGACCTGGCCCGTCAGATCGACTGGTCGGCCAAGGGCGGACTTCCGAAGGGCGACGCGGAACCGGTTGGGGCGACAGAGGCGGCCGAATTGGCGGGCCTGCCCTTGCCGCTGGATGCGGTGCATTATCCGCGCGCCGGAACGATCCGCCCGCAAGCCGTTTGCCGGGCCCTTTTGGACGGGATTTCCTGTGCCTGGTCGACGCCCGTCGGCGCACTCGAGGCCCGGGACGGCGGCTGGTATCTGAGGTCGGCCGATGGCAAGGAGTTATGGACCGGCGAGGCCGTCGTCTTGGCTTGCGGCACCGACGTGGCCGATCTTGGCCCCGATCTCCTGGGCACGGTGAATGCGAACCGGGGCCAAATCACATACGTCTCTGCCGGCGACCGTTCGCGCGGCCTCCGTTTGCCGGTCGCGTTCGGCGGTTAACTGACACCTGTTTGCGACGGCGGTGCAGGCGGTTTCCACGTGCTTGGCGCGACCTACGGGCGCGTCGGTGAATCCAATTATCGACCGGGATCGTTGAGTCCGGAAGATGATCGGTTGAACCGGGAGCGTTTGGCCGAACGCCTGCCGGACCTGGCCGATACCTTGGGCGGGGAAATCCTCGGCGGTCGTGTCGGTATCCGGGCCACGACCACAGACCATTTGCCGCTTGTCGGTCCGGTGCCGGCGAAGGCGTTGTTCCTCGATACTTTTGCCGACTTGAGGCACGGTGGCGCCCGGCGCCGTTTCGGTCCGGCGCCCTATCGGCCGGGCCTCTTCGTCCTCACCGGTTTGGGGTCGCGAGGGTTCTCGACGGCGCCACTGGCGGCCCAAATTCTACGCGCGACCCTATTGGGCGAACCTCTGCCGGTACCGCGCGACGTCCATGACGCCTTGCACCCGGCGCGTTTCCTGGTGCGTGATCTGAAACGACGGTAAGCTGCCGCCCTGACTATCCCGACAACGGAGAACCCCGACGCATGCGCCTTCATTTGTGCACCTGGAAAGAGGTCGAGACCTATCTCGCCGAGCAGACCGGCATCATCCTTCCGATCGGATCGACGGAACAGCATGGCCCGAACGGTTTGATTGGAACCGATGCCCTATGCGCCGAAGCCGTCGCCCTGAAGGTCGGCGAGAAAACGGGTGCGCTGGTCGGCCCGGCCTTGTCCATCGGCATGGCGCAGCACCATCTCGGCTTCGCGGGATCGGTGACGCTTCGTCCGACGACTTTGATCGCGGTCATTTGCGATGTCGTCAACTCCCTGGCCCGCCACGGCTTCGACCGGTTTTTCTTCATCAATGGCCATGGCGGCAATGTCGCCACCGCGAGCGCGGCTTTTTCCGAGGTTTATGCGCAAGCCAGTCTGGCCGATGGCCGGTCCGGACTCCGTTGTCACATGGAGAATTGGTGGCAGAACGAGGCGGTGATGAAGATCTCGAGAAATCTGTTCGCGGAATCGGAAGGCAGCCACGCCACGCCGTCTGAGGCGTCACTGACCTACCATCTGTTTCCGGACGATGCGGCGCGAGTGTCAAGTGCCGAGCTTTCACCGAAGGTGGCGCCAAAGGGTCCCATTTACGATGCGGCGGAATACCGGCGGCGTTTCGCGGATGGACGCATCGGATCGGATCCCAGCCTCGCCACCGGCGAGGCCGGCGAGCAGTTGCTGGCTGCCGCCACAGAGGTTATTTCCGCCCGTTATCTCGAGTTTCTCGCCGAAGATTAGGCCGGATAAAACCGGTTACCCGCCCTGCATCGGCGGAAAGATGGCAACTTCGTCGCCGTCGGTAAGACGGGCTTGATCGCGCTCGGAAGGCGCGATGGTATCGCCGTTGACCAGAACCAAATAGGTTTCGTTCGTGTTCAGCGGCAATCGCTCGATGAGGTTCGCCACCGACACCCCATCGTCGAGCGTGATCTCGGCTTTGCCGTAGGAGTCGAACCCGTCGGGCGGCGCCGCGGCCATCGAAATCAGCTTGACGCTCACCCTCATGCCAGGCCGACGCGTTCCAACGTCTCTTTCTTGGGCACGCCGTCTTCCGACCAGCCGCGCAGGTCGTAATACTCGGGCAGCATCTTATCGAGCTCGGTAACGCGGCCCTTGCCGGCGCCGGATTTCGCCGCTTCTTTCAACATGCGTTCGGGCAGTGTGTCGTCGGCCTTGGTGAAACCAGCCGCCAGGTTGAACTGGCGCTCCAGGTTGTAGATCCGTTCGCCGACCTCGGTCATCCGCGCCGCGTCCCAATCGCCGGAACAGGCGCCGTGGATCATGCTGGCGTAATCGGCCAAATTCCAGGCGTTCGCTGCGAACATGCAGCATCCGGTCGAATCGATGGCGGCGGCCTCGTCCTGCGTGTCCTTGACGATTTGCGCCTTGCCGTCCGGGCGCACGTGGGAAAAGTCGTCGGTAAAAGGCGATGCCCGCATGTGGCACGCCCCGCGGCTCGAGGTCGCGTAGGCGAGACCCATACCCTGCATGGCCCTCGTGTCGTATCCCGGGAACTCCTGGCCCTTAACGACCATGGCGAACTCCGGACGGCCATACTTCTCGCAGAGGCGCATGGAACCGAGACCGATTTCCTTGCCGAAACCTTCCCCGGTTCCCGTCAGTTCGGCCAGCGTACAGAGCGCTTCGGCGTTGCCGAAGTTGAGCCGGATACCGCCCGTTTCCTTGGTCGTAATGACCTTTTGTTCAAATAGTTCCATAGCTGTCGACACCGATCCGCCGAAGGAGATCGGGTCCATACCGTGCTCGTTGCACAACATGTTGGCATAGGTCGCCGCCTCGATGTCGTCGACACCGACCATCGGGGCGAGGGCGAACCCGGACTCGTATTCAAGGCCGCCGATGGCGCCGCTGTATTTCCGTTTGTGCTCCGGGTCCTTCATGGTGAAGTGTTCAGGGTCCAGTTTCGACACCCGTCCGCAGCCGATGGTGCAGGCGAAACAGGCCTTGTTGCCGATCAGATTGGCATTGCCGTCGGAACGCCGAGGCGTCGTCATGGCGCGGACATTGACCTTCTCGATATCGTCGAACTGGACATCGCGGCAGTTGCGCGTCGGCAGCGAACCGTAGGCATGAGTGGTATCCATCATCGGCATGGTGCCGCGGGCCGCCAGCCGTTTGCGGGAGGGATGGGGCCCGAGTTTTCCTTGCGCCGCCGTCACCGCCTCGAGGAAGGCGTCCGGTTTGTCGACGGGAACGCCGAGGGTGCCGCGGACGGCAATGGCCTTGAGAAGCTTGGAGCCCATCACGGCGCCGACGCCGGAGCGCCCGGCCGCCCGGTCGCGGTCGTTGGTGACGCAGGCAAAACGGACCAGTTCCTCGCCAGCCTTGCCGATCGATGCGATCTTGAGGTCCGGATCCTGATGACGCTCGCGGATGCGGTCTTCCGTTTCCCAGACCGTCTCCCCCCAGATGAAATCGCGGGCATCGAGGATTTGCGCTTCGCCATCGCGAACCAGGAGGTAGACGGGGTGTTCTGACTTGCCGTGGACGACGATCATGTCGAAGCCGGCAAACTTGATCTCCGCTCCGAAATAGCCGCCGGAATTCGACGCCGCGATGGCATTGGTGAGCGCCCCCTTGGTAACGACGGAATATCGTCCGCCGGTCGGCGCCAGGGTCGCCGTCAACGGACCGGTCGCGAATATGAGCCGGTTTTCCGGATCCAGGGCGTCGGCCTTGGGATCCATCTCCTCATAGAGGTATTTCGACGCCAGGCCGCGCTGGCCTAGATATTCGGCGGCCCAATCCATGTTCAGTGGTTCGCTCTCCGCCGTCCCTGCCGTCAAATCGACACGCAGAATTTTCCCTTGCCAGCCCATGGTTCGCATTCTCTCAAAGATTGTTGATGACCCGATCGGCCAAACGACCGCAGGCTCCAGAGTTACAGGATTCGGGCCCCGGGTCCAGCCCGAAACCGTCAACGGTCTTTTGCTTGAGGTTTATCCTCTTCGAAGGGCCATAGCGACAGGTGGCGCTTGCGCAGCACCATCAAATCGACGACCGAAAGGTGGCGGAAGACAGGATCAGCACCCGCGTGGTGGAGCCAAATGAAACCGTGTTTTTCGTCCGGAAACGGGTGGCGGACATTGTCATTGGCGCGTACTTCCAAAATCAGGTTTTGGCTTTCTTCCGGCATGAGGCTCAGCCATTTGACCACCGTAATGGTGAACGGTTCGCCACCCGGTACCGGCGTTTTGATCAGGTTCTGCTCGGTCGGCGGGCCGAAGCGGTCGGTCAGGTGTTCGACGACTTCGATGAAGTTGGCGCTGGGGAACAAGACATGGGCCTGGCTCGCCTTATCGTCATCGTAGCGGATGATGGCACTGTGACCGCCGTAGATCGCCGGTGTTGAGACCAGTGCTTCGCGCAGGAATTCCGGCCATGTGACGGCATCGACGCAAAACCGTGCTGCCGGGACGGTCTTCTCGATACAGCCCTCCGGCGCTTGCTCGGCCGCCCGGTAGGGCTTGCCCAGATGGATTCCCGGGCCGAGATCGAGGACCTCGCCCTCAAGCGGCGGATTGCTGCGCCCGGGAATGACCTCCGGCGCCGGAATGGTGATGCGCAACGGCGCGGCGGCGGGCGAGACCGGCTCGGCCCCGTCGTCGGTCTCCTGCCCTTCCTGGGCAATCTCGCGTGGTGTCGGCGAAGGCGGTGCCGCCTCCGCCGAGGCGGCCGAGAGCATGAACAAGGTCGCAACGAATAAGGGAAGGATGCGCATCAAGGTCATCGCGTGTCATCGCTCCCGCATGGCCGTGCGCGCAGAACGGAGAAAGGGATCGGCCAGATAGGCGATAACCGAACGTTGACCGGTGCGGATCGAGGTGACGACCTGTGCGCCGGGAACCAGCTGGTAGCGCATATCGTTCTGCTCGAAGAAGTCCCGCTCGGTGGCGACGCGGACCTTGTAGAAAGCCTGACCGTCAGCCGCCTCGATGGTATCCGGACTGACATTGACGACCTCACCGTCCAGGTTGCCGAATCGGATGGCATCGGCGCTGGCAAGCGTCACCAGGGCCTTCTGGCCGGAATGGACATAACCGATGTCCTGCGGCGGAAGTTTGGCCTCGATGATCATGCGGTCGCCTTTCGGAACCACGTCGACGACCGTTCCTCCGGGCGCCACGACGCCGCCCACCGTGAAGACATGCATCGACTTGATGACACCGTCGACGGGTGAACGCAGCACCGTGCGGCGAAGTGAATCTTCGAATTTACAGAGCCGGCTCGAATACTCGTCGAGGGAACGGCGTTTTTTCTCGAGTTCCTCGCGGACCTTCTCGTGAAACGAGGTCTGGATCGCCTCGAGTTTGTTTTCGGCACCCTTGTACGCCGATTTCGTCTTGCGGAGGATCGCTGAATCCTCGCCGATCTTGCCCTTGAGCGCCGCCGCTTCCTTAAGCAGGTTGGGGTGTTGCATGCGGTTTGTCAGCTGGTCCTTCATCAGTTCCTCGGAGATGTGGATCTGCTCCTCGAGGAGCTTCAGCTTCTCCCGATTGTTGGCGATCCTAAGCGTGACCTCCTGGATTTGTTCCTTCGACTGGGTGATTTTCTCCTTCTGGCCCGCCAATTGACTCTGGATCCTGTTGCGGCGGGTCTTGAACATGGCCATGGTCTCGGCGACCAACGTCGAGTGATTCTCGATGAGGTCATTCGGGAATGCCGGCGTTTCGGCATCGGTCGCTTCGGCTTCCAGGCGGGCCACGTCGGCGGATAGCGACGTGATTCGGACCGCCAGTTCGTCGACGTCGGCGCCGCTTTGCGTCGGCTCCAAGCTGACCAGGGGCTGATCCTTCGATACCTCATCGCCTTCCTTGACCATGATTTCGCGGACGATACCGCCCTCGAGATGCTGCACGCTCTTGACCTGAGTCGATGGAATGACCTCGCCGACCGCCGTGCTGACGACATCGAGGCGGCCGTAGTAGGACCAGGCCCCGAAGGCGGCGACGACCAGCATGCAGAGGAATAGAAAGACATGCGTCAGGCGGTCGCTTTCCTTCTCTTCGCTTTCGGTCATGGCAGCGAATTCGTTCATGACGACACCGTTCGTTGCGTCTCGCTACCGGCCGGGTTGGCAACGACGCTCTCTTCCGTGATATCGGCCGGCCTGCGGATTAGGTTCGGCACCGGTTTGGCATTGAGGTCCACGTAGTGGGGTGCAGCGCGAAGAATCTGTGGATCATGCGAGAAGGCGAGCACGGTCCGGCCGCGTCCGGCCAGGTGGTTCATGGCGTCGAATACCGATTGGCTACCTTCGTTGTCCAAGCCTTCCGTCGGTTCATCGACGATCACCAGCATGCCGTCGGTCGCCATGGCTCGGGCCAGGGCCAGGCGGCGGCGGATTCCCAATGACAGGTTGGCGCCGCCGCCGGTGACCATCATCTCAGGCCCGTCGGCGCTCTGGTCGACGAAAGTGCGGATTCCGGCCCGGTCGATCAGTGCGTTGAGTTCGTTTTCCTCGAGATCTGGATTGGCCACGCGGATGTTCTCGGCCAAGGTCGCGTTTAGGAATTTTGGCTCTTGCGGAAGATAGATGATCTGCTTACGCCACCACTCCGGCGCGATCTGCTGCAGGTCGACACCGTCGGCCAATATCTTGCCGCGCGTCGGTTCCAGGAGACCGACGAGAAGCCTCGCCATGGTCGTCTTGCCGGCACCGTTTGAGCCCGCAAAGACGAGGACGCTTCCGGGCTCGAGACGCAAGTTGACCGATTCGAACAACGGTGTCTTCGATCCCGGATGAACGAAGGCGACGTCCTGAAAGTCGATCGAGCCCTTGTATTCGCTGAGTGCCGTCCCTTCGCTTTTCTCGCGCGGCAGTTTGGCGAGCTCCTGGAAAAGGTTGAGGGCCTGCCGCGCCCTGGCCAGCGGCTCGCTGAGCATGGCGAATTTGACGACCGGTCCCAGCGCCCGGGCGCCGAGGATATTGGCGCCGATCATGGCACCGACGTCCATGGTGCCGGCCACCACCTGAAGCGCGCCGGCGACGATGACGGCAACGCTCATCAGGGCCTGGGTCGTCATGCCGAAACTCTGCAGGAAACCCTGGCGGCTGGTGACAGTGCGGTAGAGCTTGTGAAAAACGCCCGTCTCATCCTTCCATTGGTCGCGCAGGAAGGCGCCGCCGTTGAAGGCACGGACCGTGTCGCCGGATTGGATGGCGGTGCCGATAATGCCGCCCCGTTTGCCGCCGGTCATCTGCATCTCGCGCGACGGCTTGCGGAGCGTCGCCAGCGTGATTACCGAGACCAGGAAACCCAAGGCAACGAAGCATGAAACGACGATGGCGATCGTCGGGTTGAGCATGAACAGGACACCGATAAAAAGAAGCGCGAAGGGAACATCGAGAACCGTGCAGATGTTGGTGGCGTTATAGGCGACCTGCAGTTTCTCGGCGCCGGCGACCATTTCCTGGCGGATGCCTGGCGGCAGTTGTTCGATGGCCGCCGACTTGGCGGTGACCAGCGTTCCGAAGGCGCCCTGTGCGACGGCCCGGTCGTAGGACGCATTGACGCTGGCGGCGATGCGCATCCTCAGATGTCGGAAGGCCAGTTCGAGAGCGATGGCGATGGCGACGCCGGCGGTGAGGGTTGCCAGGGCCGCATCGACGCCGTGCGCCACGTAGCGGTTCAGCACCTGGATGACGAAGATCGGCGAGGCCAGCGCCAGGACGTTGGCGAACAGCGAGGCGGCGATCATTTCGGCCGACAGTGCCGGACGGGAAAACAAGCGGGCCAGGAGCTCTTTCATGGAATGCGGGCGCTTTCGCGAATGCCGAATCTGTCTATGGATTCAATCGGATGCACCTTAGCACAGGGGACGGGCGGCGCCTATGGGCAAGCGGGTCACGACGGGCCCAAGCCGGCTTCCAGTGGACCAAGGAAAGCCGCGTAATCATCGGCCCTGAAGGAGACCGGCGACGACGGTTCGAGATCGCTGGCTTGCGGCGAAACGGGTCCCAGGTCCAGGAAATCCATGAGCTTTTCCATCGTCCTATCGGGAGTCCTCAGTACGTCTTCAAAACGGACCTCGATCATCGGGTTCGGCAGGACGGCCTTCCAATGATCGAGAGCGGTAGCGGTGAGATCGAGGAAACGGCCGATATCACCGAGGTCGCTGGCGTAATGCTGGGTCATGAAACGGTTTGTGAAACACTCGAGACCCGAATCGCGGGGCTCGCGGCGGCAAATGATGATCCTTGCCTTCGGGAACATAAGGGCGCCGAAACCGAGAAGCAGACTGTTCATGGCGTTGGTATCGACGACATAGCGGGCCGCCGGCGGCACCAGCCGGGCGAGCTCACCCAGATGAGCGGTGGCCAGGCGGTCGACGAAATCGCGCTGCAAAACCGACCCGGTTCCCGACAATGCGATTTCGACGGCTTTCATGACCTCTTCGAGGGTCTTCAACTCGCCGGCCGGGGCAACATCCGGATGAAACGCCAGCAGGCGTTCGAGGAGGGTCTTGCCGCTGCGCGGGGCGCCGACGATGAACAGCGGCCGGGCGCTGTCGTTGCCCCAACCGACTGTTTGAGTGAAAAGGCCCGCAGAAAGCCGCTCCATGGTTTGGTCCATGGCCCTAATAAGATGCTCGAAATCGTAGGCCGGTTCGCGGGCCCGGGTCGCGGCGTTGGCCTTTTCGTATAAGGCGAAGGCTTGGTCGAACCGGCGGTGCCAATGGAACCGGTTGGCGCGGCTGAATAGGAGGGACACCTCTTCCGGAGAGCCCGGTTCAGAGGCCGCCAGGCGCTCGTCGAGAAAGGTGTCGGAGGCGTCGCCGTCGACGGGAGGGGCCGAGACACTGAGCCCGTAAAGCGCCTCGGTATGACTGGGCTCGACGTCGAGAACGCGCCGGTAGAGCCGCGCGGCGGCCGCGTGATCACCCATGTGGCGGTGAAGCGCCGCCAGGTTGCAGCCGGCTGGCGCATGAGAGGGCTCGACGGCGAGGGCCGCGCCGTAGGCGTCGATTGCCTCGCTGCGCCGCGATTGCAGGTCGAGCGCCGTACCCAGGAGATGAAGGGCAAGGGCCCGGACGTCGTTGGCATCAATGGCGAGGCAGGCACGCAACACGCCTTCCGCCTCAGCGGCCTTGCCCTCGTGGATCAGGCCCCGGGCGGTGGCGCGAAGCTCTTCCGGGTCGTCGACGGCCGGGGACGTTGTCACACCTCGCCCCACAGTCTCAGCAGGTTACCGTAGGTGCGCCCGAGAACACGGTGTTCCTCCGAATCCGGCATCTTTTGGGCGATCGACTGGCAGACCAGGTCGAGTTCGTAGGCGATGCGCCGCCGCGTCGGGTCGGCGACCATGCTCTGTATCCAGGTCACGGCGCAGATGCGTTCGCCGGCTGTCACCGGGCGAACGGCATGCAGTTCGCCGGTGGGGTAGATAACGCCGTCGCCCTTCGGCAGTTTGATGCGGGTCTCGCCGGTGTCCGACTTGACGCTCAGCTCGCCGCCCTCGTAGCTCTCCGGGTCGCTGAGGAAAAGCGTCATCGAGATGTCGGTGCGCACGGCCGTCTCGCCGGAGACGATCACCGGATTGTCGACATGCACGCCGTAGCTCATGCCCTCGGTATATTTGGAAACATAGGTCGGCAGGATCTTGCGCGGGATGGCGGCGGCGCGGAACGAGGCATTCTTCCAAAGCGCGCCCAGGATGATCTCGTCCAGTTTGGCCGCGTCCGGCGTCTTCTCACGGTCGAGTTGAAGGTTGTCCTTGGTCTTTTTGGCGACCGCCCCGGCGGTCGCCGCGCCGTCCGTGTATTCCGCGGTCTCCAGGATGGCGTCGACGGCGGACAGAGACTCTTCGTCGAGCAGTTTGGGCAGAATCAGGAACACGGCCTGTTAGGCTTGGACGGCAAAATCGCTGGCTACAAGGTTGTCCGAAGTTGTCGCGTCGGTGGCGTTGCTTAGGACACCGATAGCGTTGACCCCGGTGCCGTTGTCGATGTCCGAGGAATGGAGCACCGTCAACTGGTTGCTGGAACCGCTGTTGTGGACCAGGACGATGGCGTCACCCGAGCTCGCGTCGCCGGCCGCGTTGCCGGCGGCGAGTGCGGTGATCGCGTTGGCGGTGGTGCCGGCCGTGTTGTGAAGTAGGATCACAGTCGCATTGGCATTGGTCAACGTAATCGCGCCTGTTGTGCCGTCCCAGGAAACCTCCTCGTAGACGATGCTGTTGATGTTCAGGTCCGATGTGTCGAACACCATGACGTCGCTTTCACCCGCCCCGCCGGAGAAGTTTGTGGCACCGTTGAAGTCGACCAGTGTATCGGTACCCAGCGATCCAGCCGCGGCACCCGAGAAGATGAAGCGGTCGGCACCGGTGGCGCCGGTCAATTGGTCGGAGCCCTCGCCGCCAGTGATCGAATCGTTGCCGCCGCCGGCGTTGACAGTCGACGCCGTCGAACCGGTAACGGTGATGGTATCGGCACTGGAACCACCAGTGATCGTTTCCACGCCCGATACGTTGCTAAGCGTTACGCCGCTGTTTGCGAGCGTGATCTGATCCGTCCCGCTGCCGCCGGTGAAGTTGTCGAAGGTCCCGGAAACGCTGGAGATGGTGACGCCGCCATCGTCCAGCGAGACGATGACGTTACCTGAGGAGTTCTTGGTGCCGACCAAGGTCTCGACGTTGCTAATGTCGTTGACCGTGGCATTGTTGGTGCTGCTGGCCTGCACGGTCAACGTATCGGCACCGCTGCCCCCATTGAAGTTGGATACGGTCGCCGTGCTGCTGCTAGCATTGACCGTGACCGAATCGACGCCGGAGCCACCGACGACGGATAACCACGCGACACCGCCGGTAAAGCCGCTGAACCCCGAAACCCCGATGCCCGAGGAAATCTGGCCGACGGTCACCGTGTTGCCGTCGTCATCCAGGGTCAGTGTACCACCCGTAGTGTTGGACGCGATGGTGACGCCCGAGAGCGCCGACTGGAAGGTCAGGTTGCCGCCGGAATTGACCACGTATTCAACGCCGGTCATGCCTGTAATCACGTCGTTGCTGCCCGAGGCAAAGTAGGCGACGTCGTTGCCAGTCGATCCGGTGAGCTCCAACGTATTGGTCGAACCGTCGGCGTTGTCGTTGAAAAAGAACTGCTGGTGAAGCTCGGTCGTCCCGTCCTCTGGCGTGCCGGCGATCAAGTTGGCGCCCGAATCGCTCATGTTAATGGTGGCGGTGCCAGCGGAGCGGATGTTCAACGCGAACGAGTTGCCGGAACCGACATTGGGCAGGTTGAGCGATTCGACATCCTTCATGCCGAAGACGTGGTTGCTACCGTTCGACGACGCGGCGAAGGTGACAAACTCGTTGCCGGATGCGCCCTCCAGGAAATCGCCGGTCTGCGCGACATTGCCGACCGTCAGGGTCAGGTTGCCGCTGGTCTGGGTCGACACCAGGATGTCGTTCTGGTTGTTGACGAAATCGAAACTGTCGGAGCCAGTGCCAAGCGTCGTGGTTACGGAAACGTCCGCCGCCGGCGGCAGATTAACGATGATGTCGTCAATTTCCTCTTCCACTCGCTCGACGATCTCTCCCAAAAGGTCCTCGAACACGTCGAAGAATAAATCCGGTCCGAAACCGTCAGCTGGACCAAACAGGGGACCAAAATCGATCGGGCCAACGTCGATCGGGCCAATCGGTCCTCCGATATCGACGGGACCGTCAATAACCTCGACTGGTATCGGTTCGTCACTCGGAATGAAACCAATTCCGCCAAAGGAACCGATCGTGATCTGGTTAAGCACGCCCTCGATAGCCCCAGTTGAGCCGAAGGCATTCGGATCTTGTTGCAAAACGTTGCGGATTTCTGTTTCCGCAGCGGCGCCCGCCGCCGCCACCATGGCGTCCTCCAGGGTACCACCCTCGGCCAGAACCTCCTCGAAGGCCTCGGCTGCTGCTTCTTCCGCGCTGGCCTGACCTTCGGGTTGGCCCTCGCCGCCCTGTTCGTCGTCGCCGCCTTGATTGCCGCCCTGGTCGTCGCCCGCGTTCGTCGGTATAGGCGGTGGCGGCAGTATGGCGCGGGCGCTGGCGAAGGCGCGCGCCACAGCGATCGCCGGCAGAATCACCGGAATGGTCGGCGGCGAGAAGGGGCTCGAAATCTGTGTCGTCTCGTAGATCTGGGTCAGGGTCTGCGAGCCGACCTGGTTGGTGATGGTCATGCCGCCGGCCTGCCCGCCGC
>Ga0209787_1000012_pt1 | contig 141710 bp, 132 predicted proteins | sample WorMetLIZISLAND2_2_FD_187414 | JGI IMG/M metagenome (GOLD analysis project Ga0209787, IMG submission 187414) | Marine gutless worms symbiont microbial communities from Max Planck institute for Marine Microbiology, Germany - Olavius loisae LIZARD... ... | reverse complement strand
CGTTTCCACGCCCAGGAGCGGCATTAAACCGGACTTCCCGATATTCCGGCAAATCGCCCAACACATCGCTCAAAAGCCCTAAACAACAAACCCCACCAAAAAATGATGGGGTTTGTCAGCGGTCTGTGGCGCCCCAGACGGGGCGCCTTTCTTTTTAGCCTATTGAACCCGTCCGGGTTAGGCGCTAGAGGTCTTAAACGTTTCCGAAGTCGGGGACGGAGTTAGGCAAGGGCTTGAGGCACCAACGTGATTGTCTTGTTTAGCGATTTTGGCCTGGAAGGCCCCTATGTCGGTCAGGTGAAGGCCGTATTGTACGATGCCGCACCGGGCGTACCGGTGGTCGATTTGTTTTCTGACGCGCCGGCATATGACCCCAAGGCCGCCGCCTATTTGCTCGGTGCCTATTCCGCTGGGTTTGCCGGCAACTGCGTTTTCCTCTCCGTCGTTGACCCGGGTGTTGGCGGCGATCGCTCGCCCGTGGTCTTGCAGATCGCGGACCACTGGTTCATTGGTCCCGACAATGGGCTATTCGAACCTTTGATCAGGAGGGCGAGCGATACCGTTTGCGCCTGGATCATCCGCTGGCGACCGAAACGGCTGTCGGCAACGTTCCACGGCCGCGATTTGTTCGCCCCGGTCGCCGCGCGAATAGCCAGGGGCGATGGTCCGCAGCGAGGTGGCGACAAAGACTTCGAGGCCGTGTCACCGGAGACCCTGCGCCGTAAGGATTGGCCCGACGATTTGGCCGAGATCGTTTATATCGATCACTTCGGGAACGCGATTACCGGATTGCGTTCCAGCGCGCTTCGTCCTGGGCAAGCCCTGGCGGTAAACGGCAAGACGTTAATGCTGGCGAAGACCTTTACCAGCGTGGCGCCGGGGGATATGTTTTGTTATGAAAATTCAAATGGTTTGATGGAGATAGCCGTCAACAAAGGCCGGGGGAGCGACGTCGTGGGAATAGAAGTGGGGACAGCGGTCGAGATTGCCGAGCTGTGATGCGAATCACTTTCACATGCCCAAGGATATGGCATCAGTGGAAGGCTGCGTCCCTTGGGCGCGGCGGGGAGAAGCCCGGACCAGTTTCCAGAATCGGAACCACAAATTCGACGTCGATGGCCGCTTAAGAGTGCGCGTGTAATGGTGCTGAGAATAAAGTTCTGGGGGGTTCGCGGTAGCATCGCTTGTGCGTCGCCTGACCACATGAAGTACGGCGGCAATACCAGCTGTATCGAAGTGCAGGCGGGAGACCATCGGTTTGTGATGGACGCCGGCACGGGCATACGCAACTTCTCGAAGGTTGTTCTAAACGACGATATTCGCCGCACCTACCTCTTGCTGACCCATACTCACTGGGATCACATCAACGGGTTTCCCTTCTTCACGCCGGCCTACGACCCGAAACGGACCATCACCATCAAGGCCGGCCACCTGAAAAACCAAGGCGGCGTCCAGGAAGTGCTCTCGACTCAGATGCACAATCCCATGTTCCCGGTCCCCTTGGAGGCGATGCAGGCCGACCTACAGTTTTTTGATTTCGATGCCGGAGACAGTTTCAAGCTTTTCGAAGATCTCAATGTCCGGACGGCGCCCTTGAACCACCCCAATGGTGCCACCGGTTACCGGATCGAACACGGCGGTAAGGCCGTCGTCTACGTGACGGACACCGAACACATTCCGGGTAAACCGGACCAGAACATCCTGGGCCTCATCGAGGGCGCGGATTTGGTCATCTATGACAGCACCTACACGGAAGAGGAGTTCCCGGAAAAGATCGGCTGGGGGCACTCGACGTGGAACGAGGGAATGCGTCTTTGCCAAGAGGCGGACGTTAAGCAGTTGGCCATTTTCCACCACGATCCCGAGCATACGGACGACATCATGGACAAGATCGCCGAGGAGTCTAAGGCGGCCTGGGAGGATTCGTTCGTTTGCCGCGAGGATATGGAAATCATCCTCGACTAATTCGCTGCCGATTGAGTTGATGCACCGGGCCTGTTGGTCCGCCCGGTTCGTTACCGCGAACCCGGTTACTGCGCCTGGTTCTGTTCCTTGTTCTTCTTGACGTCCTGAAGCATCGACTTCAGGTCGGCTTTCTTGTTGTATTTTTCCCGGTCGTCCAGGTTCATCGGGAAAACCCGAATGGTCACACGGCGGTTGGTGGCGCGGTTTTCCGGGATCGGATTGCCTTGCAGATCGTGGTTGGGGACCTTCGGGTCGGTATCGGCCATGCCAATGGCTCTCATGCGAACCGGCTCCAACTCGCGATCCTGGAAAAACCGAACAACCGTCGAGGCCCGCGCCGATGACAGCTCCCAGTTCGACGGAAACATGGCCGTACGGATCGGCTCGTCGTCGGTGTGGCCATAGACCTCGATGTTGTAGAACTTGAACTTGGGCGCATTGATCGTCTGTGTGATCTTGTCGAGGACGGGGATGGCGCCGTCGTGGAGCTCAGCCGATGCTGGCTTGAAAAACGCCCCGCCGGAGAGATCGATGACGATGCCTTTCTTGTCGAGTTTTATGGCGACGGCTTGGTCCGCTTGCATTTCATAGACCACGTCTTCGATATCGAGCTTCAACGTTTGCGTCGCCGTTTGCTCCTTCTCACCGTGACCGATGTTGTCCTTGATGGCGGCGGCCGCTTCCTCGTAGGCCGGCACGTCGAATTCGGCGAAGGTCAGGAGCATGACGAAGAACGCCATCAACAGCGTGATGGCGTCGGCGTAGGTGGTCAGCCACTCTTCCCCGGGCGCTTCGGCGGCTTTTTTTTGGGGAATGGGCATTCGATCGATACCTCGAACTAATCAACGGTGCCGGAACAGGTCCGAAGTTACTTTCTCATCTTGTCGATGTTGAAGTGGATCGCCGGATCGAGATAGCTGTTCATCCGGTCCTGAATGTAGCGCGGGCTCTTTTTGTCGGCCAGCAGCGAAAGGCCTTCGGCGATCAGGTAATTGCGGAAGCGCACAATCTCCTCGCGTTGCAGAATCTTCGTCGCAGCCGGTAGCAGGACGATTCTCGATAGCATGACGCCGTAAAGTGTCGTCAATAGGGCGACGGCCAGGCCCTTACCCAGATTCGATGGGTCGCCGCCCATATTGTCGAGCATGATGATCAGCCCGACGAGTGTACCGATCATGCCGAAGGCCGGCGCCGCACTGCCCATGTTTTTGAGAATCTCGACCTGCACCGTGTTCCGCCCGAACGTCGTTTCGATGGTATTGGTCATGATTTCCCGGACCTCTTCGCCCGTATAGCCGCTGACGACCATCTCAACGCCGAAACGCAGGAACTTGTCGCCACGGACGGTTTTCTTGGCTTCCTGCTCAAGGGCGGGAATTCCGTTCTTCTGGACGGTGTAGGCCCAGCGGATAACCCGGCCGACTTCGCTCTTCAGGACGTTGCGGCCGACTTTCGGCGAAAACACGATACGATAGATTAGCGTCAACGATAACAGGACATAGCGCGGTTCATAGGAAACGAAGGTTGACGCCAGGGTTCCGCCGACGACAAGAACGAAACTCGCTAGGCTGAGGAAAATCGTCGGATTGTCCGTGCTGAAAAAGATCGAGCCGAAGAACAACCCGAAAGTCAACATTAGGCCTAGACGCGTAGCAAACGACATTCCCCCACCCGTTTCAGCGGCCGAGCCGCGTTCGATGCCGGTAAACGCCCTGTCTCCGACAACGGGAGTTAACTATCCGCACGTCTAACCTTATACAGAATCGTTAAAAAATAACAAACAGTTAGGCCAAATCCGCAATCTCGTGCCGATTGCCGGTGTTTACCAAGGTCGGGGGAATCGGCCTAGCGTTCGCGGAAAGCTTCGTGGCGGAGCTTGAGAACGGGGCGTACCAAGTAATCGAAAACCGACTTCTGGCCAGTGTGGATATCGACCGTTGCCTGCATGCCCGGTGTGATCGGCAGGTCGCTTTCGTCTCGTCCCAGATAGTTGCGGTCGGTGCGGACGACAACCTTGAAAAACGGGGCACCGTTCTCGTCCGTGCTCGTGTCCGGAGAAACCCGCACGACCTCGCCGTCTAGACCGCCGTACCGGGCGAAATCATATGTCGAGATCTTGACGACGGATTTCTGACCGGCGCGGATGAAGCCGCGTTCGGTTGGGTTCAGTTTGGCCTCTACGACAAGGTTGTCGCTGGTCGGGACGATCTCGAGAATCGGTTCGCCCGGACGAACGACGCCACCAATCGTGTTGTATTGCATGTTCTTGACGACACCGTCGATGGGGCTCTTGATTTCGGCGCGCGAGCCTTGTTCCTGGGCTTCCAGCAGCAGTTCCTGGATGCGTGCGACGTTCTGTTCGACCTTGCCGAGCTCATCCTGGGCCTCACGGCGGAAACGGATCTCGCTTTCGCGAAGCCGCTGACGGGCTTCCTGGACCGCCGCCTTGGCTTTCGGGATCGACGGCTCCAGGCTTCGCAATTCGCCGTCCAGGTTTTCGACTTCGGCCTCCAATTCCAGGTGTTCCATCTTCGCCGTCAGGCCTTCGGCCAACAGCGATTTCGACATTTTCAGGCGTTCCTTGGCCAAATTGAAGTTGCGGCTGACGGCCGTACGTTTGGCGTTCAATTCCTCGGTTTCGAGTTGTTTTTGTTTTACCTGTTCTCGCATAACGTCGAGGGTCGAAGCCAGTTCACGCCGCCGTGCCTCGAAAGCTTGCCTTTGCGCCGCGACAAGCGTCGGCCGGCGCCCGGCGACATCCTGCGGGAAAGCGAGTTCACCGCCTTCGGCTTCGGCCACGAGCCGCGCTCGAACCAGAAGTTCACTGTCGAGGCGGACCTGCAGTTCGTCCAGATTGGTGCCGCCAGAGGCAAGATCCAACTGAACCAGGGAGTCGCCTTCCTTAACCGTGTCCCCGTCGGCAACGAAGATCTCTTGAACGATCCCGCCTTCCAGGTGCTGGACGGTCTTCACCTTGCCTTGCGGGACGACCTCGCCGTTGGCGACGGCAACCTCGTCGAGTTTGGCGAAATAGGACCAGCCGACCAGTACCGCGAGCAGGATCATGATCGGCCAGGCGAACAACCGCCAACTCGGCAGCGGATGCTCGACGAGCAGTGCATCGAGTTTTGCGGAACCTGTCGCGATGTCGACGCTCATACCTTGTTCTCCGCACCGTTGGGACGAGGCCTATCGCCAGCAGCCTTTATTAGATCCGCATATGGGTCGTCGTTCAATTCGTTTCCAGCGGCTTCGTCAATTCGGAACATGTTCTCTGCCGGAACACTCGGATCGGCCGTCGATGGCGCCGGAGATGGCGGAGATGCTGCGGCCTGCGGTTGCGGCGCCGGAGATGGCGGAGATGCTGCGGCCTGCGGTTGCGGCGCCGGAGGAGGCGGCGGTTGTGGTCCCGGCTGGTTGCGCTCGAGGGCGGCGTCGGCAGCGCCCTTTGGTTGCGGGGGCGCGACCGGCGGCGGCGCCGGCCTGGCGTTCGATGGTGACGACGGTGTTGCTCCGGAACCCGTCGGTGCCGGTGCTTTCGGCTGCGGTGGTGTCGGTCGTGGCGCGCTCGCCTGGGTCGGTTGCGGCGGTGCCGGCGTCGCCGCCGCCGGTTTCGGAGGCGCTGGTCTTGCGGCCGCCGGTTTCGGAGGCGCTGGTCTTGCGGCCGCCGGTTTCGGTGGCGCCGGTTTCGCTGCCGCAGGTCTTGGCGGTGCCGGTCTTGCCGCAGCTGGCGCTGCCGCCTGCGGTTTCGGTGGTGGGGCGGCACTCGGTGGCTCGGGGCGCGCCCGGGGCGGTCGGGCGACCGGTTGCGGCGGTGGTGCGGACTGGCTCGGACGGGCCACTTTCGGCGTTTTCGGAGGCGCTGCGACAGGTCGCACCGCAATACGTTGCGGAGCCGGCGGAGCGGCGGCGGGCTGTGCGGCGGCGGGTGCAGCTTTCGCAGCCGGCGGTACAGGAGGCACCGGCGGGCGGGCTTTCTCCGGCCGCGCTGCCCCGGCTTTTGGAGGTGCGGGTGGGACTGGACGTCCGGGAGCCGGCGGCCGGGGCGCTCCCGAGGGAGGCGTTGGCGCCGGCGGTGTTGCTTGTCGTGTCGCGGCGACATGGGCTGGGGCCGCGGGCTGGCCTGCTGCCGGGCCTGGCTGGCCCTGGGGCGCGGCGGTCGCCGCAGCCGGTTTTTGGCCGGCCGGGCCCGCCGGCTGTTGTCCGAACAACTTCGGCAGGATTTCCTTTGAGGGTCCCGCGAGCGCCACTTTGCCCTTGTCGAGTGCGACCAGGTCGTCACATGCGGCGAGCAGGATCGGACTGTGGGTGACGATGATCACCGTACGGTCTTTGCCCAGTTCGACCAGGGTCTGGCGCAGGCTCTGTTCCGCCTGACGGTCGAGGCTCGACGAGGGTTCATCCAGCAGTAACACGGGTGGGTTGCCGACCAACGCCCGCGCGATGGCGATGCGTTGGCGCTGGCCTCCGGAGAGCCGGCGGCCGGCTTCGCCGATCTCAGAGGCGTAACCATCGGGCAGGTCGATAATGAATTGATGGACGCCGGCCGCCTTGGCGGCGACGATGATCTCGTCGTCGGCGGCATCGGGCCGACGGTGCACGATGTTGTCGCGCACGGTTCCGGCGAACAGCACACATTCCTGCGGCACGTAGCCGAGCCAGGTGGCCAGTTCGGCGCGGCTGAACTGGGCGATGTCGGCGTTGTCGAGGAGAACCCGGCCGTTCGCCGGTTGGTAGAGGCCCTGCAGCAGCTTGAGAAGCGTCGTCTTGCCGCTGCCGTTGCGCCCGACCAGGGCGTGGACGCCGCCCGGCTTGATGGTGACGGTTACGTTGTCGACCACCGGCGCCAGGTCTTCGGCGTAGGAATAGGTGACACCCTCGGCCCGGATTTCACCCTCCGGCCGGGTCAGGGAAACCTCGCTTTCCTCGCGCTCGCCGACCTCGGAGAAAACCTCGCCCAAGCGTTCGACGGATTGTTTGAAGCTGTTGTAGGTGCGCCACTGGCCGACCAGCTGGTTCATGGGGCCGATCAGGCGGCCGGTCAGCATGTTGGTGGCGATCAGCGAGCCCATGGTCAATACGCCTTCGATAATGGCCATGGCGCCGGCGGTGGTCATGAAGATCGTCGTCATCATGGTCAGCGAGCCGCCGAAGTTGGAGTAGAAATCCGATTTGGCACCGCGCCTGACCGAATTCTCGATGTTCTCGGCGTGGCGGTCCTCCCACATCGGGCGCATGGCGCCGTCCAGCGCCAGGGCCTTGACCGTGGTCCGACCGTTGATGATTTCGGCGATCAGGCCGTCGCGGCTCTGCGTACTTTGGCGCTCCTGCTGGTTGGCCTCCGACATGGCGGCCGCCGAGCGCCAGGCGATAAACATGAAGGCGGGCAGAATGATCAGCAGGACCCAGGCGATGGGCGCGGCGATGACCCAGATGAGGCCGAAGAACATGATGGCGAAGGGCAGGTCGCAGACCAGGAGCGCTGACGCGCCGGACAGCGTGTTGCGGACCGTATCGACGTCACGGAACAGCGACTGCCAGTAGCTCGCCGGCTTGAACTCGAGGAGATGCAACGGCAGATTCATCAGCTTGTCGAACAGCTTGCGCCCGACCAGGACGTCGATCCTGAGGGCCACCGTCTGCATGATCCGCGACCGCGTTTGGCGCAACACGTAGTCGAAGATAACGACGCAGATCATGCCGATGACGAAACCGACCATGGTCGAGATACCGGCATGCCCAATGACCCGGTCGTAGGTCTGCAGCGTGAACACGGGAACCGCCAACGCCAGCAGATTGACGAAGGCCGACATCGCCAGAACCTCGCGGAAAACCGGCTTTAGGGGCTGCAGGAACGGCTTCAGCCAGACGCGTTGATTCGAATCACTCATCCCCTCTGAAAATATACGGAGTCCCGCAAAGCCGCGCCAGAGGTGTTGAAGCGGAACATCTACCGGAAAATCGCGGAAACCCGCGCGTTACGCTGAAAACGCCCTTGTCATCAACGGGATCGGCAAGGTCCTGGCCGGTATTTGACGATGTGGGCATACGAAGCGAGATTCGAGAACTTCTGGCGCTTACCGGGATTCCGTTGGCGAAACGTCCAATTGCTCTGAGTTCCGCCCGTTGAAGCGCGAATCGCCCCGGGGCCTCAATGAAGGTCAGTGGATGCCGATTAATGCCTTGACCCACGCGCCCTGCGCCGGTGTAAAATTCACCCGATCGATCAACAATAAACCATCGAAGAAGGTGTGGATGCGCATCGGGTTTTCCGATAGTTGTCCCTGGGGGGCGTCCGATCATGATTGGACGGTTTTTTCGTGCGGCCTTTGGCGTCGACCGTCTCATCGGCTATGCCATGCTGGCCGGTTTCGTCGCCCTATACCTGTGGAACCCGGCGCCAATCGAGTTCGCGCGCCTTAAGGTGTTCGACTATTACGTCCAGTTCAAACCGCGCGATATTCCGCCGCCGCAACAGAAACCGGTAACCATCATCGACCTCGATGAACAGAGCCTGGAAACGGTCGGCCAGTGGCCGTGGCCGCGCACGACGGTTGCCAAGCTCGTACAGAACCTGATGCAGATGGGCGCCATCTTGATCGCCTTCGACATCGTGTTCGCCGAACCGGACGGTAAGAGTATAGATGCCATGGCCGACAGTACCGTCGGTCTGGATGAAGAAACGCGCGAAAAACTCAAGAAACTACCGAGTAACGATCAGGTCTTCGCCGACGTCATTAAAAAGAGCCGCGTCGTGCTTGGTCAGGCTGACCGTGTTTCAGAAACCGAGGGCGTGAAGGGGCCTCCGGCAAAAAACTCGGTCGGGATACGGAAACTGCGCAAGGGTGCACCCGACCCAAAGGTCATCTTGCCGACGTTTCCCAGTCTAGTGCGCAACATCCCGGTCATCGAAAAAGCGGCAATGCACCGCTTCGGCGGCCACGGCATGTTTTCGACAACCCCGGACGAGGACGGGATCATCCGAAACGTCCCGTCGATGTTCGTTCACGAGGGACACCTTTTCCCGACTCTCTCGATCGAGATGCTCAGGGTGGCGACGGGGCGGAAGACCGTTCTTGCAGAAGTCGATATAGCCGGAATGAATGCAGTCGGCGTGGCAAAGGGCCTGAAGGTCCGCACCGACCGGCATGGCCGTATCTGGCCCTATTTCTCTCGACATGACCCCGACAAATACGTCCCTGCTCGCGAAGTCTTGGATGGCACTGCCGATCCGGCCAAGATCAAAGGCAAGATGACCATCCTCGGAACGTCCGCGGTGGGCTTGCGAGACATCCGGACCATCCCGACGGCTCGCGATATTGCGGGCGTCGAGGTGCATGCTCAATTGATCGAGGCGATTGCCCACCAGCAGTATCTGACGCGCCCCGCTTTCGCGGATGCCGTCGAGCTGACTATTATATTCTTTGGCGGGTTGATCATGATCATCCTGGTGCCCTGGCTCGGTGCTAAATGGACGGCGCTGGTGTTCCTGCTGACGGCAACCGGGTCCGGCGGCACATCCTGGTACCTGTTCGCCGAACAAAAGATGTTGCTCGATGCCAGCTTCGCCATCGCATCCATTCTGTTAATCTATACGGTCCTGACCTACACCGGATACGCCCGCGAGGAGGCCGAGAGGCGCCAGACCCGCGACGCCTTTTCCAAGTACCTGTCGCCGGACATGGTCGAGCGGGTTGCTGAGAACCAGGCCGAGTTAAAGCTCGGCGGAGAGCAACGCGAAATGACCCTGTTGTTCTGCGATGTCCGCGGCTTTACGGCCATCTCCGAGCAGTTCGACGCGGTCGGTCTGACCAAGCTCATCAACAAACTGCTGACGCCGCTGACCAACGAAATCCTCGTACGCCACGGCACCGTCGACAAGTACATGGGCGATTGCATCATGGCCTTCTGGAATGCGCCCTTGGATGACGCCAATCACGCCAAGAACGGCTGCGAATCGGCTCTCGCCATGCTCGAGCAGATGCAGCCGCTCAACGACCGGCTCGAAAAAGAGGCGGAAGAGGAAGGCCGCAAACATATTCCTTTGAAAGTCGGCCTCGGTCTCAACACCGGACCGGCCGTCGTCGGCAACATGGGGTCGGAACAGCGCTTCGACTATTCGGTCCTTGGCGATACGGTCAACACGGCGTCGCGCCTCGAAGGCCAGAGCAAGGGCTACGGCGTCAAGATCGTCATCGGCGAGGAAACCTGGAAACAGGTGCCGGACATGGCGACCCTGGAGCTCGACTGGATCAAGGTCAAGGGCAAGACCGAAGCGGTCGTCATCTATTGTCTGCTGGGCGGCGAGGATCTCGCCCAGGACCGCGATTTCGTCACACTGAGCCAGTTCCACCAACAGATGCTCGATGCCTACCGGGCCCAGGATTGGAACAAGGCCATCAAGCGCCTCAAGGAATGCCGGCTCCTATGTGCGCCTTACGAGATCGACGGGCTTTACGACCTCTACGAGGCTCGTATCCTCGACTATCAAGCCGCACCCCCGGGCGAGGGTTGGGACGGCGTTTTCGTGGCAACGACCAAATAGGCGATCAGCCTCGCGGCTCTTTCCTTCAGAGTTTCATGCGCACTTCGTAGATCGGCTCGTCCGGCATCCTGTGGCGTTCGAACCCCCATTGGTCGACGAATTTCAGCATCGTCGTGTTGTCGGAAAGCACCTGGCCGATCATCTCCCGGGTGCCGCGATTGCGGCAATAGGCGATCATCTTCTCGAAGAGCTTCCAGCCCAATCCGTGCCCCTTGAGGTCGGATCGGATGACGATGGCAAACTCGGCCGCCTGGTTGTCGGCATCGGTAACGGTACGCACCACGCCCAGAGTCTCGGGTTTGCCGTCTTCACCGGAGGCACGGGCGATGAAGGCCATTTCGCGGTCGTAGTCGATCTGGGTCAGCCGCGCCATCTGTGAATGCGGCAGTTCGCCGACCAGTCCGAAGAAACGGAAGCGCGCGTCTTCGGGAGTCAGGCGCGTCAGGAAGGCATAGTGGTCGGCCTCGTCCTCCGGCCGGATCGGCCTCAGCAGCACGCTTTTGCCGTCGTCCAAGGTGAAGTTTTCCTCGAGCTCCTTCGGGTAGGGCCGGATGGCCAGGCGGCGGGACGGATCGCCCGGCAGGGGGGCGATGCGAATGCGGGCATCGAGCGCCAAAACGCCGTGTTCGTCGACCAGCAGCGGGTTGATGTCGAGTTCGGCAATCTCCGGAATGTCGATGGCGATCTGGGCGATCTGCATGAGCGCCAGACTGAGCCGATCGACATTGGCCGGCGCCCGGTCCCGGTAACCGGCCAGCAGTTTCGAAATTCGTGTGCGCGAGATCATGTCGCGGGCCAGGTTCATGTTCAGGGGCGGCAGGGCGACGGCATGATCCTCGATGACCTCGACCGCCGTGCCGCCGTGCCCGAACAGAATAACCGGCCCGAATACGGGGTCGACCTTGATGCCGACGATGGACTCGTGAGCGCCCGGCCGTTCCACCATTTGCTGGATGGAGAAGCCGTGGACCTCGGCGTCCGGCGCCCGTTTGGCGACGCGCTTGAGGACCTGTTCGGCCGCGGTTTTCACGCTGTCAGCGTTTTCCAGATCCAGGACGACGCCGCCGACGTCGGACTTGTGCGAGATCCCGCCGGCCAGAATTTTGAGGGCAACGGGAAAGCCGATATCGATGGCCTTGGCGGCGGCTTCCTCGGGTGAGCGGACGATCAACGTTTCGACGACGGGAATGTCATAAGCGTCGAGTACTGCCTTGGCGTGCGGTTCGCTCAACATGTCGGAACCATTCGCGATCTGGCTGTCGATGATCATGCGCGCGGCGCTGACCGACGGCGTGAATTCTTCCGGCGCCGATAACGGCGTTTCCATCAGTGTTTCCTGGTTGCGCTGATAAACGATCATGTGCATGAACGCGGCCACAGCCTGGCCCGGCGTGTCGTAGGTCGGCAGACCGGCATCACGGAACAGCTTGCGAGCCGGCTCGACCGCCTCGCCGCCAACCCAGCTGGTCAATACGTTGGCTTTGAGGCCGCGCGGGGCATCAATCACCGCGTTCGCCGCTTCCGTACTCGACGCCGTTGCCGTCGGCGCATGCATGACGAGGACGGCATCGACTTCTTTCGCTTCGCCCAGGATCACCAAAGCGTCGGAATAGCGGCTGCCCGGGGCATCGCCGATGATGTCGACGGGATTGGCCCGCGACCAGGTTTCAGGTAGCACGTCGTCGAGCTTGTCGAGCGTATCGGGGGCCAAATCGGCCAAACGGCCCCCTTCGGCGATCAAGCGGTCGACGGCCATAACGCCGATCCCGCCGCCGTTGGTCATGACGGCCAGGCGTTCACCGCGCATGCGTTTAGCCCGGGCCAGGGTTTCGGCGGCGGCGAACAATTCGTCGATATCGTCGACGCGCAGCATACCGGCACGGCGAATGGCCGCTTCGTAGACGTTGTCCGAACCGGCCAGCGCACCCGTGTGCGACGCTGCGGCCTCGGCACCTTCGGCGACGCGCCCCGACTTGATGGCCAGGACCGGTTTGTTGCGGGCCGCCGCCCGGCAGGCCGACATGAATTTCCGGCCGTCCCGGATTGCTTCGATGTAGAGCAGGATCGCCGACGTGCCGGGGTCTGTAGCGAGAAAATCGACGGTGTCGCCGAAATCGACATCCGCGCAGTCGCCCAGCGATATGAAATGGGAAAACCCGATCTCGTGTTCCCGTGCCCAATCGAGGACAGCAGTACACATGGCACCCGACTGCGATGCGAAAGCGATCTTGCCGAGGTGTGCCTGCGCGTGGGCGAAGCTGGCGTTCAACCGGATGCTCGGTACGATCAGTCCAAGGCAATTGGGGCCGAGGATCCGCAGGCCGGATTTCCGGGCCGCAGCCAGCGTTGCTTCCTTGACCGAAATTCCGTCATTCGTCTCAGTGCGGTGCAGTCCGGCAGTCAGGACGATGGCGGCACCGGTACCGCGTTCTCCGAGATTGTCGATCAAGTCCGGGATCGACGCTGGCGGCGTACAGATGATGGCCAGGTCGGGCACCACCGGTAAGGCATCGACGTCCGGGTAGGCAAGGACGCCGACGACGGCCTGGCGTTTCGGATTGACCGGCATAATGGGCCCGTCGAACCCGCCCTCCAGGAGGTTGTGCATCACAAGGTTGCCCAGTCGCCCTGCCTTGTTCGAGGCGCCGATCACGGCCACAGATTCGGGTCGGAACAGGTCGGTCAGGTTTTTCGTCGACATTTCTCGCCTCCGAATTCTTACCGGCATTGACGACCGGACTGGCCAAATACCATAAGCTCAGCGCCTATTACTCGATTCCTGAGCTGGGGCTTCGTGGCGGCCATAATCCAAAAATTAGCCGTAAAATGTTGCGTCGCAACAGGCGTTTTTGCAATGCAGCATTAACCTCTAGTGACGGCTAGAGAGATCGCAGTTTCTAAATTGATCAGGCCGGTACGCGGGAGTCGTAAACGCACAGCCGAACAGCCGTTCAGCGAGGTCGGTTCGATGGGTACAGGCCTCATCATGGGCCATCTAGCCCCACCAGCCGCTGTCAGCGGGTGACGCGGCCCAATAGACGAAACCTATTCGCCGGTGGCCGGCCAATGAACCGCTTTACAACCGAATGTAGATGGCGGTGTTCCGCCTCAAATCATATCCAGGTCGCGTAGCGCCGAGAGGTAGTTCTTGTCGCGCCGCCATCGGCGGACGGCCTCATCGGCCGAATCGCGGTCCACGTGGCGGAAGAACTTCACCGCTTCCGCTATCGTCTTTTCGGTGCCGTCTGATTGCGTCGGGCGCGATTTGCGGCAGAAGGTGAAGACGCGTTGGTATTCGTAGTCACTGAAAGCCATTGCCTTGCAGGCGACGGCCAAACCTTCGCCACCCGGTTCGAGAACAAATCGCATGACGAGATCGTCGCGAAGTCCCGTTTCCTCGCTGACCAGATTGACGAAAAAACGGACTTCACCGTCTTCCAGGGCTCGGATCATCAGGTCGGGGTTTATGTCGCCTTGGCGTTTGAGTTTCTTGGCAAGTTTGGCCGACTTCGATTCGTCCTTGTTGATGGCGTCATCGACCTTGGCCATGACCGTCGATTCCATGATGTCATCGATTTCGGCAAGGCTGAGGCCGCAATGATCGACAATGTACTTCCTGAGGGCTGCCGATACCCAAAGATACATGCGCTTCGCCATCTCCGGCCCCAATTCCTTGCGGCGCAGGATCGGCTCATGGAACGAGTCGATTCGTTGCGACTGTTCGATGAGGAACTCCATGGTCGCTTCCGAAAGATCGGCGCTTTCGTTCTGCAGAAGGGTGCGGATTACGGTTTCATTGCCCGTTTTTACGAGAGCGTCGGAGACTTCCGGGCTGACCGAATGGCGGATGGCGACCGCCATCTGATGTTCCAGGGTCCGGTTGCGGACGATTTCGATCAGTGTCTGGTCTCTGAGCACCTTGCTTTCCGTGAGGATCGGATAGGCGACCTCGATTTCGTCATTGGCCAGCAGGTTGATCAGGTCTTCGGGCGGGTCTTCTCGGTCGGCGAGACGGGAACTAATGACCTTGCGGATTTCCATCTCCGCGTCGCGCACCACATGATGGATGATTTCATACATGAGGATGCGTTCGCGCTCCGTGAGCACGCGCTCATCCCCGGAGAACAGGTCGGAGACGATTGCCGCCAGTTCGCTTCGGCTGGCGGCGGATCGTTGCCTAGCCAACTCGAGCAGATAGTTGCTGTCAAATTTGTCCATTCCCGGGAGGGGTCCGTCTCAGGTTTCGCGGCTTCCCATTTTCAGATAAGTTATCGTTTGGTGTGCGACAGATCAACACGCCCGGTTTATTTGGATGTTCCGGATGGTCCATTGATCGCCAATGTTCATGAAATCGCTGGCCAGAATCGCCGCTGGCTGCGCCTGATCCGCCAGACCTTTGCAGCCGGCATACTGGGTTTGGCCACCTGGGCCCTGGCCGCGCCTCCGGATGCCTATGCGGCCAAGGGATCCTGCCCGGTCAAGAAGACCCGGGTCAAGGTTACGCTCAAAGAGGATCCGGGCCGGGTAACGGTCAACCGGCGCCTTAGCCAAAAGCAGCTGACCGCTATGATGCGGAAAAAAAGCAAAATCCGATCATCCCGGGAACTGCTCAACAATGGCCTGACGCGAACCAAGTATGGGACGAACATGGCGTTTGAACTGCAATATGCCGAACTGAATTCGGGAAAGGTCTGTGCGGCGCTCAGGACGGTCGAGGCCACCTTCGGGTATGCGGAGATCACCGTTTATATCGCCCGCAAGTATAAGAAGGGTAGCTGCCAGTACCGCACTGTTCTGCAACATGAGAACACGCATGTCGCGATCCATCGGAAGTACTTGACGAAGTACGCTGACCGGATGCGCCGGCGTTTGACCACGACCGCCAACAAAGCCGGGGTTATTTATGCGCCGACGGTTCAACAGGCCAAGAACACATTCAGGAAACGGCTGGAAAAGGCGATCGACCGGATGACCGAGGAATTCAGCCGGGAACTGGATGCCGCCAATGCCCGGATCGATACGCCCGAGAACTATCGACGCGAAAACAAACGGTGCCCGAGTTGGTGACGGCTGTTACCCGGGCTCGATGGCGCGTCCCTTGACGATCGCCGCGTTGCCGTATTTTTGACGAACCGCATCGAGGGCGCGCTCGACCCGGGCCCGCTCCTCGCGCTCCGGATCGAGCAAGTCCGCCTCGTCGGCCGTTCCTGCCGGGCCCAACTTGCCGCCGCCGACCCCGATCAATCGGTAGCGCCGTCCGTCCGCTTCCGCTGCCAGCAGCGGTTCGGCGCCGCGAAAAAGCTCCTCGGCGAACTGGGTCGGAAACGGCAATTGCCGGGTCCTCGTAAACTGCCGGAAATCCGCCTGTTTCATTTTCAGCGTCACGTTGCCGGCGGCCAGACCGGCTGCCTTGAGACGGTGGGAGACCTTTTCCGTGAGGCGCCAGAGAATGCGGCGAAGTTCAGCGCCATCGGCGATGTCCCGGTCAAAGGTGGTTTCCGCGGATAGGGACTTGGCCGGGCTGTCGGGCGTCACCCGGCGCTCATCGTGGCCCCGCGAGAAGTGATAGAGGCGATGGCCGATGCTGCCGTAGCTGCGAACGAGTTGCTCTTCGCCGAAGGCCCTGAGCTGGCCGATGGTGGCGATGCCGTCGCGCTTGAGTTTGCCTTGCAGGGCCTTGCCGACGCCCCACAACAACCCCACCGGCCGGTTCTCGAGGAAGGCGTCGGCGCCGGCTTGCCCGAGCACCGAAAAGCCGCGCGGTTTATCGAGATCCGAGGCGATCTTGGCCAGGAACTTGTTGAAACTGAGGCCGACCGATGCGGTCACGCCGATTTCTTCCTCGATCCGTTTGGCCAGTTTGATCAGGGTCTTAGCCGGGCTGCCGCCGTGCAGCGCCTCCGTTCCGCTGAGATCGAGGAAGGCCTCGTCGATGGAAAGCGGTTCGACCAGGGGCGTCGTCTCCAGCATCAGGGCTCTCACCTGGCGCCCGACGATCCCGTACTTTCCCATGTCGGGGCGGATGACGACGGCATCGGGACAACGTTTGCGCGCCTCGAACATGGGCATCGCCGAATGCACGCCCTTGATCCGGGCGATGTAACAGCAGGCGGAGACGACGCCGCGCTGGCCGCCGCCGACGATCACCGGCTTGCCCTGCAAGTCTGGATTGTCCCTTTTCTCGACGGTCGCGTAGAAGGCGTCGCAATCGATGTGCGCGATCGCCAGGGAATGGAGTTCCGGGTCCGCGAGTATCCGTGTCGAACCACAGTTCGGACAAGCCATACTGGGCGTCGGCCTGTCGATGTCGGTCGCGCAATCCCTGCAAAGCGTCGGCACGGTCGAGTTTCCGATATCCGAGTTGGAAGATCTAAACGGACAGTACCACAAGGGCCGCCCGAACTTGACGAATTTCGAGGTGACGGCGACACTGCGAGCCATGCCGATGCAGAAATGACGGTTAAATCGCCGAATGGTTGAGAAAACGACCGATAACGAGAAAGAAGCCCCTGTTGGCGGCGAGTTCCATGTCTTGGAAATGGAAATGCGCCACCTCAAGGAGACGATTGGCGCCCAGCGCGACGAACTCGAGAATATGGCCTTCGAGCGCGAAGAGGCGGTGCAAAAGGCGCTCGCCATCTCTGCCGACGAGATCAAGCAGCTCAAGGACACGGCCGGCGCGCTTCGTGACGGGCTCGAGGACCTGCGCTTCGAGAGAGAGGAGGCGGTACAGGGCGCGGTACAGCGTTCGGCGGACGAGATCAAGCAGCTCAAGGAAACGGCGCAGGCGCTTCGCGATTCGCTCGATGATCTGAGTTTCGAGAAAAGCCAAGCCGTGCAGGCCGCCATCCAACATTCGGCGGACGAGATCAAGCAGCTCAAGGAAACCTCGCAGGCCCTTCGCGACGCCCTCGACGACCTCCGCTTCGAGAAGGACCAGGCCGTGCAGGCCGCCGTGCAGCGCTCGGCCGACGAAATCAAACAGCTCAAGGAGACCTCGCAGGCCCTCCGCGACTCCCTCGACGACCTGCGTTTCGAAAAGGACGAAGCCGTGCAGGCGGCAATCGCCGGTTCCCATGATGAAATCGTGCAATTAAAATCAACCGTATCGGCATTGCGTGACGAATTGGAGGATCTGCGCTTCGAAAAGGAACAAAGCGTCCAGAAGGTCATCGCCGACAGCGCCGACGAGATCAAACAATTGAAAAGCACGTCGGGTGCTTTGCGCGAACAATTGGAAGGCATTAAGTTCGAATACGAGGATAAACTGCAGGAACAGGAGCGCCGGGCGCGCGACGAGATCGCGCAACTGAGGGACACCATCGCGGCGCTCCGCGACGAGCTCGAGGGGAAGAATGGCGACTAGCTTGAAACCGGATCCGAAGAACCCGATCCCGATCAAATCGCGGCGCGGCGGCGGTGGCGGTGGCGGTGGCGGAAAAGGCAAGGGGTCCGACGATGCGCTGAGCCGCACCGACAAGAAGTTGAAACAGGCGGAGATGCTGCTCAGCGTCTCGCGCAAGGTCGCCGCCATCGAGAGCCTCGATGAGATTCTGACGACGCTGGTCGAGATGACGACCTGGGAACTGGGCGCCGAACGGGGCACGCTGTTCCTCAACGACCCGGCGACGGGCGAGCTCTATTCGCGCGTCGCCCAGGGCAACTTCTCGCGCGAGATCCGTATCCTCAACACGACGGGTATCGCCGGCGCCGTGTTCCAGTCGAGCATCGGCGAGATCATCCTCGACGCCTATGCCGACGAACGGTTCAATCGCAACGTCGACGAACAGACCGGCTTCAAGACCCGGAGCATCGTCTGTGCGCCGGTGAAGACCGTGAAGGACGAGACCATCGGCGTCATCCAGGTCCTCAACAAGAAAGACGGCGAGTTCGGCAAGGAGGATTTGCATCTCCTCGAATCGATGACCACCCAGGCCGCGGCGGCGCTGCAGAGCACGCAGTTCGTCGAACGCATGAAGAAGACCCGTGAGAAGGAACTCGAGTTCCTCGACGTGGTCGCCGACGTAACCTCGGAACTGGAACTGGGCACGCTCCTCAAGAAGGTCATGGCGGAAGCGACGCGCATGCTCGGTGCCGACCGATCGACCCTGTTCCTCAACGATGAGAAGACCGGCGAGCTCTTCTCGCGGGTCGCCATGGACGACGGCATCGGCGAGATCAGGTTGCCCAACACCGCCGGTATCGCCGGTGCGGTGTTCACCTCGGGCCAGACGGTCAACATCCCCTACGCCTACGCCGACCTCCGCTTCAACCCGTCGTTTGACAAGCAGACCGGCTACTTCACGCGTTCCATCCTCTGCGTGCCCGTCGTCAACAAGGACGGCAAGTGCATCGGCGTCACCCAGGTCTTGAACCGGCGCGGCGGACCCTTCACCGACGAGGACGAGACGCGGCTCAAGGCCTTTACGGCGCAGGTCTCCATCGCGCTTGAGAACGCCAAGCTCTTCGAAGACGTCCAGAACATGAAGAACTACAACGAGAGCATGCTGGAAAGTATGTCGAACGGCGTCATCACCATGGACGAGGACGGCAAGATCGTCACCTGCAACGCCGCCGGCGCCCGCATTACCCGGACCTTGGCCCACGAGGTGCTGGGCACCAATTGCGAGGAGTTCTTCGTCGGGCCCAATGCCTGGGTCATGGACAAGGTCCGCAAGGTCGAGAAGACCCAGGAGGCGGAAGTCATCATCGACGGCGAGATGGAGTTCGAGGAAGAGAAGCTGTCGGTCAACGTCAACGTCCTGCCGCTCCTCAATTCCGAGAACAAGAAACTCGGCTCCATGGTCATGATCGAGGACATCAGCTCCGAGAAGCGCATGAAGTCGACCATGTCGCGTTACATGGACCCGGGCCTGGCCGATCAGCTGCTGGAAGGCGGCGAGGATATCCTCGGCGGCAAGAGCACGGAAGCGACCGTGTTGTTCTCGGACGTGCGCAGCTTCACCACCATCACCGAGGCCCTGGGCGCCCAGGGCACGGTCGCCATGCTCAACGAATACTTCACGATCATGGTCGACATCATCACCGGCGAAGGCGGCATGCTGGACAAGTTCATCGGCGACGCCATCATGGCCGCCTTCGGCATCCCGATCGCCCATGATGACGACGAGGACCGGGCGGTCAGGGCCACCATCGCCATGATCACCCAGCTCTGGGAATGGAACAAGGTGCGCGAGGCGAGGGGCGACATGCCCATCGACCACGGCGTCGGGTTGAATACCGGGATGATCGTGTCCGGTAACATCGGTTCGCCGAAACGCATGGACTTCACCATGATCGGCGACGGCGTCAACTTGGCGGCACGCCTGGAAAGCGCCTGCAAACAGTATTCGGCGCGCATCCTGATCAGCGAGTTCACACGGGCCAAGTTGAAGGGAACTTATCGCATCCGCGACATCGACCTCGTCGTGGTGAAGGGCAAGACCGAGCCGGTCGGCGTCTACGAGGTGCTCGACTACCACAACGACGAGAGCTACCCCAACCTGATGGACAACGTCAGCTACTTCAACGAGGGCGTGAAGCTCTATCGCCAGGCCAACTGGGACAAGGCCATCTCCAACTTCGAGGAAGCCATCAAGGCGACGCCGACCGACAAGCTGGCGCAGACCTACATCGAGCGCTGTGAGCACCTGAAGGAGAGCCCGCCGGAAGGGGAGTGGGGCGGCGTCTGGGTGATGACGTCGAAGTAAGCCGCCGGCGCCGGGCTCATAAGGAGGATTCTCACGGTGAGCAAACACGACATGGCCGACATCCTTCGCGAGGTCCGCCAGGAATTCATCGAGACGACGGTGGAACGCCTGACCACGGTCGACGACCTGATTACCGACATGATGGCCGGAACCGGCATCGACGAGAACCTGATCGAGCTTCAGCGCCACATCCACAGCATCAAGGGCCAGGGCGGCACCTTCGATTTCCCGGTCGTCTCCAAGATCGCGCACCGCCTCGAAGACTACATCGAGACGGCGCCGGCCCTCGGGGCCGCCCAATTCCAGCATGTCCAGGTTTTCGTCGACAACATCCGCTCGATCGTCGAGACGGGATCCGACCCGGACTCCCAGCAGGCCGCCGGTATCTTCGCCCGCTTGCCGGTCACCGCCCGCGACATCGCCGAGGCGGGACGCCAGAAAGAGGTCTTGTTGCTGCTGGTCCTGCCGAAAGGCATCCAGCGCAAGATCATCGGCCGCGAGATGGCGTCCTGCGGTTTCCAGATCGTCAACGCCGAGACGCCGATCGAGGGCCTCGACCTCGCCATCGAACTAAAGCCCGACATCGTCGTCGCCAGCGGCGTCATGACCCAGATGAGCGGCAAGGAGTTCGCCTGGGTCCTCAACGCCGTCGAACGCACCAAGGACTGCCGCCTGGTCATCGCAACCAGCGCCGACGACGATAGTGCCTCGTTGAGCGGCCTGCCGCCTGAAGTCGCCGTCGCCCACAAGGGCGAGCGCTTCAATGAGGAACTGACCGAGCACCTGATCAGCTGGGGCTTCTTCGGCAAGATCGGGGTGGCCTGAAGCGGCGGGCCGGCGTTCACGGGCCGGTATCCCCGGATACGGATCTCGCAGGCTTTCTTGAACTCTGTTCCGCAATCGACGCGGGCGGTGGCGGGGAATGTCTATTTTTGTCCATAAACGTCTATGAGAAATTCCGGCTGCCGTTTTTATTTTTTCTTTCGGGGAACGAATTGAGGGACTTGAACCGCCGTGGGGCTTCTTGATCTGAGGTCGAACGGACACGGTCTAGCCTTTTACAATTCAGAAATAGGAAAAAATAACTATTTTTTCTAAAAAAGTCAACAAGAAAAGGATATCTAACCTATTTTGGAGTTTCGTCCATCCGGTAGACGAGGCCGACAGTTTGAGCGTCAGCCGACCGTTATTGCCGCGGAGGTGAATTCGATGGCGAGTGGGCGTACGTCTGGAAGATCCCGGGTTCAGCCAAAACGATTTTGTCCACTCTCCTCATGGCCGGGCCTGACCCCGTCGCAAGCGCCCAGCGGGCCATCCACGCCGACTCGCACACGACGTGCCGGTTGAAGCACGTGGATACGCGGGTCAAGCCCGCGCATGAGGTGTGGGTCGTTGACGCGGGAAGTCCGTTTCATCCCAGGTGCAGACGACAGGTGCGGTCCTAGTCTAGTAGCTGTTATTACTGCTTTGGACCTTGAGAGAAAAAATTGCGCCGTCCTGGAAACGGTCGTCCGCCCCGTGATCGACAGTCCTTTAAGGTTGTGAGGCCCAGAGGAACCACGTCATCTTTGTTCTCTTCAAAAAGACAGTTGATGGTGGTGTCGTCCGTCCTTGTTTCCCATGCGTCTATGTCAGTTGATAGGGAGTTCAGAATCTCGGACCAGAAATTTAGTCCATTGCAGAATCGAGCCAAGGTCGGCAAAGAGCGAAGGTGAGCAGCAACCTCGCTAATTTGAACGGCAGGATCGTAGGTAAACGCTCCCTCCCTCGCGTGCATTCCCCGTTTCATGAAATCGTCCCAAGATTTGATGCTTGCGACAGCGTTTCTCATTTCCCAAGCCCCCTCAAAGAAGTCGATGACGACGCGATCAGTCTGGGGAAGCTTCTTACACGCAAGTCCGGAAGCCGCGAGCCACCAATCGCTGCGTGCGTCGGAAAAATACGAGGTAGCCGACAGTCTAAAGTCACCAGGTTCCGTTTTCGAGAACGCGGACCTTGCTTCCGCTTCGACGGCCTTAAGCGACAACCCAGGAGTTAAAGCGTTCTGATTTGCGAACTTAGTTTTCAAACGTTGAGCGATTTCCTTTAGTTCAGTCGTATTTCCCAGATGGAATACTTGAATCTGAATAAAATAGCCAGGTGGCGATATCAGCAGCAAACCAAGCGAAGCCTGATTTAAACCACCTAATTCGAGGCTTGAAGGAACCAATAAGAACTCTAGACCATTCTCGGTTTCCAGTATTTCAGGTGGCGAGAATTCGAACCCGTGGATTCCGGAGATGCCAAACGATTGAAGAGATATATCTACTATGGCTTTCATGTCTGAATGTGAAGCCGGGTCCGTTACAGGCGCCGCGAGGATGAACGTCTGAATCCAGGTTCCTACATGACCTTCCTTGTACAACGGGTGAATCCCGTGGGCCCAGTAGTAGGGAATTGCAGGGCCGAGCATTTGAGGGTCCGCATCGTCCAAAAAACGAACAAATTGGTTCCCACAAAAAATGGCTTTGCAGGGGATTTCGACGAAATCTTCCAACGACAGTGAAAACTTTTTCCCATCCGAGAACTGCGGATTTTCGACCCGCAATTCGCCCGCTTCAGTTAAGGCAATAGCTAGAACCGCGCCTAACAACGTTAGGGTGGCACAAATACACTTGCGCGCTATTCGAGCGAACATAATCGACACGGAAACCCTCCGAGCTTAATCAATTGGAGCCATTTGACCGAATCAAAGCTTGTTCTGCAACTTTTGGTGGGATTTTGGACAATTCCGGGGACACCATACTTAATTCGGGTCGCCGAACCCGATTCCATCCCTGTGTCTTCTCTTCCAACGCCGGGGGACACAATCCGTTTCCCTTCGGGAATCGGTTATGTCCCCGCGCCTCCCAGCCACTGGTAACCCGCATGTCCGGAAAGGGGGGAAAGCGGCCTATCCCAAGACGTCGATCGTGAGGCGCAAGAAAGCAAGGATGACGCCGCCAGCACCCCCCATTGTCCCGCAACATTTTTGTGGGATGCTTTTTGGCGGCTGAGCCGCTATACGGACTCCAGGCAACGAACACTCTACGGATAAGCCATGACCGTCCTCGTCACCGGTGCCGCCGGTTTCATCGGCTACCACCTCACCGAAGCCCTGATCGCCCAGGGCGAGGCCGTGGTCGGCATCGACAATCTCAACGACTACTATGACGTGACGCTGAAGGAAACGCGCCTCGAGCGTCTGCTGGCGAAGAGCGGCTTCTCCTTCGTCAAGGCCGACATCGAAGACCGTGAGGCTATGGAAGGCATTGTCCAACGCCATGGCGACATCACCCGCGCCGTTCACCTGGCCGCCCAGGCGGGCGTGCGTTATTCGCTCATCAATCCGTATGCCTACACCCAGGCCAACGTCGAGGGGCAGCTCTCGGTCCTCGAGACCTGCCGCAAGCTCGATAACTTCGAGCACCTGGTCTACGCTTCCTCATCCAGCGTCTACGGCGCCAACACCAAGATGCCGTTTTCGGTCACCGACCGCACAGACCATCCGATCTCGCTTTATGCGGCGACCAAGAAGGCGGGTGAGATGATGGCCTTCGCCTATGCCCACATGTACCGCCTGCCGGTGACCGGTATGCGGTTTTTCACCGTCTACGGCCCTTGGGGCCGGCCCGATATGTCGGCGCTCATTTTCATCAATAAGATGCTGGCCGGCGAGGCGATCCCCGTCTTCAACAACGGCGACATGCGCCGCGACTTCACCTATATCGACGACATCATCGCCGGTGTCCTCGGATGCCTCGACAAACCACCGGCCGACGGCGGCGAAGAGGCGCCGGCCCGCGTCTACAACATCGGCAACAACCGCTCCGAAGAGCTCATGCACTTCATCGGGGTCATCGAGGACGCGCTCGGGATCAAGGCGGAAATCGACTTCCTGCCCATGCAGAAGGGCGATGTGCAGGAGACCTTCGCCGACATCGAAGACACACGCCGCGACTTCGGGTTCGAGCCAAAAACGACGATCGAAGAGGGTATCCCGAAACTGGTCGCCTGGTATCGCGAATACTACGGCGGCTGAGCGGCCGCCCATGACATCGCGAGACTTAAGCGGCGACGCCACGTTCCGCGACTACCTGTCGTTGTTCGCACTCGCCATGATCTGGAGTTCGTCGTTCATGGCAATCAAGGTCGCTGTCGAAATGGCACCGCCGGTGACCATGACGGCGGCGCGCATGGTCATCGGCGCTTCGTTCCTCTTCGCCGTGCTCCTGATCAAGAAAGAAAGACTGCCCGCCACCTGGTCGTTCTGGGCGCCTTGCTTCGTTTTGGGCCTGATCGGCAACGGCCTGCCGTTCACGCTCATCGCCTGGGGCGAGGTCCGCGTCGACAGCGGGCTCGCCGCCATCCTGATGGCGGTCATGCCGCTCGCCACTGTCCTGCTGGCCCATTTCTTCTCCGCCGGTGAGCGCCTGACGACGCCCCGCGCCGTCGGCATCGCCATCGGTTTTTCCGGCATCGTCATCCTGGTCGGGCCGGAGGCGATCAAGGGCCTCGGTGGCGATGTCTGGCACCAGCTCTCGGTTTCCGGCGGCGCCATCTGTTACGCCATCGCCGCCGTCTACACACGGCGCCTGCCGCCGGGCCCCCTGTTGCCGCGCGCCGTCGGCGTCACCATCTGCGCCGCCGTCCAGATGGTGCCCCTGGCTTGGCTCGCCGACTGGCCCTGGCAGGCCGTGCCGGCCGGCTGGAGTTTGGTCAGCGTCGTCTACCTGGGCCTGGTGCCGACGGCCATCGCGACGCTCATCTATTTCAACCTGATCGCCGCGCGCGGCGCCGGTTTCTTCGCCTTCATCAACTACCTGATCCCGGTGATGGGCGTGCTGTGGGGCATGGCCGTGCTCGGCGAGGAACTGCACCCGGAGGGCATGGCGGCGCTGGCGACCATCCTTTTGGGGCTGTTCGTCGCCAACTGGCGCCGGCGGCGACCCAAGGATAACGGCGGGGACGGCGCCGGGGACAGGACGTGAGCGAGCAGGGGAAGGGGATCCTCCTCTTTCTGGCGGCCTGGGCAGTCATTCCGGTGATGGATGCCTGTGCCAAGAAACTGGGCCAGGACGGCTACCCGATCATCCAGATCGTTTGGGCGCGGTTCTTCTTCAACGCCATGATCGTGCTGCCGATGCTCTACCTGAGGACGCCCGAGGCCTTCCGCCGGCCGCAGCGACCGGCCCAACAGGTGGTGCGCGTGATCTGCCTTCTGCTGCCGACCTACTTCTTCTTCTTCGCCATCCGCACCCTGCCGCTGGCCGAGGCGCTGTCCATCTATTTTCGTCTACCCGTTCTTCTGGAAGACGCCGGACTTGTCCGGGCTCGTCCTGTTCGTCGCCATCGGCCTGATCTCGGCGAGCGGCCACTTCCTGCTGATCAAGGCCTACCGCCACGCCCCGGCTTCGCTGTTGGCACCCTACTGCTATTTCGAGATCGTCTCGGCGACGGTCCTGGGGCTGGTCTTCTTCGGGAACTTCCCGGGCGCCGTGACCTGGCTCGGCGTCGCCGTCATCGTGTCGAGCGGCATCTACATCTCCGTCCGCGAACGGCGGGTCAGGGAAGGGGGTTCGACGCTCTAACCGTAGAGCGCCTCGAGCCGCTCGCCGTAGACTTCCTTGATGACATGGCGGCGCACCTTCAGGGTCGGCGTCATCTGTTCGTTCTCAACCGAGAACGGCTCGTCAGCGACGAGCACGTGGCGGATCTTCTCGATCGCCGATAGGTTGGCGTTGACGCGCTCCAGGACGTGGCGCAGGGCCCGCTGGAAATCTGCGTTTTCAGCGAGGTCGGCCAAATCGCCGGAGGTACCGTTTTCGCTTGTCCATTCCTTGAGCCAATCGTCGTCGGGCACGATCAGCGCCACCAGATGCGGGCGCTTGTCGCCGTAGACCATGGCCTGGGCGACCTCCGGCTCCATGGCGAGGATGCCCTCGACCCGTTGCGGCGCCACGTTGTCGCCGCCGGAATTGACGATGATGTCCTTCTTGCGGTCGGTAATCACCAGGTGTCCGTCATCGTCCAGATAGCCGATATCGCCGGTATGGACCCAGCCGTCGCGAATGACCTCGCGGGTCGCTTCCTCGTTGCGCCAGTAGCCCTGCATGACCAGGTCGCCGCGGGCCAGGATCTCGCCGTCGTCGGCGATCTTGACCTCGGTGTTTAGAACCGGTGGTCCGACCGTGTGCAGTTTCGGTGCGCTCGGCCGGTTGACGCTGACCAGGGGCGCCGTTTCCGTCTGCCCGTAGCCCTGCAGGATGCGCAGACCCAAGGCCGTGAAGAAGCGCGCGATTTCCGGGTTCAACGGCGCACCGCCCGACACCAGGGCCTTCAGGCGGCCGCCGAAGCGCCCCCGTACCTTGTCGCGCACGAGCTTGTCGAGGGCGGCGTTTTTCAGGCTTTCGGCAGCGCTGAGCCGGCCCGTCTCGAACTTCTTGGCGCCCAGTTCGACGGCCTGGGCGAACATCTTTTCCTTGAGCCCGCCGGCCTTCCTGACGCCCAAGGTGATGCGCTGGTGCAGGGTCTCGTAGAGCCGAGGCACGGCGGTCATGATCGTCGGCTTGGCCTCGGCCATGTTGGTGGCCAGCGTTTCGAAGCCTTCGGCGTAGTAGATCTCGGCGCCGATGCTGAGCGGGAAGAAATGGCCGGCCATATGCTCGTAGGAATGGGACAACGGCAGGAACGACAGGAACGTCTCGGGACCCAAATCCAGTTCTCCCAGGGCATCTTGGGCACCGGCTACGTTGTGGAAGAGGTTGCGGTGGCTGAGCATGACGCCCTTCGGCCGGCCGCCGGTCCCGGAAGTGTAGATGATGCAGGCCGTATCGGTGTCGTTCCAACGGGACGCCCGCTCGGTGGTGTTTTCCGGGTTTGAGCGTTCAGCGTCCATGAGCTCACCCATGTCATGGAGGTCGATGCCCTGGTGGGGAACCGTCTCCGGGCGTTCCATGGCGACGACAAATTCCGCATCCGCCGCCTGCACCGCCGCCGGCAACAGGTTGCGCGCCAGCTTCGGTGTCGAGACGATGGCGCCCTTGGCCCCCGAATCCTCGAGAATATGGAGATGATCGGCGACCGTATTGGTGGTGTAGGCCGGCACCGTATAGGCGCCCAAGGACATGATCGCAAAATCGGCGACGGTCCAGGCCGGGCGGTTTTCAGAGGCCAGTACGACCCGGTCGCCGGGCTCGACACCCAGTTTCATCAGTCCCTTGGCCAGAGCATCAACACGCTCGGCAATGTCGATCCAAGTGTACGGCTGGTAGATGCCGTCGCGTTTCGACCACAGCAGCGGTTTGTCGCCCAGTTTATCCGCCTGCTCGAAAAACATGGCGGCCAGGTTCGGCCACGCGTAGTTGCTCATTTGCCCCCCGATAAAAACCTCCCTATCCACCTACCATTGACGTTGCCGCTTGGCAATTCCGGGCCTATATGCTGGCGGAGGAGATTGGTAGGGCAGTTATGGCGGACGAGAACTCGGTCACCAGGCGCGTCAGGCGCTACGCCCGCGTCGGCGCCGCGGCGGGCGGCCTCGCGGCGCGGGTCGCCGGCAACCGGTTCTTGGGCATCGCCATCGACCAGGCCGAGCACGCGGCCGACCTGCAGGCGGCGCTCGGCGGCCTCAAAGGCCCTTTGATGAAGGTGGCGCAGATCCTGTCGACCGTTCCCGACATGTTGCCCGAGGCCTACATGGAGGAGTTCGCCAAACTGCAGACCAACGCGCCGTCCATGGGCTGGGCCTTCGTGCGCCGGCGCATGGCCTCCGAACTGGGGCGCGATTGGCAGGAGCAGTTTGCCGAGTTCGAACACAAGGCCGCAGCCGCAGCCTCGCTGGGCCAGGTTCACAAGGCGACCGCTCTGGACGGCCGCCGCCTCGCCTGCAAGATCCAGTACCCGGACATGGCCGCCGCCGTCGACGCCGATCTCAAACAGCTCAAGTTGGCCTTCTCGATCTATCACCGCTATGACAAGGCGATCGATCCGATGAACATCCATCGCGAGCTCAGCGAGCGGCTGCACGAGGAACTCGATTATGCGCGCGAGGCCGACAATCTGGGCCTCTACCGGCACATCCTGAAAAAGGAGAAATCGATCCACGTGCCGGAGACCCTGCCCGAGCTCAGCACCAACCGCCTGCTGACAATGACCTGGCTCGACGGCGAACCGCTCTTGAAGTCGGTGACGGCGCCGGTGGAGCGGCGCAACGAGATCGCCCGGAACATGTTCCGCGCCTGGTGCGTGCCGCTCTACTATCACGGCGTCATCCATGGCGACCCGCATCTCGGCAATTATCAGGTCCGTCAGGACGGTGAGCTGAACCTGCTCGATTTCGGTTGTATCCGCGTCTTCAAACCGAGTTTCGTGCGCGCCGTCATCGACCTCTACAAGGCGCTCCGCGACGATGACGAGGCGCTGGCCGTGCATGCCTACGAGACCTGGGGCTTTTCCAACCTGGAACGCAACGTCATCGAGATCCTCAACCAGTGGGCCGAGTTTCTCTATGCGCCGCTCCTCGAGGACCGCGTCATGCCGATCCAGGAGGAGGGCGGTGTCGCCTACGGGGCCGGCGTCGCCGCCAAGGTTCACCGCGAACTGCGCGAGGTCGGCGGAGTCGCACCGCCCCGCGAGTTCGTGCTGATGGACCGTGCCGCCATCGGTCTCGGCAGCGTCTTTACCCATCTCCGGGCGGAGATCAACTGGCACCGCCTGTTTCACAACCTTATCGACGGATTCGCCGAGGCGGAACTGGCCAAGCGCCAGGAGAAGTCCTTGAAAAAGTTCGGGATTCCCGAACCCGATTGAGCGCGGCCCTTCCCCGTGACCGCCAGTTAACTTGTACGGCTCGACCGGTTGGCGCTAGTATCCAAACGGCTGGGGACGTGCGTTCCCCACATCTCGAGCGGATGGGGCGATGATGGTAAGACATACCCAACTCAGGTGCCGGGAGACGGCGGCGTGACCAGTTATCAAGGGTCGCCCGGGCACAGTGATTGGGATGACGACGACCTGAGCGCCGACCAGAAGGCCTGGATCGATGGTCTCGACCGCAGACTGCACGAGCTCTGGGGCCTGGGCCGCAATCTGATCCTGGTTTGGTCGCCGAGCGACGAGGGTATGGACGTCCTCGTGCTGCCGCACTACTCGATCAGCGAACACGCGCAAAGGGCTCGCGAGGACATGGAACGCTTCGCCAGTTCGGCCCTCGGAATCCAGCCGACCAGTTTCATCGAAGAGGTCATCGCCAATCCCAAACATGTGACCCCGGACGGGCTCAACCATCTGGCTCGCCTGGTCGAGGCCGAGCCGCTGTCGATCCCGCTCGATTTCGTGCCGGGGCGGGACCTGGGCTTCGAACTGATCGAGACCGTGGTCAAACGCTACAGCATCTCGTACGTCGAGGACCGGGCCGTGGCGCTGTTCGATATCGTCGGGTTCTCCCTGCTGTCGCCCCTGGAGCAGGTGACGCAGCTGAACAGCCTGGCCCACTCGGTCAATTCCGCCTTCTCGAAGCTGTTGGGCAAACGCATCGACATCAACTTTGCCAGGACGACCACCGGCGACGGGTTCTACATCTGGAACCGGGACCGAACGGTGCAGGCCAACGTCAACCTCTACAATTTCATGCACCTGGTGCTGGCCGACAACGCCATCGCGCGCAGCAAGTCGCGGCCCAACGTGACGCCGCTGCTGCGCGCGTGTTTTCACATCGGCGGGCACTACGAGTTCTACCAGTCGGAAGGCCTGAGCCCGACCGTCTACAGTTACATCGTCGGTGACGTGACCATCGAATTGGCGCGTATGATCGACCGGGCGTTGCCGGGCCAGGTCCTGGTCGGCGATTTCCTGGTGCCCATGCCCGACCGCGAAACGGGGCTGGCGACGCGCATCGATTCGGCGGAGTTCATCGAACGGACGCAGAAGTCGCTTTCCGGCCTGCAGGGCATGGAACTGTCCGGCGAGGAAATCCAGGACATCCGCTGTTACCTGACCGGCGACAAGCGGGACGACGGGGATTACGGCATCAAGAAGTACCTGATCGCCGACAAGCACGGGCGCACACGCAACGTCTTCAACGCCAAGATCAACATCTACCGGACCGCCGGGGACCCGATCTTCCTCGGTGCTCAGACCAGCGAACTCGGGCTGTTCAAGACCGAATCCGAAGAGTTCGTCTAGCGTTCGGTCGAGGACATCCGGCTGCCGGGATTCCCGGCCTTCACTGTCGCCAGGAAGACACCGATCAGGACCATGGCGCCGCCCGCGTACTGGTTCCCGTGCAGGCGTTCGCCGAGGAGGGCCGCGGCGACGGCGATGGAGATGATCGGCTCCAGGTTGAACACCAATGCGGTCGGCGCCGGTTCCGCGTAGCGAACGGCGAGGAACTGGAAGACGGTTCCGGAAAGATACCCGAGACCGGCGAAAACGAGGCCGGTCCAGGCAACGGCGGTTTCCGGAAAAGCCGGGCCGCCGAAGGTGCCGAGAACGATCAATGTGATCGGCACGATGACAATGTGAGTGTAAAGCGTCATAGCGCCGACGCTGGTATGGCGGACGACGGCGGCCGAATACCAGATCATCAGGACGGCGCCGAGCGACGCCGTCGCCGCACCCAGCAGGCCCCGCCAGTCGAGGCCGCCGAGCGACGGCCCGAGGGCGAGCGCCAGGCCGGCGAAGGCGAGCAGGAAGGCGAAGGCCGAAACCGGTGGCGGCAGGTGCCGGAAACGGATCGCGGTGATGGCCAGGATGAGGATCGGGAAGGTGAAAAAGACGAGGGCGGCGAGGCCGACCGGGATATAGCGGACCGACGACATGTACCCGTAGTTGATCATGATGACGCCCAGCGTCATCAGCAGGAAAGACCCCCAGGCCCGGCGCGGCAGGGTATAGCGGCGCGACACCAAGGTGACGAGGGCCAGGGCGGCGACGAGACCCAAGGCGGCACGGAACGAGACCAGGGTCAGCGGATTGGTGCCGCCGGCATAAGCGATGGCGGCGCAGGTGGTGACGACGCCGTAGCTGCCGGCCGATACGGCGGCGAAGGTCAGTCCGCGGTGATGGGCCGATAGGGGCATGGCTGATCTTCCGAACATCCGTACCTCCCGTCTTTGCGGCGAAACGAAGGGCCGTGCAAGTGCCAATTTCCGAGTTTCTCTGCGATCGGCGCAACGCTATTCTCCGGCGAGGACCAGACCGTTGGACGCGAGAGAAGGGGGAAGTTCATGAGCGCGCCCGTTTTTCACAACATCACCGCCGCCCCGACACACGTGGCGCCGTTCTCTCATGCCGTCGAATGCGACGGCTGGGTGCAACTGACCGGCCAGATGCCGACCGACCCGGACGATGACGCCAAGCCGTTGCCGGACGGGATCGAGGCGCAGACGCGCCGGGTCATGGACAACCTGATCATCGTTCTCGAGGGCATCGGCCTCGGCCTCGAACACGTGCTGTCGTGCCGTGTCTACCTGACCGAATTCAAGCGCGACTACGCGGCCATGAACGAAACCTATAAGTCCTATTTCCCGGCCGACCGCCTGCCGGCGCGGACCTGCGTGGGCGTCACCGGGCTGGCCCGCGACGCCCTGGTCGAGATCGACATGGTGGCCAAGCGGCCGGACTAGGTTACGGCCGGTAACGTAAGGAGAGGCCAATATGCCGGAAAACACTTGGGGTCAGCCGATCGGAGAGGCGCTGTCCGATTGGACGGCGCGACCGCGGCCGCCGCGAACCGCCATGGCCGGGCGCTACTGCCGCGTCGAACCCCTCGATCCGGACCGCCATGCCGAGCACCTGTTCGCGGCGAACGGCCTCGAACCCGAGGGCCGCGACTGGGCCTACATGCCTTATGGGCCGTTTGAAACACTCGACGCCTATCGGGATTGGATGGAGAAGGACTGTCTCGGTGACGACCCCCTGTTCCACGCCGTCGTCGACGCCACGACCGGCAAGGCCGCCGGCGTCGCCAGCTATCTCAGGATCGTGCCGGCCGTCGGTTGCATCGAGGTCGGTCACATCAAACTGGCGCCGTCCCTGCAGCGCTCGAGGGCGGCCACCGAGGCCATGTATCTGATGATGGCCCGTGTCTTCGACGAACTGGGGTACCGCCGCTTCGAGTGGAAATGCGACGCGCTGAACGGGCCGTCGCGGAAGGCGGCCGAACGGCTCGGGTTCACCTTCGAGGGCGTCTTCCGCCAAGCGACCATCTACAAGGGGCGCAACCGCGACACCGCCTGGTATTCGATCATCGACGCCGACTGGCCCGGTATCAGATTCGCCTTCGAGGCATGGCTGGCAGCGGACAATTTCGATGCGGACGGCAACCAGAAAAGCCGGTTGGCGGAGTTATTCCCGCGCTGACCCGTTGGGATCCAGCGGCGACGTAACTCGGGACGCCTAACACACGCTCTTAGCGCGAAGCGCCACCGAGGCCAGATTGCCGTTAGGGCCTGGTTACCCCAATCGCCGATATTCGACGAGGCGAGGGAACGTGTCTGCTTACGAAGGTACGGGGAATTCTCACGCACCGGCAGTATCTCGGCCGCCGGCATGAATGTTCGGCCATTTACGGGGCGAAATGATTGTCGTGTATCGTCATGGGGCGCGCGTGGGAGCCGTTACGATTTCCTCCCCGATCGGCTCGACTTTGGTCGCCAGCGATGAGAGCCCAGATTGACCGTTTAAAATCTCTGCCGGAACATCCGGCGCCCGTGAGACGGTTATCCGATCCGGTCAGAGCGATTCGGCTTCACCTTCGCCCCGCTTCTGCGGGGCAATGATGAAGCCGAGTTTCTCAGTTGCACGACCGGTTCCGGCATGGGCCCGGTCATCGCCGTCAGGCCTTGAGCTCTCCTTTCAGGCTCGTGCCGTCGGGTGCTTGATCCTCTTCGCCGGCGGCGACGGCTGCTGAATCCTCGTTCAAGGATTTGACGATGCCGTAGGTCATCAGCAGCATGATGACGCTGACCGGCAGGGCGGCTGCGATCGACGCCGTTTGCAAGGCCTTGAGTCCGCCCGCCAGCAGCAGCACGGCAGCGACGAAACCCTCACCCAGGCCCCAGACAATACGGAAGCGTTGCGGCGGGTTGTCATCGCCCATGCTGAGCATGGTGGTAATGACCAACGTGCCCGAGTCCGACGAGGTGATGAACCAGGTCGCCAAGAGGAACGTCGCCAATGCCGCCATCGCCCAATTGAGCGCCGATATGTCGGTGACTCGGTCGATGGTACCGTACAGCGCCGCCGGCAGGTTCCAGTCGCGGACCAGTTGCGCGACCCCGGCGGTTCCGACACCGCCCTCGGCATTCAACTCCATGAAGATGGCGTTGCCGCCGAAGATGCAGAGCCAGAAAAAGGCGATCGTTGTCGGCACGAACATGACGCCGACCATGAACTCGCGAATGGTGCGTCCTCGGCTGATGCGCGCGATGAACATGCCGACGAACGGCGCCCATGAAATCCACCAGCCCCAATAGAAGATCGTCCATCCGCCCTGCCAAGCGGCATCGCCCTTGGCGTTGAACGTCTGGAAACCCATCGGGATGACGTTCCACAGATAATCGCCGAGGGTGGTGACGAAAAACCCCATCAACCACTTGGTCGGCCCGCCGAACAGGAAATACGCCAATAGGGCGATGCTGAGATAGATGTTCCATTCCGAGATGATGCGGATGCCCTTGCCGACACCGGAAACGGCCGACAGGGTGGCGACGACCGAGATCACGGCGATCAAAATGATCTGGGTGACGACACCGGGGTCGACGCCGAACAGATGGTTGAGGCCGGTCGCCATCTGGCTGACGCCGAGGCCGAGCGACGTGGCAACGCCGAAGACGGTACCGAACACCGCGAGCAGGTCGACGCCATGCCCGATGGGGCCGTATATGCGATCGCCGATGACAGGATAGAGGGCCGAGCGCAGGGTCAGGGGCAGCTTCTTGCGGAACCCGAAATAGGCCAGGCACAGGCCGATCATCACGTACACGGCCCAGCCGTGGAACCCCCAGTGGAAGTAGGTGACCCGCATCGCCGCGATGCCGCGATCGACGGTCATTTCGGTGACACCGGAATGGTCGGCGAACGGGTTGTTGGGATATCCCCAGGGTTGGGTGTTGTCGAAATAGAAGATCGGCTCAGCGATGCCGAAGAACAACAGGCCGATGCCGACACCGGCCGAAAACAGCATCGCGAACCAGGAGAAATTACTGAACTCCGGTTTCGAGTCGTCGTCGCCGAGCTTGATGTTGCCGAAGCGGCTCATCATCAGGTAGAGGCAGACAAAAAGCATCACCGTGACGGCGCTGATGTAATACCAGTTGAGCGCCGCTTCGATCCATCCGCGGATGGCCGAATAGATGCTGTTGGCAAACTCGACGTTCAACGCCGTGAAAACGACAAAAGCGACGACCATACCCTTCGCCGCGATACCCATGCCGGGATGAAGACCATCCCAGATGCCCTTCGTCGCAACCAGGCCTGTACGCGACACTGACCCCTCTTCAGCCATTAATACGTCTCCCTATCTAAAACCCACCAAATTCACCCGAGTGTATATTCACTCGTAATTCTCATGAGACTATTTGCCTGGGATCAAATTAAAAGTTCCGTGTTCGACATTCGTCGTAGAGAATGCGACGCATTTCGGCGAATGCCGATCGGGCCTTTCACGATGTCGGGGTCTGACGGTCGACGAGGATTGACACAATTGATGAGAACGCGCGCCGTGGATTCCCGCCGATTGAGCCATTGACCGGCAGTTCAAGTGGGCCCCGATGGACACTCTAATTTGGGAATAGTGTCGTTCTGTTACACACAGAATGAGCTCGCATCGCGAAGGCGCAGCCTAAAACACGCGGATATTGCCGTGTGGTTGACATCGAAACGGGTCCATCGACTAGACCGCTTGATCCAAGTTGCGGACAGCCCACTGGGCTAGACGGCATGTCCGCCTCGGGGGACGCAGCCATACGACATACATGTAGTTCACCTCCGCTCATCGGATGAGGCCGTCTTCACCCGGTCAGTATTGCGGGCGAATGTCCCAACCAGATTAGGGTTGATTCACCTTCTAGCTGCACCATATCTTCCCTAATGCCCGAGTAAATTAATCAGGTAAAAGGCCGCGACATGGGAACTGTGGTTGACGTTTACCCCGATAAGGTTGCTGCGTGGATGGACGATGGCGACACCGTTGTCATCGATGTCCGCGAGGCCGGCGAGTTGATCCAGGGCCGCATTGCCGGCGCCCGGCACCTTCCCTTGTCGTCCTTCGACCCGGCGGAGCTCGGCGTCGACAGGGCGGAGAAGGTGGTCTTCTTCTGCGCCCATGGAATCCGCTCACGCCAGGTCGGGCAATGGTTGATCGACCACGGCTATCTGGATACGGCCTTTTCCGTGGCCGGTGGCATCGTCGCCTGGCAGGCGGCCAGGTTGCCTGTGCAGACATGCGCGCCCTGCTACCCGCAGACGCCGCATATCAATGCGTCCTTCGGCGCCGGTGCCGATTGATCGCAAAAGGATTGATAACAAGACGACTGATAACAATAGGGAGGTCAGGGAATGATGAACCGTGAAATCTCGGAAAACGTTGTCGGCTATCGACTTGACCGGAATGGACGGGTCTACGCCCAGCATCTGGGCGGTGATGAACGCGAGGTCGTACATCCGGACCAGAAGATCGCAATCCTCGTCGGCAATCCGGACATCGGGCTGTCTCTCAGCAACAAGGGTTGACCCCTTATTTGACGATCGGTTTTCAGGCGCCGATGACGTTGTGTTCCGGCCCGAAGGGGAAACCGGTGATATTCTCAGCGCCGCCCTCGGTGACGACCAGGATGTCGTGTTCCCGGTAACCGCCGGCGCCGGGCTGGCCTTCCGGCATCATCATCATCGGTTCCATGGAGACCACCATGTTGGGCTCGAGCACCGTCTCGATATCCTCGCGTAACTCGAGGCCGGCCTCGCGACCGTAATAATGGCAAAGAACGCCGAAGGAATGGCCGTAACCGAACGTGCGGTATTGCAGGAGGCCGTTTTCGGCGTAGATCTCGTTCAGTTCATTGGCGATATCGCAGCAGCGTGCGCCCGGCCGGATCAATTCGAGGCCGCGCCGGTGGACACGGCAATTGACCTCCCAGAGCCGCAGGTGTTCGTCGGAGACGGTTTCGGCAAACAGGGTCCGTTCGAGCGCGGTGTAGTAACCGGCCATCATCGGAAAACAGTTGAGGCTGAGGATATCGCCGCGCTCGATACGGCGCGAGGTCACCGGATTGTGGGCGCCGTCGGTATTGATGCCGGACTGGAACCAGGTCCAGGTGTCCATCAGTTCGCCATCGGGAAAACGCTCGGCGATCTCGCGGACCATGGCGCTCGTTGAGTGGAGCGCCACCTCGTGTTCGGGGACGCCGACGGCGATGGCTTCAACGCAGGCGGCGCCGCCGATGTCGGCGATTTGGGCGCCATGCTTGATGAGCGCGATCTCCTCGTCGGATTTGACCATGCGCATACGCATGGTCGCGGCCGAGATGTCGACGAACTCTGTTCCGGGAAGGGCGGTTTTCAGCTTTTCCAGGTTCTGCAGGTTGACGTGGTCGAACTCGATGCCGACGCGTCCGCCCGCCGGCACCAGTTCCTGAACGGCCCGGAAATAGTTGTCCCGCTGCCAATCCGTGTAGATCAGGTTGTCGCCGACCGTCCGCCGCCACGGTTGTCCGCCGTCGATATTCGCCGAAATCGACGTCGAGCGCTGACCGTCGACGACAAGCCCGTAAAACCGCCCGAAGTGGCAAAACAGGAAATCGGAATAGTAATTGATGTTGTGATAGGACGTCAGCAGGACATGATCGATGGTCTCTTCCGCCATGTGGGAGCGGAGTTTGGCCAGCCGGCGGTCATATTCGTGGTCCGAGAAGGTATGCGGGACTTTCCGGCCATTCTTGATCTCAATCAGGTTTTTCATTTCCATCGTTCTGGTTCCTTTGCCCGGTGCCGAGACCCGCATCGGTCTTCCCACGGACAGTTGTCGCGGTCAACGGCCAAAGGGTCAAAAGGCGATGATCCAAGGGGCCGACATGCAGGCTTGTCCTTACCTGTCTAAACAGGCATAAAATTGTTAGGGGCATATGCTTCCGTTTCCAGCGCCAGCCGCCGGAAGGGAAGTTTCCCGGGGGAATCACAAGGATATCCGACGTGAAAGTTGCTATCCCAAAGGAACGCCGGGCGGGCGAAAAACGCGTGTCCATTTCACCGGAGGTCGCCGGCAAATTGATCGCGCTCGGCTTTGAGGTCACCGTCGAAAAAGGTGCCGGCCTCGGCTCGTCGTTTACGGACGAGGCCTACCAGGATGCCGGTGCGACCATCGCGCGCGATGCGGCGTCGGCCGTCAAGAGCGCCGATCTGGTGCTCAAGGTCCAGGCGCCGGAACCGGCCGAGGCGGCGAAGTACAAGAAAGGCGCCATGCTGATGGCGCACTTGGGGGCGCTCAGCGACCCGAAAGGTGTGCAGGCCCTGGCCAAGGCCGGCGTCACCGCCTTCGCCATGGAATTGATGCCGCGCATCAGCCGCGCCCAGTCGATGGACGTCTTGTCGTCGCAATCGAACCTGGCCGGTTACAAAGCGGTGCTCGACGCAGCCAACGAGATGGGCCGCGCCTTCCCGATGATGATGACGGCCGCCGGCACCGTGCCGCCGGCCAAGGTGTTCATTATGGGTGTCGGCGTCGCCGGATTGCAGGCCATCGCTACGGCCAAGCGCTTGGGCGCCGTCGTCACGGCGACAGACGTCAGGCCGGCGACCAAGGAACAGGTGGAGAGCCTCGGCGGCAAATTCCTGACCGTCGATCCGGAAATGGAAAAGGACGCGCAGACCGAAGGCGGCTACGCCAAGGAGATGCCGCCCGAGTACTTCGAAAAACAGAAACAGGTCGTTTCCGAACACATCAAGAAGCAGGATGTCGTCATCACCACGGCCCTGATCCCGGGCCGCCCGGCACCGACCCTGGTCACCCAGGAGATGATCGACAGCATGTCGACCGGCGCCGTCCTCGTCGATCTGGCGGTCGAAGCCGGCGGCAACGTCGTCGGTGCCAAGCTGGGCGAAGTGGTGGAAACGGCGAACGGCGTCAAGATCGTCGGCCACGCCAATGTGCCGAGCCGGGTCGCCGAGGATGCCAGCGCGCTGTTCGCCCGCAACCTGATCAACTTCATCACGCCCATGGTCGACAAGGAGAAGGGCGACTTCGCCATCGACTGGGAGGGCGAAACGGTAACCGGTACGCTGGTCGCCAAGGACGGAAAGATCGTCAACGAGCGCATTTCCGAGGCCCTGGCCAATGCGCCGAAGGCGCGTCCGGCCAAAAAGGCGGCGCCGCGCAAACCCGCGGCCAAGGCCGCCCCCCGGAAAACCGCAACAAAGAGCGCCGCTGCCAAGAAGCCGGCCTCCAAGAGTGAGGGGAAATAGTCATGGACCCTGCATCGATCGCGGATCAAGCCTCGAAGGTAGCCACATCGGCGGCCCAACTCATGAACGAGGCCGACAAGCTGGCCCAACAGTCGGCTCAACTGGCGGCGCAACAAGCCCAGGCGGCAGCTGGTGGCGACCCCTTCCTGGGCCTCTTCACCATCTTCGTCCTGGCCTGCTTCGTCGGCTTTTACGTCGTCTGGAGCGTCACGCCGGCACTGCATTCACCGCTGATGGCGGTCACCAACGCCATCTCCTCGGTGATCATCGTCGGCGGCTTGCTCGCCGTCGGTCCGGCCGACTTGAACTTCTCCAAGGTCATGGGCTTTCTCGCCGTGATGCTGGCGTCCGTCAACATCTTCGGCGGTTTCATCGTCACCCAGCGCATGCTGGGTATGTTTAAGAAGAAGAAATAGGGGGACCGGACAATGAGTGTACAAATGACCGGTTTCGCCTATCTCATCGCTTCGGTGCTGTTCATCCTGGCGTTGCGCGGCTTGAGTTCGCCGGAATCGGCCCGCCAGGGCAATGTCTACGGCATCATCGGCATGGTCATCGCCGTCGTCACGACGCTGATCGAGCCCAGCGTCGTCAGCTATACCTGGATCATCGTCGCCATATTGATCGGTGGATCCATCGGCACCGTGGTCGCCCGCAAGATCGAAATGACGGCCTTGCCGCAGCTGGTCGCTGCCTTCCACTCCCTGGTTGGTATGGCCGCCGTCTTCGCCGCCGCCGCCGCCTTCTATAATCCGGCGGCCTACGGCATCGGCACGGCTGGCAACATCTATACCGCCAGTGTTATCGAGATGTCATTGGGTCTCGCCATCGGCGCCATCACGTTCTCGGGCTCGGTCATCGCCTTCGCCAAGCTGCAGGGCGTGATGAGCGGCAACCCGATCACGTTCCCGTTCCAGCATCCGCTGAATGCCTTGATCGGCATCCTGATCGTGGCGTTGACCATCATGCTGGTGATGGGCCAGTCGCCGGGCGTCTTTTGGGCCCTGGCCTTCCTCAGCTTCGCCATCGGATTCCTGCTGATCATCCCGATCGGCGGCGCCGACATGCCGGTCGTCGTCTCCATGCTCAACTCCTATTCGGGTTGGGCGGCCTGCGGCATCGGCTTCACGCTGTCGAACCCGGCCCTGATCATCACCGGCGCCCTCGTCGGTTCTTCGGGCGCCATCCTCAGCTACATCATGTGCAAGGGCATGAACCGCTCCATCTTCAACGTGTTGCTGGGCGGTTTCGGCGGCGACACCGCCGGTGGTGGCCCGGCCCAGACCGGAGACAAAACCCACAAGTCCGGTGCTGCCGACGACGCGGCCTTCCTGATGAAGAACGCGTCGAAGGTCATCGTCGTGCCCGGTTACGGCATGGCCGTCGCTCAGGCCCAGCATGCGCTGCGCGAAATGGCCGATATCCTGAAGGCAGAAGGGGTCGAGGTCAGCTACGCTATCCACCCGGTCGCCGGGCGCATGCCGGGACACATGAACGTGCTGCTGGCCGAAGCCAACGTGCCCTACGACGAGGTCTTCGAGTTGGAAGAGATCAACCACGAATTCTCGACCGCCGACGTCGCCTACATCATCGGCGCCAACGACACCACCAACCCGGTGGCCAAGACCGACCCGCAGAGCCCGATCGCCGGCATGCCGATCCTCGATGTCGACCGGGCCGGCACGGTGCTCTTCGTCAAACGTTCGTTGAGCCCGGGATACGCCGGTGTCGACAACCCGCTATTCTACGCCGACAACACCATGATGCTGTTCGGCGACGCCAAGAAGATGACGGAAGAGATCGTCCAGGCGTTGGGTTAGACCGAAAACCTAGATTCAAAGAACCCGGTCCCGCAGGTCGCGGGGCCGGGTTTTATATTGCTGTGGATCTATCGGCGATGCGCCGCGTCGAGTCAAAAGGCCGAATCTCGGCCGGCGTGTCGCCCGCTTGAGGGTCAAAATCGGGGGTTCTTCGATCATAATCAGCTTTTCACATTGATGTGTCCGAAACCCGGCGGGTCACCGCCTCAGGCACCGTAATGCAAGATTCCAGACACGACAAAACCGCGCGGGAAACGTCTCGCGCGGTTCTTATTCGTGACGTCTGCAAAGGGTCGACAAACCCTTCGCTGGCTGGGAAGGTCTTAGAAACCCTCGCGTTCGAGACGCTTGCGCTCGAGCTTGCGGGCCCGGCGGACGGCTTCGGCTTTTTCGCGAGCCTTCTTCTCGGACGGTTTTTCGTAGGCGCGGCGGAGTTTCATTTCGCGGAAGATGCCTTCGCGCTGCATCTTCTTCTTGAGGACCTTCAGGGCCTGATCGACGTTGTTGTCGCGTACGGTGACTTGCACGTTTGCTTGTCTCTCTACATGTTAGTGGTGAAGGCCGCCCCAGCGACCTCCGTAGGGAGCGCCTTCTAACACATCGTCTCGGGGATGTGAAGCGCGGATTTGAAGGAAATTGAAGGTTCAATATGGCCATATTGAAGATCGCCAGAATGGGCCACCCGGTTCTCGCCCGCGTCGCCGATCCGGTCGAGGATCCGAGGGATCCGGCCGTCCACAGATTGATCGCCGACATGGTCGATACCATGCTCGATGCACCCGGTGTCGGTTTGGCGGCTCCTCAGGTCCATGCACCCAAACGGATCATCGTCTTTCACGTTCCGGCCGAGCGCAACGGCGACGAAGCGATGCCTCTGACGGCGCTCATCAATCCGGTGATCGAACCCCTGACGGAAGAGACGGAACTGGGTGTCGAGGGGCGCCTGTCGCTGCCCGGCATGGCTGGACAAGTGCCGAGAGCCACCCATATTCGCTATACCGGTTTGGCGCCGGACGGATCGGAGATCCTGCGCGAAGCCAAGGGATTTCATGCCCGCGTGGTTCAGCATGAATACGACCATCTGGACGGGGTCCTTTACCCCATGCGGATGGAGGATCTGTCGACTTTCGGGTATGTTGAAGAACTGTCGAAAGACCCGGCGGGGCCGCAGAACGGAGTTCAGGACGATGACGGCGATTGACGAGCACCAGGAGAGGCGCGACAGCATTATCGAGGCGACCCTCAACCATGTGCCGTTCGACGGATGGACGAAAAAGGCGCTTGCCGCCGGGGTCGCCGATGCCGGGTTTTCACCGGACATGGCACTGCGTGCGTTTCCGGGCGGCATGACCGAAGTCGCCGATCATTTCGCCGATTGGTCCGACCGCCGCATGCTCGACGCCCTCGACACGCTTGATCTCGAGTCCATGCGGATCCGAGACCGTATCCACGCCTGCGTGCGTGTTCGCCTCGAGATCAATGCGCCGCACCGTGAGGCGATCCGGCGCCTGCTGTCGTTTCTGTCCCTGCCGGGGAACGCCCCACTGGCGGGACGCCTGGCGTGGCGGTCGTGTTCGCACATGTGGTACGCGGCCGGAGACCGGGCAACCGATTGGAACCACTACTCCAAACGCGGCCTTCTGGTTTCCGTCTATTCGTCGACGATCCTCTACTGGCTTGCCGACGATCCCGACGGGGATGGGGATTTTCCGGAAACATGGGCGTTTCTGGAACGGCGGATCGATGACGTTCTCAGGGTTTTCTCAGTGCCGCGGCGTCTGCAGGACAAGATATCCGGGCTGCCGTCGCCGCTCCGGTTCTTTCGAACCGCCCGCACGGGATGACTGTTCCGTCCCGCAGACGTCGCAATGATTGCCCGGTTCTGTCAAAGGTAAGGTCGGTGTGAGCAATGGATGAACACATTCTCATCGTCGAAGACGACGAGATGGTCCAGGGCTTCCTGCGGCTGCGCCTGGAGAACGAGGGTTACCGGGTTAGCGCCGTGGCGACCGGCGGGGCGATCAACGGCATCTTGCGGTCCGAACACGTTGACCTGATCATCTTGGACCTCGGCCTGCCCGATGGCGACGGTATCGCCAGGCTTCATGATCTGCGTGAACACTCGAGCGTCCCCGTGGTCATCGCCACGGCCCGTCAAGGTGCCGATGACCGCCTCATGGCCCTCGGCATCGGTGCCGACGACTACGTGACCAAACCCTACGATCCGCGTGAGCTGTTGTTGCGCGTGAAAAACGTGCTCAACCGGTCGAAGGCGCCGCCGCAGGAAAGGGCTGTGGCCGCGCCGGTCGCTCAACCGCAGCCGCCTCAACCCGCGCCGGCTTCGCCGCAACCGCCTCAACCGACGCCGTCGTCGCCGCAGCCGGCCGCGGTTGCAGCGCGGGCCGCACCCCCTCCGCCGCCACCTGCCTCGCCCGCCGGCCCGCAAACACGTGGGGGCTCGGGCTCACATGCCCTGCTGTGGGCGTGCGTCGGTGCCGTTATCGTCGCGGTCATCGGCGGCGGTACCTACTATTATCTGGAAGGCGAGGCGCCTGCCCCGGAAAGGGTGGCGCAGAAGCGCGACGTCGCTCCTCGGGCCAGTCAACCCGTGCCGCCGCCAACCGAAAAGGCCGAAACCCCGGTGGCTGCGGCCAAGCCAAAAGTGCCGGAACCGGTTCAGGCACCAACAAAGGCCGAAACGACGGCACTTCTGAAGCCGGAACTCGACCGCACCGTTACAGCATTGCCCGTTCCGACGCAACCGGACCCGGCGCGATCGGTTCCGGAAACCTAGGCGCATACGGCGCCGACGGCGAGAGACCCGGACGCACGGTCGACGAGGCCGCTCGCCGCCGGGAGCTACGCCTGGGTCCTGCGCAGCAAGTGCGACAAGCTGCCGGACGTCGAATGGTGGCGGTTCAAGACCCACCTCGATATCGTTCGCTACGTCAACCGCAAGCATGGCGGCGACTGGTCCGAATATCTCGACGATTGGCGCGAACGATACCGAAAACTGAAATCGATCCTCGACCGCAACTCCGGTATTCGTACCTCGACGGGCGTCGTGCTCAAGGGAGAATCGATGGCACGATACGTCGCCGACACGGCTATTCGGGTTGCCGTTACCCAGTGCTTGGCGGCGGAGGCGTCGGCCTACGAGCAACAGAAACTCAAGACCGCCCGGTAGAAAAAAAGGGGCGCGGAGAAAACACCGCGCCCCGTGGGGCATCAGGGATATTGTGTTTCGTTCCAAAACGGGCCCGAAACGCGCCTCGGTTGGGGGCCGAGACTTACGGCTGGGGACGCCGTTACGTATAATATGGGGCGTTGCTTTGGAGCCCGCTAGTCACAAGCGAACACGGTTTTGTGAAGGGATATCGGCCCGGATTTCCGCCGATTTGGCGAATCGCAAATGCGCAGAAACGCGATGAAGAAGCGTCGTCGCGCAACGCGGTCAGGCGAAAGCCCCCGGATTGATGGCGATTCTCCAGCTCGCGCTCGGCCTTTTGGACTCGCGACGCCGAAGCGCGTAGAATGGCGTCTCCCAGCAAAGGATGAATGTGGAAAACGAACTCGATGGAGAGACATGATCCGCCGCCTTTATTAAAGCCGGGCGAACCAGCCAACGGCCGTAGCGCGACCGGCCTAGTGGCTCCGCCTGTGGGCGCATCTGCTCCGCAAAATCCGGCACCGGGCAAAAGCGGTCTGACCGGCGTCCAGCAGGCGCAGAAGGATTTGGCTGACCACTTTCTCGCCTGTTCCAAGCTCGGGCGGTATTTGACGGTCGAGGACGGTAGCCGCTTCGTCATCACCGATGATTTCCGGGCGACCGGTATCATCCCGGCGGCATCCGCTGTTGCGGCGATCTATTCGAAAGACTTCCTGGTTGCCCAGGCGGCTTTGTTGCCGCTCAGCGAGGGTGCACAGAAAATGGCGCCCCGCCAGAGGGAGAAATACGAACGCCTGTTCGCCCTGATCGAGGAAGAGGCGTTGTCCGATACGGTCAAGGCCTCGGCACAGGCGATCCGCCAGGCACATTTCCGCGCTGCCGAAATCCGGGCGATCGAGGCTGACCTGGGTGACAAGCTGAGCCCGGCCAGGCTGCGTTATCGCGAATTCCTGGGAGTCGTCAAGAAGCTCATGGACAGGAAAGTAACGGCCGGTCCGTTCCTCGACGAGTTCCGGGCTTTCACCCAGGAGGTGGCCGGCCGCCTAGACTTCGGAATTTACAGCTTTTGCCTGGACCGATTGTTCGGCAGTGTGCGCGTTCCCATGAAGGCCAAGAAGCTGCTGGTTCTCGAGATCCTGAAATACCCGCCGCTGATCCGCCGCGAACTTCTGACCAATATTCTGGCATTTCCCGGTCAGGCCCAGGACCTGCTCGAATTCGTCAAGTACATGGTGGAAACGGAACTGGGCAAGACCGCGGCCATCGAAATCGAACTTCTCGAGGCCTTCAAGCTCAGGCGCCTGACGGTCGACGATATCGAGGGCAGTCTGGCCGCCGGCGGCATCGCCTAAAGGCGAAAACCGCTCCGCCCGTTGTTATCCCGAAGCCAGCTTATGAAGTTCGGCCGCCCCCGGCGCGTACCAATAGGCTCCCGTCACGGCCTCCGAAAACTCGATCAACCGGTCGTGCAGGCCGTCGCCGACGAGGTCGTACATTCGTCTCAACTGAACGTCGAACCGGTGAATATCGCAAGCGAAGGCGACGTAATAGAGCCCGTGTTCGGAAACGCTCCCGTAAGGTGAGCTGCGCCGCCAAACCTTCAACGCGACGCCGTCTTCCGAGGCGTCGGTCCGGCTGACATGGGAATCGTCGGGCATCGCCGCGCCTTCGAGTTCGATGTCGTCGACTTTCGTGCGGCCGACAACGGCTTCCTGTTCGGAAACGGAAAGGGCATTGAAGGCCTTGAGATCATGCACCCATTTCTGGGTCATGAGGAAACTGCCGCCGCCGGTACCGGGAACGAGAGCCGCGGCCTCCCGCGATTCCCGGTCCTTCGGATTGGCCGTGCCGTCGACGAATCCGATCAGGTCGCGATTGCCGTGGTAGGAAAAACCGGCGACTTCGAGGTCGACGCTTGCGACCCCTGCGAGGGCTTTGCCGACGGCCATACCCTTGTCGAAATTGACGTCGGGCGACGCGCCTTGGATCCATATCCACAAATCCCTTTGGGTCGCCGGTGCATGGTACCCGCCGGGACTGGTCAGGGCGTCGAAGGGCCTCAATCCGCTCGGCAACGAAGTGCCGCTGAGACTGGACCAGGTTTCGCTACCGAAAGCGATGACGATCTCCTGTCCAGCTAATCCAGGCGCACCTAGAAACATGCCGAGAGCCCGCCTCAAATTCGCGGGAGAGGCGTCCGGCGCGACCGTCATTTCCAGGTAGAGATGGTGCGGCGCGCCTTCGGTGAATATTCCGTGTTGGGCTTCGGTCATGTCGTGTTTCCCAATGGGAGAACTCTTGATGGTTGCCCCGCCGACTACACCGGCAGTTCGGCAACCGTTTCGTTCTGTTGCTTGCGGAAGGCGTCGAGCTTGCCGGCCACCTCGTCGTCGCCAAGCGCGATGATGGCCGCGGCCAACAGGGCGGCGTTCTTGGCGCCGGCCTTGCCGATGGCCAGGGTTCCGACAGGTATGCCGCCGGGCATCTGGGCCATGGAGAGCAGCGAGTCGATGCCGCCCATCACCCGCGTTTCAATGGGAACGCCGAGCACCGGCAGGGGCGTCAGTGCCGCGACCACGCCCGGTAAGGCGGCTGCCATACCGGCGGCGGCGATGATAACACGGACGCCGCGATCCTTGACCGTCGAGGCGAATTCATGAACCTGGGCCGGGTTCCGATGGGCGGAAAGGGCTTTCGCCTCGAAAGGAATGCCGAGTTCCTGAAGCATATCGGCGGCGTTTTTCATGGTTTCCCAATCCGATTTGCTGCCCATAACGATACCGACCAGGGGAGTGTCGCTTTGCATGCCCGTTTCCTTTTTCACTGACGCAGACGCTAACCGGAGGCACACCGCCACCGGCAAAAGCCCGGCATTATAGGTGCCGGTTTTCACCGCGCAAGGCCGGCAATAAAGCGTTAACCGCAATTTGGTATGGCTATTCTGCTATAATGTTTTGACTACGCGCTCTCCGGTCCCCTTCGAGGCGGATGGAGGAACGACGGAATGGACGTCAATCAGGCATACGGCTCGAGCCCGGTCGGTGAGGAACCCAAGCGCTCGCCGAAGGATCGAGAGAAGCCCGAGAAGAAAGAGGATGGCGACAGCAGCCCGGATTCGCAGTCGGGATCGTGGCGGCACGAAGACGCCGTCGATGTCGGTGGTGTCCTCGCAGCCGAAGCGTCGCCCGAGGTCTACGAGGCCCTCGAAGCCCTGACCAGTCAATTGGAGCCGCTTCGTGCCGAACTCGACCGGGCCCACGAGCGCGAGAAGCAGCTCACCGAAATGACGCAGAACCACCCGTTCCTGCCGGTTCACAACCGCCGTGAGTTCCTCCGGGAATTGACCCACGTGCTCAACCACATGGAACACCTGTCGACGCCGCCGGCGCTGATCCTGGTTCATGCGTCGAATGCCGATGCCGTCCGCCTAAGGGCCGGGCGGAACACCCTGGACGCATTCCTCGAGCGATTCGCGTCAACCCTCGACGGCATGCTTCATCCGACGGACGTCATCGGTTCGCTGGGCGGCAATGACTTCGGCATCGTCGTCCTGACCGGCAGCCGAGAAGCGGCCGAATCGGTGATCGAAGCGATGACAGTGGCACTCGATGGCAATTCGCTCTCGTCGCCGCACGGGACCTTTCCCTTGGTCGCGAAGTTCGGTTACGCGATCCTCGAGGAAGGCATGACCGCCGAACGCGCCGTTGCCGATGCCGATGCCGATCTCCGGCGCAGGCGTTGAGCGGCGCCGTTGGCACCAACCGGTCACCCTTTTCCGTATCAATCGGCGTTCAAGCGATGATGTCGGGCAGCAGCTGGCTTTCGACCTGAGCGATTTCGTCCTTCAGGATGAGCTTGCGCTTCTTCAATCGTTGAACCTGCAACTGGTCGAACGGAACCGCCTCGACAATACGGGCAATGACGTCATCCAGGTCGCGGTGCTCTGTTTTTAAATCCTCGAGCTTACGCTGCAAGGTCTCGATTTCGTCCATGGAGTTCCCTGTGATCCCGAGCCGAAAAAAGATATCAAAAAACGGGTTCAACGGGTAGGGGATGTAGGCGGCGTGTGTGGATTCGGCGTTCGTATTACGCTATCATGACCGTGTTCAATCACATGACTATGGAGGAATCCGCCATGAGCCAGCAGGAGAGGATCGACGCCCTGAAGGAAAAACACCACGCGCTCGATACCGAACTGGAACAAGAAAACGCCCGACCTCATCCTGATGACGCCCACGTGGCTGAATTGAAGAAACAAAAACTCGCTATCAAGGACGAAATCGCCAGTCTTGGGGGCGCCTGACCGCCCCGGGACCGACCCCATCGGGCGCCTTCCCTGAGATCAGGTAGCCCGCCATTTCGATTGTTTTGACCCTGTGCCCCGGCCTTGCGGGCGCAAGAGAGACGCTCAATATTTTTCGGATCAACGGGTCCGCGACCACCTGTTTCCAAAGAACGGGCTGTTTCCAAAGTGCGGGCCCGCTTCCGCCCACGTATACCATCCAGCCATCCCAGCGGCTCTTTCGGTCCGGCGCCTACAATTCCCGCGCCTGATCCCTCAGTTTGAATTTCTGGATCTTGCCGGTGGAAGTCTTCGGCAACGGGCCGAAGACGACGTCCTTGGGGCATTTGTAGTGGGCAAGGTTGTCGCGGCAAAACGCGATGATGTCGTCGGCGCTGGTATCGGCGCCGTCCTTCAATTCGACGAAGGCGCACGGAGTCTCTCCCCACTTCTCGTCGGGTTTGGCGACGACGGCGGCGAACATGACCGCCGGATGTTTGTGCAAGGTGTCCTCGACCTCGATCGAGTAGATGTTCTCGCCGCCGGAGATGATGATGTCCTTGGAACGGTCCTTGAGCTTGATGTAGCCGTCGGGCTCGATGACGCCGAGGTCGCCCGAGTGGAACCAGCCGCCCGAGAGCGACTTCTCCGTGGTCTCGGCGTTCTTTAAATATCCTTTCATGACGATGTTGCCCTGGAACATGACCTCGCCCATGGTCTCGCCGTCGGCCGGCACCGGCGTCATGGTTTCCGGGTCCATGACCGTGAGGTCCTGCAGCACGTGGTACTTGACCCCCTGGCGGCCTTTCTTGACGGTCTGGCCGTCGATGGGGAGCTCATTCCATTCCGGGTTCCAGGCGCACATGACGGCGGGTCCGTAGGTCTCGGTCAGGCCATAGACATGGGTCACGTCGAACCCCTGTTCCTGCATCATCTGTAGGGTCGCCGCCGGCGGCGGCGCGGCCGCCGTCATCACGTTGACCTTGTGATCGAAGGCCCGTTTCTCGTCCTCCGTGGCGTTGATGACGAAGTTGAGCACGATCGGCGCGCCGCAGAAGTGCGTCACCCCATGATCGGCGATGGCCGCGTAGATGTTGCCCGCACTGACCCGCCTCAAACACACGTTGACCCCGGCAATGGCGGCGATGGTCCACGGGAAGCACCAGCCGTTGCAGTGGAACATGGGCAGGGTCCATAGATAGACCGCGTGATGGCCCATATTCCAGCCGACCGCGTTGGACATGGCGTTGAGATAAGCGCCCCGGTGATGGTAGACGACGCCTTTCGGGTCGCCGGCGGTGCCCGACGTGTAGTTCAAGGAGATCGCCCGCCACTCGTCCGCCGGCAGCTTCCAGTCGTAATCCGGGTCGCCTTCGGCGAGGAACGCCTCGTAGTCCTTCTCGCCCAACAGTTCGCCCTCGACGTCGGCTTCCGTATCGTCGATGTCGATGACCGTGATGTCGCGCCCGATTAGGCCCAGCGCCTCCTTGACTGTCCCCGAGAACTCCTTGTCCGTGATCAGCGCCTTGGCTTCGCCGTGGTTCAGGCAAAAGGCTATGGCCTGGGCATCGAGGCGCACGTTCAGGGTATTGACGACGGCGCCCGACATGGGCACCCCGAAGGCTGCCTCGTACATCTCCGGCGTGTTGGCGCCCATGATAGCGACCGTGTCGTCGATGCCGATGCCGCGTTTCGATAATGCAGACGCCAGCTGCCGGCAGCGGGAATAGGTCTGCCCCCAAGTGAACCGCTTGGCGCCGTGGATGACCGACGTCAGGTCGGGAAACGTAAAAGCCGTCCGTTCGAGAAAACTGATCGGCGACAGCGGCGCGTAGTTGGCCTTCACGCGCTCCAGGTCACGCTCGTAGATGCTGTTTTCGCTCATGGTCTAACTCCCCGTCCGGACGCTTGTTGTCTTTGCCGGAAAGAGTGCCACATCGGGCTGAAATTTCCACGGATTTCCGGCTCGGGACCGCCTTCGACGGAGGTCCGCCCCAACCTATCATGACGACTTTTGATGACGAATGAAGGCGGATTCCCAAAAAGCCCGGTGGGCATTTCCTCAGTCCCGGCGCGCTGGTGTGAAAAAAGTGACGGAACGAACCCAATTCCCGACGACAGCCTTACGGCGCGGGGTCCCCCGCAGCCAACCCCGTTTCCACCCCCGCTGCTCCTCCACGCCGCCGCGCCCGGCAGCACCACGTCCCGGGCAAAGAGGCCGTTTTTGAGCGCGTCGTAGCAAGACGCGGCCTCGCCTTCAGGCGAGCGGGGGCCGGTGGACCGCGCCGCATTGGCCCGGTTGGCGGGGATCTGGGCGGGGGCGGGCATGGCAAAATCCTGTTCTGTCGAGAAAAGGAATAAATCGCACATTAATAGGACTAAAGTCAATATCAAAGACAGATGGCGTCTGCGGACGTCCGCATCCCTTTGGGTCCGTCGAAACACTCGGATCCACGGGCGAACCAAGCACCCAAGCAAAAGGTAGGGGCTTGAGTGACGTATCGACCCGGCTGGGCCGTCGCACCGAGGTGAGCGGTCATGCCGGAGGCGCGATGGCGGCTACTTGCCGAAAAGGGGACGTCGATGACAGCGAAAAGAAGAGTCTCAGGTGAGGCCAAAGGAGACGTGGGCCATCGGCCGCGTAGAGGCGAAGCGTTTCACGATCGGTACCGTCGCTGACCCCCCAGGCAGTCAATTTGCATTATGCGGAGTGACGTCGGCTTTGGAATCGGTTTTCGGGCAATTCCGCGGGTGTGGCGGCAGCGCTCCTGCTTGCCGGAACCCGACTCTGACTAACCTATTTTTTTGCGGCGCGATCACGATATGGTCGGAGTGGCTTTTTTTGGAACTATGTCCGAAGGGAAAGAAGATTGGGTTTCGATTTTCTTTCAATCGATTACCGCGATCCGGCATGGATTGCCGTGGCCTTCCTATCCGGGTTGGTTTTCCGCCAGATCAACCTGCCGCCGATGGTTGGGTTTCTGTTGGCGGGCTTCGTTCTGCATTCGTTGGGCGTGGAAAACGACCCGTTCCTGCTCGCCGTCGCCGATATGGGGGTGACGCTGTTGTTGTTCACCATCGGCTTAAAACTGCGTGTAAGCACTCTGGCCCGCCCGGAAATCTGGGCCACCACCACGGTGCACATGGTTTTCAGTGTTGTCCTTACCGTGGCGATCGTCTCGGCATTGGCTTGGGCCGGGGTGCTGCTGTTCGAGGGCGCCGACTTCACCGCCGCCTTGATCGTCGCTTTCGCGCTGTCCTTTTCATCGACCGTGTTCGCGGTCAAGACTCTGGAGGACCGGGGGGCCTTCGCCTCGCGTTACGGCCAGGTGGCGATCGGCATACTGGTCCTCCAGGACGTTGCCGCCGTTGTGTTTTTGGCCGCCTCCGCGGGAAAGCTGCCTTCCGTCTGGGCCTTGGCCTTGGTGTTGCTGATACCGGGACGCCACATCCTCGGGCGGATGATGAACGCCAGCGGACACCGGGAGCTTCTCATTCTGTTCGGCTTCGTCATGGCGCTGGGTGGCGCTGCGCTGTTTGAAGTCGTCGGCATGAAAGGCGATTTGGGCGCGTTGGTGGTCGGCGTGTTGCTAGCCCAACACGCGAAAGCCAACGAGTTGGCCAAGACCTTGATGAGCTTCAAGGACGTGTTCCTGGTTTGCTTTTTCCTGACCATCGGGCTGACCGGCCTGCCCACCTGGAACACCGCGGCGGCGGCCCTGATCTTGCTGGCCTTGGTTCCGGTCAAGGCCGGGATGTTCGTTTATTTGCTGACCCGTTTTCGCATGCGTGCGCGCGGCGCAACCTTCGCCGGCTTGGTGTTGGGCAACTATTCGGAGTTCGGCCTGATCGTTGCCGCCATTGCCATCAAAGCGGGCTGGCTCTCATCCGATTGGTTGACGGTGATCGCATTGGCGCTTTCGGCTTCATTCATTCTCGCGTCGCCCGTCAACGTACATGCCATATCCCTGTACACCAAATACCGGGACCACCTCACCCGTTTGGAGCGCCCCGAACGCTTGCCCGGCGACGAAGACATCCAACTGAGCGGCAATCGCATTTTGGTGTTCGGCATGGGCCGGGTCGGTCGGGCGACCTACGATGAAATGGCCTCGCATGTTCAAGGACAGATCTTGGGCATCGACCTGGACGAAACCCAGGTTGAGATCAATGCTGAATTCGGGCGCAACGTGGTCTTGGGCGACGCCACCAACCCCGAGTTCTGGTCGCGGGTGCGCTCACCGAACCGGGAAATCGAGATGATCTTGTTGGCGATGCCCCACCACGCCGCCAACATCGAAGCCGCCATCCGCCTGCGCGAGCAGGGCTACAGCGGCCCCATCGTCGCCACCGCGCTTTATCCCGACCAGGAACAGGAACTGAAGGAAAACGGCATCGATGAGGTGTTCAACATCTATGCCGAAGCCGGCAGCGCCGCCGCGGCACACATGCATGGCCTATTGGAAGGCAAGAAAACCTGAAATGGCGCACATTGCGGCGGCATCGGGCTTTTTCCTGTTTGCCAGGCACGGCGCGCGCGCCGCCGGTCTTCCGATCGGAAAGCTGACGTTCTCCAAAACAATCGGTTTGGACCGGCTTTGGGATATTCCCGAGATCCGGACCCCCGCAACCACCGACAAACGAATCCAGGTAAGCGTCAACTAAACGCCCGAAATCCGCCTACCGCAGTCTCAGCATATGTAGCAAAGAATTGAATTCAAAAGTACGCTCGGGCATCGTCGTGTGAAAACTCCTGCTTATCGAAACAGAGAAGGTTGCAATGGATACAGACGCGCTGTCAGATCTCGCCGATGCCAAGACGCTCCGCGTCGGTATCAACCTCGGCAACATCCTGCTGGTAACGGGAACCGGCCCCTCAGGGGATCCGGAAGGGGTGGCGCCCGACATGGCGGCGGCCCTGGCCGGGCGCCTCGGCGTTGCTGTTTCCTACGTTACCTATGCGACGCCGGGTGAGGTCGCCGATGCGGCGGAACGGGATGAATGGGATGTCGGGCTGATCGCCATCGAACCGAAACGGGCTGAGGTGATCGCCTTTTGCGATGCCTATGTGGAGATCGAGGCGACCTATCTGGTTCCCGCCGATTCGCCCTTCCAAACCGTCGATGACGTCGACCAACCAGGTGTGCGGATCGCCGTTTCCGACCGCTCCGCCTACGATCTCTATTTGAGCCGTACCTTAAATCATGCCGAACTGCGCCGGGCCCAGGGTCTGGCCGGCGCCTTCGATCTGTTCCAATCGGACAAGCTCGACGCCCTGGCCGGATTGGTGCCGGCACTGAGAGACAACGCCGAGAAAGTGCCGGGCTCGCGCCTGATCGACGGCCGCTACATGTCGGTCCGCCAGGCCATCGGCACCAAGCCGGAAAGCACAGCCCTTCACGCCTTCACGGAGACGTTCATCGCCGAGGCCAAGGAAAGCGGCCTTGTCGCCCGTTTGATCGACAAGCACGGCGTGACGGGCAAGCTGCAGATAGCCTCCTAGAGCGCGCCGTCCGTCCCGGACGATAGGGAAATTGGGCGGCAAGATTTATCGCGCTATAAGGATGTGAACACGGTTTCCCGGTGAGGCGTCGGAGGAAACCGGATGGGAAACGCCAGTCAATTCGGGTATTCCCTTGTTTCGAGGATAAATAGGGAAGGGCAGCCATATGGCCGACGATCACCCGCACGCCGAATGGTCAAGGGTCATGTTCGACATCCTACGGGAGGCCGGCGTGACGCTGTATGGCTATGTGCCCGACGCCGGCAACGACCAATTGATCTCTTTGGTCGAGGAACACAATGACACACGCGCTGTCCTGCTGACCACGGAAGAGGAGGGCGTTGCCATCTGCGCCGGCGCGGACCTGGTCGGCAAACGGTCCATCCTCTGCATGCAGTCGAGCGGTCTCGGCAACTGCCCCAACTATCTTTCGCTTGCCAAGGGCGGCCGCTTTCCGATGTTGATGATGATCTCCATGCGTGGTGACTACGGCGAGCAAAACCCGTGGCAGTATCCCATGGGTGAGGCCGTAGAAAGGCTGCTGGAGGCGGCCGGAGTCTTGATGTTCAAGGTGGAGCGGCGTGATGAGTTGGAGACGGCGACGACGGCGGCCGTCAACGCGTCGGGCCGCGGCGTCCAGGCTGCCGCCATCGTGCTCAGCCAGAAGTTCCTCGGCGCCAAGGGGTTTTGAGCATGGCTAACCCGAGACCCGGAAATATCGATCGCCGTGACCTCCTGCCGCGCCTGTTTCCCAACCCCGGCGATTGGCTGTTTGTCAGCGGCCTCGCCGGGGCGTCGCGTGATGCCGCGGCCCTGACCGACGACGGAAACAATCTCTTTACCATGGCGGGTGCAATGGGAGCGGCCGTGCCCATGGGCCTCGGCATCGCTCTTTCGGCTCCGGAAAGCAAAGTGGCGGTCATCAACGGCGACGGTGAAATGCTGATGGGGCTGGGATCGCTGGTGACTGCGGCCGCGGCGAATCCCCGGAACCTGACCATCGTCTGCGAGGATAACGCCATGCACGGCGAAACCGGCGGCCAAAAAGGCCACACGGCCGGGCTTGCCGACCTGGAAGCCATGGCCCGCGGGGCCGGTATTTCGTCGACCATGACGATTTCCGAAGTTGACCAGATTGCCGACGCAGCGGCCTTCATTGCCGAAGCGCCCGGACCTCGGTTCCTCGTCGCCCGGGTGCTGCCGACCCCGCCCTGCGATTACAAGCGAGATATGGATCTGGCGGCCTGCCGGATCCGGTTTCGCGACGCTTTCCTCGCTGGCGCTTAGGTGGAATCCGGACCGTAGACGACACGGTCTGCACGAACCCAGATCATGGACAGAAATAGTCATCTGGCCTGAAAATAGATGCCGGACCTTCCGGTGATCTTGCGAGGGTTTCGGCCTCAAAAAAAACAGACGCTGATCCGAGTTTTCGTACGAGGAGAATGCGAATGCCCAAAGATGCAGTGCCGAACGAATGGTACCGGCTGTCGCACTCCGAGGTCTTCGACAGTCTTTCGACCGACGACCGTGGCCTGTCTTCCGAAGAGGCGGCCAAGCGGATCGAGACCTACGGCTTCAACGAGCTGGAGTGCAAGAAGCCGAGCGTACTGATGCGCTTCCTCCGCCAATTCCACAATCCATTGGTCTATATCCTGCTCGCCGCCGTTGTCATGACGGGCGGCCTAACGCTGTTCGCCGGAAAAGACATGTTGGTCGATTCTATGGTTATTCTCGGCGTCGTTATTCTCAATGCCATTCTCGGGTTCTTTCAGGAGGGCAAGGCCGAGAACGCCCTACAGGCGCTCAAGAACATGATCGTGCCCGAATGCACGGTCGAGCGTGACGGTAGGCCCGGCATCATTCCGACCCGCGAATTGGTGCCCGGCGACGTCGTCATTCTCGAAGGCGGCGACAAGGTGCCGGCCGACCTGCGTCTGTTCGAGGTTCGCGACGCCAGCATCGACGAGTCCGTTCTCACCGGTGAATCCGTTCCCGTCGACAAGCACATCGATCCTCTCGACCGGGATCACCTGCCGCCGGGCGACCAGACCTGCATGGCATTCAGCGGCACGTTCCTGGCCCGGGGGACGGCGCGCGGGATTGTCGTCGAAACAGCGAGAAATACCGAATTCGGGAAAATCGCCGCGCTGGTCGAACATACCCGCCCGCATCCGACGCCGTTGCAGAAGAAGATCAGTGATTTCACCCGCACGCTGATCATCGCCATTCTGACCGTCGGTTTCATCAACTTCATCATCGGCAGCCTGTTCGGTTATTCCCTGGTTTACAGTTTCCTCGCATCCGTTTCCTTGGTGGTCGCCGCGATCCCGGAAATGTTGCCGATGATCGTCACCGCCATCCTGGCCCTGGCGGCGACGACCATGGCGGCGCGCAACGCCCTGATCCGGCGCCTGCCGGCCGCCGAGACGCTCGGCTGCACGACGGTCATTTGTTCCGATAAGACCGGAACCCTGACGCGTAACGAAATGACGGTAACCCGCATTCACGCCGGCGGGCGGGACTATGCGGTCAGTGGCGTCGGCTACAATCCGGACGGCAGCATTCTCGACGCTGGCAAAGCACTCGAGAATGGGGAACTCGCCCCGGCCCTGCATGATACGCTCTCGGCCGGTTTTCACTGCAACAACGCGTCTCTCAAGGTCGCTGACCGCCAGCACCACGTCGTCGGCGATCCGACCGAAGGCGCTCTGGTCGTGGCGGCCAGCAAAGCCGGCGTCACGGAGCCGACGGAGCGCCTGGACGAGATCCCGTTCGACTCCGAACGCATGTACATGGCGACCCTGCACCCCAACAGTGAGGGCACACACATCTACGTCAAGGGGTCGCCGGAACGCATTCTCGCCATGTGTTCCAGGCAGATGGGGCCACAAGGCGTCGTCACGCTGGACACCGATGCATGCCTGCGAAAAGCCGACGAAATGGCTTCCGACGCCCTCCGGGTGATCGGCATGGCGACCAAGACGCTGCCGGCTGGAACCACCGAAATCGATCACCACGAACTCACCGACCTTTGTTTCCTCGGTATGCAGGGCATGATCGATCCGCCTCGGGACGAAGCCATCGAAGCGGTGCGCCGGTGCAGCGGTGCCGGAATCCGGACGATAATGATCACCGGCGATCATCTGTTGACCGCCAAGGCCATTGCGCGGCAGTTGGGCATCGTCGCCAACGACAACGCTCCTGCTTTGACCGGCGAGCAACTATCGCAACTGAATCCCGGTGAGCTTGAAAACACCGTGGACGACGTTTCCGTCTACGCCCGCGTCGCACCCGAGCACAAACTAGCCATCGCCGAGGCCCTGCAGGACCGCGGCCAGGTCGTTGCCATGACCGGCGACGGTGTCAACGACGCGCCGGCCCTGAAGGCTGCCGACATCGGCGTCGCCATGGGAATGACAGGCACCGAGGTCAGCAAGGAAGCGTCGGCCATGGTCCTCACCGACGACAATTTCGCGACCATCGTGGGCGCCGTCGAAGAGGGGCGGCACGTCTGGAACAACCTGGAAAAAGCCATCCTGTTCACGTTGCCGACCAACGGCGGTCAGGCGCTCCTGGTCATGGGCGCGGTGTTGCTGGCGCCGTTCATTCCCCTGTTCGGCGCCCGCCTGCCCTTGGAGCCGGTGCAGATCCTCTGGGTCAATCTGTTCGATTCGTTCTTCCTGACCATGCAGTTGATGATGGAGCCGAAGATCCGGAACATTCTCAACTCGCCGCCGCGCGATACCGAAGTGAAAATCGCGGATGCTCTGTTCCTGCAACGTGTCGTCTTCATCGGTTTCGCCATCGCCGTTCCCGCCTTCGTCGTTTACCACCACTTCGGTTCGGCGGCCGTGGTCGACGGCCGGGTGGTCGACCCAGTGCTCCTGACGCAGGCACAGACGGCGGCGTTCTGGGCAGTCTTGCTGGTGCATCTCGGGTTCGTCATGAGCGCGCGCTCGGTTTTCCGCTCCGCCTTAACCTTCAGCCCGTTCACCAACACCTGGCTGCTGGCCGGCATCGCGCTCTGCCTAGTCGCCTGGTCGCTGCCTTTTGCTCACGAGGGGTTCGCGACGATCTTCCGGGCCGCCCCGTTCCCGGCCGATTGGTGGCTGGTGATCCTGCCGTGCCTGTTCCCGGCCTTCATCGTCCTCGAACTCGACAAGTTCATCCGCAAACGCTGGGGTGCCGGGCGGGACAACGCACGAGCCCTATTTAAGGCTCTTGACGTAGACGGCGTAGGCGACGCCGTGAATCGGTGGCGCGTCCCGCGCGAAACGGAAACCCATGCGACGGTACATGGGCAATGCAATGGTCATGATCGGACTGGTGTGTAAAGCGATCGCGGTGCTTCGGTCACGCCGGGCGCGGTTGATACAGGTTTCAGTCAGAGTTCGGCCGATGCCGGCCCCGCGATAGGCAGGGTCGACGACCAGCATGCGGATGACCGGCCATCCAGGATCGAAATAACCGGCCTTCGCCTGATGGGGTGGAATATAAGCGACGGCGCCGGAAATGCGCCCGCCGCTCTCGGCAACGATGATTTCGCCGGCTTTGGCCAAGCGGCTCATAGCGCCGAGTTCGGCCGCCATTGCCGGCCAATCGTTGAAATGCTCTTAGAACTCGGCGAAGGCCGCCAGAGCGATCCGGTCGACGTCGTCGGTATCGAAGTCTTCGAAGTCGCGGACCTGAGTTGCGACAGGTCCATCGGCGGCTCCCGTCATCGGCAACTCCCGGCGCCGCCGTCGATCAGGACGTAGCCGAGGTCGACCGTTCGCCCTTGCCCCATGGCGAGAGGTGCTGAGACGAGACCGTCAGGCACGTCATCGCGGATGTCCGCCGCAAACACGCGCCGTGCTTGCCCCAACGTGACGGCTTTGCCGATGCCTTTCGGTGTCGTGGGCCAGACGATCAGGCATTGACCTCTCGTCGTGTCGAGGGGCGGCCGAACGCTCGGATGTTTGGCGCTGATCACGCGGGCCTCCGGGAACTGCGCCCGCAGGTTTCCGGCAATGGGGTCCGGATGCCAGTAGGCGAAAATGGTGCCGTCCTGAAATCCCTTTGCGCGCAGGCCCTCGGCCAGCTGCCCGTATGGGATATGGTGTTGACAGCGTTCGCACTTCAGGGGTTCGAGAACGAACTTGCCGAACAGGGCGACCGGAATGAGCATTCCCAACACGGCCAAGAAACCGGAAAAACGGCCGATCCGTAGCGTGTCGTACCCGGCGGCGCGAAGGCGCATCGCGAGATAGATGGGGAACGGGATCAGCACGAACATGTAGTGGGTGCGTAGCCGATCGACGTGGGGGAACAGGAGTGCGATGACGGCCACGGTGAAAAGGATAATGAAAAAGCGGCTCAGCCAAGCGAAGTGGTAATTACTGGTGTCCGCGCCGCGTTTCAAATAGGCGCGTGGAAAGAACAGCAACGCAAAGACGAATAAGGGCGATAGGAATCCGGCGATGGCAAGAAAGGGCCGGCCGACACCCTTGAGGGATGCGATCGCGTAATCGCCGAAAAGGAATGGTTTCGAGACCGGCGCCGCTTCCGCCAAGTGACCCGCGAGCCATGCAAAATGGGGTAGGCAGATAACTGCGGCGATGGCCAGCGTCGCCGCCAAGCGCCGATCGAACAAGCGGGCCCGCATCGGCGGCGTCAAAGCAGCGGCGGCGAAAAAGGCGACAAGGAACAGGGCGAACACATACTTCGCCAACATCCCAGCCCCAATGATGATGCCGAGCACAACGAAATCGAAAGTCCGTCCCCATTTCTCGATCCTGAGAACGGCATGGACACTGGCCACATAGAGAACCATGGCGAGCACCGAATGGCTGTACCCATGGATGGAATCCCAGGCCACGTAATAGAGCGCCAGCGGCATCAAGGCCGCGGTTGCGGCTAGCCGGTCGTCGTCAAGGATGATCAGCGCACACCGCCACAACAGCAGGTAGGTCGCGGCCAGGAGCGGGAACTTGACCAGACCGACGGCAAGGGAACCAGGGCCGACGATCGACGAGGTGGTAATCACCAGCCAGGTGTACAGCGGCGGGTTACGAAGCTGGTATCCCCAGTCGAAGAACTGGGAGAAGACGAGCTGTTCCCCGTCGTCGCCGCCCATGCCGGGGAACAGGAAAACCCTCAAGCCAAAAAGCACGGCCATCAATGTCGCGATGAACCAAGGGAAGACGCGCCGGCCGACGATCTTATCGCCGGCGCGGGACAGGAGTTCGGTCATTGGCCTAAGGGCGGGAAGTGATTAGACCGCGCGGACGAGGGCGTGGCGCTTCTTGCCGGCGGACAACTTGATGACACCGTCCTCGTTGATGTGGGACAGGTTAACCACCTCGGTTTCTGTCGGGATCGGCACGTCGTTGATGCGTGCGCCGCCGCCCTTGATCAGGCGCCGGGCTTCGCCGCCCGATTGGGCTAGGCCGGCGTCACGAAACAGCTGGAAGGCCGGGACGCCCTGCTCCAACTGTGCCCGCTCGATATCGACGCTCGGCAGCTCTTCGCCGAGGCCGCCCTTCTCGAAGGTTTCTTCCGCCGTCGCTCGCGCCTGCCCAGCGGCGTCATCACCATGGCATAGCCGTGTCGTTTCGTCGGCCAGGACTTTCTTGGCTTCGTTGATTTCGACGCCCTCGAGTTTCTCGAGCCGGGAAATCTCGTCGACCGGCAGTTCGGTGAACAGGCGCAGGCACCGTCCGACATCGGCGTCCTCTGTGTTGCGCCAGTACTGCCAATAGTCGTAGGGCGACAACATGTCCGCATTGAGCCAAACGGCACCGTCGGCGGTCTTGCCCATTTTGGCACCGGAGGATGCGGTCAGCAGCGGTGTCGTCAATCCGTAGACGTCGCGGCTTTCGACACGCCGCGTCAACTCCACGCCGTTGACGATGTTTCCCCACTGATCGGAGCCGCCCATCTGCAAGACGCAGTCGTTGCGCCGGGCCAGTTCGAGGAAATCATAGGCCTGCAGGATCATGTAATTGAATTCAAGGAAGGTCAGGGGCTGTTCGCGCTCCAGGCGCAGCTTGACGCTGTCGAACCCGAGCATGCGATTGACCGAAAAATGGCGTCCGTAATCGCGGAGGAAGGGGATGTACTCGAGGTCGTCGAGCCAGTCGGCGTTATTGACCATGATCGCGTCGGTCGGACCGTCACCGAATGCGAGGAACTTGGAAAACACGGATTTGATGCCGTCCATGTTGGCAGCGATGGCTTCTTCGGTGAGCAGTTTCCGCGATTCGTCCTTGCCGGACGGGTCGCCGACCTTGGTCGTGCCGCCGCCCATGAGCACGATCGGCTTGTGCCCGGTCTTCTGGAACAAGCGAAGCAACATGATCGAGACCAGGCTGCCGGCGTGCAGGCTCGGCGCCGTGCAGTCGAACCCGATGTAGGCGGTAATGGATTTCCCGGCGGCCAGCGCATCCAGGCCCTCGATGTCGGTGCACTGGTGCATGTAACCGCGCTCGACGACGCCATTGATGAAATCGGATTTGTCGCGGTTCATGTTATCTCCATAGGGCGATCGGGCAGGCTTTCGGGGACGGTTTATGATATCGCTTTCGGGAAGGCAATGCTGTCGTCGGTTTTCGTTCCGACGCCAATCAAAGGGGAGGTCCCATTGAGGGTTATCGGTATGATGAGCGGAACGTCGCTGGACGGAGTCGACGCTGCCGCCGTCGACACCGACGGGGATGACGTCGTTGCCACGGGCGCCTTCGTCAGCGTGCCCTTTGACCAAGGCCTTCGAGAGCGATTGCATGCGCTGAAAGGGCGGCCTTCGGTCGACAATGAGGAGACCCGTGATGCCGAGCGGCGGCTGACGCTTTTTCACGCCGACGTCGTTCGCAAGCTGATTTCCGAACACCCCGAAGTCGGGTCGGCTGAATTGATCGGTTTCCACGGCCAAACCGTGTTCCATGCGCCGGAGCGGGGTTTGACTTGCCAGATCGGTGACGGCGAGCTTCTGGCTCGGGAAACCGGCATTCCCGTGATCGACGACTTCCGCTCGGCCGATGTCGCGGCGGGTGGCGAGGGCGCACCCATGGCGCCGGTTTATCATGTCGCCCGCGCACGGGACCTGGAGCGGCCGGTCGCCGTACTCAATATCGGCGGCGTCGCCAACGTGACCTGGATCTCTCCGGACGGCGGTGCCATCGCCTTCGATACGGGGCCTGGCAATGCACTCATCGACGATTGGGTTTCGGCCCGGGGCGACGCGATCATGGACCTGGGCGGTGCCTGCGCGAGAGCCGGAAGGGTGGATAGCGCGGTGCTCGAGAGGCTGCTCGACAACGCCTATTTCGATCGACCCTATCCGAAGTCCTTGGATCGTGACGCGTTCTCACTCGAGCCCGCCGGCGATCTGAGCCTCGAGGACGGTGCGGCGACTCTGACGGCCTTCACCGCCGTTGCCGTTGCGCGTTCGGCCAGAGAACTGCCGTCACGGCCTTTGCGGTGGTTGGTATGCGGCGGTGGTCGGAAGAACCCGGTGATGATGCACGACCTGCGCACCGCCCTCGAAAGCCCGGTCGAACCGGTCGAGGCCGTCGGTTGGAATGGAGACGCGATCGAGGCGGAGGCCTTCGCTTTCCTGGCGGCCCGTTCGAAAAAGGGCTTACCGCTGAGCTACCCGCAAACTACGGGCGTCGCCATGCCGGTTTCCGGCGGCGTCTATCACCATCCTTGAAATTGGCGGGGCTGGGCTTAGGCGGCCTTTGCCAGTTTGCGGTCCAGATAGACGTCGACCAGGGAATCCAACTGTTCCAAATGTTCGAGGAAGAAGTGGTCGCAACCTTTGACGACCTGGTAGTCGACTTCGATCGTCTTCTGTTTCTGGAGTTTCTGGGCCAGCTTCTCGACCGAGGCCGTCGGTACCACATCGTCCTTGTCGCCATGGACGATCAGGCCATCTGCCGGGCAGGGCGCCAGGAACGAGAAGTCATGGATGCTGGCCGGCGGCGCCACCGATATGAAGCCCGAGATTTCCGGGCGGCGCATCATCAATTGCATGGCCACCCAGGCCCCGAATGAAAAGCCGGCGATCCAGCAGGTCTTGGCGTTGGGATTGTAACTCTGCATCCAGTCCAGCGCCGAGGCGGCGTCGCTCAGTTCTCCCTGGCCATTGTCGAATTGCCCCTGGGAGCGCCCAACGCCGCGGAAATTGAACCGAAGGGTAGAAAAACCGCGTTTCACGAAGTTTTGGTAAAGCGTGTAAACGACCCGATTGTTCATCGTTCCCCCGTGTTGTGGATGGGGGTGCAGGAACAATGCAACGGGTGCATTGGGTTTTTTCGAGTGGCGATAGCGCCCTTCGATACGGCCCTCGGGGCCGTTAAAAATCACATCGGGCATGTGTATGAAGATGTCCTGTTTTCGATTTGTTTCTTAATTCCCGACTTGTTGAGTTGGTCAAAAAAATGAGGAAAACCTACGGAAAATGGTCGATTACCCCCAAGTACTTGACCAAAATGATCGGACAACATATATTCCGTTAAGCAATGCAATCACGCGGGAGGGTGAAGCCCACTTTTCGGTGCCGAGAGGCGACCGATCAACTCCAGGTGAAACATATAGCAGCGGCTATGATTTTCAAGAGATTTCAAGAGGATATCAAGGCATACCAGGACCGCGACCCGGCTGCCAGGTCGGGCCTCGAGATTGTGTTGTTGTATCAAGGTTTTCACGCCCTGATGTTCTACAAGGCGGCCCACGGGTTGTGGAAGATTAGGTTGAAGTTCCTGGGACGTTTGGTTTCCCAATTGGGGCGCTGGCTTACGGGTATCGAGATACACCCTGGTGCGGAAATCGGGCGTCGGTTCGTTATCGATCACGGATCCGGGGTCGTCGTCGGCGAGACCGCGATCATTGGCGACGACGTCACGCTCTATCATGACGTGACGTTGGGCGGCGTATCCCCGTCCGTCGATTCCCACGAGCAGGTCGGGGTCAAGCGTCATCCGACCTTGGGAGACGATGTCATCGTGGGTTCTGGTGCGCAAATTCTGGGTCCGATTACCGTCGGCGAATGCGCGCGTATTGGGTCCAACGCCGTTGTCACGGATAACGTTCCCGCGGGCGTTACCGCGGTCGGGATACCGGCAAGGGTGGTGTTGCCGAAGGACAAGAAAAAGGCCAAGGAATTCCATGCTTACGCGACGGACCAAGACGGCCATCTCCCGGATCCCATGTTACAGACGATCGAGGGATTGCGTTCACAGGTGTCCGCCCTGATGGCTCGTGTCGAGGAACTGGAAGCCGAAATTGGCGACGCCGAACGTGAGGAGAGTGGTCCGCGCTCGTCGAGGCGGAACAAGAACAAGGCACCGGCCGCCTAGGCCGGTTGGTTACCCATTTGCGTGGTGCCGCTGCGGCGCCACTTGTCAGTTTGAGGAGATCAATATGAGATTGAGCACCAAAGGCCGCTACGCGGTGACGGCGATGGCCGACCTCGCAATTCAGTCGTCGTCGGGGCGACCGGTGACCCTCGCCGACATCGCGACCCGCCAAGAGATTTCCCTGTCCTATCTCGAGCAGCTTTTTGGCAAGCTCCGTAAGGGCGGTTTGGTGAAGAGCGTGCGCGGCCCCGGCGGTGGTTATATGTTGGCGCGTTCGTCCGCCGATACGCGTGTATCGGATATCATCCTTGCTGTCGACGAGCCGATCAAGGCGACCCGATGTGCCCCTGGAGCACCGGACGGATGCCGGTCCAACAAGAGCCGATGTTTGACCCATGACTTGTGGGAGGAACTGGGGAACCAGATCTATCTGTTCCTGAGTTCGGTCAATCTCGAAGACATCATCGAAAAACGCGTGCTGGGAACCAGTGGTCGCATCCACATCGACCAGCAAGTCGCCGACGGTTCCGAACCGGTATTGGCTGCGCAATAAGCACCCGGTTCACCGATCTAATTCACCAGCGAAGGCCTTTTTTGCGGATGTCGAAAGCCATCTACATGGACCATAATGCGACGACGGCAGTCCGGCCGAAAGCACGGGACGCCGTTGTTGCGGCTATGGAGGCGACGGGCAACGCATCTTCCGTCCATGGGCCGGGCCGCTCTGCCAGACGAATCCTCGAGGACGCCCGTGAACGGGTCGCCGCCCTTGTCGGCGCCGCGCCGGACCGCGTCGTATTCACCAGCGGTGGCACCGAGGCGAATAACCTGGCGCTTCGCGGTATGCGCGCCAAGCGCGTCATCGTATCGTCGATCGAACATCCCTCCGTCCTGGTTCCCGCATCCGGCGCTGAGATTCTTCCGGTGTCTGAGGACGGTATCGTCGAGCCGAAGACGCTCGAAGCCTTGCTGCAGGATGATGAGCCGGGAACATTGGTTTCGGTGATGTACGCCAACAACGAGACCGGTGTCGTGCAACCGGTGTCCGAAATCGCCGAGATCGTGAAGAACCGGAACGCCCGATTCCATTGCGACGCGGTGCAAGCGGCCGGCAAGTTGCCAGTGCGCATGAACGAGGTCGGGGCGGATATGTTAAGCCTGTCGGCGCACAAGATCGGTGGGCCGCAGGGTATCGGCGCCCTGGTCCTCGCCGACGGGATCGAGCCGCGTTCGTTGCTTCTCGGCGGCGGCCAGGAGCGCCGGCGGCGCGGCGGAACCGAGAACCTCCCGGGAATCGCTGGATTCGGCGCGGCTGCCGAGGATGCCCTTGCTGAAATGGGACGTTTGTCGCGGCTTGGCGAGTGGCGGGACCGGTTGGAAGCAACGGCCGCCCGGGTCGCGGCGATCCAGGTCTTCGGTGCCAACGTCGAGCGGCTCGCCAATACGACCTGTTTCGCGACGCCTGGTTTGACCTCGGAGACCCTGATCATGGCCCTCGACCTTAATGGTGTCGCGGTGAGCGCCGGGTCGGCCTGTTCGTCGGGCAAGGTGACGATCAGCCACGTCTTGGACGCCATGGGTGTCGATGATGCTGTGGCGCGCTCGGTCATACGCGTCAGCCTCGGTTGGAACAGTGAGGAATCGGATATCGATGATTTCATCGACGCCTATCGCACCGCCGTCCAACGAGCCGGTATCGCGTCGGCCGTCAAGCCGGCGGCGGTGGCGTAGAAGAGCGCGGCGATGACCAACCCGTTGCATAGCGAGACGGAGAGCCGGCCGGTCCGGGGGCCGATCTATCTCGACAACCAAGCAACGACGCGCACCGACCCGCGTGTCGTCGAAGCTATGGTCCCTTATTTTTCCGAAAAGTTCGGAAACCCCCATTCCCGTTCCCATGCGTTCGGTTGGGAGGCCGAGGATGCCGTTGAGACGGCACGCCAATCGGTTGCTGGCCTGATCGGTGCCGAAGCCCGCGAGGTCATTTTCACCTCGGGAGCGACCGAGGCCAACAATCTGGCGATAAAAGGCGCTGCCGAGGCCAACCGCGCCCGTGGCAACCGCATCGTCACCGTTGCGACGGAACACAAATGCGTTCTCGAAACCTGCCGGCACCTGGAACACGACGGGTTCGATGTCGCCTATATCGGTGTCGACGGCGATGGGTTAATTGATCTGGAGGAATTGGCGGCGGCGGTCGACGAGAGGACTGTTCTGGTGTCGGTCATGGGCGTCAACAACGAAACCGGCGTGATCCAGCCTTTGGCCGAGATCGGAGAGATTTGCCGCGGCAACGGGATTGTTTTCCATTCCGATTGCGCCCAGGCGGCCGGGAAGATCGAGCTCGACGTCGAGGCCATGAGTATCGATCTGATGAGTTTGTCCGCACATAAAATGTACGGCCCGATGGGCGTCGGGTTCGGTGCCGCGGCCGAGATTTGCCGAGACGAGATGGCCGTGGAGGCCGGGCGGTTAATGGAACTGCGTTCCCGGTTCCTCGACAACCTGCAAAGTAGGCTTGAAGGGGTCCGCGTCAACGGCCACATGACGCAGCGAATTGCCGGCAATCTCAATATACGTTTCGACGGCGTGACGGCGGTTCAACTGTTGAGCGGGATCAAGGGCGTCGCCTTTTCCGCCGGCTCTGCATGTACGTCGGCGAGCGTCGAACCGTCCTATGTTCTCAGGGCCATGGGACTCAGTGATGATGACGCGGACAGTTCCGTACGTTTTGGCTTCGGGCGGTTCACCACCGCCGAAGAGATCGACCTCGCCAGTGAGCTGATCACTGACTGCGTGAACAAGGTCCGAAAAGATGGCGCCGCCGGTGCGGCCGCCGACCGGAAGAATCGAACGAATGCGACAGCGGCGTGAGCCGGTGAATAAGAAGGACGGATTTTAATGTCAGCGAAAGCACAAACCATCGAGCAGGTTCGCGAGTTTACTGACGACAAATACAAGTACGGGTTCGTCACCGAAATTGAGACGGAGTCGGCCCCGAAGGGCCTGAACGAAGACATTATCCGTTTCATTTCGGCCAAGAAGAAAGAGCCGGAATGGCTTCTCGAGTGGCGTCTCAAGGCCTATCGCCATTGGCTGACCATGCCGGAACCGCAATGGCAGAAGCCGGAATTCCCGGCCCTCGACTATCAGGACGCCTACTACTATTCGGCGCCGAAGTCGGCCGGCGATGGACCGAAGAGCCTCGATGAGGTCGATCCGGAGTTGCTCAGAACCTACGAGAAACTGGGCATTCCTCTTCACGAGCAGGAAATGCTGGCCGGCGTGGCCGTTGATGCGGTTTTCGATTCGGTGTCGGTAGCGACCACCTTCAAGGCCAAGCTCGAGGAAGCCGGGGTTATCTTCTGTCCGATTTCGGAAGCGGTCGAGCGGGTTCCGGACCTGGTCAAGAAATACCTGGGTTCGGTTGTTCCCTATACGGACAACAAACACGCCTGTCTCAACTCGGCGGTATTTACCGACGGATCTTTCGTCTACATCCCGAAGGGCGTGCGCTGCCCGATGGAACTGTCCACCTATTTCCGCATCAACGCTCAAAATACCGGGCAGTTCGAGCGCACCCTGATCATCGCTGACGAAGGATCCTATGTCAGCTACCTGGAGGGCTGTACGGCGCCGCAACGCGACGAGAACCAGCTTCATGCCGCAGTCGTCGAGTTGGTCACGCTGGATGACGCCGAAATCAAATACTCGACCGTGCAGAACTGGTACCCGGGCGACGAGGAAGGAAAGGGCGGCATCTACAACTTCGTCACCAAGCGCGGTGCCTGTCGCGGGCGCAACTCGAAGATCTCCTGGACTCAGGTTGAGACCGGCTCCGCCGTCACATGGAAGTATCCCAGCTGCATCCTGCAGGGCGACAATTCGGTCGGTGAGTTCTACTCGATCGCCATCACCAACAATTTCCAGCAGGCCGACACCGGCACCAAAATGATCCATCTCGGGCGCAACACCTCGTCGAGGATCATCTCCAAGGGCATTTCTGCGGGGCGATCCGACCAGACCTATCGCGGCTTGGTGCGCATGGGCCCGAAAGCCACAGGTGCGCGCAACTACACGCAATGTGATTCACTGCTGATCGGTGACACCTGTGGCGCGCACACGGTGCCCTACATCGAAAGCAAGAACAGATCCGCCGTCGTCGAACACGAGGCGACGACGTCGAAGATCAGCGAGGACCAGCTGTTCTACCTGCGCCAACGCGGCCTCGACGAGGAATCGGCGGTGGCGTTGGTCGTCAACGGCTTCTGCCGGGAAGTGTTGCAACAGCTGCCCATGGAGTTCGCCGTCGAGGCACAAAAACTCGTCGGAATCAGTCTTGAAGGAAGTGTCGGCTGAGGCGTGTCGCCGAGGCCCGTAAAAGGAAAACGAACACAATGTTGGAAATTAAGAACCTCCACGCCGGAGTCGACGGCAAGCAAATCCTCAGGGGTATTGATCTTGAGATCAATGCCGGGGAAACACACGCCATCATGGGACCGAACGGTTCCGGTAAGAGCACGCTGTCCTACCTGATCGCCGGGCGCGACGGATATGAGATAACCGAGGGCGAGATCCTCTATAACGGCAAGGACCTGACCGATATGGACCCGGAGGAGCGCGCCGCCGAAGGCGTCTTCCTGGCCTTCCAATACCCGGTCGAGATCCCCGGCGTTCCCAATACGACGTTCCTCAAGGAGGCCCTTAACGCGCAGCGGCGCTACCGGGGTGAAGAAGAGCTGGACGCCATGCAGTTCGTCAAGATGGTCAAGGCAAAGACCAAGGAACTGGGCATCGCCGACGACATGCTGAAACGCGCCGTCAACGTCGGTTTCTCCGGCGGTGAGAAGAAACGCAACGAGATCCTGCAAATGGCTTTGCTCAATCCGAAACTGGCCGTTCTCGACGAAACCGATTCGGGGCTCGATATCGATGCGCTGAAGATCGTTGCCGACGGCGTCAACCAGTTGCGCGCGCCGGACCGGGCGACCCTCGTCATCACCCACTATCAGCGGCTGCTCGACCATATCGTTCCGGACCACGTCCACGTACTGGCGAACGGCCGTATCCAACGCTCAGGCGGCAAGGAACTGGCTCTCGAACTCGAGGAAAAGGGTTACGCCGAGTTCTCACAAGCGGCGGCGGAATAATCGGGGGCGGTATCGAGCAATGACGGTCGAAACGAATACTCTCGAGACCTTTGTCGGTCAGTTCGAACAGATTCACGGCCAATTACCGGGGGTCGACAAGGGGTGGTTAAACGACAGGCGGAAGACCGCTCTGGAGCGGTTCCGGGAACTCGGCATTCCGACCCCGCGCATGGAGTCATGGAAATACACACGGATTCCCGATCTCGTCAGTGAGGGATTCCGCCCGGTCGAACCCGTTGACGGAGAGGTCTCCGTCGATCGTGTGCCGACCCTGTTCGGTGCAGATTCGACGGTTCCCCGCCTGGTTTTCGTCAACGGCGTCTTGCGGACCGAACTGTCGAACACGGAACATCTGCCTGACGGCATTGTGGTCGAATCGCTGGCTGCCGCCCTCGAGCGCGACCCGGATCTCGTCAAAAACCACATGTCGAACTCCGACATCGCCGAGGACCGGGGATTCTCCGCGCTCAACGCCGCAATGATGGACAGCGGCATGGTCCTGCATGCCAGGCGCGGCGTCGTCAGCGACGTGCCGGTCGAGGTCGTATACATGAATGGGGGCGCGGAGGCGCCTGTCGCCCGACATCCGCGAAACCTGTTTGTCGTCGAAGAGGCTGCGGACGTGACGCTGGTCATGCACCATGGCGGTCTGGCCACGGGCGGGTACCTGACCAACTCGGTGACCGACGTTGTGGTCGGCGACGGCGCCCGTATGCGTCGCTATGTCATTCAAAACGAGAACATCGATGCCATGTATATCTCGGCCCTCAACGCCAGGCTCGGGCGCGACGCCACATTCGAGACCTTTAACCTGGCGATCGGCGGCCGGCTGTCCCGATACGACGTGCGTATCGGACTGGAAGGCGAGGGAGCGCACGCGTCCCTCAACGGCGCCTATATGATGCGGGGACGCGAGCATTGCGACAACACCACCCGGATCGATCACCTCGTGCCGCACACGTCTTGCAGCGAGGTGTTCAAGGGCGTTCTCAATGATGAATCACGGGGCGTTTTTCAGGGCAAGATCGTTGTCCACAAGGGCGCTCAACACACCGACGGCCACCAGCTTTCGAAGACGCTGTTGCTCTCCGACAAGGCCGAAATGGACGCCAAACCGGAACTCGAGATCTATGCCGACGACGTCAAATGCTCGCACGGTGCGACGACCGGCCAGATCGACGAGACCGCGCTGTTCTATCTTCGCTCCCGCGGCGTTCCGGATGCGCTTGCCCGCAACCTTCTGATCCAATCGTTCCTCGCCGAAGCCGTCGAGGCCATCACCGACGAACGGGTCAACAAGGCCGTCATGGACCTGATCGTCCACCGGCTGCCGGCCCAGTGTTACCTGTCCGAAGAGTGGAGGCGGGAATGAGCGGCGTCACGCCAACCCTTGAAGCGGGCGCCGGCGACAACTCGACGTCGGCGTTCGACGTCGCTCGCGTGCGCCGGGATTTCCCGATCCTCAGCCAGGAGATCTATGGCAAGCCCCTCGTGTTCTTCGACAGCGGTGCCAGCGCGCAGAAACCGCGGGTCGTCATCGAGGCGGTCCGCGAGTGCTACGAAACCTACTACGCCAACGTCCATCGCGGTGCCCACTACCTGAGCCAGCGCTCGACCGACGCTTTCGAGGAGGCGCGGGTCACGGTGGCGCGTTTCATCAACGCCGAAAGCGATAATGAAATCGTCTTCACGCGCAGTGCGACCGAGGCGATCAACCTGGTTGCCGCGACCTGGGGCCGGAAGTTCCTGAACCCCGGCGACGAGGTCATCGTCACAGCGATGGAACATCACGCGAACATCGTCCCCTGGCAGATCCTACGCAGCGAACGCGGGATTGTCCTCAAAGTCATACCGATCAGTCCGTCGGGCGAGTTCTCGATCGCCGATTTCGAGGCGCTGTTGGGACCGAAGACCAAGCTGGTGGCGGTCACCGAAGTTTCCAACGTTTTGGGTACAATGGTGCCTGTCAAGGAGGTGGCACGCTTGGCCCACGCGCGGGGCGTGCCGGTATTGGTCGACGGCTCCCAGGGTATCGTCCATAACGGTGTTGATGTTCGCGACCTAGATTGCGATTTCTACGCATTCACCGGCCACAAGCTCTATGGGCCGAGCGGTATCGGCGTGCTTTACGGCAAATGGGATATGCTCGATGCCATGCCGCCTTATCAGGGTGGCGGCGACATGATCGAGCGTGTCACCTTCGACGAAGTCACCTTCAAGGAACCGCCACACCGCTTCGAAGCGGGCACGCCGCCGATCGCTCAGGCCATCGGCCTGGCCGCCGCCATCAAATATGTCGCGGAGCTGGGCACCAACAATATTTCGGCCCACGAGCAAGGTGTGCTTGCCTACGCGACGGAACGGCTAGAGGCCATCGACGGCCTTCGAATTATCGGTGAGGCGCCGGACAAGGCCGCCATCATTTCGTTCCTTGTCGACGGCACCCACCCGTTCGATATTGCCGCCATCCTCGACCGTGCCGGCGTTGCGGTTCGGGTCGGCCAGCATTGCGCCGAACCGTTGATGGACTTTCTGGGTATAGACGGTACGGTGCGCGCGTCCTTCGGTCTCTATAACGATCGTTCGGACGTCGACACCCTCGTTGCCGCCATTGAAAAAGCCAAGGGAATGCTCCTGTGACGCTGAGCCTGGGAAAATACACGGAATTCGTCGAGGCCCTCGAAATCATCGACGACGAGGACATGCGCTTCGAATACATCATCGATATCGGGAAAAAGGCACGGGCCGAGCCGTTTCCCGAGGAGTGGAAGACCGACGCCAATCTCATGCATGGCTGCATGTCCCGCGTATGGATCGTCGACGACGTCGAGGACGGGCGCCATTTCTTCAAGGGCGATAGCGACGCCGTCATCGTCAAGGGGTTGGTTGCCATGATGACCGAGTCGTTCAGCGGACTGACCGGGACCGAACTGCAGGAACTGACGATCGATCATGTCAAGAAACTGAATCTGGGCGCTTTGACGACACAGCGACAGGTCGGAATGTTGGCTATGCTCGAACATTTACAGAAATTGGGCCGAACCGCACCGGTCGAGGTCACCGAGGCCGTGAACTAAGGGAACATTCGATGCATCAGTACTATGGGACCAATCCGCACCACGGCGAGCCGGTGGACATTCCCGAGGACTTCAAGGCGGAGGCTGGCGAGCCGCTCGCCGAAGGCGTCGCCGTCGCCGGCGACGAGGCCATCATCGAGGCCATGCGGACGGTCTACGACCCGGAAATCCCGGTCAATATCTACGACCTCGGTTTGGTCTATACCCATGTCATCTCGGAGAGGGGAGATGTCGCCATCGAGATGTCGTTGACCGCACCGGGCTGTCCGGTGGCCGGCGATTTGCCGGGCTGGGTCGCCGAAGCGGTGGCCAAGGTCGAGGGTATCGGTGAGGTCGAGGTTGCGCTGGTCTGGGAACCGGCTTGGACTCCGGAAAGAATGAGCGAAGACGCAAAACTTGCCTTGGGCATGTTTTAGGCCCAAATAAGGAAGACAAGATTTGAAGAGAACTGGACAATGAGCGCGCCACAGATGCTTACCGTCACCGACGCCGCCGCCGAGCGCATCCGCCACCTCGTCGAGAACAGCGATAAACCCGTTGCCGGTCTTCGGGTCGGCGTCAATTCGAAGGGATGTTCGGGGTTGTCCTATGTCTTCGAATACGCCGAAGAGAAGAAGAAGCTGGAAGAAGAGATCGAGACCAAGGGGGTGAAGATCTTCGTTGATCCGGCGGCCATCATGTTCCTCATCGGCAGCGAAATGGATTATGTCGAAGACCGGCTCGAAAGCCGTTTCGTCTTCTCCAATCCGAACGCTAAAAACGTATGTGGTTGCGGCGAGAGTTTTTCCATTTGATCGCCGCTCGCTCGGTCAAAGCGTAGTTTAGGAGCTTCCCATTTGTTGAGAATGACCTTCATCGGTTCCGACGGGAGCCGTCAGGAAGTGGATGCGCCGGAAGGCCTGAGCGTCATGGAGGTGGCGCACCGCAATGGTATTGATATCGAAGGCGCATGCGAGGGATCGATGGCCTGCTCCACCTGTCATGTCATCGTCGATGATGCATGGTTCGGTAAACTCGACGAGGCGACCGAGGAAGAGGAAGATATGCTCGATCTGGCGTTCGGATTGAGCCGGACGTCGCGGCTCGGATGCCAGATCACCATGACGCCCGAGTTGAACGGCCTGGTTGTCACCTTACCTGAGCAAACCAACAATCTGATCGGCGGCTGACCGCCCTTAATCGTCGTTTAGGGATTGGGTTTCGTCGCCTTTTAGTCCCAGATGCCACATCAAACCCACGCACAGGCCCTTCGCCGTTGGCAGAACAACGGCCATCAACACTGCCGCCATTAGCGGCCACACGGTCAAATGCACCCACTGTGGCGGCGCCAGGTATTTTTCGGCCAGCACGAGGAGCGGTACGACGACGTGACCGACGACGACGATGGTGATATAGGGCGGAAAATCATCGGCCCGGATCTCGCCCAGGGGCGCTTCGCAATGGCTGCACGCGGGCACGACCTTTAGGTAACGGTGAAGTACGGGGCGCGTTCCACATTGCGGGCACAAACGCCGCAAGCCGCGCATTAGCATGGTCGATAGAGGCGGTTTTTGCATCCCGGTGTCGCGTCTTCTAGCGATCAGAGTTGTCCGGTTTCACGGTCGTTTCGCTCGGGTTGGGGCCGACCGCCGCGGTGCTATCGCCGTCTTTCGGAACCGGACCGACATGTTGAGCGTCGAGAACGTCATCGATCAGGCCGAGAAGCTGGCGGGCGGCTTTTTGAATGTCGCGCGCGTAGCGTCTGTAACCCGGTGGATCCATTCTACCGAGCAGTTCCTTCGTCAGGATCTCGGAAAATCCAATGATGGTGTTCAGCGGGACGCGGAGGTCATGGCTCAATTTCGCCGCGTACAAGGCGCGCAAGCGATCTTCGGATTCTCCTGCCCGCGACAGCCCAATATGCCGGTCCGTCGATGCATCGGCCAGGAGGGCCGGAATGATCTGCTCCTCGAACTCCTGGAAACACTCGAACACAAAATCCGACAGGATCTTCTCGAACCGACCCGTGAAGCCGATACGACGTTCGCGCCGGTCGAGATCACCCGGTGTTTTGAGGATGACGCCGTGCCGTTCCAGATGGTTGAGGCAGGAAATGACGGTTCCCTTGGAGGGGCCGACGTGGTGAATGACGTCCGACGTCGTCGGCGGTTGGCTCCGGAACCAGCAACCGCAGAGGTAATAGATGACTTCCCAATAGGTCCGTTTCGAATGGCCTTCGACGAGTTTGTCGCTAAGGTCGACCGCGGCTTCCTGGAACCGGTCCAACAGGTTGCGGTGCCGGTACAGTTCATACTTGACGATGTGGTTGCGAACTTCCGCGGTCGCTACGGGAGAAAGTTGGGCTGCCCAGTTCGTCAATTCCGTCGCCTCGACCCTGTTTCGATATCAACTTCCCGAATGTGACTTATAGTGCCAAAAATCGGGAAAGAAAGCGATATAGGTTGATTTAGTGCACCTTTTTGCCGGACCGGCATGAAACCTCATTCGAGGCCAAGAAAGCCTTGAGATTCAATGGCTTGTATGAAAATGTCACAAAACCTGTTAAGCATTCCATAACTCCGTCAACAAAATGTGATTAGGGCAAAGAGAACGAACTCGTGAGCGTTATTGAGTTTCCCTACCTGATCGATCTCGCTGCCTTCGTCTGGGTGTTGGCCTGTTGGATCGGTTACACGCTATTCGCCGACCGATACGGCTGGGGACGCCGCGAGATGGCACAGGTCATGTACGATCACCGGCTGTCGTGGATGCACCGCATGCTGGCTCGGGAAAACCGCATGGCGGACGTCAATATCGTTATTGCTCACATTCGCAGCGGCACCCTTTTCGCCTCGACGTCGATCCTCATCCTGGCCGGCATTGTCGCCATACTGGGTAGCGCCGACCGATTGACCGTCGTCATCTCCGAACTTTCGTTCGCCGCCTATCCATCCAAGGAGGCTCTGGAACTGAAGGTCTTTGCCTTGGCCGGTATCTTCGTCTACGCGTTTTTCAAGTTCGCTTGGTGTCTGCGCCAGTTCAACTATTCCCTTGTCCTAATCGGAGCGGCACCCGACCCGGCCGATGCCGACCCGGTGACGCGAGAGGATTACGCTTTGCGTACGGCCCGCGTCCTGACCCGCGCGTCGAACACGTTCAATCGCGGCTTGCGCGCCTACTATTTCGGATTGGCCACATTGACCTGGTTTATCCAGCCTTGGCTGTTCGCGGCGGCTGGCGTTTTCGTTATCCTTGTCCTCTACAGGCGGGATTTCCGTTCCATTACCCTGGACGCCCTGGCGCCGACGGACCGGCCGCCGGCGCGCTGACATCGGATTTGACGGGGCTCGCTTTTCCCGCCGACCTATTCGCCAAGCCAATCACGATAGGCCGAGAAGGCCCGCAAGACTCCCGGACAGGTCTCGCCATTGACCCATTTTGGCCCGTACTTGAACCCAGTCGCGGCACGGGTGGTGAATTCCTTGACCCCTTCGAACCGGTCTCGTGGATCGCGCGCCCATTTGTCGATGGCGGTAATCGCCCGCCGGTCGAAACCGCTCTCGCTTTCAGGATCAAGTCCGCAGTAGAGGGCTTTGCCATAGAGATTGCCGAGAACACGCCCCAGTTCGAAACCGGAGCTCGGTTCGACGACACCGCCGTTCGCCGCCGCCGGCAACATGCCGTACAAACCCGCGACGCAACTCAGGCAGAACGCAAGAGACCGGATATCCATACACGCAGGGTACTTCTGACGCCGCGCGGTGGATAGGGGCAAAGGTTCCGTCGCCGCTTGCCTGGGCCTGATTCGTGCCTATATTCCTGGCCATGAATAGTTTGGACATCGATAAGGCGCCCGCCGATACGCGGGTCGTCGTCGCCATGTCGGGCGGCGTCGATTCGTCGGCGACGGCGGCATTGCTGGTCGAGCAAGGCTATGAGGTCATCGGCGTGACCCTGCAGCTCTATGACCACGGCGCAGCGGTGCAGCGTCCCGGGAGCTGTTGTGCGGGGCAGGACATATACGATGCCCGCCGGGTCGCCGATACCATCGGTATTCCGCACTATGTATTTGATTACGAGACCCTGTTCCGGGAAAGCGTCATCGATGATTTCGCCGATACCTACCTGCGCGGTGAGACTCCGATCCCCTGCGTCAAGTGCAATCAGACGGTCAAATTCCGCAATCTTTTCGGTGCCGCCAAAGATCTGGGGGCCGACGCGCTCGTCACCGGGCACTACGTCCGCCGCGTGAGCGGTCCAAACGGGCCCGAGTTGCACCGGGCGCGTTATTCGAAGAAGGACCAGAGCTACTTCCTTTTTGCGACCACCCGTGAACAGTTGGATTTCCTCCGATTTCCCTTGGGCGAAAAGGTAAAGGCCGAGACCCGGGGCGAAGCCAAGCGCCTCGGCCTTTCAATTGCCGCCAAAGTGGAAAGCCAGGACATCTGCTTCGTCCCGAATGGCGATTATGCGAACGTCGTCGAAAAACTGCGTCCCGGCGCCTGCGACCCGGGGGAAATCGTCGATGAAAGCGGCCGCATTCTGGGCCACCATGACGGGATCATCCGCTTCACCATCGGACAACGTCGTGGCATCGGAGTCAGCGCTGCTGAACCCCTGTACGTGGTCCGCCTCGAACCCGAGAACCGTCGCGTCGTGGTCGGCCCCCGATCGGCCTTGCTCAAAGACCGTATCGGCGTCAGGGGAATCAATTGGCTGGGCGACGGCGACGGGCCCGCCGAAGGCCAAGCGGTTTCCGTCAAGGTGCGCTCGACGACAGAGCCGGTATCCGCGCGCCTGCACGGACGCGGCCCGGAACAAATAGCCGCGATCCTGGACGAACCGCAGGCCGGTGTCGCGCCGGGGCAGGCCTGCGTTTTCTACGACGGCGAGCGTGTATTGGGCGGCGGATGGATCGTTCGCGATTGACCGCTCTGCACGTTTTTCGAAATTGTGAGACCTTTTCCGAGGCGAACGACAGCCGTTAGTATTGGTGATCGGCATAGCCGGCGGCGAGCGACAGGATGCGGGACCACGGCGGAGCAGCAGTTCACCCGATCAAAGCCCTGATCACCATCTTGGTTGCTGTCCAGATCGCCGCCTGTGATGGCGGGTCCGACAATCGTCCCTATCTTGAATTCGCCGGCGGCGGGTTCATCTTCAATTACCGTCTGGCCACGGCGGACTACGGTTTCGTCGCCCGTGTCGTTCGCGATCTTCCCGATGCCGCTGTCATCGAGGCACGGTTCGAGAATCCGGCGGGCGGGGAACCGATCGTCCTACGGCAAACAGTGCGGCCCGAGCGCCGCAGTTACGTTTTCCGGACGCCACCGCTCGAGGGCGTGAAGTCCGGCCGCGATTATCGTGTGGAACTCAGGGTTCTGGCCGCATCGGACGGCGCGCTCTTGGCGAGTTATGCCAAATCCTACCAATCGAGCTACGATCAGGCGGACTTGCCGGCCGCGCCGTTGGCGCCCGGTCCCGGATACCACCAGCCGGTGACTGGCGGTGCGCCGGAACGGATGCCTGAAAAGAACTGAGGCGGGAGTACGCCCGGCGGCCGTAGCCGCCGGGCGCACCGACCCGCCTCAAAAAAAGTCCAGGCGTTACTTCATGTAATCGTAGGTACCGCCTTTCCACTCGTACCAGACGTAACCCGGCGCGGTGACATCGCCCTTGCCGTCGAATCCGATGTTGCCGAGAACCGTGTCGAACTTGTTGGCGCGCAACGAAGCGACAACCTTGTTGGTGTCGACGCTGCCGGCTTTCTGGGCCGCTTGCGCCCAAGCCTGGATGGCACCGTAGGTGTAGAGCGTATAGCCTTCCGGCTCGTAACCACCGTCACGGAACTTCTTGACGACCGGCGCCGCGGCCGCGTTCTTGCGCGGGTCGGGGCTGAAGGTCATCAGCGTGCCAGCACCAGACTCGCCGGTGATCTTCCAATACTCGTCGGTGACCAGCGCGTCACCGGAGACCAGTTGCACACCGTAGCCCTGTTCGCGGGCTTGACGGATCATCAGGCCGGCTTCCGTGTGATAACCGCCGAGATAGAAGACGTCGACGCCCGCACCCTTCATCTTACTGACGATGGCCGAGTAGTCCTTCTCACCCGCGGTGTAGGCTTCATACATGGCTTCCTTGATGCCGCGCTTGTTGAGCTGCTTCTTGGTCTCGTCGGCGAGGCCTTTGCCATAGGCCGTCTTGTCGTGGAGGACGGCGATTTTCTTGGAGCCGAACTTGTCGGCCAGGAAGTTACCGGCAACGATGCCCTGCTGGTCGTCACGGCCGCAGGTGCGGAACACGTTATCGCCGCCTTCCTCGGTCAGCTTCGGATTAGTCGAAGCCGGTGAGATCTGCAGGATGCCTTCTTCGGTGTAGACCTTGGAGGCCGGGATCGACGAACCCGAACAGAAGTGACCGGCCATGAAGACGACCCCGTCGCTGACCATCTTATTGGCGACGGCCACCGCCTGTTTCGGATCGCAGGCATCATCGCCGATGCTGAGGCTCAGCTTCTGGCCGAGAATGCCGCCTGCCGCGTTGATGTCGGCAACGGCCATTTCGGCGCCGCGTTTCATCTGCTCGCCAAAGGACGCGTATTGTCCGGTCATCGGTCCCGCGGTGGCGATCTTGATTTCCGCGTTGGCCGGTGCCGCCGCGATCAGCGTCGCCGCCGCCGCAGCCAAAACTGTCGACTTAAAGTGTGACATGGATATTCCTCCCATATTGAGAAGCCACGGTCCCGCGAAACTCCCCAGACCGCGGACAGGGTTCGATGGCCGCTTCAAACGGCGGCTCGCGCCCAAGAATAACACGCTCCGCGTGGAGAACAATCCTGTGAATTCAGATCATTAATAAGCGAGCGCTTATTGTTTCTCGCGCCAGCCGAACGGCCCGGCGCGCTCGTACAGCCAGGGATACTGGGCGACGGTCTTGCGGGCCCGGGCAAACCGGTAGGCGAGTAAACCGATGGCCAATAGAGCGGCGGTATCAATTAGGTAGCCGCTGAGCGACAAAAGCTCCCCCTCGAACAGGGAAAACACCAGGAACCGGTTAGCGAACCCGAGCAGGCAGCAATAGATAACCAGTTGCCAAACCGGATGCCAATTGACGGCCAACGACTGCCCGGTCATGTAGGCGGCAAACCCCATGATAATGAGCGTCAGCACGATGAATACGGGCAGGCTGGTTCCGAGAAGCTGTTCCATTGTTCCGATTTCCGTCTCAGTGTCCGCCTTCCAGATAAGCGGCGCGGATGTCTTTGTTGCCCAGCAACTCGTCGCCGGTGCCGCTCATCAGAATACGTCCGTTGGCCATGACATAGCCACGATCGGCCAATTTCAAGGCGTGATAGGCATTCTGTTCAACCAGGAACACGGTGACACCGCGGTCCGTGTTGATCTCCTTGATGACGGCGAAGATCTGTTTGACCAGCATCGGTGCCAGGCCGAGCGACGGTTCATCGAGCAGCAGCAATTTCGGGCGACTCATCAACGACCGACCGATAGCCAGCATCTGCTGTTCGCCGCCCGAGAGCGTACCGCCCGGTTGGTTGCGCCGTTCCCGCATGATCGGGAACAACGAGAACACCCGCTCCAGGTCCTCCTCGTAGAATTCCGGTTCGGCGGTGATCGCCCCCATCTGCAGGTTTTCCGTGACTGTCAGGTGCGGAAAGATGCGCCGGCCCTCTGGCGATTGGGCGATGCCCTTGCGGATGATCGTGTGGGTTGGTTCGTGCGTGATGTCCTGGCCTTCGAACGCGATATGACCGGCCGCGGCGCGCGGGCTGCCGCAGATGGTCATCAGCAGGGTCGATTTACCGGCCCCATTGGCACCGATCAGGGTGACGATCTCGCCTTCTTCGACCGCCACGTCGACACCGCGTAAGGCTTCGATATTTCCGTAGGACGCGTGCAATCCGGTGACGTGCAACATAAAGCTCACTCCTCACCGTCTTTCGCCAGGTCTTCGGCGACTTCGGGCGGGATCTCATCGGTCTCTTCCTCACCCAGGTAGGCCCGGATTACGGCCGGATCGTTGCGTATGAACTCAGGCGACCCGTCAGAGATCTTTTTTCCGTAATCGAGAACGACGATATGGTCGGAAATCTCCATGACCACGTTCATGTCATGCTCGATCAGGAGCAGGCCGATCTTGTGTTCGTCGCGGATGAACACCAGGAGCTCGTTGAGGTCCGCCGATTCCCTCGGGTTGAGACCGGCGGCCGGCTCGTCGAGACAGAGCAGGACCGGGTCGATGCACATGGCCCGTGCGATCTCGAGGCGGCGCTGGTCGCCGTAAGGCAAGTTGCCGGCCTGCCAGTCGGCGCGTGGCGTGAGGCCGATCTTGTCGAGCCAGTAAGCGGCTTTCTCGGCGGCCAGTTTTTCTGCGTCGGTGTAGCGTTTCAAACCCAGCAGGCCGAAAATCGTGAAGCCCGACTCCAGCATCAGCCGGTTGTGTTGCGCCACGATCAGGTTCTCCATGACCGACATCTGGCGGAACAAGCGGATATTCTGGAAGGTGCGGGCAACGCCGGTGTGTTTGGCGATACGGTAGCCTTCCATCTGCTCGAGCAGGTAATCCTTCTTCGGGTGGTGAAGCGTAAGGCGCCCGACGGTCGGTTTGTAAAACCCGGTCAGGCAGTTGAAGACGGTCGTCTTGCCGGCGCCGTTGGGCCCGATGATCGCGGTGATCTGGCGGTCGGCGGCCTGGAACGAAACATCGTCGATGGCCAACAGACCGCCGAATCGCATGCTCAGGTGTTCGACGTTGAGCAGGGTCTTGTGTTCGGCCGGGCCGTTCGTTTCCACCGCGGCACTCATGTCGTCTTCTCCCCGCCGCCGTCTTTCGGGTGCAACCGGATGGTGGGTTCGCGGTGGGCCAGAAGCCCGGCCGGCCGCCATACCATGATCAGCACCATGGCGCCGCCGAAGGCGAGCATCCGATACTGCTGCAGTTCTCGGAAGAACTCCGGCAAACCGATAAGAATGACCGCGGCGAGGACGACTCCGATTTGGCTGCCCATACCGCCGAGAACGACGATGGCCAGGATCACCGCCGATTCGATGAAGGTAAAACTCTCCGGGCTAATGAAACCTTGCCGGGTGGCGAAGAACGAACCGCCGAAACCGCCGAACATGGCGCCGATGGAAAACGCTGTGAGTTTGGTGTTGCGCGGGTTGATGCCCAACGAGCGGCAGGCGATCTCGTCCTCGCGTAAGGCTTCCCAGGCCCGCCCGATGGGAAGCCTGCGGATCCGCATGGTGAAGAAATTGGTGATCAGCGCCAATACGAGGATCAGGTAATAGAGGAAGATGATCCGGTCGATGGGCGAGTAGGTCATGTCGAAGAAACTGTGGAACGTCTCGACACCTTCCGGTGCCGAGCGTTTGAACGGCAGTCCGAAAAATGTCGGGCGCGGAATACCGGAAATCCCGTCGGGCCCATTGGTGAACTCATACCAGTTGAGCAGGATGACCCGAATCATTTCTCCGAAGCCGAGGGTGACAATGGCCAGATAATCGCCGCGCAGGCGCAGCACCGGAAAACCAAGGAGAATTCCGGCGAAGGCGGCGAGGATGCCGGCCAGTGGCAGACAGGTCCAAAAGCCAAGATCGAAATAGAGTGCCAGCAGGGCGTAGCTGTAGGCACCAACCGCGTAGAAGGCGACGTATCCCAGGTCCAAGAGGCCAGCCAGACCGACGACGATGTTCAAGCCCCAACCCAGCATGATGTAGGTGATGACCAGGATGGCGATGTCGAGCAGCCGACGGTCCGCCATCGGTAACAGCGGCAGAATGACGGCGACGCCGATAAGAAACGGTCCGGCTATCATGGCAGCCTTTTGAACACGGGCGCTGACCCGGTCCATAGCCGCTTCACGCTCTTCCTTGGACGCGATTTGATTGTGGTGCCAGTGGATCCAGGCGCCGCGGGCCGTAAACACGGCGGCGACGGCGAATACGATCCAGTTTACGAGATATCCGGAGAACGGCAGCAAACGGCGCGCCATGTCGGCCGTTTCACCTTCGCCGGCACCGAACAACAAGAGAGCGAGGAGCACGGCGGCGACGGTGCCGGCACCGGCAAACACCGTTCTCGCCCGGTGTTCGCGAAGCAACACGAGAGCGATACGACCGACGAATGCGAGTATGGTTGCCGCCGCCACGTCGCCGAAGCGAAGAACGATATCCAGGCCGCCCGGGACGTCCTGGGTCTTGAAACCGACGAGACCGATGGCCAGGCCGAAGGCGACGATCGCGGTCGCGCCCGCTTCCTTGAGAATGGCCTGCGGATCGAGTGAAGCCGCCGAGGCTCCAGGATGCGCCGTCATGGCTTCAGACCTTCTCGATGTCCGGCCGGCCGAGCAAACCGGTCGGCCTGAAAATCAGGACCAGGACCAATAGCGAATAGGCGGCGACGTCCTTGTATTCGACCGTGAAGTAGCCCGACCAGAAGGCCTCGATCAGGCCGATCAGGATGCCGCCCAGCATGGCGCCGGGCAGCGATCCGATGCCGCCGAGAACGGCCGCCGTGAACGCCTTGATGCCGGCCAGGAAGCCGATGAAGAAATCGATGACGCCGTAGTTGATGAGGAAGATCAGGCCGGCGACGGAGGCCAGCGCCGCCCCCATGACGAAGGTCAGCGAGATCGTTCGGTCGACGTTGACGCCGAGAAGCGAGGCCATCTTCAGGTCCTGCTCGCAGGCCCGCTGGGCACGGCCGAGAGCGGTCCGGTTGATGATCAGCGTGAAAATCACCATAAGGACGACGGTCAAGAGGATGATGAAAATCTGCAGGTAGCTCAGAATGACCGTGAAGTCACCGGATTTCATGATCTCGAAACCACCGCTGATGACCGGACGCAGGGGCTTGATCCGCGCGCCTTGCAGCAGCTGGACGTAGTTCTGCAGGAAGATCGACATGCCGATGGCGGTAATCAGCGCCGCCAGGCGCGGTGAACCGCGGAGTGGTCGGTATGCCACGCGTTCCAGCGCCCAGCCGTATATGGGTGTCAACATCATGGTCACCAGCAGCGCCAGCAGAAGCGCCAGGGGCACCCAGCTGAGGCCGACGATACCGAGGAACAGAAAGGTGATGATCGATATGAAGGCGCCGATCATGAAAATCTCGCCGTGGGCGAAATTGATCATACCGATAATGCCGTAAACCATGGTGTAGCCGATGGCGATCAACCCGTAGATGGCGCCCAGAGTCAATCCGTTGATCAGCTGTTGCGTGAAGTACTCCATCCTAGCCTGATGCCCGAGACCGCCGAAAAGGCCACGCACCGCCGTTCCGATACCGGACCGGCGCGCAACGGCGGATTTTCCGGTTTCCCGAGTTTCTCCCCCTATTCACACTTCCCCGCCGCGTCGTTTTTGAGACGCTTCTTCCTTTCTAAAGGGTTTTCGCGGAACACGCCATCGCCTATCGAAAGGCCGCATCGGACAACGGAGATGGCTCAACGCCGCCTCACCGAAAAGCCGGATAATGCCGTTTTGCCGAGGGAGAATAGGTGAGTTATTCGGTCTTGCCCGCCGGGACTTCGGCCATCGGCAGAACGAATTCCTCCAACTCGCCGGTCTCGACCAAGGTATCCCGCGCCTTCGCCGCTTCCTGCTGGCGGGCCCACATGTCGGCATACAGTCCCTCGCGGGCGAGAAGGTCGGTATGTGTGCCGCGTTCGACGATCACGCCATCGTTTAGGACGATGATCTCGTCGGAATCGATGATCGTCGATAATCGGTGTGCGATCGTCAGCGTCGTATGGTCTGCCGAGACCTGACGCAGCGATGACAGGATTTCCTGTTCCGTGCGGCTGTCCAGGGCCGATGTCGCTTCGTCGAAGACGAGAATGTGGGGACGTTTCAGGATCGTCCGCGCAATGGCGACCCGCTGCTTTTCACCGCCTGAGAGTTTCAGGCCGCGTTCACCGACTTTCGATTGGTAGCCTTCCGGCAGCGCCATGATGAAGTCGTGAATGCTGGCCAACCTTGCTGCTTCCTCGATCTCCGATGGAGTAGCGCCGGGACGGCCGTAGGCGATGTTGTAATAGATCGTATCGTTGAACAGCACGGTGTCCTGGGGAACCATGCCGATGGCGGCGCGAAGCGAGTTTTGCGAGACGTCGCGTACACTCTGGCCGTCGATGCGGATGTCACCGGATTGGGCGTCGTAGAACCGGAACAGAAGCCGGGACACGGTTGATTTTCCGGATCCGCTCGGCCCCACCAAAGCGACCGTCTTTCCCGGTTCGACCGAAAGTGAGATGTTTTTCAGGATTGGCCGCCTTGTATCGTATCCGAAAGAGACATCGTCGAAGACGATTTCCCCACCGGAGATCGACAAGGCCGGCGCGTCGGGTTTGTCCTCGATTTCCGGGTATTCGTCCAACAGTCCGAACATGGCGTCCATGTCGGTCAAGGAGCGTTTGATCTCGCGATAAACGAACCCGAGGAAATTGAGCGGCAGGAACAGCTGGATCAGGTAGGAATTGACGAGCACGAAATCACCGACGGTCATCGATCCGTCGACCACGCCGTAGCCAGCCATGACCATGGCGCCGGTGACTCCGGCGGCGATGACCAAACCCTGGCCGATGTTGAGGAAGGCCAGCGAAACGTTGCTTTTCACGGCGGCATGTTCGTAGCCCTTCAGAGCCTCGTCGAAGCGCCCCGATTCATGGTCTTCGTTGCCGAAATACTTGACCGTCTCGAAATTGAGCAAACTGTCGATGGCCTTGGTGTGGGCTTGGTTGTCGGACTCGTTCATGGCGCGTCGGTATTTCAACCGCCATTCCGTGACGACCAATGTCCAGGCGATGTAGATGGCAAGCGTCACGAAGGTGACCGCCGCAAATGCGATCCCGTAGAGGTGCCAGAGAATGCCGCACACGAGGAAGATCTCGAGCAGGGTTGGCACCACGTTAAACAGCATGAACCGCAGAAGGAATTCGATGCCCTTGGTCCCACGCTCGACGGCTCGGCTGATTCCGCCGGTCTTACGATCGAGGTGGAAGCGCAATGACAGCCGGTGCAGGTGCTGGAACGTCTTGAGACCGGCTTGGCGTATGGCCCGTTGGGCGACGCGTGCGAAAACGGCATCGCGCAATTCGCCGAAGGATTGCGCCAAAACGCGAGCGGCGCCGTATGCCAACAACAGGAAGACCGGGACGGCAACGACGGCGGCCTCGGGAGATGTCAGGTTGTCGACAGCTTTCTTGTAGAAAATAGGAACGGCGACGTTTGTAACTTTGGCGAGGACGAGAAATCCGACGGCGATCACCACCCTCGCTTTTAAACCCGGAATATCTGTTGGCCACAGGTAGGGCAGCAAGGTTCGGATGGTCTCGAGATCGTTCCTTGCCGGTCTATCCCGGGTCTCCGTATCGAGTGGTCGCATTACCGTTCAATCGTTAATCGCAATTACAGGGGCAATTACGAGTATATATGCCGGAGAAACGCACATTTCATCTCATTCGCTTGAGTTTCTTGGAGAATTTCATGCGCAAGCAAAAGCTGTCGGGCGCCGGCGCGGACCAATTTCCGTTTGTTATGCGGCAATGTGAACGCCCTTTAACATTTAACCACTAATTTATTGATCGGGAAATCAAAGTGGATATCCTTCCCGGTATGAGTGGGTACGATTTTAAACACCTCAGGGTTTTGATCTGTGACGACAGCCGGCAAATCCGCTCGTTGCTGAAAACTTTCCTGAGCGGTTTTGGCGTCAAGGAAATCGAAGAAGCTGCCGATACCGATACGGCCTTCGACGAGGTCAAGACTTTCGAACCCGATCTCATCATCACGGATTGGAACATGCCGCCGACGAGCGGCCTCGATTTCGTGAAGAAACTGCGTTTGAGCGACGATTCGCCGAACCCCTATGTGCCGATCATTATGCTGACCGGTTTCACCGAGTTGTACCGGGTGAAACAGGCTCGCGATGCCGGGATATCGTCATTCCTGGCAAAACCGCTGAGCGCCCAGTCTCTATATAAACGTCTGGTTTCCGTGGTTGATGACCAGCGTCCGTTCGTCCGGGACGGCAAGTATTTCGGACCCGATCGCCGAACGGGCCGCCGTGGCGGGTTCATGGGTGAAGACAGACGCAAGATGGCCTGAGATTCAACTTTCCAATGGCCAAACCAACGCTCATCCAACCGCCCCGGCATATCGCCGAAAAGGTGCCCAAGTCCGGCGGCCCGACGCCCGAACAGGCGATCATGCGGGCGCTCAACGCCGCTGAAGACCTGATCGAGGGATATCAGGGTTGGGCGGTCGACGATTTGGAGGACCTGTGGCGACGCTTCCAGGAAGTGGTCCATGAGTCAGAGTTCAACCATGAACACGTTCAGCAGTTATTCGACGTTGCCCATGAAATCCGGGGGCAGGGCGGGACGTTCGGTTTCCCGCTGATCTCGGTGATCGGCGATTCGCTGTGTAAGTTCCTCGATGGCCGTTCCAGTATGAACCAGCCGGAATTGGAGGTGATCCGCGTCCATATCCTGGCGATGAAGGCGGTGTTTCGCCAGGAATTGAAGGGCAACCAGAAAAGGCTGGTCGAGGATATCGGCGAACTCCTTCTGGCGTTGCGCAACAAGATCGATCTTAAGAGCCGCTACGGCGGTTAATCCCCGCCGGCCTCAGTAGTGGGGCGGCGGCGGTTCCTGTTCCGGGTCGTCCATTCGATCCTGCAGGCGTTCCAGCAAATCTCGAAGGTTCTCGCAGGTTTTTTCCAGTTTATCGATGGTGTGCCATTGCTCGGCGACCATGTCGCTGAGGTCGCCGATCACGCGTTCCTGTTCAGCCGACAGGGATTCCAACCGCTCCAATCGGGATTCAGTGTCGCTCATCGATTGTTAATCCCTTTCCCCTAGGATCGATAGGTTGCAGCATGGAGAGGGGACATGGCTGGAGCCATTTTGGGTACCGGCAAAGACGAACCGGTAAGGCCGTTTGGCGATACGATTGCGCCGCCTCTTTTGTGGCGATTGGCCGTGATCCTTTTGGTTCCGGTCCTCGTCCTTTGCGTGCCGCTCATCATCTACGAGACAGTGCCGCAAACGGCCGGTAACCTCCACTATGAAGTCCGGGTCAACCGGTTCACCGGCGAAGCCTGCATCCTATTCAAGGGCCACGAATTTCCGGCATCGTTGCGCGAATTTTCCTGTTGAAATTCTATCTCCGCGCCGGTCTGCTGCCTATTGCCGTGAACGGGAAAAAGGCGCTACGTTCTCAGCACCGACCAGGAATTCGAGGGAACAATGGATATAATACGAATTATCATCGCCATCTTTCTTCCGCCGCTGGCGGCTTTCTTGACCGTCGGTATTGGTCTGCATTTCTGGCTCAACTTGATCCTCACCCTTTTCTTCTTCGTTCCCGGCATGATCCACGCCTTGTGGTTGGTCGTGAAAAACAGAGAGGAATAGTCGGTCTCCGGCGAACCTTCTGTGTCCGATTGCCCGCCCGAAATCCGGCGTTTTCTCGAAACGAGCGGACAGCCGTTCGAGGTCGTCGCCTGCGACCCTGATCTCGCGGAAACGGCCGTGTTCGCTGAACGCTATGGTTATGCCATGGAAGACTCGGCCAATACGATCGTCGTCAAAACCAAGACCGGCGAACGAAAATTCGCCGCCTGTCTGGTGCTGGCGACGACGCGCCTCGATGTCAACAAGACCGTCCGCAAACGGTTGGGGGCCCGCAAGGTCTCCTTCGCCGCCCCCGAAGAGACCCGCGAAATGACCGGAATGGAGCTGGGTGGTGTCACGGTGTTCGGTCTGCCGGCAACACTTCCGCTGTGGATCGATTCCCGGGTTATGGGAAGAGAACGGATTATCCTCGGCGGCGGCAACCGATCATCGAAGATCATCACGCCGCCGGCGATCCTCAACACGCTTCCCAATGTGGAGGTAGTCGACGGATTGGCGGTGGACATCGCATGATCATTCGCGTTTCGGTGTTTCGAAAACGGTTTGCCGTCTGATTTCACGCAGCGGTTTGCTTACGCCGTCGGGTCGTCGCCCTTAAAGTGTTCTGTCGGCGACGGCGTCATCGTCATCACGCTGCAACGGTCCGGCACGTCGAATCTATGCCAGCATCCCTTGGGTACCAGGGTGACCACGCCCTCGGTCATTTCGAGTACGTGGTGCTTGCCGTCAATGATAACCGTCACCGTCGCCATGCCGTCGATGACTTGTACCAATTCGTCCCCGTTGGGGCGGCGCTCCCAGGCGCTCCGGCCTTGGAAACTCCCGACATAAATCCCCGTCTCGGTTGATTGGGCAATCGTCGCGAACGTCTTTTCGACGTCTTCATCCGGCGTGTCCGGACTTCGGCCAACGAGGGTCTTCTTCGACTCAAGGGCATCCTTGATGTTGACGGCTTGTGTCATGGGCTCGTTTTCCTCCACCGATCGGTAAAACCAAGATGATGCCTGCCGGCCGGCAGGACAAGGCTTCCTCGTCGACTGAAACACCGTCCTGATTCGAACGAAACGTTACGGAACCAGCGGGTTATCCAACTGCCGGGTGTTCGCGCTTGTTGAGAATGTTGAGCAGCGTTTTCCAGGTCTTTCCCGGCGTCGCGTATTGAATCGCAGCCTGACCATCGGCCGGAATCCGTTTGACCACGCCCATGACAGAAGTCGGGACCCACTTGCCGAGGGCCTGTACTTTCAGCACCACCTCGCAGGGTGCGCCGACAACGAGGCCGGGCGGGGCATCGTCGATGAGGACGCCGCTGGAAGATACATTGAGCAGGGACCTTTCTTCGCCGTTAATGAACACTTTGACGGTCGAGAGATCAAACCGCTCACCGCGCTTCCCCGGGGACTCGTGCGACATTGGGCCTCCACCTTACTCCCATTCGATGGTGCCGGGCGGCTTCGACGTGACGTCGTAGGTCACCCGGTTGATGCCCTGAACCTCGTTGATTATACGGTTCGCCGTGCGGCTCAGGAAGTCGTGATCGAAGTGGAAGTAGTCCGCCGTCATGCCGTCGGTCGAGGTGACGGCGCGGAGCGCGCAGGCATAATCGTAGGTCCTCGCGTCACCCATCACGCCGACCGTCTGAACCGGCAAGAGGACGGCGAAGGCCTGCCAGATGGCGTCATATAATCCCGCAGTTTCGATCTCTTCGCGGTAGATGGCATCGGCTTTTCTGAGAATATCAAGTTTCTCGCGGGTTATCGGTTGACCGGGTATGCGTATGGCCAGACCGGGCCCGGGGAAGGGGTGGCGGCCGACGAAAGCGTCGGGCAGGCCGAGTTCGCGGCCGAGCGCCCGGACTTCATCCTTGAAGAGCTCTCTGAGCGGTTCGACGAGTTCCATGTTCATGCGTTCCGGCAAGCCGCCGACGTTGTGGTGCGACTTGATGGTGACGCTCGGCCCGCCGGCAAAGGATACGCTCTCAATGACGTCCGGATAGAGCGTGCCCTGGGCCAGGAACCGTGCATCGCCGATCTTGTTCGCCTCTTCCTCGAAGACGTCGATGAACAGGCCGCCGATGGTCTTGCGTTTTTTCTCAGGGTCGGTGATGCCGTCGAGCGCGCCAAGAAAAAGATCGGAAGCGTCCTTGTGGATCAACGGAATGTTGTAGTGATCGCGAAACAATGACACGACCTGTTCCGGTTCGTCGAGCCGCATCAGGCCGTGATCGACGAACACGCACGTCAGCTGATCGCCGATCGCCTCGTGCAGCAGCACGGCGACGACGGACGAATCGACGCCGCCGGAGAGCCCGCAGATGACCTTGCCGTCGCCGACTTGATCTCGGACTTTCTGGATCGCTTCGTCCTTGAAGGCGGCCATGGTCCAGTCCCCGCCGCAGCCGCAGACCTTGTGCGTGAAGTTGGCGAGCAGCCGCGCGCCGTCGGGCGTATGGACGACCTCGGGATGAAACTGCACGCCGTAGAGGCGCCGGCTGTCGTCGGCGATGGCAGCAAAGGGCGCGCTGTCGGTGTTGGCGACGATGTCGAAATCGTCAGGCACGCGATCGATGCGGTCACCGTGGCTCATCCATACTTGGTGGTTTTCGCCTTTCTGCCAGACGCCGTCGAACAATACGCATGGAGCGACGACTTCGATAACGGCGCGGCCGAATTCGCGGTGCTGGGAAGGCACGACGTCACCCCCCATTTGAGAAACCATGGTTTGTTCGCCATAGCAAATACCGAGTACGGGTAGACCGAGTTCGCCGGTGAACAAACCGTCCGGCGCCCGCGGCGTGGTCGCTTCCGTAACCGAGGCCGGACCGCCCGACAGGATTACGCCCTTCGGACCGAAGGCTCGGATGGAGTCCTCGTCGACGTTTTGGAACGGATGGATTTCACAGTAGACGCCGGATTCGCGAACCCGGCGCGCGATCAATTGCGTCACCTGAGAGCCGAAATCGACGATCAGGATGCGATCAGCGTGGGTATCAGTCATGGCAGGACTGATACGCCATCACATCTGGAAAGAAAAGGGGCTCGGACTATCCCCTGATCTCTGCCAGGAAGGTCCCGACCTCGGCGCGAAGGTGATCCGCGTCGGCGGACAGTTTCTCGGCGGCGTTGCGAATCTGGTTTGCCGAAAGGCCCGTTTCTCCCGCCGCTTCCGTTACGCTGCCGATGCTCGACGAGACTTCCCGGGTTCCCGCTGCCGCCTGTTCGACGTTGCGCGCGATCTCCTGGGTGGCCGCCGTCTGCTCCTCGACGGCGGTTGCGATCGAATTGGCGATTTCGTCGATTTGTATGATCGTGTCGTTGATCCGGGCGATGGCGTCCGCCGCCTCGTTGGTGACAGACTGGACGTTGGCGATCTGCGAGCGGATGTCGTCGGTGGCCTTGGCCGTCTGGTTGGCCAGGTTTTTCACTTCCGAGGCGACGACGGCGAATCCCTTGCCGGCATCGCCGGCCCGCGCAGCCTCGATGGTGGCGTTGAGAGCCAGCAGGTTTGTCTGTTCGGCGATATCGGTGATCAATTCGATGACGTCGCCAATCTGCTCGACGGCACCGACCATTTCGCGAACGGTCTTCTGCGTCTGTGAGGCCTGATCGGCAGCGGCATCGGCGACCGTCGACGAGCGATGAACTTGGGTCGATATTTCGGTTTCCGAACTGGCCAGTTCCTCCGCGGCCGCGGCGACCGTCTGGACGTTCACGGTCGCTTCCTCCGATGCCGCGGCCACGGTCGTCGCCTGGTGGGATGTCCGTTCGGCGACCGTCGACAGCGAACTGGCGGAGGTCTGGAGGTCTTTGGTTGCCGTGGTGACGCCTTCGATCACGTGACCTACCGTCGTCTCGAAATCGGCTGCGATCTTCGCCATCATCTGGCGTTTCTCTTCCTCGGCCTGGCGTTCGCGCTCGGCTTGTTCCGCCTCCATTGCCGCGGCGCGGACCGCATTGTCCTTGAACACCTGCACGGCATTGGCCATTTCGCCGATTTCGTCTTGGCGTTCCTTGGCCGGAATATCGACCTCATGATCTCCGTCGGCGAGGCGGCCCATGGTCGCGACCATGCCGCCGATGGGGCCGGTCAAACCGCGCGCCAGGAAAAAGCCGGCGGCACCGATAACGATCAGCAGGACTGCTGCGGCAAGGAAAATGGCGTTGCGCAACGAGACGACCGGTAGGTCCACCTCGGCCATTTCGATCTCGGCGATCGTCGCCCATTTGAGGCCGAGAAACTCCGTCAATCCGTATGCAGAGAGCACCTCGACACCCTTGTGGTTACTGGTCGTCATGGCACCGCTTTCGCCGGCGAGCGCCCGCTTGACCGGTTCCGTTTCCACCTTCTGTTTGAGGATCGTCGGGTCCTTGGAGAAACGGGAATCCGTTCGCATCAAAAAGTCCGACCCGACGAGGAAGGACTCTCCCGTTTCGCCCATTCCAGCTGCGTTTTGCATGATTTCGTTGGTCCGTGCCACGGGCATCTGCGCGATGAAGGCACCCAGGAAATTGTCGCCATCGAGCATGGCGGCACCGATGAAACTGGCCGGTGCGTCCTGGCTTGGGCCATAAGGTTCGAAATCCGACAAGGCCACGAAACCGGGTTTCGGATTATCGCGGATCGTCCGGAACACCTCGGCCAGATTGGTGTCCTTCCATTTACCCTCGATCAGGTTGGTCGCGTAGTCGTCTTTCTTGAAAACGCTGTAGACGACATTGCCGTTGGCGTCGACCAGGAAAAGGTCGTAGTAGCCGCGCCGCTCCAGGAACTTGGTCAGGATCGGATGATATTCGGCATGGGTCTTCGAATACTTCGATCTTCCCGACTGTTGCAATTTGTGCCGCTCGCCCTGCGGGTGGGGGTTCTTCTCGACAAACAGTTCGCGGAGTTTCGGCAAGCCGCCCTTGGTGAACTCGAATGTGTACTGGAAATCGAGAGCGGAGGTGATGACCATGCCGTTCTCCGCCATATTTTGGATGTCCTCCTTGATGTTGCGGAGGTATCCGTTGATTTCGTGGGTGCGGCTTTGCTGGACGGCGACCAGTTTCTCGAACGCCGCCTGTTCCAGCGCCTCTTCGCCGCGTATCAAGGCGAGAATACTCGTCGCGACAATGGATACGAGCGCCAGAGCGGTAATGGTGATCGGGAGTTTGGTTGAAATTCTCATGGGGTCGTTCTCCAGATTAGTCGCCGCCTAGGCGCATATATGCCGACGGCATCGCACGCGATGACCGGAAAACGCCCCCATTTTCCGTGATTGGCAGGTCGTTCCGCCAAATTCCCCCGATTTTCTTAAGTCTAATACAAAATAAAAAAGCGTCATAGACATGGATCAACGCTGCGTTGAAAGATCTGGTTCTCGTATCGAGGGTCTATTGCCGCTAGGTCTTCCTTCGTCGAGAAATCCGGCATCCTTAAACCGGCCAAATGAATAGCCGAACGCGGCGGATCCGCATTGACCCTGGTTAACCAAGAATAGAATAAACGAAAGGATTAACACTTAATCACGAAATCACGATGTCCGGCGATCGGGCCTGCGCTTGCGATCGGGGCGTGCCTGCGATTACCTTGCTCAGTGATAAAGATACGCCAACGGGTCGGGAGGACAGGTGCCGTGGTTGACGGGAATAGGCCGACAATCCAGGGGTTACGGGCGCGTCCGGTGATCGTGCCGATGGCCCGGCCGTTGCGTACCGGCGGCGGCAGCGTGTCGGCGGCACCGTTGGTCCTGATTGATGTCGAGACCGACGCCGGCATTGCCGGACGGGCCTATATCTTTACCTACGGCGCCTTTGCCCTGGCGCCGGTCGTCGCGATGCTCGAGAGCCTGGCGGAAATGATCGTGGGCGATCCACTGGCGCCCCTGAGCGTTGAGGAAAAACTGCGCGGCCGCCTTCGTTTGTTGGGCGCCCAGGGTGTCGCCCTCATGGCCTTGGCAGGCATCGACCAGGCGTCATGGGACGCGTTGGCCAAGCTCCATGGCGTGCCTTTGGTGAAATTGCTCGGGGCCGAGCCCATCCCGCTCGCTGCCTACAATTCAAACGGACTGGCCCTCTCCGGTCCTGAAGCCGTGGCCGCTGAGGCCGTCGAACTGGTGGAGCCGGGGTTCTCGGCCATCAAGTTGCGCCTCGGGTATCCCGACGCCCGTGATGACCGTCGTGCCTACGAGGCGGTCCGCAGGGCCGTCGGCGACGATGTCCGGGTGATGACGGATTACAATCAATGCCTGTCGCCGGCCGAGGCAGAAGTCCGCGTGCGCAACCTGGAAGGCGAGGACATTGAATGGGTCGAGGAACCGGTGCGTTTCGACGACTACGCCGGTTGCGCCAGGGTCCGTGAAAAGGCCCGCCTGCCTATTCAAATCGGCGAGAATTGCTGGGGCCCGCATGACATGGAGAAAGCTCTCGACGCCGGTTCTTGTGATTTCTTCATGGCCGACGCCGGCAAGATCGGTGGCGTCAGCGGCTGGCTCCGGGCCCAGTCGCTCGCTGACGGCTGTGGTATGCCCCTGTCGTCTCATCTCTATCCGGAGGTCAGCGCCCATCTGCTGGTCACCGCGCCGACGCGGCACTGGCTGGAATATGTCGATTGGGCGGGACCGGTCCTGGCCGATCCGTTGGTTCCGGCGTCCGACGGTACCGTCACGGTGCCGGACCGCCCCGGCATCGGCATTGAATGGGACGAGGCGGCGGTCGACCGGTATGCGGCCTGATCGAAACGGATTTGAGTGGCGCGTCCTAACCTAACCGTCACTCCGCAGCGGTCTTTTCAAGGCGCCGCTGCCGCGCCAGGATGCGCAACCGCGACATCAACTCCTCGCGTTCACTGTAACACCCCTGTAACCAGCGCTCCTCGGACTCCCTGCTGTAAGCTTCGCGGCCGTGCAGGATGCGGCGGTTGTCCATGATGATGAGATCGCCCGGTGCATAGGCGAAGCACAGGTGGAACTCGGGATCGTTGACCGTTTCGAAGAAAACGCGCAAGGACCGGTAGGCTTCCTCGACGTCGCCGAAGGCGATGTCGAGCGGCGCGCGCAGGAATGGCGTGGCGCGGATTTCCAGCGTTTCTCCCCGTTCGCCGAGGCGGATCACCGGGGATCGCCAGCGGTAATCCGTATCGAGAGCGCGATTGGAGCAGGGCCAGGCGATCTGTGTAAGGCTGTCGAAGGAGCGGGGATCTCTCTCGCGGATGGCCTCGGCGACACGATATCCATCCACCATGATGGCGCGCCCGCCCGCCCGTGATGCGCGCAGGCAATGGAGCAACTGCAAACCCGGCTGATACTCCCGCGTCGGCAAATCGGTATGCGGGGTCAATGCGGTGGTCGAGTAGGCGTTGGATCCCGGCCCCGGTTGCACGCGGACGTCGAAGACGCGTCCGAAGTTGGTCTCGCGGACGGGGCCGATGCGTTCCGTTACGCGTCCCGCCATACCGTCTTCGGTCTCCACACCGCGAAGCCGTACGAGACCATGGGAGGCGACGGCGCCAAGGGCCGCCTCGAGAATGCCGTCGTCGCCGAGAATAGCGGCACCGGCCAGGGTCGGTGGTTCGAAAAGGGTTGCCTTGTCCCAAGTGACGATGTCGGGACTGGTTTGGTCGCCCGTGCTCGGGTTCGAATAATCATGGGCCCGCAGCCATCCGGGATCGAACCGACTGACCACGTCTTCACCGCGCCACCCAACCTCGAGGGCACCGGATGGACCGATTTCGGCAGCCACCGCGCAGACATCGGGCGAGAGGGCAGTGACGTCGGTACGTTGTTCCCGGGTTTGCGGGTTGAGGTTTTTCGGATCGGTCGCGTTGTCGCGAAGCCAGATCGCGTGGTAGCGGCTCTCCCGGCCATCGGACCAGCCGACGCCGATAGTCTTTCCGCCATCCTTGATGCGAACCACCGTCAGTTCGGCGGTCGCAATGTAGGTGTCGAAATCGGGCGTCGTCGTCGGCGGTGACACTTCATCCGGCATGGTGGTTCACCGGTTCCGATTACGTCATGTAGTCGGGTTGTTCGCGCCCCAGTTTCCTTATAAGCGCCGCCCATTCGGTGGTGCCGTCGTAGTTGTAGTGCGGCGAGGCGTACATCTGATCCTGGAAGCGCGCCACCTCCTGCGGGTCGATGACATGCGGCTCCTCACCCATGGACAGCACCTTGACCTGCACGGCGCAAGCCTGCCGCAGGAAGTAGGCGCGGAAAAAGGCCTCGGATGCGCTACGGCCGAGAACGTAGTAGCCGTGGTTCCGCGTAATCAAGATGCCGTGCTGGCCCAGGGTCTTAACGAACTTATCGGCGTATTCCTCATCCTCGAAAAACTCGTAGTCGATGTAGGTGACGAGGTGCATCAGGTAGACGGCGGCCTGCGACACCGCCTTCAAACCGCACTTCGTGGCGCTCACAGCCTGCACGTCTTCGCAATGGCCATGAATGAAGAAATTGATCTCGGGGCGGGTCGCGAAAATCCACTTGGCCAGGTTCTGGGCGCCGTCAACCGGCTCCGGCGACCCGGCGCTGGCCGGCCGGCCTTGCGAATCGGTCTTGATCAACGACGACGCCGTCACTTCCTCGTAGAACAGGCCGTACCGGTGAAGCAGGTATTCGTCGGGGCTGTCCTTGACGCGCGCACCGACCACCTGATTGGCGAGATCGGACATGCCGTAGTGATCGAGCAGGCGGTAGAGGGCGGCCTGCTCGCAGCGGGTCTCCCATTCGTCCTGGCTGAAATCGTCGGTGTCGATGGCGTGAACTGTGGCGTCGGGCATGGTCTTGATCCTCCCAAGATGGCGGCCTATGCAGCGATGCTAATGCTTTGCGATCGCAACGTTCTTGTTTAAAACAAGCGATTTCTTGTCTATAAAAAGCAAAATGCCGTAACGTTGATCCCCATGGCCGTACTTGATCCGTCGACCATTTCCGACGATGCACCGTTGCCAGTGATGCTCGTCGTCGCCCCGCAGTTCTCGTCCCTGGCCCTGTCCATTTGCATGGACGGGTTGCGCATTGCCAACCGCGAGAACTTGGTCCCGGCGTACGATTGGATCATCGCTGCCGAGACCATGAAACCGGTGCCGTCGTCGAGCGGCCCGGAGATTGTGCCGCAGGCCGTGCTTTCCGACATCCAGGCGGCGCCCGTGAGCATACTCATCGTGTCTTACGAGCCGGAGGCCGCCTGTACACCGGGGCTCCTGGCCTGGCTGCGTCGCCAGGATCGCCTCGGCGGCATTATCGGATGTGTCGACACGGCGGCCCTGGTCCTGGCACGTGCCGGTCTGCTCGGCGGCCATCGAATCGCCGTCCATCACGAGGTGGTGGCTCCGTTCCGCGAGGAGATCGGCGACGCCGTCCTGCTCGACCGCCGTTTCGCCTTCGAGGGCCGGCGCCTGTCGAGTGCCGGCGGCCTGGCGACCATGGACATGCTCCTGGCCCTGATCGAACGCACCCGAAGCCGCGAATTGGCGGAGCGGGTCGCCCACGCCATGAACCTTGCCGCTCGGGGCTATGAGAGGGCGCCGGAGCGAGACGCCTTGCCGGGAGCCTTGACGCGAGTCGATCGCCGGCTGGGCCGGCTGGTGGCGATCATGCAGAACCGGATCGAGACACCGCTCCCCTTGTCAGAGGTCTACGCTCACGCCCGCGTCGAGGCGTCGACGGCGCGCCGTTTGTTCCGGCGTCATTTCGGTGAAACACCTACCGCCTATTACATGCGGCTGAGATTGGAGCGCGCTTCGACCCTGTTGCGCTACAGCCACCTCGGCATCGCCGAGATTTCCGCTGCCGTCGGGTTCGCTGACGCCGCTTCCTTCACCCACGCGTTCCGCCGGGTCTATGGCAGACCACCGTCAAAGGCGCGGGCGGACCTGAGTGGTCTGTAACAAGAGCTTCACTCGCATCGCCGCAATGCGGTCGCCACTAGAACGCCTTTCCATCCGCTCGGCCCTATCCTATTAAAATAGAAAACCCGTAACGAATACTCGTCTAGTAGGGCGGCCTGGCTAATAGGCTGACTGGCAGGAGGGTCCCATGGCCAAAGCGTTTTCCGTGTTGTCTTGGAATGTCGAGCATTTCGGGGCGAAGGACAAAAAGACCAAGAAGCCGAAAAAACCGATCCAGCCGATCGTCGATCTGATCGCCGCGCAAAAAGCCGATATCGTCGCCATCTTTGAAGTCAAAAGCACCGTCGTATTCCGGCACCTGGTCGAGACCATGCCCGACCACCGGTTCTTCATTACGGAGGGCCCGCAGGTTCAGGAAATCCTGATTGGCGTCCACAAGAACCTGCAGACCTTCGCCACGCAGAAGTCCGAGTTCAAGGAAAGCCAGGACAAGCTGCGCCCCGGCATGATGCTGACGCCCTACGTGGACGGGCAATACTACCCGCTCCTGTTCCTGCACGTGAAAAGCATGCCTGACCCGAAGGGTTTCGGCCTTCGGGCGGCGATGACGCAGCGCGCCCTGGCCTTCCGCGATACCCTGGACAAGGCCGCCGGCGGCACGGCGAACTACATCTTCATGGGCGACATGAACACTATGGGCATGAAATACGGCGACGCCCGGCGCGCCAACCGCCGCAACCCCCGGCGCAGTTTCCGCGACGTCGACGACCTGATCGCCGGAGAACGCGAGATCGAGGAGCTGCGCACGGACGCCCGGTTCGTCGACATGACGCTTCTGGAGAAGACCTACGAGAATACCTACTGGAGCAAGAGCATCGGCGAGAGCAACCTCGATCACGTCGCCGCCGCCGACCACCTCGCGTTCAAACCGTTTTCCGGCAAGCCGATCAGGGCGTCAGGCTGGCCGGACGAGACGACGAAGGCGGCCCGGAAGGCCTGGGCCGAGCAATACTCGGATCACGCCATGCTCTATTTCGAGGTGCAAAAGGTTTAAGGGCTTAGGCGACCAGGCAGGGCGATCATGGCCGCCCCGCCTTGAAAAGCCAAAGGCCGAAAAAGCGCCTTAGTCGTCCCCGCCGCCCTGCGCGACCTTGTCGGCGTAATCCTCCTTGTAGATCTCGCCGCCTTCCTCGAGGAATTTCTCCGACATCTCGGCCATGCCGCTTTCGGCGTATTCGCGGACCTGGTTGGTGATCTCCATGGCGCAGAACTTGGGTCCGCACATGGAGCAGAAGTGGGCCACCTTGTGGGCGTCCTTGGGCAAGGTCTGATCATGGAAGTCCTTGGCCCGGTCCGGGTCGAGGCCGAGGTTGAACTGGTCTTCCCAGCGGAACTCGAAGCGCGCCCGGCTCAAGGCATCATCGCGCGCGCAGGCGCCGGGGTGACCCTTGGCCATGTCGGCGGCGTGGGCCGCGATCTTGTAGGTGATTACACCTTCGCGCACGTCCTCCTTGTCCGGCAGGCCCAGGTGCTCCTTCGGCGTCACGTAGCAGAGCATGGCGCAGCCGTACCAGCCGATCATCGCCGCCCCGATGCCCGACGTGATGTGGTCGTAACCGGGCGCGATGTCGGTGATCAGAGGGCCCAACGTGTAGAAGGGGGCCTCCGCACAGCACTCGAGCTGCTTTTCCATGTTCACCTTGATCTTGTGCATGGGCACATGGCCGGGGCCTTCGATGAAGACCTGGCATCCCTTCTCCCAAGCCACATGGGCCAGTTCGCCGATGCTTTCCAGTTCGGCGAACTGCGCGGCGTCGTTGGCGTCCGCCGTCGAGCCCGGCCGGAAACCGTCGCCCAGCGAGAAGGCGACATCGTACTGGCGCATGATGTCACAGAGCTCTTCGAAGTTGTCCCAGAGGAAGCTCTCCTTGTGGTGCGCCAGACACCACTTGGCCATCACCGAACCGCCGCGCGATACGATTCCGGTAACCCTATCGGCGGTCAGGTGGATGTGCTTCAGGCGCACGCCGGCGTGGATGGTGAAGTAGTCGACGCCCTGTTCGCATTGTTCGATGATGGTGTCGCGGTAGAGCTCCCAGGTCAGGTCCTCGGCCCGCTCGACCTTCTCGAGGGCTTGGTATATCGGCACCGTGCCGATGGGCGCCGGCGAGTTGCGCAGGATCCACTCACGGATGTTGTGGATGTTGCGGCCGGTCGACAGGTCCATCACCGTATCGGCGCCCCAGCGCGTCGCCCACACCATCTTCTCGACTTCCTCGGCGACCGATGACGTCACCGGCGAGTTGCCGATGTTGGCGTTGATCTTGACCAGGAAATTGCGCCCGATGATCATCGGCTCGGTTTCCGGGTGGTTGATGTTGGCCGGGATGACGGCGCGGCCGCGGGCGACCTCGGTGCGCACGAACTCCGGCGTCACCCAATCGGGGATCTCGGCGCCGAAGCTCTCGGCATCGGCCTTGATGCGTTTCGCTTCTTCCGGGTCGTGCTGGCGCAGCATGTTCTCGCGGATGGCGACAAATTCCATCTCCGGCGTGATGATGCCCTCACGGGCGTAATGGTATTGGCTGACGGCGCCGCCGTTCTTGGCCTTGAGCGGCCGGCGTTTGTTGGGAAACTCGGCGACCAGCTTGTCGGCCGGGATGTTGCCGTTGTCTTCCGGCTTGACCTCGCGGCCTTCGTATTCCTCGACGTCGCCCCGGGCCCGGATCCAGTCCTCGCGGATGCGCGGCAGGCCCGATTCGAGATCGATCGTGGTTGCCGGATCCGTATAGGGGCCCGATGTGTCGTAAACGACCAGCGGCTCTTCGTTTGCCGTGTCGTGTAGCGCGATTTCACGCATCGGTACGCGAATGTCCGGATGGACTTCGCCGGCGGCGAAAACCTTACGGCTCGCGGGCAGGGGACCGGTGGTGATGTTTGAGGTGTCGGGTTTGCGAATAACGTTCATCTCGGGATCTCCTTTGTCCAGCATTATGGAGATCCGGGGGATGCGTCGGTTTTTCGGGATGGGCAGATGCCCGGTTGTTCCGATTCCTACGCCGGCGTGACCCGGATCAGGTTCGACGGGTCACCGCGTTGCGCTTTCTACGGCGCCGGCGGACTCTCAGCCCCCTATCGGGGCGCCCCGTGGAACGGTTTCAATGTGGAGATTCCTCGCGAGCGGGTCAAGCGTTTGCTCATGGCCACGAGGCAAAAAAGGGATGGATAGGAACCGGACGATCCCGGTTCCCATCACATAATCCTCTGCGGCCGGCGTGCCCGGCCTGTCGCGGGATCAGTCGAGGGCGACGATATTGTCGGCGGCTTCCTTGCCGTTGCGGCCGGCCACCAGTTCGTATTCCAGTTTCTGGCCTTCGCGGAGTTCCTTGAGGCCGGCCCGTTCGACGGCGGTGATGTGAACGAATGCGTCCTTGCCCCCATCGTCGGGAACGATGAACCCATAGCCCTTGGTGGCGTTAAACCATTTGACGGTACCTGTCGGCATTTCAGTTTCCTATAGTCGTTACGTCATTCATGCGCGAGCGCATATAATCAGGCAGCAACAATTTCTTGGATCGACAATTCAAAGGGGGGAATACTCGGTAGCTTCGTCACCCAAATCTGGCAAGCCGTGAAGTCGTGGCGCCTTGACCGCACTTTTTACTCGGTTTTTCCCTCCCGAGCAACGGTCAGGTTGATTACGGTCTTGTTTCACTATCGTTTTTTAGGCGAAACGAGATTCGCCGTTCCACCACCTTTCGGCCCTGCGGCCACAAGGTCCCGTTTTGGCGAAGCGCTTTCCCGCTACTTTGGATAGATAGAGCAGTCATCAGGGCGACGACTTCGACCCGAGTCAGCCGGGCCGCCCCGCCGCCATGTCATAATCCCTAAACACTTCGGCAACGCGGATCCGGTAGTCGTCAAACACGTCAATGCGGCCCTCCTCTTGGGCGAAGGCATGGCCGGCGTGGGCGTACCAGGCTTCAACCGCGTCCCGGTCCCGCCAGAACGAGATCGACAGGAACTTTTCCTCTTCAGTCAGGCTCTGGAATCGTTCCACGGACAGGAAACCGTCGGTTTGCTCGAGTTCGTCCCGGAGCGCGGCGGCGAGTTCGAAGTAACGGTCTGTGCGGTCCGGTTTCGGGCGGACTTCAAAGATCACGGCGATCATGGCACCAATCTCCCCTCAAAAGGTAATGATCTGGCGGATCGTGTCGCCGGCGTCCAGTTTGTCGAACGCTTCGTTGATGTTGGCCAGTTCGATGCGCTCGGAAATCAGCTTGTCGATCGGCAGCAGGCCGCGCTGATAAAGGCCGATCAGGCGCGGGACGTCGCGGACCGGCACACAGGACCCCATGTAACTGCCTTTGACCGTACGCTCCTCGGCGACCAGGCTAACGTGTTTGAGGGCGAAGTCATGTTCCGGATGGCTCAGGCCGACACTGACCGTCGTGCCGCCGCGCCGGGTCATCTGGTAGGCGAGGTCCATGGCTTCGACGTTACCGACCGCTTCGAAGGCATATTCGGTGCCGCCGCCGGTGGCGTCGCGCATGTTGTTGACACAATCGGGGCCGCTGGCATTGAAGGTGTCGGTGGCGCCGAGCTGACGGGCCAGGGCCAATTTGTGGTCGAGCGGATCGACGGCGACAATGCGCTCGGCGCCGAGCATCTTGGCGGCGAGGAGCGCGTTCAATCCGACACCACCGAGACCGACGATGGTCGCCGTCGCCCCGGTCGGCATCTTGGCCGTGTTTAGAACGGCGCCGGCGCCGGTGACGACAGCGCAGCTGAATAACGCCGCTTCTTCAAGGGGCAGGCTTTCATCGATCTTGACCAGCGACAGTTCCGAAGCGACCGCATATTCGGCGAAGCACGATACACCCACCTGATGGTCGATAGGCTGGCCGTTCCGCGACAACCGCTTGGCGCCCGATATCAGGGTACCGGCCGAATTGGCATCGAACCCAGGTTCGCAAAGCACCGGCCGGCCCGACATGCAGGGTTGGCAATGTCCGCAGGACGGAACGAACAGAAAGACCACGTGATCGCCGGGTTTGAGTTTTTCGACCCCTTCGCCGACCTCGGCGACGATTCCGGCCGCCTCGTGACCGAGGACCAAGGGTGTGGCTTTCGGCCGCGATCCGTTGACGATCGAGAGATCGGAGTGACAGACTCCGGCCGCCTTCATTTCGACCAGAACCTCGCCGGGGCCCGGCGGATCAAGATCGACCTCAACGACTTCGACGGGCTTCGACTGGCTGTACGGTTTCGGCCGTTCCATCTCCATAAGAACGGCGGCGCGCATCTTCATTCCATTCCCTCCCCTTGATGTCGATGGTCCGCTTGTCGTCGACCGACAGCAACCACCGGGTCAACCTACCGCGAGCGACGGGGGAGGGATCAAGGGGTCTCTCGACCCGGCGCGCAATTCGATAGTTATTCGGAACGAAAGTCGGCGATGAACGCCGCGATCTCGGGTTGGATCTCGTTGCGCCAACGACGGCCGTTGAACACGCCGAAGTGGCCGACGCCCGATTGCACGTGCTTTCGCTTTTTCGATTTCGCAATGCCTCGGCATAGGCCATGGGCGGCACTGGTCTGGCCGACGCCGCATATGTCGTCGCGCTCACCTTCCACCGTCATCAGCGCGGTCTTCTTGATCTTCGACGGATCGACGGTTGTCCCCCGGTGGCGGAAGGTTCCGCGCGGCAAGGCGAACTCCTGGAATACCGTCTTGATGGTCTGCAGGTAAAACTCGGCCGGCAGATCCATGACCGCCATGTATTCTTCGTAGAACGCTTTGTGTTGCTCGGCAGAATCGCCGTCGCCCTCGACTAGGTGAGTGTAGAGGTCGACCTGGGCCTGCATGTGGCGGTCCAGGTTCATGGTCATGAACCCGGTCAACTGCAGAAAACCGGGATAGACCTGGCGCATGAAACCGGGGTGTGGGAACGGAACCCGCGACACGACCGCGTGCTCGAACCAGTTGATATCCCGGGTCGCCGCAAGGTGGATGGACGCGGTCGGGTTGACCCGGATGTCGATGGGCCCGCCCATCAACGTCATGGTTACCGGTTGCGCCGGATCGTCTTCCGCCGCCATCAGCGACACGGCGGCTAATACCGGCACGCTCGGCTGGCACACGGCGATAATGTGGAGATCGGGTCCTAGATACCTCATGAAATCGATCATCAGATCGATATGGTCATCGAGATCGAAGCCCCCATAAGAAGTCGGGATCATTCGGGCATCGCGCCAATCGGTGATGTATACGTCGTGACCGGGCAGCATGGCGCAAACGGTTCCCCGGAGCAGGGTCGCGTAGTGACCGGACAGTGGTGCGACGATCAGTACTTTCGGGAGGGCAAGCGCCTCTCCCTCGGGCCACGTTTTGCGAAAGTGGACGATGTCGCAAAATGTCGTGACGAGTTTGATTTCCGGTTGGACATCGACCGCCTGGCCCTCGACTTCCGTTTCTGTGATCTGCCAATCCGGTTTGCCGTAACGTTGCGTCAGGCGATTGAAAACTTCGCAGACGGCGGCCGATGATCGCCCGGCCGGTGTGTAGGACAGCGGGTTGAGTGGGCTCGAGTTGATTTGTTGACCGATCTGACAGGCTGCTTTCCAAGGTGCCAAGGCGGCGTGTGTGAGTTCGTAAGCGTGATACAGCATCTGTCCTCGGCAGCCCGGAGGCGATTGACGGCGCGACCTCGCCGCGCTGGAAAAGATAGCAGGCTGTTCCCCTTTGGAAAGGTTGAAAAAGATTCCCCGTTCTTGACGCCGGGGCCCACGAGGGTAGGCTTTTCTCGGGGCCCCGTTACCAGCAAGGAGAATCGAAATGTTTGGTCTGTTCGGAAAGAGTGACGAGCAAATCCAGGAACTGATCGACAACAAACAGTATGACGAATTGCCAACCGAGGTGATCGACGAGTTGGCACAGGGCTTGATCGTTACGACCGAATCGGTTCTCTCCGGCTACCAGGTCGAGGAACGCATCGACGTCATTACGGCCGAGTGCGTGTTTGGCATGAACATCTTCAAGGATTTCTTCGCCGGCGTTCGCGATATATTCGGCGGTCGTTCGAAAGCGTCGCAACAGGTATTGCGTGATGCCCGTCGCACCTGCCTGATTGAGCTCCGGCGCGAGGCCTTGATCGTCGGTGCCAATGCAATCATTGCCGTCGATCTCGACTACAGCGAAATCTCAGGCGACGGCAAGTCGATGTTATTCATGGTCGCTAGCGGGACGGCGTGCCGCGTTTCACCGGCTTAGGTCGAAACTGAACGCCGTCATTGACGGGAGGGAACCGTGGCTGATCCGAAAAAGCAAATGACCGGTGCCGATACAGTCGAGAAGCTCGGCCAGGTGATGGGCGAGGGCATGGATCAACAGGTCGAGACCGTGTCGCGGTGGGTCGATACGGTCATCGAGTTCGGCGTCACCTACGGCTTTCAACTGATCGGTGCCCTGGTTTTCCTGGCGATCGGCCTGAAGGCTGCATCCTGGGCCGGGGGCGAGTCGCCAAGATACTCGAAGCACGCAAGATTGACGTCACACTCGCCCGCTTCATCGGCAATGTGGTCAAGGTCGTCGGCATCGTTTTCCTGGTCATCATTACGCTCGGCAATTTCGGAATATCGATCGCGCCGTTGATCGCCTTGGCCGGCGCCTCGGCCTTCGGGGCAACCGTTGCTATCCAGGGGCCGCTGTCGAATTACGGGGCCGGGTTGTCGATCGTCCTCGCCCGTCCATTCGCCGTCGGCAATACGATCACCGTCAATAAGGATACGTCCGGCGTGGTCGAGGATATCGCCCTGGCCCATACCGTATTGGTCGGTGAGGACGGCGAGAGCATCACCATTCCCAACAAGGAGATCGTCGGGCGCGTCATCGTAAATTCGGATACCCGACGTGTCGTCCAAACTCGGATCTGTATCGGCGAGGACCAGGATTGGGAACGGGCCGTCGCGCTCCTAAGGGACGCGCTGGCCGAGATCGAGGACATCAAAGAAGGTCCATCGTCACAGGTCGGGGTGCACGACTTCGCCTACGGCGGAGTCATCTTGGGCCTGCGCTTTTGGGTCCCGTCGAAGCGCTATTTCGAAGCCCGGTACCGGGTCAACGAGGCCGTCCTCAAGGCGCTCGGCGCGGCCGGAATAAAGCTGCTGCCCGCCGGCGCCCTTGCCGTCTCGACATCTTCATTGTCGGCCGATGCCGATGACCCGGAGGAAAACCGTCTCATCTGAATGCCGAGGAGTTGTCACCTGAATACGCCCACCGTACCAAGTATTGACGGATTGTTAACCACAATTGGATAAGGTTTCTCTGCCGCCGTGTGGTGTTTCGTGCTAAAATCTCTTTAAGGTTGCGAAGCCGAATGGAGAAGTAATAATCATGGCAAACAACGACCTTTCGGGCCGACGCATTCTTGTGGTCGAGGATTCGCCAAATATTCGACGGGTTTTGGAGCGGATACTTCTTGAGTTCGGTGCCGATCAGGCCCTGATGGCAAATGACGGTTTGGAGGCGATAACCGAGGTTGAGAACCTGGGTGCACGGATCAGTCTTATCGCATGTGACCTTGATCTACCCCGCATGGACGGAACGGAGTTTATTCGCTGGCTGCGGGCGAGCCGCAATCCCGATATTCCCGTCCTGGTCTTTAGCGGTCGCGGTGATCGTGAGCAAATGCACGGTGCTGTCACGGCCGGTATCGAGGGCATGCTGGTGATTCCCGTAAAGCCCGCAGTTTTGGTCCAACACGTCCAATCAGCCATGCGCGGCCGGCGTATCGAGCCGGACCGTCTCAAAAGCGCTTAGCGGACCGCCGCAGCCAAGCAGCAGATCCCGAATTGTCGGGTGTTACGTCTTTGCAGTCGACACAACCCCGCCCGAAGACGGACGGGGTTGGCTGAGGCTCACGGTGCCGGCGATCCGCCTAACCGCTTTCCGCCGTGCACACGTCAGTAGGGTGCGGGCCATCCAGCGGGTGTTCGAAGTCGCCGATTTCGATCATGTAACACATAGCTTTCTCCTATGGTCTGCCGTGCTTTCTGCACGTCTCGAGACTAGCAAATAACCCGTCCCGTTCACAGCCATACAATGGGCCAACCTATCACGGTCCGGTTACCGAAACGTAAACCGCGGACCGGGACGGAAAGCCCCCACCGGAGCGATCCGGTGGGGGCGGGGATACCGTGCGGGGTCAATGAACGGCGACCCTACGGTCGGGACCCCTGGGAGGCAGGCTCCGGCGGCGCCGGTCGGGCCCGAAGAAGGTCGCGTTGCGTACGAACCTTCGTTGGCGGGCGACCGCCTCCCAGATGCGGTAGTAGATACGCCGGGCCGTAAACGGCTTGGCCACGTATTCGGTCATGCCGCTGTCCCGGGCCGCGATCACGTGGCGCGGTTCCGTATTGGCGGTGACCATGATGACCGGTGCGTAGGGCGTCGGCGTATCGGGGTGCTGGCGCAGGGCGTTCAGGAAAGCGATGCCGTCGAGGCCCGGAGCCCAGTCGGAAAAACCAGGTCGGCCGGTCGTTCGGTCAACATCTCGAAGGCGTAGCCCGGGTCAGACGTCGCGCGGATGTCCTTGATCCCCAGGTTTCTCAGTACGTCGGCAAGAGTTAAACGCATGATCTCCGTCTTTTCCAAGATCAGGGCGCTGACCCTTTCAGGTTGAGGCCGTACTTGTCGGCTTGCCTTCGATATTCCTGACGCCACAGAGGCGCACAGGCGTTTTCTACGTCGTCTCGCATAAGGCTTCTCCTCAATGCTTACCATTCTGGTGCATCGAGGGTACATGCGAGAGCTGAACTCAGCAGTGACGGCGGTCACGCTTGATCAACCGTCGGTTATGTGAGAGGGCGTCGATCTACGCTCCGGTTGGCCCGACCCAGGGTCGTCGTTCTTGTTCGATCTTTTGGCCGGCGCGATCGCCGAACCTGATCAGTCAGGCAGCGAAATATCCGCCTTCGCGCCAGGCGGCCGTGCTCTTGCAGTTCGAGCAAACCCGCTCGCCGACGTGTTGCGACGTGAAGTCGCGGGAACACATGAGGCACTTGCGTTCCTTGGAAATGCTTGGCCGATCCGGCTCGGGCTTGCTGGTATCGGTTTTACGCGAAGACATGCGTAGAAATCCTTCCTGATAGGTCGTTGTTTTTGTTGGCACCAACGTCACACGGCCAAACGTGCGCGTTCCGAACAGTGGATATAGCCCCGTCAGCTTTTTTTTCAAGTTTTGCGGGGGGGATTTCATACGCGAAGGCATTGAAAACATTCCAAAGTGGGCCCGGAATTCGCATCAATCGGTCGATTGGGTCAGGTTCTTGTCAGACTTCGCGATATGATCGATAGCTGGGGTATTGCGAACTCGTACGAACCAAGAACAACACGGGAATCAACCAAGAATAACGGTGGCGATCGGGCAGTCGACCCGCTCGAGTACAGAGGTAATCACAAATGAATATGAGTATCGTCAAACAAGTGGGGATCGGTAACGTCGGCCAGGTTATCGGGATCATCGCATTGCTGTTTGCTTTCTGGGGGACTTACAACAGCTTTCACGACATTCAGCGTCAGGTTCATCACTCCGGGGAACGAACAGCCGAGCACATCGATGAAATGTCGGGTGCCTTCCTGGGCGCCCTGGACTCCCTGATGAAGGTTGCCAAGGGGGGCGCCGGGACGGCGGAGACGAAGGCCGCATACGAGCAGGCGGCGGAACGCGTCGCCCAGTTCCAGAAGAAGTTTCACGAGGACCAGGCCCGTGACGCCGGCGCCGTCGAACGTCTCGTCGAGGGCGCCATCACGGTCGGGATATGGACGATGGTCGCCCGCGTCATTTGGCAGCTCCTCGTTCTCGGGTATTTCATGGCCGTCGCCCAATTCAGCATGAAACGGCCCCTCAACCGGATCATCGCCGCCGCCGGGCGGCTCGCTGACGGCGATCTGGACGTGGAGATACCGAACACCGAACGGCGTGACGAGATTGGAAAGATGGCGCAAGCGCTCGAGCAGTGGAAGCAGAACGCCGTCGAACGCAAACAGTTGCGCGAGGCCCAGGAGAATGCGGAACGCGAGTCCGAGCGTGAACGGCTGCGCCACAGTTTCGGCATGGCCGATGACCTGAAGGGTGTCACCAACCGAGCCGTCAACCAGGTGAAGACGGCCGCCGCGATGATGCGCTCGACGGCCAGTGAGATGCGTCAAGTTGCCGAGCGCGGCAACGAACAGGCCGGACAGGCTTCTGAAGCGGCGGCCGCCGCCTACCAGGATGTCCGGGCGACCACCGACGCCCTCGAGGCGCTGGCTCGTTCGATCAACGAGATCAGCGGCGAAGTCGTCGACAACAGCCGCATTGCCGGCGATGCCGTATCCCAGGCGGCGGAGGCGGGGGCTCTGATCGAGGAACTGGACAAGACGGCGCAGGCCATCGGCGAGGCCGGTGAGATCATCCAGGAAATCGCCGAACAGACGAACCTGCTGGCCCTGAACGCAACGATCGAGGCGGCACGCGCCGGAGACGCCGGTAAGGGCTTCGCCGTCGTCGCCAGCGAGGTCAAGAACCTGTCGCAACAGACGGCCCATGCGACCGAAACCATCGGCGGGCAGGTCAGCGCCATCCAGAAAGCGACGTCGGATGCGGTCCGTATCCTGTCGACCCTATCGGACGCGGTCGGCCGCGTCGACCGGTCGGCCAATTCGGTGGCCGCCGCCATGGACGAACAGGCGAAGACCACGTCCCAGATCTCGTCTCGCATGGTACATGCCGCCGGCGAGGTGGAGCAGGCGGTCAACGGTATCGAGGCGGTTACCGAGGAGGCCGAGAACACGCTGAAGCTGGCCGACCGGGTCGGCGAGACGTCGACGGGCCTGGCTGCCGAGGTCGACAAGTTCGGCACCGACGTCGAGCGTGGAATCGACGAGACGTCGGGCCAGAAACGGGCCCATCGCCGCCATGACGTGCCGTTGCAGGCCTCCGTCACGGTTGGCGACAGGACCTTCGAGGATTGCACGGTGCGCAACCTGTCCCTCGGCGGCGCGGCGCTGGAGATCGAAGGTGCGGAAACCCGGGCAGGCGTCGATGTCCGCATATCCATGGAGGGCATGGAGCCGATCGTCGGTCACATGGTGCGCCAGTGTCAGGACGGCAACTTGCCGATCAAGTTCGCCGACAACTCGGACGAAGGCACGGCCGCCCTGCAGCGCGTCATCGAGGAGGCGCAATACGCCAGCGCCATGGCCTAGGGGTCAACGCCCCTGGGCGGTGCCGCCGTCAGGTCGCCAGCCGTTCGAGCACGGCACAGAAGAACCCGTCCGTTCCCGTCGACGCCGGGCTCAGGCGCAGGCACGGCCCCGGCGGCGGCGGCGGTCCGCCGACGGTTTCGGCCCAGACGCGGTCGATCGGCAAGACCTGAAACGCCGGATGCGCGTCCAGGAACCAGGCCAGCTGCTGCTCATTCTCTTCCTGCAGGAGCGAACAGGTGGCATAGACCAGCCGCCCGCCGTTTTTGACCAGTTGCGCCGCATCGGAAAGAATACGCTGCTGGGTGGCCATGATCTCATCCAGATCGGTCGGCGTGTAGCGCCACTTGGCCTCCGGATCGCGGCGCCAGGCACCGGTTCCCGTACATGGTACATCGGCCAGGACGCGGTCCGCCGTTCCCTGGTTCTCGGCGATCCACGGGTCGTCCTTGGCCCTCAGTTGGCGGCATTCCACATGGCGCGCCCCGGCCCGTTTGAGGCGCGGCTGCATGCGTTCCATGCGGATGTCCGAGACGTCGCAGGCGATCAGCCGGCCGCGCACCTTGCCGCCGATCCCCATGCTCGCCGCCAGCGCCAGGGTCTTGCCGCCGGCGCCGGCGCAGAAGTCGACCGCCGTCATCCCCGGCTCGGCGCCCGTCAGCAGCGACACGATCTGCGATCCCTCATCCTGGATCTCGACGAGGCCGGTCTTGAAGGCTTGCGTGCCGCCCAAGCGCGGCGTGCCGGTCAACCTCAGCCCGATCGGCGACAGCGGCGTCGGCTGCGCCTCGATAAACTCGGATGCGAGCGCCGTCTCGGCGTTCTCCGGTGTCGCCTTCAGGGTATTGACCCGGAGATCGACGGCGGCCCGCTGGTTGAGGGCCGAGATCTCGGTCTCCAGGCGCTCGCCCCAGAGCGCGCTCAAGGACGGTTCCATCCAGTCTGGGTATTCGTATCGTGCCGGTCCCGGCATCTCGCCGTGGGTCAGGGGACGGCCGTAGAGGGCATCGGCCAGTTCGGTCTCGGCGGCTGTGAGGGCGGCCGGGCAATGGCGGGCGCCGGAAAAGAGCTCCGCCGTCTGCTCCGGCGAGGACTTGTCGGAGAGTGCCAGGTCGGCGATCAGGCGGCGCCGGGTATCGGGCTCGCCGTCGATGCCGGTGCGGTCGATCCACCAGTCGACGCGGGCGCGGCGCCTGAGCAGGTTGTAGACGCGTTCCGAGATCGCCCGGCGGTCACCGGAGCCGGCATAGCGCCGCCGCTTGAAGTAGGCGTCGATGACCTGGTCGGCGGGCCGGGTGCCGCCGCGGATCTCGTCGAGCAACTCGATGGCGGCCTCGATGCGCGCACCGGGCGTCATCGCTCTAGCCGCATCCCGAACCGGCGCCGGGGAGCACCATCAAGCCGCCCCGGCCGCTCGTCGGCGCTCAGCGCGCGCCGCCATAGTTGGGCGCCTCGCGGGTGATGGTCACGTCGTGGACGTGGCTTTCGCGCAGGCCCGCCGAGGTGATGCGGCGGAACTGGGTCTTGTCCCTGAGTTCGGCCACCGTGGCGCAGCCCGTATAGCCCATGGAGGCGCGGAGACCGCCGACCAATTGGTGGATGATGGTCTCGATCGGTCCCTTGTAGGGGACGCGCCCCTCGATGCCCTCCGGCACGAACTTCAGGTTGTCGGAGACCTCCTGCTGGAAGTAGCGGTCGGCCGAACCGCGGGCCATGGCGCCCAAGGACCCCATACCGCGATAGGACTTGTAGGAGCGGCCCTGGTAGAGGAACACCTCGCCGGGACTCTCGTCGGTGCCGGCAAACAGTGAGCCGACCATCACCGTTTCGGCGCCGGCTGCGATTGCCTTCGAGATGTCGCCGGAATACTTGATGCCGCCGTCGGCGATGAACGGGATATCGGCGTCGTGACAGACCGTGGCGACGTCGAGGATGGCGGAGAGCTGCGGCATGCCGACACCGGCGACCATGCGGGTCGTGCAGATGGTGCCGGGCCCGATGCCGACCTTGACGCAGTCGGCACCGGCGTCGATCAGGGCCCGGGCGCCGTCGCCGGTGGCAATGTTGCCGCCGATCACCTGGGCCCGGTTGCTCAGTCCCTTGATCTTGGAGACCGCGTCCAAGACGCCCTGCGAGTGGCCGTGCGCGGTGTCGACGACGATGACGTCGACCCCGGCCTCGAGCAGTTTTTCGGCGCGCTCGATACCGGCGTCGCCGACACCGGTGGCGGCGGCGACGCGCAGCTGACCCATCTCGTCCTTGGCGGCGTTCGGGTGCTGCTGCTCCTTCTCGATGTCCTTCACCGTGATCAGGCCGACGCAGCGGTAATCGTCGTCGACGACGAGGAGCCGCTCGATGCGGTGTTTGTGCAGGAGCTTCTTGGCGGCTTCCCGGTCGGTGCCCTCGGCGACCGTGATCAGCGGCCGCTCGTCGGTGTTCTTGGTCATCAGCTCGTGCACCGGCGTGCGCGGGTTTTCGGCGAAGCGCACGTCGCGGTTGGTGAGGATGCCGATCAGCTTGTCGGTCCCCGGTTCGACCACCGGGATGCCGGAGAAGCCGCGCGTCTCCTTCAGGTGCAGCGCATCGGCCAGGGTCGCATCGGGGCCGATGGTCAGCGGGTTGATGACCATGCCGCTTTCGAACTTCTTGACCCGGCGCACCTCGTCGGCCTGCTCGTCCGGTTCCAGGTTCTTGTGGATGACGCCGATGCCGCCGGCCTGGGCCATGGCGATGGCGAGGTTGGCCTCGGTGACCGTATCCATGGCCGCCGAGATCAGCGGAATGCCCAAACGGATGCTCCGCGTCAGGCGCGTCGAGGTGTCGGTATCGGCCGGAAGGACGTTCGATTCGGCGGGCACCAGGAGAACGTCGTCGAACGTGAGAGCTTCTTGGATTTCCGCCATGCCAACCTCCAGAGAACGGTCAATCGAGTTGGCGCGTCATCATACACATGCGCCGGTTCTTGCCAAGGCGGAAAGGGGGCGGGGGAGGGTATCGGTTCACTTTTTCCGCAGCGGCATCATTGGGTCGGCGCGGCGCCCCGCCGATGTCTACAAATGTCCATAAACGTCCATGAAAAATTTCCGCCGGCCCGTTTGATTGGTTCCGGGAAAGAACAAGTCGGCGACACGCCGGGGCCGGGCGGGGGGCAGCCGCAATCGACGGAAGGAAGTGTGCTCGAATCGGTCTTGTCTCATTGCGGGTCATTGGGAAGTGCAAAGCGGTTAAGACTGAACTAGGAATATTTACCACATTTCAGGTAAATTTGTCAAGCCTGTTCCATTGCTGACCCAGAATGAAAGGCAAACCGGATGATTGAGTTCCGCTCTTCCCGCGAAGCCGTCACCGCCGTTGGGCTGCAATTTCGAGCGCTTGATCCCACTCACGGACATTGCGCCGTTGCGGCAGAGTCTTTCGGTCCATCCTATTTAGTCACAAGGGCAACTGACGTCGAATATCCGGTTGTTAACCGGTGCGGACGCCGGTGTTTTTGAGCCGGACGATGTCGCGAGTTTCATCTACGGAAACTTCGAGCGCCATCGCAGACATCCTAGATTATCTGTCCAACGACAAATCTTATCCGGCGGGAACCCGGAAGAGCAATCTTTGAAATCCCGCTATACAGAACGGTTTTTATTCGCGGAAATCCGGTCCAATATTGCCGCCGAACCAATTGTGATTGAATAACATTGAGAGGGCAGGAATGTGTCGTGACGCTCGTGGATGGACCGGCATGATCGTCTCGACGTTGGGTTTACGTCACAGGGTCGTGTTCATCGTGGCGTTATTTGCGGCCGTTTTCCTTCTGGCCGGGCCGGGCCCCGCCGTTTCGGCCGACCCGGACGACGGTGCCAAGCTTTTCGAACATTGGGAACGGCAGCTCGACACCGCACAGGAGAGGGTCGACGGCGGTGTCTTGGGGCCGATGTCATCACGCGCCTTCCGCAGCTTGGTACGGGAGGTGATAGAGGAGGTGGCCAGTGACCGTGCCGAGTCCTTGGAACAGGCCGGGCGGATCGAGAAACTACTGAACTCACTCGGCCCGGAGCCGGAGGATGACTCCGAAGACCCAACCGTCCAATCGAAACGGGCCGAACTGACGAAGGCCTTGGCCCAATACCAGGGACGCGTCAAACGCGCCGACCTCACCGTCGCACGGGCCAAACAAATCCTCGACGAACTGTCACGGCAATCCCGGGCGCGATTCCGGGAGAACCTGTTGCAGACCGGCGTATCGCCCCTGGTTCCAGCATCCTGGACCGCTGCCGTTCCGGAGTTCGCCGGCCTCCTCTACCAGTCCTATGTGGAGGCACTGGCCGACTGGCTGTCGCAAATCGTCAAGGATCCGGAAAGAAGCAGCCGGGCGTTCAGCCTGATTCTGATCGTGCTCGTCGTCGCGGTAGCCGGATATCCGCTCGGACGCTGGCTTCTCGAGCGCTACGGTCGGCGAACGGACATTGCCGAGCCGAGCTACGCGCGCCGCCTGCTCGCCGCCTTTGTCGAAGCGGTTGCCAGAGGGCTGTTACCAGTTCTGTTCGTGATCGGCGTCATCATCTTTTTCACGGATGATGCGCTGTTCGGATTCGTATTGCGGGTCGTCGTCGGAGGGCTGGCCGGTTATCTCGGCATTTTTTTCGTCGGTTACGGCCTGATCCGCGCGGTGTTCACGCCTGACCTGTCTGCTTGGCGGTTGACGCCGTTGCATACGGGCGCCTCCAAGAGGGTCGTCAATGCCCTTCAGAGGGCGCTGATCATCTTCGTCGTCTTCGGCGCCATCGCTCAGTCAATTTCCTGGGCGACCATTTCGGACGCGCTCCTCAGCATTTACGCCTTCGTTTACGCGACGGCCCTATACGGGGCCCTTTGGGCATTGCTAAAGCACCGCGTTTGGTTGACCGGCGGCGGTTCCGCCAGCGCAGCGGTCGATCCACAAGTGCCCATCCAATCGCCGCGCGTGGGATCGCCTATATGGGCCCGGACACGGTCGATCACCCGTCTTGCCTTGATGGCGTTACCTGTATCGGCGGTCTTCGGTTACCCCAAGCTCGCCGCTTTTCTGATCAACGCCTCGATGCTGACAGGCCTCGCCGTCGGGGGTTTCCTGGCCTTGCGCTGGCTGGGACACGAGGCCAGCAAGGGGCTTTTGGCCAGCGGCGAGGACAAGGGGCGCCGCTTACGTGCTTACCTGGCTCTCACATACGATGCGGGACTGCGCTGGCGCTTCTGGATCAATCTGGTTTTCGGTCTGGTCCTGGTTCTGCTCGCGGTTTCCATCTTGCTGCCCATATGGGGCGTCGGCGTTACCGACACACTGGCCGGCCTGGCGCAGCTGTTCCGTGGCTTCCAGGTCGGCAGTTACACCTTCTCTCTGTTCGATTTCCTACTCGCCGCCGCCTTGTTCGCGGTGATCATGGTAGCGACGCGCTTCCTGCAGCGCGGTCTCGACCGTCATTTCCTTCCCTCCCTGGTCCGCGATACCGGTGTGCGCAACGCGCTCAGGTCGGCGATCGGCTATATCGGTGTCGTCATCGCCGCGCTTGTCGGTATTTCGGTGATCGGCCTCGATCTCTCCAATCTGGCTCTGATCGCCGGCGCGCTCTCCTTCGGCCTCGGTTTCGGCCTGCAGAACATCGTCAGCAACTTTGTCTCCGGTTTGATCCTGCTGGCCGAACGCCCGATCAAACCGGGCGACTGGGTTGTCGTCGGCGGACATGAAGGCACGGTCAAAAAGGTCAATGTGCGCTCGACCGAAATCGAGACCTTCCAGCGGGCCAGCGTCATGATCCCGAACGCCGATCTGATCGCCAGCCCGGTCACCAACTGGACCCACAAAAACATCCTCGGCCGCCTCGAGATCCGGATTGGAGTCGCCTACGGCAGCGATGTCGAACTGGTGCGCGACACGCTTCTCGAGCTGGCGCGGGCCCATCCGATGGCCCTCACCGATCCGGAACCGATGGTCATATTCATGGATTTCGGTGCCAGTTCGCTTGACTTCGAACTCAGGTGCTTCCTGCGTGATATCGCCTGGGTCATCATCGTCGGATCGGAATTGCGTTTCGCAATCGACAAGGCCTTCCGCGAAAAAGCCATTGAGATACCGTTCCCGCAGCATGTGGTTCATATGGCAGAACCGGCGCCGGCCGCGCCACCGCCAACCGTGTCGCAAGGTGGCACGAAATCGCCTGCACCATCGAACACGCCGGCCGCCGGCGATCCCCCGCCGCTGGGCGTCCGCGGTGACGATGGTGAGTAGGCCTATTTCCGGTTCACGCCTGATCCGTTAAGGCGATCATTGCCATCGCTAAGGCCCGGCTCGATCCGGATTGGGAATCGGTCGAGCGGCGAACCATCAATATCGCCGGCCGGTCGATCAGTTCACTGATCCAGACTCAGGGTATCGGTGACTTGTACCTTATTTTCCTCAATGAGCAGCGCGACGGTTTTGACTACGCGCTGGCCTATATTCCGGCGACGTTAAAAGAAAAGCACAAAGAGGAATTTGACACCGAGTTCATGCAGAAACTCTTTGATTTCGCCTCTCAGCGGGCACGCACGGCCTACCCGTGGGGAAAAGTACCGCCAGGGCATGCGACGGAATAAGAGAACGGTTCCCGGCGTTTCAAGGGTTCCGACGCCTCTTGGATCGCCGGATCGGTATTTTCACAAGGGTGACGCAAGGCCGCGCTGGCCGGTAATCCAGTCGGGATCGAATCCGGTTTAAAGGTGCGAGACGCCAGAGGGCGTCGTTGCTATTGAACATTCCCGGCAGTTTGAATTGGTTCGCCTCGATATCCTGGCGGAATCGGCTGATCGAGCGCCAAACACCGTCGATCATCCCAGCGACTGATAATGCTCAACCTTCGGGTAAGGAATTATTGGAAGTCTGTAATGCGCGTGAAGCGGCCGGCAATTCAACAAACGTGAAATACGATTGTCGCTCGACGACGAAACTACTCTCCTGGAGAGGTCGAGTCCGAAATGGGAGGTGGGCCGCCGAAAACCGGACTTCCTGAATACCGTCCGCTTGCGACACCACGGCAGGCGACACCGATCTTACCCCTCCCGACATTCAAATGGCGTATCCGCCACTGTATTCTCGGGCATTCGGCTCAACGGTCAGGGCGAAATCGACAAACTTGTCGCTGGGCATGGGTTTACTGATGAAATATCCCTGCACCTCGTCACAGCCGAGTGAGTAGAGAAGGTCAATGTGCTCCTGTTGTTCAGCACCCTCCGCTATGACGCTGATCTCGAGGGAGTGCGCGAGCTTGACGATCGTCGTGATGATCTCTTGATCGGTCTTGTCATCGGGCGCGTTCTTGACGAACGCCTGGTCGATCTTCAGCCGGTCGATCGGAAACGTCTTTAAATAGGCGAGCGAAGCCTGGCCGGTGCCGAAGTCGTCGACAGCGACTGAGAGGCCCTGTTCGCGCAGCTTTCTCAGGTTATCCGTGGCCATCTCCACGTCCTGCATCAATGCCGTCTCCGTGATCTCCATTTCGAGTTGTTCGGGCGGGAGCTTGGTTCGGCCAAGCGATTCCATGACACTCTCGAAGAAATCGGCGGACGCCAATTCCTCGGCTGAGATGTTGACGCCAATCCTCGTAGCCAACCGGTGTTCGTCCATCCAGGCGGCAGCGATCTGACAAGACCGATCTACGGTCCATTTCGTGATGTCGGCGATAAGCCCCGATCTTTCGGCGATCGGAATGAACTCGCCGGGGGATATCCATTCTTCGAAACTCAGGGGCCAGCGGATCAGCGCCTCGCATCCGATAAGTCTGTTCGTTTCCAGGCTGATCTGGGGTTGAAAATAAAGAACGAAGGCGTTGTTTTCGATGGCCGGGCGCAGCCAAGACACGATCCGGGTGCTGCGCACGAGTTGGTCCTTGATTGCATCTTCGAAGAAGACAAGGCAGCTCGAAGCTGATTTCGCTGCCTCGAAGTGTGCAATCTCCAAATCGGACAACAGGGTTTCGGGCATGTTTTTCTCGGGGTCGATCCTTTTCGCGCCCATAGAAACGTTAACGTGTATTTCCGAGCCCATGAGATCGTAAGGTTGCCTGGCAGCCTCGAACAAGGTCTCGGCAATGTTCTGCCAATCATCGGCGGCATCTTCACTGTCGAAAGTAAAGAGGATCTTGAACATGCGTGGCCCCGTGCGGGCGGCCACGCAGTTCTTGGCCATGTTATTCTCAAAACGTTTTCCTGCGTGGTAGATGATGATTTCCTCCGCCTCCAAGCCGAAGGTTCCGACGATGTCGCCGATGCCCGACAGTTCTATGGAAGCGACGAATCCTTCACGGTTGGCGGTGATGGCTTCGCTAAGCCGCTCGAGGAAGGATGCCTCATTCGGCATGCCTGTGAAGTAGTCCGTGTAGGCGAGATGGTGAATCCTTTTTTCCGCCTGTTTACGCTCGGTGATGTCGTTGATGACGGCGCTGAAGTATTTGCGGTTTTCCGACTCCCAGACACCGAGCGACAGTTCCATCGGGAATTCGAAACCGTCCTTGTGCAAGCCGTACACCTCGACGGTTTGACCAATGACACGGTATTCCCCCGTTTCCCTCGCGCGTCTCAAACCGGCCTTGTGGGCTTCGCGGAAACGTTCGGGAATAAGGGTCGTCAGCGGCCGCCCGATGATTTCGGACTCGCTATAGCCGAAGGCCCGTTCGGCGCCGTGGTTCCAAGTCTCTAGATTACCGTCGTCGTCTATCGACACGATGGCCGTCACGTTGCTGGCATTGATGATCGAACTCAGTTTTTCCTGGCTTTCCATCAGCGCCAGGCTCGCGCTTCTGCGCCCGATTGCCTGGCCGATCTGTGCGCCGATATGGTCCATCATCTCAAACAGGTTCGATTGCGGTTCGACGGCTTCCCTGGAAAAGAACTCGAGAACCGCAACGACTTCGCTTTCCGAAAGAATCGGAAACGCGAAGCCCGCTTTGACGCCGATGTCCGCTTGCGATTTGCTTCTCGGAAAGTTGGCGTCCTCGACAACGTTGGTAATCCAAAGCGGTTCGCCGGACGTCAGCACCCGACCAGGCAATACAATTCCGGGCGCGAAACGGGTCTTTTCTGTTATCGTTTGAAACGGCTCGAATTCTTCAGGCGAATCCAGGTGCCAGATCGCTGTCGGAAAGAGCTCGCCGGCTTCCCGGTCTAGCATATAGACATGGCCGACCGGCCAGCCGGTGAATTCGCACACAAGATCCAGGCAAGTTTGTAACGTCTCGTTAATGTCAACGCAGGCGTTGGCTACATAGGCGATCCGCTGGAGGATCTCGATCATGCGGTTGCGTTCTTTTAGGGCGCTTTCGTTACGCGCCCTTTCGGCGACTTCCGTCTTGAGTTGCGCCGTGCGCCGCACGACGGTGTTCTCCAAGTTACCGTGTGCCTGGCGCAACTCGGCTTCGATCCGCCGTCTCTCGACCTGCTCCGCCATAACCCGCATCGTGCCCGCCGCAAGTTCACCGTACATGGAAAGCACGGTGTCGATCAGGGTCGTCGCCGATCCGCAGGTCTCCTCATTCGAGAGGCGCTCAGCCTCTTCCAAGGAATGCCCTTTTTCGAGCGCCCGAACAGCGACAGCCAGGCGCTTGTCGTCCTCGAGTATGTGTTGGACGAGCCAGAAGATGAGAAACCTGAGGACGTCTTGTTTGCTGTCCCCGCCTGTTTCCGGTTCGTCACCCTTGAGGGCTTGGACGGCGGGCAGAAAAGAGCTGTGCGCCTTCAAATGGCCTGCGTACCACGGATGATCTCCAAGACAGCGTTGCCATATCTCTTCTTCGTTCTTGAAGTGGAATTCGGCGTAGGCCAACAAGTCGTCAAAGACGCGCTCCAGTTCGACAGGCTCTTTCTGAACATGATGATTGGCGAGTTCGTTTAGCAAACGGACCAGGGTCTTATGCTGTGCATCGATGGACGCGATGCCGGTTTCGAGGTTCGCATTCCAAGGGAAGACCTCAATGAATTTCTCGTCATCTTGTCCAAGTGCCATCGTGCCGTTTATCCCAATTCGAGCCGCCCGCCATCGACTTCAGGTTTCGACCGGCCCGCCATGCGTTGCCCGAGGGTACGCATGGCCCAGGCGGTCAGTTCGAAACCTAGGCCGCGAGCTGGAGTTCGGCGGCCAGCTTAATGTCCGACGTCGTGATATGCGTCGACCACCAACTTCCGAGGAGGTTGAGTAGCGCCTTGCCTTCCGGATCCTCGCCGGACCGATAGCTCTGGTAGAGCTCATCGAGCCGTTCCGTGAACTTACGGTGCTGGCGAGTGTGCGCTTCGGCGTCACGATAGGCGATCTCCGCCATCAATTCTTCCTCATGGCTGAAGTGATAGTCGGTGTACTGCAACATCTCCTGATAACTGGCAGCAATCTTGTTTCCCCCGCCACCGGTGAGGACGGCCGTATAAAGTTCGTTTACGATGCCGATGAGTTTCTGGTGCTCACCGTCGATCATACCGTTGCCGACGGAAAGGGATTCGTCCCAAACGATCAGATTTTCTGTCTGACTTTGGTCCGCCGAGCGCACTTTCGACAGGAACCGGGTGACGTTCTCGTTCAGGCTCTCGGTCTGTTCGCTGAGGCCATCCGACGATTCCTGAATATTCTCCGCCAGTTCCAGTGATTTCGCGGCGGCGTCCCGGACCTTGTCGATGGCGGACGAGACTTCACCGGTACCGGAAGCGGCCTGCTCCACGTTTGACGCGATCTCCTGCGTTGCCGCGGTTTGTTCTTCGATGGCCGCCGAAATCGACGACGAGACCTCGCTGACCCGGTTGATCACCTCGGTGATTCCTCTAATGGCGTTGACGGATCGGCTCGTCGACTGCTGCACCTCGTGGATCTGGCTGCTGATCTCGTCGGTGGCTTTCGCCGTCTGATTGGCGAGATTTTTTACCTCGGAGGCGACGACCGCGAACCCCTTGCCGGCGTCTCCGGCTCTCGCGGCTTCAATGGTTGCATTGAGAGCGAGAAGGTTGGTTTGTTCGGCGATGTCGGTGATCAGCGAAACGACCTCGCCGATCTTCGAAACCGACGCTTCGAGTTGCTTCACGTTCTCCATCGTCTTTTCCGTCTCCGAGACGGCATCCGCGGAAATAACCGCGGACTCGGTGACCTGACGGGCGACCTCCTGAAGGGACGATGACAACTCCTCGGTCGCGCTCGCCACAGTCTGAACGTTGATCGACGCCTGTTCGGCGGCGGCGGCGACGGTGGTCGCTTGGGCGTTGTTGGCATTGGCGCCGTCCGTCATTTCCTCGCCTGTCACTCTCATCACCGAATCGGCGTTTTTCAGGCCCTCCATCGCGGTCATGATCGTTAGCTCGAACTCGCTGATGTACTGGTCGACCCGCGCCTGGCGTTCTTCCTTGGAGCGCTGTTCGAGCTTCTGTTCTTCGGCGAGCCCGTCGGCTCGGATCATGCTGTCCTTGAAAACCCGGACGGCGTTCGCCATTGAGCCAATTTCGTCGCCTCTATCCGTGCCGGCGATCTCGGTAGACTTGTTGCCCTCGGCGAGATCGGTCATCGCTCTGGTCATTTCCCCGATGGGGCCGGTGATGCCGCGGACAATAAGGTAAACAATCGCCGCCGTTACGATGAGCAGGAGGGCCGTGGCGATGCTGGCGAATAGGAACGTGCCTTGCGCGTCCGATTGGATTGAAACGGTCAGGTCACGCAGATCACCGGCGATTTTATCTTCCACTTTCTTCAGGAGATCGACCTTCTTGGTGATGGTGCGAAACCAGTAAGGCCCCTCGATGCCCTTGACGTCCTTGGTTTCAATGCTTTCGATCGCGATCTTGCGCATGTGATCGACTTCCTCGACGTCCGGGCCCACCGCCGTTGTCTTGAAATATGTCTTCTGTTCTTCCGTACCGTAGATGCGGAAGGTCCCGAAGAACGTATTCTGCTGGGCAATCAGTTCGATGAGCTTCTTGTAAATCACAGGCGCGAACTTGCCGGCGCCAAACCCGGCGCCGCCCATGGCGCGTTCGATGCCGGCCCGCTCCTTGCCTTGCAGGAAACTCGTATAGGCGGTGATCGCGTTGGCGACCCTGGCATCGCTGCTCAGAACCGCCATCTCCTCAATGATGCTGAGGAGTTTGGCGATGGTCGGCGTGTAGTATCCGGCCATCTGGGGAACACTGAGTTCGAACTTGGATACCTTGGCCCGGCGGTTTTCGAGTTGACCCAGGGCGTTTTTGGCCGCGGTGACTTTCTGGACCAGCGCTTCACTGAAATCCGTCGGTTCGAAGCGCTTCCAAGCTTCCTGAAGGATGGCATGCTTGCCGTCGGTGTCCTTTCTCTGCACCGGGAGCTGTTCGGCGAATTTTTTGCCTTTGCTGCCGATGTAGACGGCCGACGTTCCTCGCTCCTTTTGAAGTTCGTGGACAACAGCGCTTATGACCGGCCCCAGGTCGGCGAGGCCCTGCAGTTTTTGCATTTCGTTGACGGTTTGACGCTTCTCGATAACGGTGAAGCTTGAGAACAACAATAATCCTAGGATCGGTAGCGCGAGTGCTAAGGCGATGCGGGCGCCAATAGGCGTGTTTTTCATTGTTAGGCGCATGATATGTCTCCTAACGATAGATAAGCCTATTCAATTCCTCCTTTTCGCCCGTATGCCCTAGCAGTGCGGTTGCTTCTGATGGCAACGCTCAATCAATGGTTAAATTAAAACCCACATTTCTAATTGGATTATATCAGAATCCATTGGGGCGAAATGTTTCAACTTGTTTCGGTTATGTCCTGTGTTTTTCAACTATTGATCTAGGCTGCCCGCCTGATCGGTAAACCTGTAACCGGTCCGCCGGTATTGGCGGTGCTGGTTTGACGAGTCAGAGGCGATGAAAAAGGTGGTCGCTGTTTTGTTCAGTGATGAATACGCCTGCCGCTGCTCGAAACCTTACCCTGTTGATCGATCCGTTTTCTCCACCGACCAGTTGCCGGTCAATTCGAAAAACGACCGTCCGAATGATCCGTGGAAGTATAACAAATCCGACAAAACCTATAATTGATTTAAAGCACTTTTATTGAATTAATTGATGTAAATAGAAACTGAAAGATAGCGGCAGGACGGACGATAATTCAGCGCCCGCCTCGTTAATCGGGTCAGCGCATCGTTTTTCGATGACGCCGTCCCAAGACTGCCGCCTCATTTGGCTGACGCGGTCTGGGCGTTGGGTCCATTTTTCATCGTTTACGGACCTGGAATAAAGCGGCCTCGACGGCCCGTCCGTCGCCTATCCCCGCGCGCCCCCCCACATGCGGCAGGATGACGGCGTAGAGCGCCGTGTTGACCGGTGTCGGCACGCCCGCCTCGCGGCCCATGCGGATCAGCGAGCCGGACAGCCACGGCGCCTCCAAGGGCTTGCCGGCCTTGAGGTCGACCAGCATGGAGGCGGTGACTTCGGCCGGCAGGCCGTCGAGGAAGGCGAGGTTCTTCTCGACGATGTCGTCCGAGATGGCGACGCCCATGGCCGCCGCGACGGCGGCCGCCTCCTCGATGACGGCGATGAGCGTGGCGCGGCCGTTGTCATCCTCGCGGATCGGGCCGACCGGCGTACGCGCTGCCGTCGTCAGGGTGCTGAGCGCCAGCAGCACCGTGAACTTCTCCCACAGGGTCTTGGCGATGTCGTCGACCAGCGCCGCTTCGATGCCGGCGGCCCGGCAACTCTGCAGGAAGGAGCCGAGGCGCGCCTGGGCGGTGGCGTCGGTGCTGCCGAACTGCATGCGGGCGAAGTCGCCGATGTGTTCGACGACGCCGGGCTCGGCGATGCGTGCCGAAATGTAGGCGGCGCCGCCGGCGGCGTGTTCGGGGCCGAGGGTGCGGGCCAGGACGTCCGGCGCCTCGACGCCGTTCAAAAGCGGCACGACGACGGTGCCGTCGCCGATCAGGGGCCGGCAGACCTCCGCCGCGCTCTCCATGTCGCCCAGCTTGACGGTAAAGAGCACGATATCGACCGGGCCGATATCGGCCGGGCCATCGGTCGCCAGACAGTCCTTGAGGTGGATATCGCCGAGCGCGCTGACGACTTTGAGGCCGCGGGCGCGAATGGCGTTCAGGTGCGGGCCGCGGGCGATGAAGGCGACCTCGTCGCCGGCCTCGGCCAGGCGGCCGCCGAAATAGGCACCGAGGGCGCCGGCCCCCATGACTGCGATGCGCATGATCGTTCCTTTCCCAATCCGTGTTCGCGGGTTCGCCCCGCTCAATCGTTGCCGTTGTCGTTGCCGTTGTCGTCGACACCGTCGTTGTTGTTCTCTTTGGCGCCCCGGTAGCCAAGGGCGACGACGTAGGTCTCCGCCGAATCGGCGCGGCTGGCCGGCGGCTTGGCGTGTTTGATGGTGCGGAATCGCCGCTTCAGTTTGTCCAACAATTCCCGTTCGGTGCCGCCCTGCAGGACCTTGCCGACGAAGGCGCCGCCGTCGGCGAGCACCGTGAAGGCGAAATCGAGGGCCGTTTCCAATAACCCCATGATGCGCAAATGGTCGGTACCCGAATGGCCGGTGGCAGCGGCGGCCATGTCGGAAAGGACGACATCGGCCGGGCCGTCGAGGGCGTCCTCGAGGAGCCCCGGCGCCGCATCGTCCATGAAGTCGTGGATGATCAGGTCGGCGCCGGCGATGGCCTCTATCTCCTGAATGTCGATGCCGACGACGCGGCCGATCCGGCCCTTGCCCGTGCCCAGCGCGTTGACCCGCTCGACGGCGACCTGGGTCCAGCCGCCCGGTGCCGCGCCGAGATCGACGACGCGTTTGCCGGGCTCGAGGAAGCCGAAACGGTCATCCAGTTCGAGGAGCTTGAAGGCGGCCCGCGAGCGGAAGCTTAAGCGCTGTGCTTCGGCGACATAGGGGTCGTTCAACTGACGCTGCAGCCAGCGGGTCGACGAGGACTTGCGGCCCTTGGCCGTCTTCACGCGGGTCGTCAGGTTGCGCCCCGAAACCCGGGCGCTACGGCCCTTGCCCTTGCCCCCCCGTCGGTTCGGCGGCATCGGCGCTTCGATATCAGGCGACGTATGGGGCGGGCGCCGCCCCGGCCGCCGCCCCGTAGGACATTTTGCGGTCGGCCTCGATCATTTCGAGCAGAAGCCCCTCGCGGATGCCGCGGTCGGCGGCGCAGAGCCGTCCGACCGGCCAGCGTTCGCAGATGGCGCGCAGGATGGCACAGCCCATCAGCATCAGATCGGCGCGGTCGGGTCCGACACAGGGGATCGAGCGGCGTTCCTCCATGTCCATCTCGGTCAGGCGTTCGGAAATGGCGCGGATGTTGTCAAAGGGAATGCTGAGGCCGTCGACCCGCGAGCGGTCGTAGCGCTCGAGACCGAGGCAGATGGCGCCCAAGGTCGTCACCGTGCCCGACGTGCCGATCATCCGCGCCTTGCCGGCGGCGACCGCCTCGCCGATACCGTGTTCGGCGCAGAAGGGGTCGAGCAGGCGGTCGATGCGCTCCAGGATCTCCTCGCAGGTATGGTCGGCCAGAATACCTTCGCCGTATTCCTCGGCCAGCGTTACGACGCCGGTCGGAAACGACAGCATGCCCAGTGTGCGCACCGGGCCGTCATCGGGCGTGTCGACCCACATGATCTCCGTGCTGCCGCCGCCGATGTCGAACAGCAAAGCCTTCTCGTGGTCGGTGTCCAGGAGCGGCCGGCAGCCGGCCAGGGTCAGTTCCGCCTCGGTGGCCGGGCTCACCGTCTCCAAGGTCAGGCCGGTCTCGGCCTCGACCCGTTTGAGGAAATCGTCGCCATTGGAGGCCCGGCGGCAGGCTTCCGTGGCGATGCACCGCGAACGCTTGACGCCGTTATCGCGGATCTTGCGCGAACAGACGCGCAGCGCCGACAGGGTCCGGTCCATGGCATCGTCGCCGAGCAGCCCGGACGCGGCCACGCCTTCGCCCAGCCGCACGATCCGGGAAAAGCCGTCGATGACCGTGAAGCCGTCGCCCGCCGCTTCCGCGATCAGGAGGCGGCAGTTGTTGGTGCCGAGATCGAGCGCCGCATAGGCGTCGCCGTTTCTTTTCCGTTTCTTGCGCCGCTGCCCCCATCGGCGATGGCGATAGATATTGCGAACCAATCCTTATACCCCCGTAACAACACACACCATAATAAGTCCATAGACGGAGACGGGCCAAGCGTCAGTTGGCGTTCTCTGCGGGAAAAGCCGCAGACTATCTCCAGGTCGGGCTTGTTAAAGGGTAACGGCCTGGAGTAAGTATACGCGCGCAACCGGACGGGGCGTGGCCAAGTGGTTAAGGCAACGGGTTCTGGCCCCGTGATCGTAGGTTCGACTCCTACCGCCCCAGCCAACAAAAAGCCCCGTTATTCGGGGTTTTTTTGTTGGCCGGATTCAGGTGAAATCACGCCCTACCGTCGCCGGTCATTCCTCCGGCGCCGTCAGCAGGTGCGCCATCAGGCGGTCGACGGGTGCGAAGTCATCGGTCAGCAGCGGCAGGTCGCCGCCAACCCGTTCGCTGAGCGCCGGCAGCGGCCACTGTCGCCAGTGCCGGACGATGCCGTGGGTCGCCGTCAGGACCGGTCGGTCGGCGCCCGTCTCGCCGGCGATGACCACATAGGTGACACGCTGCCCGGTGCCCTTGAGCGCCGCCTCCAGTTCGTCCGCTTCGGCCCAAACCTCGACGACAGAAAAATCGGTCGCCAGTGTGCGCACCAGAGCGGCCAGGAAGCGCGGCTCGCCGCCGTGGTCGACGACATTGACGGCATAGAAGCCGCCGGTTTTGAGGCGTTTGGCGACCTCTCGGTGGAACTCCCGGGTGACCAGATGGGCCGGCACCGAGATGTCGCGGAAGGCATCGCCGAAGACGACGTCGAAGGTCGGCCGCACCGGCATCGACTGCAGCAGCGCCCGGGCATCCCGGTGGCGGATGTCGAAAGCCGCGTGGCCGGTGTCGAGCCACATGTGTTCTTCGGCCGCCGCCGTCACCGCCGGGTCGATTTCGGCCACCGTCAGCCGCGCCCCGGGGAAGGCCTGGGCCCAGGCCCGGGGCAGGGTGAAACCGCCACCGCCGATGAAGAAGGCGGCCAGCGGTTCCGCCACGGCCCGTTTGCCGAGCCGGCGACGGTGGTACTCATCGACGAAATGGATGTAGGGACTGTAGAGGATTTCCGGGTCGTCGCGGTCGTTGATGGAATGCACCAGGTGATCGAGGGCCATGAGTGCGCTCGGCCGCCCGCTGCTTTCCGTGAAGTCGTCGACACGAATGCAGAAGTAATCGCTTTCCGTCATGCAGGGCGAGACGTAAGCCCGGACCGACTGGCCCCAGGCGCCGAGGCCGAGGAGCGCAGCGCAGCGCAGAACGGCGGTGGCGGCCCCGGCGCGGCCGCGGCCGAGGGCGGAGAAGAGCAGCGCCAGTGCGGCATAGATGAAGGCGACGGCGATGATCGTGCCGGTCGAGCCGATCCACGAGATGAAGAGGAAGCCGGCGCCCAGGGTGCCGCCGATGGAACCAAGCGTGCCGAGCGCATACATGCGCCCGATCACCGGCCCGGGTTCGGCGGGCCGGCGGTCGACGGCGAGCTTGGTCAGGATCGGCGCGACGATGCCGACGAACAGGCTGGGCAACAGGAACAGCGCCGTGGTCAGCACGATGACGACGGCGACGGGCCCCAGGCCGCTGGTCAGCAACGGCCCCGACAGGATCCGCAACAGGGCCAGTGCAGCGAGGCTGCTGACGCTGGCGAGCGCCAGGGCGAAGGCGAGGCGGCGGCAGGCCCGGTCCTCGCCGACGTCGGCACCGGCCAGGCGGCCGCCGATCCAGTGGCCGCCCGACAATCCGGCCAGCACGACGGCGATGATCGCCGTCCAGGTGTAGAGCGACATACCGACGTAGGGCGCGATCAGGCGCCCGGCGACGATCTCGACGACCAGCCCGCCGGCGGAACTGAGAAACAGCGCGATGCCAAATAGGACCTGTCGAACCAAGAGATTTCCTCTGCCCGGTGGCGCCGCCAACTGCCCGGAGGTTCGGTCACGGCGCCCGGCCGGTCAAGGTCCGTCGTGCGGCGCCGAAAACGCTGCCGCGGCCGGCCTTGTCGGGGTTGGGCGACTGTCCCATATGGCACTAAAATAGAGCCGACGCGCTCATTGGCGAGATCGGGTGGGCAACTAGGGAGGAGCGATCATGGAACTGACCGACGGCGAACTCGCGACCTTCGAGAGGGACGGGTACCTGTTCTTCCCGGGGCGTTTCTCGGCCGCCGAGGCCGCGGCGCTGAGGACCGAGGCCGACGCCGTCTACGCGCTCGAGCGCGACGAGGTGTGGCGGGAAAGTTCCGGCGCGCCGAGGACAGCCTTCGCGGCCCATACCTACAACGAGGGGTTCCGGCGCCTGGGCGCCCATCCCCGGCTCATCGAGCCGGTGATGCAGATCCTCGGCGGTCCCGTCTACATGCACCAGTACAAGGTCAACGCCAAGGCCGCCTTCGACGGCGAGGTCTGGCAGTGGCACCAGGACTACGGCACCTGGAAGCGGGACGACGAGATGCCGGAGCCGCTGGCCATGAACATCGCCGTTTTCCTCGACGACGTGACGGCGGCCAACGGCCCCCTGTTGTTCATCCCCGGCAGCCACGTCGAGGGCGTGCTCGCGGCCGGCCACGACCTGGAGACGACGAGCTATCCCCTGTGGACACTCGACCGCGAGACGGTGACGCAATTGGCCGAGCGCGGCGGCTGCGTGGCGCCGACCGGCCCGGCTGGCAGCGTGCTCCTGTTCTCGTCTCTATTGGTGCATGCCAGCCCGCCCAACATCTCGCCCTTCGGGCGTATCATCGTCTACCTGTCTCTGTGCCGTGTCGACAACCACATCCGGGCCTTCAACCGCAAGGAATGGATCGCGCACCGCGACTTCACGGCCATCGAGCCCTTGGCCGACGACTGTTTGGCCGAGTTGGCCGCCGCCCAGACGGCCGCCGAGTGACCCGGCCTGCGCCTTACACGGGGGCGGGCAATCCGCTATAATCCCGGGCATCGCCATCGGGCCGGGAGGAGCGGATGGCCGATCGACCTTTCATCGACTGGAAGACGCGAGGACGGTTCATCGGAGCCGCCGTCCTGTCGGTGTGTTTCGTCACCGCGAATCCGGCCGGCGCGGCGCCGCAAATTCTCGGCCTGCTGGCCACCGGCGGGCCGGTCGACTTGATCTGCGAAGACGGGCTGTGTGCCGCCGAGTTCTCCAGCTTCTGCCTGCAACGCGAACGGCGCGGGCCCGGTTACCTAGCGGCCTACCAAATTGCATCGCCGGACCGCGTCACGCTAACCATCGCTTCACCAGAAGGAGAGATGATATCGATGCCCGCCGGAGGGCGGGTCTCCGTCGAGGCGGTGCGCGGCTACACGGTGGTCCGCCTGTCGATGCCGGCGGCCCGCATCGCCGCCCTCGGCGGTGTCTCGGCGTCCGTCACGGTCGGCGAGCACGTTTCCCTCGTTCCCGTCGCCGAAGCCGGCGATCCGGACCCGTTGTCGGCCGCTGAAAAGACGCAAGCCACGGGGCCGCTGCGCCGGCTTGCCGATGACGTATTCCGGGATTCGGACGGTATGGCCGAAGCGGCGCGGACGATCCGCCGCATGGTCAACACCGCACCGCCCTACGGGCGCCTCGACGAACGCGGCCGTGACCGCCTGTGGGCCCGGACGATGAGACCCGACGCAGGCCTGTCGGAAGCGGCCCGCCGCCAGGCCTGGCAGCGTTACGCCGCCTGCCGGCGCGATCTTGCCGAAGGGCGCATGTTCGGACTCCGAGACTGCCTGGAGGGCCGCCTCGACGAACTGATGGTCGACCTCAACCGCCGCTACTGGGACCGTCTGACGCCGGGCAGTTGACGGGTTGGCAAGCCGATGAACCGCGGTATCGGTCCGCATGAATATTAAGCGTTCACGGTCGTTCTAAAAATATTCAGCATGATCAATCGGTTATTACCCTGTCTCGTTCATTTCTAGAGAAGCCATTGATTGAATATTGGTCTCTGGTACACTCTTTGGGTGCGCGTGGACTTTAGTCCCAAAAATACCGGTGAACACGGGGGGAAGAATCGTGGAAGCCTTAATAGCGGCATTGATCGGGGGTGCGACAGTGGCCGCCCAAGGCATCGCCAGCGATGCGGTCAATACAGCCTACAGCAAGCTCAAAGGATACCTGGAAAAAAATTCGGGGATGTTGACGTCGCTTCAGTGGAGCAGGAACCTGAGTCGGAGACGAATCGAAGTGCACTGGCTGAGGCATTGGACCGGCCTGATGTGGAAACCGACCAAGAATTGATAACCCTCGCCAATGAGATCCTGGAGAAGCTGAACGCCCTAAACGAAAAAAAAGTCGAATTCGAGGCGGTTTCCGATTTGGCCGATAACCCGATGCCCATATTTCTCGACATCAAGTCGAAATTAGCCCTCGTTATCAAGTTTGAGATCGGGCCGGCGGTTGGCCAGCAGTTTGTTCCGGTCGATGACATCGCAACCTATCTGGACGGAACACAGAAGCCGACCGATGTCATCGCTATCACGGATAACGCCAACCGGTTGCGCATCCTTGCCAATCCGGAATGGCCCGCCGAGCACATATCCCTGACCGGATTGCCCAGCCCCGAGTTCACCGGAGTGAAGGACTATTCCTATCAAGCCTGCGATGACGCCAGGAGGAAGGGGCCGCGGATGTTGGTGTCCTATCTGCTCAGCCTGCCGATGGATTGCTGGATGAAGTACGGACAGGAAGTCTACCGCGAATTGGAGAAGCAACAGGAATATCGCGCCTAGGGGGGGACGCAGCATGCCAGGAATCCGCTGGCCCGAACCGGGTAGGGCGCGTTTGTTGATGCGGTGGCGCCGGAGCCTTTGGCTCTGCGTCGTCGCCGTTCTGGTGATACTGGGCCCGGACTTATTGTCCGCTCGGTCGGGCGAGGCGGTCGCGGACGAATTCCCACCGGACGTGAGCAATAAGATCCACGCCATTATGAGTTCTTCGTCGGGCCCGAGCGCCATAGCGAGGAACCTCCGTCGGTTGGGGTTTCCGCCCGACGATCCGGCCTTCAAGAACGAGATCTGGAACGGATTTAATGTCTGGCCCGAGCTGCGGAAATTGGAGACCGCATACTACGCGGCTGAAGAACATACGGCCGGCGGTGGCAAGGCTCTTCTCAAAGATGTCATGATGCTGTCGGCGCGGCAAAACCCGGCGATTACGAAAGACACAGCGTTTGTGGAGAGCCTTGGTGATATCGGACCCGCCCAAGTCAGGGAATTCAAACCAGGCAACCATTACTTCGGGTTACCATCACCCGCCCACATGTCGGCACCATTGCCCGAAAACATGGAGCGAATGGTGACAGCCGTAATGGAACACCTGCCGCATACACCAGGCGGACTGGATACGATGGTTCGCGCCTGCTGCAGCATCGAACCGGACAAGCTTTATCAACGTCTGCGTTCGGCATCGAATCGCGAGGACGTCCTCAGGTGGGCTCTCAGGGTCGGCGAGATTCCGCCGGAATTGGCCGACAAGATGGCCAGACTTCTGGCTCACGCGGCACGTCACAACGCGGCCCTTTCGTACAGCGACGCCTTCGCCGAGTTCTCGGATGAAATGCGTAAGCTCGGGCTGGAACCCTCATCGGAGGTCGAACGCCGCGTGGCGGAAATCGTACGGCGCGAGGCGGTGACTGCGAGCCCAATGCAAATGGCGCCGGAACGCCCCCTGGCTAGGGCGGCTGAGGAAATAGGCATGAACGTGCTGCCGGACACCGTTCAACTTCTGGCCCAAGCCATCAAGCCAGGGGGGCGGCGCAAATGCCTTCGAGAAGGCTGGTGCTCGATTGGCAGCGCGCCATTTTGCGTCTTTCCAGGCCCGTGAATACAATGTGTTCCCGTCACGGGGAAAGGGGCTTTCCATCGGCCGCATGAGGTGCGGTTCATTGACCTTTTCAAAGATTCGGAAGATCTCCAGAGGGTTCGGCGGGGTGATCCTCGGCAATGAGGTTGAGGGTGACGAACATCTGACAACACCGATACGCTTTCGGTGGAAACCGGTTGCGGATTCATCGATCGGCCGGAATTCGGATCCGAAGACCGACTGGGGCTTGCTAACCGTCAACTTCGCCGACGGTTCCGTCGGAGTGACGCGCCCACTGAGAGCCAGCCATGTATCTGCCGCGATCTCCATCGTTTACACGGGAAGCGATGGATCGGTTTCGCCGATCAAAGTGGGCTTTGGCCCTGGCGGCAAGGCGATTAAAGGCGACGGGATTGGCCTAGCCGGTTACGCCGGCAAAAAAGACTTTTTTGTGTTTCGAGGCGATCGGGTTGAGACGGTCTGGGGCGGTGCGCGGACCTTCGTAGTTCATCCGGCCATCGCCTGATATCGATTGGGTGAAGACGCTCTGCTTATCGACGCGCTGCCTTTCAGCTACCCCCAAGGCCTGGAAGAAATGGTTAACGCGCGCTTGAACGAAATGCCGCAATCAGACGAACGGGATAAGGCGCGAGCGATTTTCAGAGAATGGTCTCGCAATATCGGCCAAACCTACAAGTTCATTGACGTGCCGCTCACTATCGAGCGAAGCCCTTCGGGACTTCTCTATGCTGTTCGTAGCGAGAAAAAGTGGCCGATTTCGTTGCGGCGTAAAGCGTTTCTGAGCTTTCAGAGTTTTGACAGTTCCTTCCAGCCGACAGAGGAAAATAACCCGCCTTTCTATCCGATCGTTCCAATGTTGACGGAAGCCTGGCCCGCGTTTTCCAGGCTCAACGATTTTGCCGAGGTCTTGGCCTTGGTCCGTTGGCTGGTAGCCTACGATGCGACGTGGTTGGGCGGTTTGGAGGAACCGTCCCGCGGCGCGGTACTCACGACGTTTATTGCCAATGGCGCGGATGGGCCGAAGCTGACCGGTTCCCTCTACGAATTGAATCTGGCGTTAGCAGAACGAGTTCGCCAAAAGGGCCTCGATATCGTCTCAAAGGCGCCAGCCGCTTTGGCGAAAGTAAACGATGAAATCCATCAGCACCGATTGGAGCGCTTGGAAATCCGAGAGACAATGGCAATCTGGCGCTTCGGCGCAATCGAACGGTCCGAGCTTGAGAGAGTTACAAGGTTTCGGTCAGGAAGGGTATTCCGCGATTTTGTGGGGTATGCCCCGACTCTCGGCGAGGCGTTGGATCAGCAACGTGCAATAATTCGGCAAACGTCACGCGATCTTATGTTGCTGCCCAACCGAAGCCTCTGGCCACTTCTGTCGAAAGCACTCAAGCGCCATCTGTTAAGATTAAGTGGCACGCCGGATCCTCTGATAGGCATATTAATTGACCAATTCATGGGGCGCGAGGCAACAATTTCTGAAGCAGAAGTATCTGAAGCCGAAGCCGATTGGCGAGATAGTTTGGCGGAGGAACAGGAAAAGTGGAAAAAAATGGTAGCCGTCGCGGCCGAATCGAAGGCGGGTAAACTGTTCCTCAAACTTGAAGACTTGGAGAGTAAAGCGGCGGAAGCCTCTCCGCTGAGTGAAGGTAAGCGGTCCCTGCGCGCGCGGCTGGTCACGATACCGGACGATATACTTGAAACCGCCAACAAGCTCGAAGAGGAAGCCCGTCTGGCCAGCCAACGGAAAGAGGAGCTTTCGCAAATTCGAAAGACGATGGGTGCCCAACGTCGAACGGAGGATGGTGTCGACGAAGCCCTGCTTCTCGCCCATGTGGCAACGGATGCGGAACGTCAATCCGCCCAGGAACTGGCGACAAGCATATCGGTGCTCGACGAAGAGGTTGCGGACAGCGAGACGGGTTTCATGCGACGGCTCAAGGCGCGCTGGGAGCGTTATCAAGCGGAATCCGATCGCGAAGACATTTTGTCCGAATTCGATGAGATCCGGATCATGAAAACACTGGCCGACTTCGGCGAGGAAATCACAGAACTGGCCGAAAAGTCGGTTTCGCTCGCGGAGGAGGCACGAGAGGAACGCCTTCGCGTCGCCGACAGCATCCCGCTGCCTGGTTTTGATTCCTGGTGGAAACTGCAGACGTCTTATCGTGACCAGGTTTTCCACCCTTCGCGTCTATGAACGAGGCTCTCCGCACCGGTTGGCGTACTGAGTGGTCGAACGTTTGAAAACGCTATCCCCTACCCCGTTGCGGTGAATTAAAAGGAAGCCTATCTGGAGTTTTTCTCCACAGCCCGGTGGAAGGCTCGTCATTCCCCTACCGGCACCACGCTCCTTGTTCGATCCAGCGCCCGAGCATCAGGATGTTCGGGTGGTTGCCCTCGGCGCCGGGGTCGAGGCCGGGTGGCATACGGTTGCGGGTCAGCCTGAGATAGAGCGGGCTCTATTCCGATTCGAAAGGCACGACGATAGGGATGCCGGGCTTGCCGTCCTTGCCGCGGGTCTTCGAGAAGGCGCCCTTCATGATGGCGTCATAAGAGGTCAGGTTGACCTCGTTGAAGCTGGGCGGGTCACGGAACGACTGGTGGCATTCCGTACACGGCACGTCACCGCCTAAGGCCTCGGCGTCGGTGAACATCGGCAGGATTGTCTTTTGGAAGGCCTCGTCGTCCCTGGCACCGTCATCGATCCAGGCCTTGACGGTCTCGATCGCTTCCGTATTGACCGGATGGAAGAAAGGTACGCCCAGGGGCATGCGGTTGTCGCGCAGCATGTGGGTGAGCAGGCTGGCCTCTGGCTTGCCCGGCACGATCACCGGCTTCGGCGGTTCCTCGGTGGAGCCTCTGAGGATGCCCTCGCAGGACGACAGGTCGAGGCCGCGGTAGCTCTCGTCGGGTTCGTTGGAGCTGTGACAGACGATGCAGGCCGGGCCGTCACCGAATGCATTCGGCGTTCTCATCAGGGTGGCGATGTAGTCGTAGGTGATCGGGATGTCGCGCTGCAGGACCAGGGCCTCGACGACGGCGTTGTCGCCGTGGATGTTGAGTTTGCCCAACTTCATGTCGAGATACATCTGGTGCGTCACGCTGTCGGACGCCGGTTCCGGGGCCTGGGCTTGCGCGAAAGCGCCCGGTGCCGCCAGGATCAGGGCAAGACAAAACACCGCCACGCCGGCGCCGTGTTTGAAGAGTTTCATCGATCGCCTCCTTATGGGACCGTTGGGCCGCACGCGTCCCCCGGCGCGGCGCGGCCGTTCGCTCAAACATCGTGCCTAGCGCCGTCCGCCGGATCGCGCATTGATCGGAATCATGGCCGGTTCCGAATATTCCCGTGCCCGTTGCTTGACCCCGTTGCTTGACCCTGGGCCGCATTGCGTTAAGACAGGGGCTCGATTCTAAGGCGGTCGGCGGGGATATCATGAGCGACGAAGAACCCAACAACGAAGAAGGCCCGAAGGACTTCATCCGCGACATCGTGCGCGCCGACGTCGATGCCGGACGCACAGCCGGCGTGATCACGCGGTTTCCGCCGGAACCCAACGGCTATCTGCATATCGGGCACGCCAAGTCGATCTGCCTCAACTTCGGCATCGCCGCCGAGTTCGGCGGGCGCTGCCATCTCCGCTTCGACGACACCAACCCGGTGAAAGAAGAGATGGAGTACATCGAGGCCATCAAGACCGACGTCTCCTGGCTCGGCTTCGACTGGGGCGAGAACCTCTACTATGCGTCGGACTATTTCGAGACGCTGTATAACTGGGCCCGGCACCTCATCGCCGAGGGCAAGGCCTATGTCGACGATTTGACGGCCGACGAAATCCGCGAACACCGCGGCACGTTGACCGAGCCCGGCAAAGACAGCCCCTATCGCGACCGCGACCCGGCCGAGAGCCTCGATCTGTTCGAGCGCATGAAGACCGGCGAGTTCGCGGATGGCTCGCGGGTGCTCAGGGCCAAGATCGACATGGCCGCCGGCAACATCAACATGCGCGACCCGGTGATCTACCGGATATTACACTCGGAGCATCCGCGCACCGGTGGCGCCTGGTGCATCTACCCGACCTATGATTTCGCCCACGGCCAGTCGGATGCCATCGAGGGCATCACGCATTCCATCTGCACGCTCGAGTTCGAGGACCACCGGCCGCTCTACGACTGGCTGGTCGAGAATCTCCCCGTTCCCTCGCGCCCGCGCCAGTACGAGTTCGCCCGGCTGAACCTGACCTATACGGTGCTCTCCAAACGCCGGCTGATCCAGCTGGTCGACGAGGGACACGTCAAGGGCTGGGACGACCCCCGCATGCCGACCATCTCCGGCATGCGAAGGCGCGGCATCCCGCCCGAGGCCTTGCGCGATTTCGCCGGGCGCATCGGCGTCACCAAATCGGACAGCACGGTGGAGATCTCGTATCTCGACCATTGCGTGCGCGATTACCTGAACAAGGCGGCGCTCCGGCGCATGGCCGTCCTCGATCCGCTCAAGGTCGTCGTCGAGAACTACCCGGAGGACCAGATCGACGAGCTCGAAGCCGTCAACAACCCGGAGGACGAGGCGGCGGGTAAGCGCAAGGTGCTGTTCTCCCGCGAGCTCTACATCGAGCGTTCCGACTTCATGGAGGACCCGCCCCGAAAGTTCTTCCGCTTGGGCCCCGGCCGCGAGGTGCGGCTCCGCTACGCCTACTTCGTCACCTGCACGGAGGTCATCAAGGACGACGCCGGGAACGTCGTCGAGCTGCGCTGCACCTACGACCCGGCGAGCCGCGGCGGCAACTCGCCCGACGGCCGCAAGGTCAAGGGGACGCTGCAATGGGTGTCTGCTCAACACGGCGTCGACGCCGAGGTCCGGCTCTACGACCACCTCTTCAACCGCCCCGACCCCGGGGCCGACGGCGACTACCTCGCCGACCTCAACCCGGATTCGCTCGAAGTCCTGACCGGCTGCAAGGTCGAACCGGCACTCGCCGACACGGCGCCGGGCGAGACCGTGCAGTTCGAGCGGACCGGCTATTTCTGCGCCGACCCGGACGGCACGGCGGAGCGGCCGGTGTTCAACCGGACCGTGGGGCTGAGGGATACCTGGGCGAAGATCCAGGCGAAGGGGTGAGGAACGGTCGACACGACCGCATAGCAACCTCGACGCCCGCTCTCAGCGTAATCAGGCCGTTTGAAACACCGGCCAGCCAACATCTATGATCAAAGCAGATAGAGGCTAAAGACACTGGATCCGAAGATCTATCACGCCGTAAGGAAGGCCAAATACCCCGTGGTATTTGCGTTCCTTGCTATGGCTGGGTTCGATATTTTCTTCGATGTTTCCGACCCTGTATGGGATCTGGGGATCCAATTATGTATAGGCGTGGCGGTAATGGGAATTATGTTTCAGTTCCAAGATCGGCAGGCATGCTTGATACCTGGGCGAAGAATCCGGCGAAGGAGTGAGCTCCAACCTTTTTTGGCCGGAACAAGTCTACCGAACTTCTCTCATCGTCGTGGCCGAGCTTGACCCAGCCATCCACGTCTACTTACGAACAGGGCGCCAGCCGAAACACGTGGATACGCGGGTCAAGCCCGCGCATGACGCGTTAGATGATCACGTCCCGTCTTTCGAACCTCGCGTCCTTGCGAGAAGCTCGAGGTATGCGACCGCACTTTTCAAGCTCCGGTAGGTTCGGCCCTTGACGGTGAACGTACCGTCATCGTTCTTCGAAATTAGGGGCGATAGGTCTTCGGGAACGGGTTCTGCCGTGGGGGAAACCGATTTCAGCGTCACTTTCCAGTTCTCGAAAGTTACTCTCAGGATGAGAGAGCTGACCAGCACTGAACAAGTCAACACGACGACAAACCCAATCAGCCAACCGAACTCTTCCAGGCCGGGGATTTCAAGGGACGAGCCAAACCGCAAGCCCACCATCATGGCTAAAAAGAGGCTGCCAATTGACAAGAAGTCTTCGAGAAGGGTGGTCGGCTCTTCCGGCATGTATTCCGTCCCGCACGTCGCGCATACAACGGGTTTCCGCAAAAACGAAAAAAGCCACTTTTTGCGCGCCGCATCCTTGTCCACGGTCGCGCCGCAGTTCGGGCAAAGGGCGTCCTTAATCGCTACTTTCTGCGATACGCCAGTTGTCTGGGCATTGTTATAGATTGGCCCTTGCATGTGTCCCGCGCTCTTACCGGTAACGAGAAGTCTCTTCGGCAATTCTCGCAACCCAGGTCGCGTATGTAAATTCAGCTAAGTCACCTTTAAAACCCACGCGATCTCCGTCGCCGCGCATTTTCCTTTGAGTCCGCCGGCGACGTCTTTGCCGGCGATCTGCGACACATCGTAGCGCCCGTCGTAATGCCCATGCACCTCGGCGGCAGGCACGGAGAACGGCGGCCCGGCCATGCAGGTCTGGTCGTATTCGAAACAGATGAGGAACTGCGGCGCCTGATCGGTGATCGCCGTCAGGTGGGCGGCGTAGGTTCCGCGCATGTCTTCGGGCAGCGCGACCAGGGCGGCGCGGTCGTAGGCGGCGTCGACCGGACCGAGCTGGTGACCGTCGAGTTCGAACATGTCACCGGTGAAGATATCGATATCCGGGGCCCGATAACGCGTGACGGCGCCGATGTCCGACTTTTCCGGCTCGACGCCGAGTTCCGCGAACAATTGCTCGACGGCCAAGGCGCTGAGCTCCGACCCGGCGACGCGGTAGCCTTGCGCCAAAAACCAGGCGATGTCCCGCGTCTTGCCGCACAAGGGCAGGAACACGCGGCTGCCTTCGGCCAGGGAAAGCGCGTCGAAATGCTCGGCGAGCAGGGCGTTCACCTCGCCCTGGTGAAATCCGATGACGTTGTCCTGCCAGCGTTGGTGCCAGAAACCGGCGTCCATGGTCGTTCCTGTTTTTCGTACACCTAAACCAACGTAGGCCGGTTTCGCGGCGGATCAAGTCATAGGCCCGATATCCGATCACAGCCCTTCCACGTAGCGGATCATAAGCTGGCGCGTCTTCTCGTCGGGCAAACGGCCCTGCGACGCGCCCATGTTCTCGATCATGTGCTCGGGTTTCGAGGTCGCCGGAATGGCGCAGGTGACGGCCGGATGCGAGACGATGAACTTGAGGAAGAATTGCGCCCAGTTGGCGCAGTCGAACTCGGTAATCCAGGGCGGCAGCGGCTTCCTCTCGAAACGGTCGAACAGGTCGCCGCGGCGGAAGGGGCGGTTGATGATGACGGCGAGGTTGCGTTCGCGGGCGACCGGCAACAAGCGATCCTCGGCCTCGCGATCGAGGACGTTGTAGGTGAACTGCACGAAATCGATGGGCTCGCGCTCCATGACTTGGATGAGGTCGTCGTGGCGCCGGCCGTGCGAGGTGGTGACGCCGACGTAGCGGAGTTTGCCTTCCGCCTTCATGGCGTAGAGCGTCTCCAGATGGCTCTCCAGGTTTAAGAGGTTGTGGACCTGGAAGAGGTCGAACTTGTCGATCCCCCAGAGCCGGTGCGATTCGGCGATCTGTTTCTCGCCGTGCCACTGCATGGGCGTCCACACCTTGGTCGCCGAGAACAGCGAGCGCGTGTCGGGCAGGCGCTCGAGGCAGTAGCCGATCACCTCTTCCGATTTCCCGTACATGGGCGACGAATCGATCATGCCGCCGCCGGCGGCGAAGAAGTTGCGCAGGACCTCGACGCGGGCGGCGCGCAGGTGCTCGACGTTGCCGATGTTGAAGGTGATCCAGGTGCCCATGCCGATGACCGGGATCGGCTCGCCGGTTTTGGGGATCGGCTTGGTGCGAGGTCCCGCTTCAGCGCCGAGCGCCGGCAGGCCCAAGGGCAGGGTCAGCGTCGTCCCGGCGAGGCCGGCCAGAAAGGTGCGGCGTTTGGTTCCTGTTTTTCGCTCGGTCATGCCACCATCCGTACTTGGGTCACCTGACAAATGTCGTCGCAAAAGGGTTGCCGTTCAACGCCCATCGGGAGATGCAGGGGCTCAATTCTGAGTGAACCAGCCAACCCCGGGGGAACGATCCATGGATGCAAGAACCTTCGTCGAGGACCTCTACCGCAGCGTTGACGCCAAGGACCCGGAGACCTTCGCAGGTTTCCTCACCGATGGCGCCAGCTTCCGCTTCGCCAACGCCGAGCCGGTCGTCGGCAAGGACAACGTCCGCGAGGCGGTAACCGGGTTCTTCTCGATGATCGCCGGCCTGGCGCATACCATCGACAACGTCTGGGCCCAGGGCGACGACCTCATCTGCAACGGGCGCGTCACCTACGAGCGCCACGACGGCACGGAACTTTCCGCGCCCTTCGCCACCATCTTCAAACTTGAAGACGGCAAGATCGCCGACTACCTGATCTACGTCGACGCTTCGGCGTTGTAGGGGAGGGTAGTATACCGATGGCGGGATCATCCATCGACGGCGCCATCCGCAATCCGGGCAATGACGACCATTTCATGGCCATCAAGCCGGTGAACAGGCGCATCCGGATCTATCGCGGCGATTGCCTGATCGCCGATACCATGGATGCTGTGCGGGTCTTGGAGATGTTCGGGAAGGTCTACGACCCGGTCGTCTATGTGCCGCCGGGCGACCTGAAGCAGGCGTTGCAGCCGGTCGACAAATCGACTCGATGCCCGCTCAAGGGCGAGGCCGCCTATTTCGCCTTCGATGGCGAAGAGATCGGCTGGTCGTACCTAGATCCGTTTGAATTCTCGAAGGCGCTCACCGGCCGCCACGCCTTCTGGCCGGACAAGGTCCGGGTCGTCGAAGGGGAGTGAGGATACCATGAGCGAAATCCGTCAGGTCGAGCGCACCCTGGCCTCGCAGTTGACCAGCGACGGCGCCGGCGTGACGCTGAGGCGTTCCATCGGCTCGGCGATGCTGCCCGAACTCGATCCGTTTCTTCTGCTCGACGCCTTCGGCACCGACAACCCGGACGACTATATCGCCGGCTTTCCGGACCACCCGCACCGTGGTTTCGAGACGGTCACCTACATGCTGGCCGGGCGCATGCGCCATCGCGACAACACCGGCGCCGAGAGTGTCATCGGGCCGGGAGGCGTGCAGTGGATGACCGCCGGGCGCGGCATCGTGCATTCGGAAATGCCGGAGCAGCACGAGGGCGAGATGCGCGGCTTTCAACTCTGGGTCAACCTGCCGGCCACCGACAAGATGTGCCAACCGCGATACCAGAACATCGAACCGGAAGCCGTGCCGGAGATCGCCACCGATGACGGCGCCATCATCCGCCTCGTCGCCGGTGCCGTCGATCACACCCGTGGCCCGGTCGAAGGCATCGCCGTCGAGCCGCTCTACATGGAAATCGAACTGGGGGCCGGTGGGCGGTACGCTCAACCGGTGACGCCGGGCCATGCCGCCTTCGTCTACCCTTTTGCCGGATCGATCGAGGTCGCCGGGCAGGCGGTCGACGCCCATACCCTCGCAATCCTAGGCGACGGTGACCGTGTCGAGCTGTCCTCGGGCGGGGGCGGCCGGGCCATCCTCGTCGCCGGACGGCCCATCGGCGAGCCGATCGTCCGCTACGGGCCCTTCGTCATGAATACCCGCGACGAAATCCACGACGCCATCCGTGACTTTCAGAACGGGAACTTCTGACCGTTACCGGTCCGGACCCAGCCCAAACGAGAACGCCCGCCGGCCAGGCCGCGGGCGCTTCAAATGGTTGCGGTTTCGAGGCGGTTTAGGAGCGCTTCTTGCCGCCCAGATGTTCCATCCAGTCCATGGCGTTCGGGAATACCTTGGAGCCGGTGCCGCGGCCGCGGATCGCGTGTTCGCAACTGTCGCCTTCCTTGCGGCAGTCGGAAAAGCCCAGGCACAGGAAACCGGCCATCATGGTCACGTTGACCGCGCAGATGACACTGAAAATCGCCCCGTGGACGAGGATGTTGGCGAACAGCCACGTGAGAATGGTCTGCTGGTGTTCGATGGATAGCCAAATGGTCAACCAAAACTGCAAAACGCCGAGAAAGACGAAGGCGTTGGACGCCCATTCTTTCTGGAGACAGAAACTTCTCAGGGGCTTGCAGATCGACATGGCATCACCTTCGAAAATTCCGGATGACCCTAATTACCCCAAATAATTTATGATTACTAGAGGATGATTAAGAAATTCGTAAATTGATGATCTAGGACAGATTTTGGCCAAGGCCAAAAAAAAACGGCGGCCTATTGGCCGCCGTCAGACCGCTGACAAAGTCCTCGCCTTTGGCGGCGGCTTTTGATTCAATGTGGGATGCTTAAAAACCGCTCACCCCAGCAGACGGAACTGGAGATGGTGACTTTGGAGTCTCTGGTTCCGTCGGATCA